>Ga0247783_1000078_pt1 | contig 30618 bp, 27 predicted proteins | sample UWRJL064202C5_FD_179911 | JGI IMG/M metagenome (GOLD analysis project Ga0247783, IMG submission 179911) | Plant litter microbial communities from Arlington Agricultural Research Station in Wisconsin, United States - UWRJ-L064-202C-5 | ecosystem: Environmental > Terrestrial > Plant litter >...
TCGACCTGGATCGGGATGGGGACCGCGCATTGACCTGGGGCGAAGTGCGGGGGCGTTTCGACGACATCGACCGCTATGCGCTCGCCCATCTCGCGATCAACGAGGGCCGCTGTCGCCCCGCCGTCCCGGCCCACGCGCTCGAACGTCACAGCGACGGCGCGTATCTCGTGCTGACGTCGAGCGCCCCTTGCCGCGTCGGCGACCGCCTGACGATCGACTACACGCTGTTCGCCGACTTCGATCCGACGCACCGCGCGATCGTGCGCATCGGCTTCGACGCCGATGCGCCCCGCCTCGTCGTCGTCGACCCCGCGCGGGGTCCCGTCGTGTTGACACGGTCGGGCGTCGACGCGGCGGGCAGCGCGGCCGGCGGTCCATTCGCGAGCGGCTTCATCCCCGCCGGCATCCATCACATCCTGATCGGCTACGACCACGTCCTGTTCCTCATCTGCCTGTTGCTGCCTGCGGTGTTGACGCGTGCATCGCGGCATCGCGAACCGGTCGCCGGTTTCGTCGATGCCGCGCGTCCGACGTTCGTCGCCGTCACGGCGTTCACGATCGCGCATACGCTCACGCTCGCGCTCGCGGGGCTGCGCGTCGTCGAACTCTCGCCACGGCTGGTGGAGCCCGCGATCGCAGCGACGATCATCTTGACCGCGCTCGGCAATCTCTGGACCACGCGCTTGCGCGACAGCCCGGCGATGCCCTTCGTGTTCGGCCTCGTGCACGGCTTCGGCTTCGCCGACGTGCTGCACGAACTCGACCTCCCGTTCGGCGACTTCGTGTGGGCGTTGTTGCGCTTCAACGTCGGCGTCGAGCTCGGCCAGCTCGTGATCGTCGCCCTCACGCTGACCCCGCTCTTCTTCCTGAGGCGCTGGACCGGTTACCGCCGGGTCGTGCTGGTCCCGGTGTCGATCGCCGCCATCGTGCTCGCGGCGACCTGGTTCGCGGAGCGGGTCTTCGACTTCAAGCTGTTGCCGATCTGACGGGGGGCGGGCATCGCTGACGTGCCGTGGAGCATCAATGCCCGACGGCAAAAAGCGGCATTGTCCGAGGCGGGTCGGGCGGCAAACTCAAGATAAGATCGCCGCCCGTGGCCCCGGGGCGCGCCCGATCGATGCGCTCGATGCGAATCCTTCGAATCCATGTCCGAGTCATCGCATGAATCCTCACGCCGTCAGCCGACCTTGCTGAAGAAGACCCCGACCGGCATCGACGGACTCGATCAACTCCTGCTGGGCGGCCTGCCGACCGGGCGTCCGGCGCTCATCTGCGGCTCCGCGGGTTGCGGCAAGACGCTCGTCGGCATGACCTTTCTGGTCAACGGCGCGACGATGTTCGGCGAGCACGGCGTCTTCATGAGCTTCGAGGAGCGCGAAGCCGAATTGAGCGCGAACGTCGCGTCGCTCGGCTACGACGTCGAGGGGCTGGTCGCGGCGAAAAAGCTCGTCATCGACCATGTCCGCATCGAGCGCGCGGAGATCGAGGAGAGCGGCGAATACGACCTCGAGGGCTTGTTCGTCCGGCTCGGGCACGCGATCGACACGGTCGGCGCGAAGCGGGTCGTGCTCGACACGATCGAAGCCGTGTTTTCCGGCCTCACCGACTCGGCGCTGTTGCGCGCGGAGCTGCGACGCCTGTTCACGTGGCTGAAGGATCGTGGCGTGACGGCGATCATCACCGGCGAGCGCGGCGACGGGCAGCTGACGCGCTACGGAATCGAGGAATACGTGTCCGACTGCGTCATCCTGCTCGACAACCGGGTCGCCGACCAGGTGACGACGCGGCGCCTGCGCGTCGTGAAGTACCGCGGCTCCGCCCACGGGACGAACGAATACCCGTTCCTGATCGACGAAGAGGGCGTCAGCGTGCTGCCGATCACGTCGGTCGGCCTCGCGCACGCGACCTACGACGAAACGGTCCCGACCGGCGTCCCGGGCCTCGATGCCATGCTCGGCCGGGGCGGCTATTTCCGCGGGTCCAGCGTCCTGATCACCGGCCTCGCGGGCACGGGCAAGTCGACGTTCGGCGCGGCCTTCGCCGACGCGGCCTGCCGGCGGGGCAAGCGTTGCCTGATATTCGCGTTCGAGGAGTCCCCGGACCAGGTCATGCGCAACATGCGTTCGGTCGGCATCGACCTCAAGCAGCACTTCGAGGCCGGCCTGTTGCACTTCGAAGCCGCCCGCCCGAGCCTTTACGGTTTCGAGATGCATCTCGCGCGCATGCATCGCGACATCGAGCGTACGCAGCCCGAAATGATCGTCGTCGATCCGATCTCGGCGTTCCGCGGGCCCCACACGGAGATCCATTCGACGCTGGTGCGGCTCGCGGACCTCTGCAAGACGCGCGGCATCACCGCGGTCTTCACGAGCCTGGCGGCACCGGGCAACGTGGAGGACGAGGCGGAGCGCGGCGTGTCGTCGCTGATGGATACGTGGATCGGATTGAACGACGTGGAGTCCAACGGCGAGCGCAACCGCGTGCTCTATCTGTTGAAGTCGCGCGGGATGAACCACTCGAACCAGATGCGCGAGTATCGACTGACCGCGAACGGCATCCAGCTGGTCGATGTCTACGTCGGGCCCGACGGGGTCGCGACCGGCTCTTCGCGGCTCGCCCAGGAGGCGCGCGAGCGGGACGCGGAGCGCAGCCGCAAACAGGCGACGGAACGCCGGCGTCGCGATTTCCATCGCCGACAGCAATCCGTCGAGCGACAGATCGGCGAGTTGCGCGCCGCGCTCGAGGCCGAGGAAGCGGAATTGGGGATGATGATCTCGCAGGACGAAGCGCGAGAGCGCGCCTACGGCGTCGATCGGGATGTGATGGCCGAGACCCGGGGACTTCGCAAATGAACGCAAACACGCAGGCGATCTCGAACGCGACGGACGATGCGGAGCTCCCGACGACGGGCGAATACAACCTCCGGCTGTATGTCGCCGGGCAGACGCCGAAGTCGCTGACCGCCATCGCGAATCTCCGCGCGATCTGCCGGGATCATCTCGCGGGCCGCTGCACGATCGAAGTGATCGACCTCCTCGTGACGCCGCAGCTGGCGGCGGGAGACCAGATCGTCGCGTTGCCCACGCTCGTTCGTCGTCTGCCACCTCCGCTCAAACGCATCATCGGCAATCTGTCGGACACGGAACGCGTGCTCGTCGGGCTGGACCTGCGCGAGAAGTCGGCGCCGAAGACCTGAGCACCGGGAGCCGAACACCATGAGTCACTACAAGCTTCGGCTCTTCATCACCGGCTCGACACCGCGATCGACGCGGGCCCTCGAGAACATGCGGCGGATCTGCGCCGAGAACCTGCACGGCGACTACGAACTCGAGGTGGTCGACGTCTACGAGAACCCCGAGGCGACGCGCGAGTATCAGATCATCGCGACGCCGACCCTGGTGAAGATTCTTCCCGAGCCGCTTCGACGCATCATCGGCGACTTGTCCGACAACGATCGCGTCCTCGCCGGCCTCGACGTGACGCCGACCGTCTCTTGAATCGATGGATCGCCGGGACTCTCGCTTACTCGACGACACGCGGGAAGAAGAGCTCACGCGCGAAGTGGCCGCGCTGCGCGCGCGCCTCGACGAAGCCGAGGAGACGCTCGACGCGATCCGCAATGGCGACGTCGATGCCGTCGTCGTGGGCGGGCCTTCCGGACAACTCGTCTACACGCTCGAGAATGCGGACCGACCCTATCGTGTCCTCATCGAACAGATGCAGGAGGGGGCGGTCACGCTGAGCGGCGACGGGGCCGTGCTCTATTGCAATCAGCGCTTCGCCACGATCGTCGGGATGGAGCGGGAAGAATTGCTCGGCGGCTCGATCGATCGCTTCCTGGCCGACGACGCGACCGAGCTCCTCGACTGGATCGCCACGAGCGACGTGGTCCCGCCACGCTCCGGCGAGTTCGCGTTGCAGGCCGTCGGCGGGCGACGGGTGCCGGTCAACATCTCGCTGGTCGAACTGAAGGTCGACCAGGACGCGACGCGGGTCGTCTGCGCAGTCGTGACCGACCTGACGCAGAACCGGCGGCGCAGCGAGGAACTCGCGGCCGCGGTCACGCGCCTCGGCGCCGAAGTGGAGGAGCGCAGACGGGTCGAAGACAGCCTGCGCCTCGCGCTCGACGCGGCCGGCATGGGCAACTGGGAACTCGACCTCGTCTCCGGCGAGGCCCGGCGGTCGGCGCGGCACGACGCGATCTTCGGTCATCCGGATCGGATCCCGCGCTGGGGACTCGACGACGCCATCGCGCAGTTCGTTCCCGAAGACCGGGCCGCGGTCCGTCAGGCCTTCGAGGACGCGCAGGCGACCGGGTCGCTGAAGCTGGAGCGCCGGATCGTGCGCGCCGACGACCAGAGCACTCGCTGGATCAACATCCAGGGCAAGACGTTCTACGAGCACGGCCGTGCCGTGCGCATCTCGGGCGTCGTCTCCGACGTGACCGAACAGCGCGCGATCGAGGACCAGTTGCGCCAGTCGCAGAAGATGGAGGCGGTGGGACAACTCACCGGCGGGATCGCGCACGACTTCAACAACCTCCTGCTCGTCATCGGCGGCAGCCTCGACATGCTCGTTCGACGCATCCCCGACGACGAGCGTCTCACCCGGCTGATCGAGGCGGCGAAGGGCGGAGTCGCTCGCGGGGCGAAACTCAACGGACAGCTGCTGGCGTTTTCGCGGCGCCAGGACCTGCGCTACGAAGTGCTCGACATCGGCGCGTTGCTGCCGTCCTTCGAACACCTGCTCGACCGCGCCGTCGGCGAGAGCGTGCGCGTCCGCGTCGAGAGCGAGCCGGGGCTGTGGCTCTGCAACACGGATCCGCATCAACTCGAGACGGCCATCCTCAATCTCGCGATCAACGCACGCGATGCGATGCCCGAAGGCGGTCGGCTCACGTTGCGCACGGAGAACCGGGTCGTCGACGAGGAGCTCGCGTTGCGGGTCGATGCTGCAGCAGGCGAATACGTCGTGATCTCCGTGACCGATACCGGATCCGGCATGCCGGCGGAGGTCGTCGCGCACGCGTTCGAACCCTTCTTCACGACCAAGGAGGTGGGGAAGGGGACGGGCCTCGGGCTGAGCCAGGTCTACGGCTTCGCGAAACAGTCCGACGGTTTCGTGACGATCGACAGCGAGGCCGGTCGAGGCACCGCGGTCCTTATCCACTTGCCGCGCACGCGCCAGGCCGTGTCCGCGCCGCCCGAGGCCGGTACGGCGGACGCGATGGAATCGGGGAAGGAGGTGGTGCTGCTGGTGGAAGACGATCCGGACGTGCGCGCGGTCACGAGCGCGATGCTCCGCGACCTCGGCTACGAGGTGCTCGAGGCCTCGACCGCACGTGCCGCGCTCAAGGTGATCGATGGCGGGACCCCGGTCGACCTCGTGTTCACCGACGTGATCATGCCGTTCGGGATGAGCGGCATCGAACTCGCGCAGGAGCTCGGCAAGCGCAGCGCGCCGCCGCGCATCCTGCTCACGTCCGGCTACACCGCGCAGCGCGTCATCCCCGACGAACTCGGGACACAGCTTCGCCTGCTCCGCAAGCCGTACACCCAGCCCGAGCTGTCGAAGGCCGTGCGCGAAGCGTTCCAGTCGCCGAAGATCTGGGCCGAGCGGATTTAGGGTCGCAACGCCGGTCGCCCGACGGACAGCCGGCATCGGATCGGGGTCGGTGCGGGCCCCCTCGTGCGATGCGACTCAACGCCTCGTGCGATCAGCACGCGTCCGACGGAATGGCCGAGGGTTCACACCGATGATCGGTGCATCGTCACGACGTGGCGACGTTCACCGTGCGAGGCGCCGTTGGCTGCAATTCTCGAACTGAAGTCCCCGCGGGAGCGGCCCGCGATGTCGCAGGCCGACGCGGTGGCGCGTGCTCTGGAGGCCGACGATGGCGCGACGCCGGCCGAGCGCCTGAAAGCCCTCGTGGCTTCCGGTCTCGATCGGCTTCCGCTGCCGGGCCATGGTGCGACCCTGCAACGCTGGCAGGTGCTCAGCGCGGTCGCGCGCGTCGATCTGGCGCTGACGAAGTGGTTCGAGTCGCACACGGATGCGCTCGCCATTCGCTCCGAGATCGACCCGTCGTTCTCGCCGCAGGCCGGCCAGGTCTATGCCGTCTGGGCGTCGGAGTCGCGCGAGGATCCCGTTCGACTGGGCCCGTCGGACACGGCGGTCGTCTCGGGCCGCAAGTCATGGTGTTCGGGCGCCGCGATCGTCGACCGCGGCCTGATGACGGCGACCAGTGCCGACGGGGTCCGTTATCTCGTCGAGATCGATCTTCGCAGTCCCAACGTCTCGATCGACCGCACCCGGTGGAATGCGGTCGGCATGGCCGCGTCCGAAAGCTTCGACGTCGTCTGCGACCGCGTGCCGGCCATGGTGGTGGGACCGCCGAACGCCTATCTCGAGCGTCCGGGCTTCTGGCACGGCGGTGCGGGTATCGCGGCCTGCTGGTACGGCGCGGCTGCGGCGATCGGCGCGCGCGTCCGCGACCTGCAGAAGGGCCGCGACGATGCGCACGCGCTGGCCCACCTGGGCGAGATCGACGGCGCGCTCAGTGCCGCCGCGTCGCTGTTGCGCGAGTGCGCGCGTGAGATCGACGAGCAGCCCGCGCAGGACGCGATGCACATCGCACTGCGGGCGCGGACCTTCGTCGCGGGCATCGCCGAGTTCGTGATGCATCACGCGGCGCGGGCGATCGGCCCCGGTCCGCTCTGCAACGACGCACGGCTGGCCCGTCTGTTCGCGGACCTGCCGATCTTCATTCGTCAATCGCGCGGCGAACACGACCTCGCGACCGTCGGACGTGCCGCCGTGGCCCGCATCGATCACGACGCGACGGGGTGGTCGCTATGAGTCAGGCCTTCGTGGACTTCGAGGACGTCGAGACGTCGCGGATGATCGAAGGCCGCGGCACGCAGGAAGCGCATTGGCTCGCGCGGCCCGAGATCGCGACGATGCGCAGCATTTCGCACGACGAACTCGATCGTTGGGCGAACCGCTATCGCCACATCTGGGTCGTGTCGCCGCATCCCGACGACGAGATCCTCGCGGTCGGCGGCTTGATGGCGCAACTCTCCGATGCCGGTGCGCGCCTCGCGATCGTGTCGGTCACCGACGGGACGGCCAGCCATCCGGGCTCGTCGCACTGGACGCCCGACCGCCTCGCCGTGACGCGTCCGGAAGAATTGCGGCGCGCGCTCAATGCGATGGGCGTGGCCGCCGAGCTGCATCGCGCGGGTCTGCCGGACGGCGAGGTCGCGCTGCGGCGCGCGGACCTGACGGCCTTCCTGTCGGCGAATTTCGACGCGGACGACCTCGTGCTCGTCCCGTGGCGCCTCGACGGTCACCCGGACCACGAGGCGACGGCGCTCGCGACGATGCAGAGCGCGGGGGACGTCGACGCCACCGTCGTCGAGTATCCGGTGTGGATGTGGCATTGGGCCGCGGGCAATGAGCGGACGATCCCCTGGGAACGCGCGCGGCGGATCCCGCTCGATGCATCGATCGTCGCGCGCAAGGAGCGCGCGATCGAGCAGTTCGTGAGTCAGATCACGCCGGACGAGCGCAGCGAAGCCGTCCTGCCCGCGCACGTGTTGAGCCGCTTCATGCGGCCCTTCGAAGTCGTGTTCTGTTGATCACCGATCGAGTCGCCGCCTTCGATGCGCTGTATCGGGACGACGCGGACCCCTGGTCGACGAGCGAGCGCTGGTACGAGGAGCGCAAGCGTGGGCTCGTGCTCGCGTCGTTGCCCAAGCGACGCTTCGCCGATGCGTACGAAGCAGGCTGCGGCAACGGCAATCTCTCGGTCGAACTCGCCGCGCGCTGCGACGTCGTCGAGGCGAGCGATGCGAGTCGCGAGGCGCTCGTCCGGGCGAAGGCACGGCCCGCCTTGCCGCCGAACATCCGCTTCGTCCAGCACCTGTTGCCGGCCGACTGGCCCGACCGCGCGTACGAGCTGATCGTGTTGAGTGAAGTCCTGTATTTCCTCGCTCCCGCCGACATCGACTCCATCGCGGCACGCGTCGGGCTGTACGCGCGCGACGCGGACACCGTAATCGCGTGCGACTGGCGCGCACCGATCGAAGGACATTCGTTGACGGGCGAGGAGGCCCATCGTCGCTTCGGTCGAACGCTCGCACAGGCGACGCTTTGCGAGTACATCGACGACGACCTGATCATCACCGTGTGGGGACGCGACGCCCGCTCGCTCGCCGTACGCGAGGGGATCCGATGATCCGCGGTCCGCTACACCACCGCGCCGTGGGCGTCGTCATCCCCGCGCACAACGAGGCCGAGTTGATCGGTCGGTGCCTCGATGCCGTCGACGTCGCCGTTGCGCACACGCGCGACCACGGCGTCGCGGTCCACGTCATCGTGGTCTGCGATGCCTGCAATGACCGGACGGCGGAGATCGCCCGGGGCCGCGCCACACAGGTGATCGAGATCGATGCGCGCAATGTCGGCCTCGCACGCTCGGTCGGCGCGGATGCGGCGCTCGCGCTCGGTGCGGAGTGGCTCGCCTTCACCGATGCCGACACGCGCGTCTCGCGCGAATGGTTGTCGACGCATCTGGCGATCGACTGTTCGGCGTTGTGCGGGACGATCGCGGTCGACGACTGGGCTGGCCACGACGCGGCGACCCGTCTCGACTTCGAGACCACCTATACCGATGCCGACGGCCATCGCCACGTGCATGGCGCCAACCTCGGCATCTCGGCCGAAGCCTATCGGCGCGTCGGCGGGTTCACGGCCTTGCGCAGCAGCGAGGACGTCGCGTTGATCGACGCGGTGATCGCGGCCGGCGGCGAGGTCGCCTGGAGCGCGGCGCCGCGCGTGCTCACGAGCGCGCGCCTCGACTTCCGGGCGCCCGGGGGCTTCGGCGCGACGCTCGCGCGCGTGGCCGCCCGGAGCGAGGTTGCGCTGAGTCCATGAGCCCCGACCCGATCGGCTGGCTCGCGACGGCGATCCTGATCCTGACCGTCGGCCGACAGACTTATACGCAGTGGCGTGACAAGACGAGCGAAGGCGTATCGAGCTGGCTGTTCATCGGCCAGATCGCGGCCTCGACCGGCTTCGTGATCTACAGCGCGCTTTTGGGAAACATCGTCTTCGTCGTGAGCAACTGCTTCCTGGTCGTGATCGCGATCGTCGGACAGTGGGTCTATCGTCGCAACGAGAAACAGGGCCGCGCATGAAACCGACGCGGCCTGCGCGCGGTCATACGCGCCCCTCTTCATCAAACCCGGTCTCGAGATGAATTCGACTTCGACATGGATTGACGCACCGGAACTGGAGGCCGTCGCGCGCGAGACCGGCTTCTCGCGTGATGCGGTCCTCGCGATGGCCGACGCGCTCGCCGACGGCGGCGGCACGATGGCGCAATTCAGTCATCCCGAGTTCGGCGGCAGCGGCCAGTGGATGCAAGGCGGCATGGTGATGGCCGGTGCGTTCGGCGATCACCTGCTCAAGTCGCGCATCGATCGACTCTGCACGATGCTGGCCGAGCGACCGGCGGTGCGAGAGGCGACGCTCGCGCGCGGCCGCCAGCATCAGAGTCAGTCGAGCGGTCCGACGCTCGGTCGCGAGCGTCGCCCGTGGTGGCCCCCCGATCTCGGCCGGCCGGACGTGACCGGCGCGCAGAACGACCAGCGCTACGCCTGGTTCGCTGACGCGCGACGCCTCGTCATCGACGATGGCGGTCGCATCGCGGTCTACGACACGGGCGAGCATCGGATCGGCGGCGTGTCGCAGCAACAAGGCGGCGTGACGGGCGTGGCGTTCACGAGCCAGCACGGCCCGGTCGCGCTCGACCGGCTGAAGCTGGTGTCGTCGTCGGCGATTCAGGCGCCCCAGGAAGAAACGACTCGGGCGACGCGCGGCGTCGGTGTTGCCGATGCGACGACGCAGGCAGGCGGCGATCCGTTCGCGGCGATCGAGCGCCTCGCGGACCTGCATGCGCGCGGTGTGCTCGACGAGGAGGAATTCCGCACGAAGAAGGCGGAGCTGCTGGCCCGGATCTAATCGTCGTACGGAAAGACGTGCGTGGATTTTCGTTCTCGCTGATGCCCGATTGAACGGCTCGCCGACAAGCCCGCCCCGACGCGCAGCGGACGATCGCTGCTCGAACAGAACCGACGGACAGATCGAACATGGCGACGAAGCAACCGAGCAAGAAGGCCGCGGCCCCCGCGAAGACGAGTCAGCGTGCCGCGACGAAGGCCGCATCCCGCGCAACAGCGAGCGGCCCGTCGCATCCGTCGCCGGAACGCACGGACGATCCGCTGGTTCGCAAGGCCGCGCTCACCGAGGCGCTCGTCGAGCGGATGCCGGCGAACGAGAACAAGCTCCTCGACTTCGGGTTCGAGTCGGGCACTTGCCCCGTCGAGGGCCAGCACGTCGACGTCGTCGTGCCGCCCGAGGTCGGCGGCAGCACGCTTTCGGAAGCGAACGTCTCCACGAAGACCGGCGCGCCGGCGACCTCAGACGGGGAAGCCGTCGGCGGACAACTGGACCGCGTGCGCGTGAATGCCGGGGGCCAGGTCCTGACGACGAACCAGGGCGTCGCGATCGGCGACAACCAGAACTCCCTGAAGGCCGGCCTGCGCGGCCCGACGCTCCTCGAGGACTTCATCCTGCGCGAGAAGATCACGCACTTCGATCACGAGCGCATCCCCGAACGCATCGTCCACGCGCGCGGCTCCGCGGCCCACGGGTTCTTCGAGGCCTACGAGTCGATGGCGAAGGTGACGAAAGCGGCGCCGTTCCAGCAGGCCGGTAAGAAGACGCCGGTGTTCGTCCGTTTCTCGACCGTCGCCGGCGAACGTGGCTCGATCGACACCGCGCGCGACGTCCGCGGCTTCGCCGTGAAGTTCTACACGGACGAAGGCAACTGGGACCTGGTCGGCAACAACATCCCCGTCTTCTTCATCCAGGACGCGATGAAGTTTCCCGACCTCATCCACGCGGTCAAGCCGGAGCCGCATCACGCGATGCCGCAGGCGGCATCCGCACACGACACGTTCTGGGACTTCATCTCGCTGTCGCCCGAGTCGACGCACATGATCATGTGGGCCATGTCGGATCGCGCGATCCCGCGAAGCTATCGAATGATGCAGGGCTTCGGGGTCCACACGTTCCGCCTGATCAACGACGCGGGCGCGTCGACGTTCGTCAAGTTCCACTGGAAGCCGCTCGCGGGCACGCATTCGCTCGTCTGGGACGAAGCGGTCAAGATCGCGGGGGCGGATTCCGACTTCCATCGTCGCGACCTGTGGGAGGCGATCGAGGCGGGCGCGTATCCGCAATGGGAGCTCGGTTTCCAGTTGTTCAGCGAAGAACAGGCCGAGGCGTTCAGCTTCGATGTGCTCGACGCGACGAAGCTGATCCCCGAGGAATTGATCCCGGTCACGCCGGTGGGCCGCATGACCCTCGATCGCAACCCCGACAACTTCTTCGCCGAGACGGAACAGGTCGCGTTCTGCACGGCGCACGTCGTCCCCGGCATCGACTTCAGCAACGACCCGCTACTCGCGGGTCGACACCACTCGTACGTCGATACGCAGATCACGCGGCTCGGCGGCGCGAACTTCCACGAGATCCCGATCAACGCGCCGCTCGCGCCGGTCTTCAACAACCAGCGCGACGGCCACCATCGACAGGCGATCGCGCGCGGCCGCGTCGCGTACGAACCGAACTCGCTCGCCGGCGGCTGCCCGTTCCAGGCGGGGATGAAGGGCTTCGTCTCCTTTCCGCAGCCGGTCGAGGAAAGCAAGGTGCGCGGCAAGCCCGAGAAGTTCGCGGACCACTATTCGCAGGCGACGCTGTTCTACGAAAGCCAGACGGACGTGGAGAAGGCGCACATCGTCGGCGGCCTGCGCTTCGAACTGAGCAAACTCACGGTCCCGGCCATCCGCACGCGCATGTTGTCGAGCCTCGTGAACGTGTCGGAGGAGCTCGCGGCCCGCGTGGCGGCAGGTCTCGGCATGGATGTTCCGGAGGCGATGCCGCGTGCACGCGCGGCCGGACCGGTCGAGATCGATCGTGCGCCGTCGCTGTCCTTGTCGGCCCTGCCGGGTGACGGCGGGATCCGCACGCGGCGCGTCGCGATCCTCATTGCGGCCGGAGCCGACACGCGTTCGATCGAACGACTGCAGACGGCGTTGCTCGACGCGGGCGCCGTCCCGCAACTCGTGGGCCCGCGCCTCGGGTCGTACGACGGAAGCGGCGGAACGCTCGAGGCCACCGCGTCGATGGAGAACTCGCCGGCCGTGCTCTTCGACGCGCTCGTGCTGCCGGACGGGCAGGCTGCCGTCGAGACCCTGGCGGCCATCGGGAACACGATGGAGTTCGTCAAGGATCAATATCGACATTGCAAGACGATCCTCGCGCTCGGTGCCTCGGATGCGCTGCTGAGCAAGGCCGGCATCTCCGCGACGCTGCCGAGCGGCGAGGCCGATCCGGGCCTGTTCGTCGGCGGCGCCGACCTGATCCCGTCCTTCATCGAAGCGATGGGCCGGCATCGACACGCGGCACGAGACCTCGATCCTCCGTTGATCTGAGGCCTGCAATGGAGCCTGTCGGGGCGGCGAGCGCGGGCAGCGACGCCGACCCCAAGTCCGAGGTGTTCGTCGATCCGATCGGGGGCGCGAACCGATTCGAGGTGCTGGTCCAGAGCATCGCGGACTATGCGGTCTACATGCTCGATCCGAACGGGATCGTCGCGAGCTGGAACACCGGTGCGGAGCGCTTCAAGGGCTACAGGGCCGACGAAATCATCGGCCGGCACTTCTCGGTGTTCTACGGCGACGAGGATCGGGCCGCCGGACTGCCGCGCCGCGCGCTGCTGACGGCAGAACGCGAGGGCCGCTTCGAAGCGGAAGGGTGGCGCATCCGTCGCGACGGCACGTCGTTCTGGGCCCACGTCGTCATCGATCCGGCCCGTGATTCGCGTGGCCGCCTGATCGGCTTCGCGAAGGTCACGCGTGACCTCACCGACCGCCGGGCCGCAGACGACGCGCTGCGCCAGAGCGAGGAACGCTTCCGACTCCTCGTGCAGAGCGTGACCGACTATGCGATCTACATGCTCGACCCGAACGGCATCGTGTCGAGCTGGAACGCCGGCGCGGAACGCGCGAAGGGCTACACGGCCGACGAGATCGTCGGCCAGCATTTCTCGCGCTTCTACGGTGCCGAAGATCGGGCCAATGGCCTCCCGAAGCGGGCGCTGACGACCGCCGAAACGACGGGTCGGTTCGAAGCCGAGGGCTGGCGCTATCGAAAGGACGGAACGCGCTTCTGGGCGAACGTCGTGATCGATCCGGTGCGGGATCCGACCGGCAAGCTCGTCGGCTTCGCGAAGGTCACGCGCGACCTGTCGGAACGTCGGGAGTCGCAGATCGCGCTCGAGCAGGCGCAGCAGGCGATCTTCCAGTCGCAGAAGATGGATGCGATCGGTCAGTTGACCGGCGGCGTCGCCCACGACTTCAACAATCTGCTCGCGGCGATCATGGGAAGTCTCGTGCTCGCGCGACGACGCATGGCGAACGGCCAGGACGCGACCCGCTTCCTCGACAACGCGATGCAGGCGGCGCAGCGCGGCGCCACGTTGACGCAGCGGATGCTGGCGTTCGCGCGCAAGCAGGAACTCCAGCTCACGCGCGTGAACGTCGCGGCCCTGCTTGGCGGCATGACGGATCTGCTGCAACGGACCATCGGCGTCGGCGTCGACATCCGCGTGGAGATCCCGGACACGTTGAAAGATGTCGCGGCGGACGGCGGCCAACTCGAACTCGCGATCATCAATCTCGCGGTCAATGCCCGCGACGCGATGCCGGATGGCGGCTCGATCGTCGTCGCGGCCGACGAGGTCCAGGTCGTCGACGAAGCGCTCGGTTTGCGACCCGGACCCTACGTGCGCCTGTCCGTCAGCGACACCGGCGAAGGCATGGACGAACAGACGCTCGCGCGCGCGATGGAACCGTTCTTCACGACCAAGGGCATCGGAAAGGGAACCGGCCTCGGACTGTCGATGGTGCACGGCCTCGCGCAGCAATGCGGCGGCAAGCTGACGCTGGAAAGCCACGAGGGTCGCGGGACGACCGCGACCCTCTGGCTGGCCATCGCGAGAGACGACATGCAGGTCGACTCGGCTGCGTCGCCGCCCGCCGACCTGATGGACGGGCCCTTACCGGCGATGGTCGTCCTCGTCGTCGACGATGATCAACTCGTGTTGACGAATACCGTGGCGATGCTCGAAGACCTCGGTCACCGGGTGATCGCCGCCACGTCGGGCGCGGACGCGCTCCAGGTGTTGAGGACCAACGACGTCGAGATCGTCGTGACCGACTACGCGATGCCCACGATGGACGGTCTTCGACTCGCACACGAGGTCACGACGAAGTGGCCCGGGACGTCGGTATTGCTCGTCTCGGGCTTCGCCGACCTCAAGCGCCACGCGTCGGCCGACATCCCTTGCCTGAGCAAACCCTTCAGCCCGGGGCAGCTGGCGCGCGCGCTGGCGGGCGCCATGCGGTCAGGTCGGACGGCCGAACGTGCCTCCAACCCGCCTGCTTAGTGTCGGTCGGGGCGCTGCGCGATTCCGCGAACGCCGGTATCGGCTCACTGGCCGGAATCACTGGAGCACGCGCGGACGCAACACTTCATCACTTTCCGCGCAAGTCTTCGAAAAACTGACTAGCATCACCGCCTGCCGATCGACGCGGGAGGCGTCATGACCGAATGGCCGTTCGAATCCATCGCCGCCGCGAAGAAACGCTTCGACGGCCGTCGCGTGGAGTTGATGCATGCGCTGGCCGACTGGACGTCGGGTGCCGGCGACTACGCGGCGGTCGCGCCCGCGTTCGCGGCGCTGCAAGCCGAGCTCGAGTCCTTCAAGCACGTCGCGCACGAACTGCGGAACCAGCAGGGGCAGCCGCGCAAGGCCTACGAACGCTTCGACGGCGACGGCAACATCGCGCCGACCGCGCCCTTCGACGAGGGCGATCTCAGTTGATGCTTCCCATCGTCGGCGGAACCTGCGTCGATTCATCGTCGCGCGCCTCGTCTCTCGGGTCGCGTGTCGGCTGCGACGCCTTCTCGGCGCGGTTCTTCTCGGTAGCAATGTCGAGTGCGTCGCTTCGTGACAGGGGCGAGACGTCGGGTTCGAAAGTCATTCGGTCTCCTGGTAGCGGCGGCGACGAGCCTGCCGCCAGAACTCGCGAGCGTCGCTCGACCGCGTTCGCGGCCTGGTCGGCCGACGCCTCAAGTTCGCTGCCACGATCGGTGCCTTGTCGGTCGGACGACGCTGACGGCCGCGTTTCGACCTCCGCTGATGCGTGGTGCGAGCGGCGTCTGACGGCGCGACCGCGATTCGCGTCGCATCGTCGCGAGGTCATACCTTCCAAGGAGACGTCCATGCCACGCGGCGACAAGTCGGCATACACCGACAAGCAGGAACGCAAGGCCGACCACATCGAACAGAGCTACGAGCAACGCGGCGTCGGCAAGAAGGAAGCCGAGCGCCGTGCCTGGGCGACCGTCAACAAGGACGACGGCGGCGGGAAGAAATCCGGTTCGGGCGTCGGCGCCCACACGGGACACCCGGCGGCCCATCGCGGCGGAGAGATCGGCGGCAAGGCTGCCGCATCACGAACGGCAGCGCAGCGCTCCGCCTCGGCGAAGAAGGCTGCGGCGACGCGCAAGCGAAACGCGGCGAAGTCCGCCTAGCTGTCCCCAGAGCGCGTGCGGCTTCGGGCCGCATGTTCGCACCGTCGTGGCCGAGGGGATTCGAACCCGTGCTGCCATGCGAGCGACGGTCCGACCGAATCAGCTGGTGGCGCGGCAGGAGTGGTGTTGTCACCGCACATCGCTTTGACCGTCCGCCTCCGATCGGTCGTTCGGCGGTCCGCCCCGCCTGAGTCCTGAACGCGACGCGCCAGCGTCGAGGCGATGTATTTCCTACGAGATGAAACAAGCGTGGCGTTCCGCGTAGGCCGAAGACTGAACGCGTCCTCCTCCTTGCTCGCGCCCGGTTTGGACAACCGGATTTGTATTACGCTGCAACGCAACATTTTGGAGCAGCGATGAAAACGGCATTTGGCGCAGCGATGAGCGCGGCAACGGCGCTGACCCGCCAGGGACGCTTGAACGAGGCGACGGCGTTGATCCAGCGCGCCTTCGCACGCGCGGGACTCCGGGAGTCGTGGGCCGGCAGGGCCGCGAAGCGAGCTTCGCCCGCGCCTGCGCGCGACAAGGCACTCGGGGCTCGAGGCCCGACTCGCGAAACGGTCGAGCCGGTAGCGCGCACGTTCTCGTATCGATCACTCGTTCGCACTTATGAAGTCTTCGCCCCGCCGACCACCAGCGCAGCGCCCGGGCTGGTCGTGATGCTGCACGGGTGCACGCAGGATCCGGCCGACTTCGCGCGCGGCACGCGAATGAACGAGGCCGCGGCGAAGAACGACTGCATCGTGCTGTATCCGGCGCAGTCGCGCGGTGCGAACGCGAACAAGTGCTGGAACTGGTTCGAGCGCGATCATCAACGGCGCGACGAGGGTGAGGCAGGACTCATCGCGCATCTCACGCGTCATGTGATCGACGAGTACGGCGTCGACCCGCGGCGGGTCTACGTGGCGGGGCTGTCCGCGGGCGGCGCGATGGCCGCGGTGCTCGCGGACACATATCCCGAGCTGTATGCCGCGGCCTGCATCCATTCGGGTCTGCCGGCCGACGCCGCATCGAGCCTGCCCGAAGCGTTGCGCGCGATGCGCTCGGGGCCTGTCGCTCCCGGGACTTCGGCGAAGCACGCCGGCTTCGTGCCGACGATCGTCTTCCACGGCACGCAGGACCGCACGGTCCACACGGCGAACGCGGACGTCGCCGTGTCATCGGCGCTCGCGCGCTCGACGCAGTCGACGACGCCCGAGGCCACCGAGTCGCGCGATGCGAAGAAGCGCCGCGTGACGAAGACCACGCATCGAGACGCGCATGGCCTGGCCCTCGTCGAGGACTGGCGCGTGCATTCCGACGCGCACGCGTGGTTCGGCGGAGCGCCGACCGGTTCCTATACCGATGCGCACGCGATCGATGCGACCGGCGAGATGATGCGTTTCTTCGCGGAGCATCCGCGAGAGTCCACGACGAAGCGCGAACACGCGGAGCCCTGAAGCCGGCTCCGCTGCTCCGGCTGCCTACTTCGTCGGTGCGGGATCGGGGACGGCCGGCGTTCCCGGGGCGGTCGTTGGTGTCGGAGCCTCCGGACGAGACTGACGCCGCGTCGTCGTCGCCTTGCCGGACGCGTTCGGATCGCCCGGCTCGTTCATGTGGTTCAACGTACCGGTCGGGTTCGCCGTGGTCGGCGTCGTTGCGGTCGTCTTGGGCGTCGTCCGGGCCGGAGAGATCTTGTCCTGTTCGAGCGGAGTGCCTGTCGCCGCGGAACCGCCGGGGGTGTTCGCCGTCTGGGCGAAGGCCGCGAGGGGCAGGGCGACGAGCCCGATGGCGACGATGCGTTGTGCGTGGTTCATTGATGTCTCCTGTGATCGCGAGCGCGATGCCCGCGAGAGGCGTTATTTCGCCTCGTCGCGCCTCGAAGCCGCATCGGACGCGCACGCGATGACGGGATCGAAAAGACCGTGCTCGACGCGGAACGGCGTCGTCCGCGCGTGTGGCGCTCGCTGACGCCGTATCAGCGGAAAGGCCACGACGCATACGCGGGCGGCCGATTCGACGCGCGTCGCATTGCATCGATGCTTCGGACCTCATCGCTGGTCCGGCATTCACAATCGACAAGCGGCTTGAAGCCGCGCCGAGGAGTCCACATGGCAACAACTTCGCTCGATCCCCGTCTCGAACCCTTGGCCACGTCGTCGCAGGCCGGGCTGCATGGCCCCGGCGTGTCCTGGGCCTCCATCTTCGCCGGGGCGGTGGCCGCGGCCTCCCTTTCGTTGATCCTGCTCGTGCTCGGCGTCGGCCTCGGACTGTCGTCCGTGTCCCCGTGGGCGCACGACGGCGTATCGTCGACGACGTTCGGCGTGTCGACGATCCTCTGGATCTCGTTCACCGCCCTCGCATCGTCCGGCATCGGCGGGTACATCGCCGGACGCCTGCGGACGCGCTGGGTTGGGACGCATGTCGACGAAGTCTATTTTCGCGACACCGCGCACGGCTTCGTCGCATGGGGCGTTGCGACGCTGCTGACCGCGGCGGCGCTGACGTCGGCGATCGGTTCGATCCTCGGCACGACGCTGCAGGCGGCGGGCTCCGTCGCGGGCGCGGCGGGAACGACGGCGGTGGCCGCGGCCGGCGGCGCAGCTGCCACGTCGGCGCGGTCGTCGTCGAACGGCGGTGCGTCGACGTACTTCACCGATTCATTGTTTCGCAAGGATGCGAGCGCGCCCGCTGCACAGCCGAGCGCGCAGCCGAACGCACAGTCGAACGATGCGAACGGCAATGCCGAAGCCGCGACGATCGTCGCGCAAAGCGTGAGGGCCGGGGCGATGTCGCCGGACGACACGCGTTACCTCGGGCAACTCGTCGCGCAACGAACCGGCTTGTCACAACAGGACGCCGAGAAGCGCGTGACCGACACGTTCGCGAAGGTCCAGGCCGCGGCGACGGACGCGGCGAACAAGGCGAAGGAGGCCGCCGACCAGTCGCGCAAGGCGTCGGCCTATGCATCGCTGTGGTTGTTCGTTTCGCTGCTGCTCGGCGCCTTCACCGCGAGCCTCGCCGCGACGTTCGGCGGCCGGCAGCGGGACCTCATCTGACGACAGGAGAAGCTCATGCGATCCCTTCTATTGCTGGTCCTCGGCGTGCCGCTTCCGATCATCATCCTGATCGGCTTGTTCTCTCATTTCTGATTCGATCGCGATCGCCGCGGCCGCGACCTGGACGATGGCGAACGTGGATGACGTCGTCCGCGTCCGCGGTGCACGCGAACACAATCTCAAGAACGTCGATGTCGATATCCCGCGCAACGCGCTCGTCGTGTTCAGCGGGATCTCCGGCTCGGGCAAGTCGTCGTTGGCCTTCGGCACGCTGTACGCCGAGGCACAGCGCCGCTTCTTCGAGTCCGTCGCCCCCTACGCGCGTCGCCTGATCGACCAGGTCGGCGTTCCCGACGTCGACTCGATCGAGGGTCTGCCGCCCGCGGTCGCCCTGCAGCAGGCGCGGGGAGCGCCGAGCCCGCGATCGTCGATCGGCAGCGTGACGACGCTGTCGAGCCATCTGCGGATGCTGTACTCGCGCGCAGGAACGTATCCGCGTGGGCAGCCGATGCTCTACGCCGAAGACTTCTCGCCGAACACGCCGCAAGGCGCTTGCGAGACTTGTCACGGCCTCGGGCGCGTCTACGAAGTCACCGAGCGCTCGATGGTCCCGGACGACCGGCTGTCGATCCGCGAACGGGCGATCGCCGCGTGGCCTCCCGCGTGGCACGGGCAGAACCTGCGCGACATCCTCGTCACGCTCGGCTACGACGTCGATCGTCCGTGGCGCGAGCTGCCGAAGAAGGATCGGGACTGGATCCTCTTCACGGACGAACAGCCCACCGTGCCGGTCTATGCGGGCTTCACGCCTGCCGAAACCCGCGCGGCCCTGCGACGCAAGCTCGAGCCCAGCTACATGGGCACCTTCACCGGGGCACGTCGCTACGTGCTGCACACGTTCGCGACGACGCAGAGCGCGTTGATGAAGCGGCGCGTCTCGCGCTACATGATCGGGAGCCTGTGTCCGACGTGCGCGGGCAAACGGCTGAAGCAGGCGGCGCTGGGCGTGACGTTCCGCGGTCGCGACATCGGCGAGCTGTCGCAGATGTCGCTCGACGAGCTCCGCGCGCTTCTCGAGCCGATCGCGTCGGGTCGCTTCGACGCGGCCGACGACGCGCGCGCCGCGGCGCCGATCGATCGCGGGGCGGCACGCCGGCAGGCCAACGCCCGTCGCACGCGTGGCGAGGCCACGCACGCCTCGGCCCCCGACGTGCGCAGGACGCCGAATCTCTCGGAAGAAAAACGCATCGCCGCGACCCGCATCGCTCGCGAGGTCGTCGACCGCTTGTCGACGCTGACCGATCTCGGGCTCGGCTATCTCTCGCTCGACCGCGCGACGCCGACGCTGTCGCCCGGCGAGTTGCAGCGTGTGCGCCTCGCGACCCAGGTTCGCTCGAACCTCTTCGGCGTGATCTACGTCCTCGACGAACCCTCCGCGGGGCTGCACCCGGCGGATGGGGAGGCGCTCCTGGTCGCGCTCGATCGCCTGAAGGCGGGCGGCAATTCGTTGTTCGTCGTCGAACACGATCTCGACGTGATGCGCCATGCCGACTGGATCGTCGACGTCGGTCCCGATGCCGGGACGGCCGGGGGACGGGTCCTCTACAGCGGCGCGCCGGACGGGTTGGCGACGGTCGCCGACTCGCACACGGCCCGCTACCTGTTCGCGCGCGACGTGCGCGTCGCGCGGGCCCCGCGCTTGTTCGACGCGACGCTCGACCTGCGCGACATCGTGCGCAACAACCTGCACGGGGTGGACGCGTCGATTCCGATCGGCGTGATGACGGCGATCACCGGCGTGTCCGGCTCCGGCAAGTCCAGCCTCGCCTGCCAGGCTCTCGTCGATCTCGTCGGTGCCGCGCTCGGCCACGAGCCGGAGGCGCCGGACGAGACGCCCATGCTCGAGGCGCTCGACCTCGAACAGACCCGCGGACGCATCGACGGGGGTCTCCGCGGCATCCGCCGCCTCGTCCAGGTGGACCAGCGACCGATCGGCCGCACGCCGCGCTCGAACCTCGCGACCTACACCGGCCTCTTCGATCACGTCCGCAAGCTCTTCGCGGCGACGCCGGCCGCGCGGGCGCGTCGCTACGATGCCGGCCGGTTCTCCTTCAACGTCGCGAAGGGACGATGCGACACCTGCGACGGCGAAGGCTTCGTCAGCGTCGAGATGTTGTTCATGCCGAGCGTGTTCGCGCCGTGTCCGACCTGCCACGGCGCTCGCTACAACGCGAAGACGCTGGAGGTGAGGTATCGGGAGAAGTCGATCGCCGACGTGCTCGCACTGACGGTGGACGACGCGCGTGAATTCTTCGCGGACGAGGTTTCGGTCGCGCGTCCGCTGGATCTGTTGAACGCCATCGGCCTCGGCTATCTCCGCCTCGGCCAGCCGGCGACGGAGTTGTCGGGCGGCGAGGCGCAGCGCATCAAGCTCGCGAGCGAGCTGCAGCGTCCGCAGCGCGGCGACACGCTCTACGTCCTCGACGAGCCGACGACGGGTCTGCATCCCGCCGACGTCGACCGCTTGATGGTCCAGCTGCACCACCTCGTCGATCTCCGCAATACCGTGATCCTCGTCGAACACGAGATGCGCGTCGTCGCGGCATGCGACTGGGTCATCGACATCGGACCTGGCGCAGGCGACGCCGGCGGCCGGATCGTCTTCGCCGGCCGGCCCGCCGATCTCGCGAAGGACGGCCGCAGTCGAACGGGCGTTTATCTCGCGCGGACGGGTGATGCACGCATACGACAGGGGGCCCGGTAGGAAATCGTCGGATTTATGAGATCGCCGCGGCGATCGCTGGCCCGAAGCTCTTTTCGGTCTCATGCTCCGTTCGCACGGGGCGTGCCGTCGCGGCGAACGCTCCCATCTCCACAGGAGGCGGTGCGGCTTCGGCCCGGTCCATGCGTCAGAGGTTTCCTGCTTGGCTCGAACATCGATGAACCACTTTCCGTTTCTGACCGGCGGAGGCGAGGCCGCGTCGCTGATCGCGGCGTTCGATTGGACCGGCACCCCGCTCGGGCCGATCCCCACGTGGCCGGCCGCGATGAAGTCCACGGTCGGCATGATCCTGCGTTCCCACGTCCCCATCGTCACCCTATGGGGACCCGAGGGCGTGATGATCTACAACGACGCGTACTCGAGGTTCGCGTCCGGCCGGCATCCGCGCCTGCTCGGCTCGGAAGTCCGCGAGGGCTGGCCCGAAGTGGCCGACTTCAACGACCACGTGATGCGCACGGTGCTCGCCGGCGAAAGCTTGTCGTACAAGGACCGGGATCTCACGCTCCATCGCAACGGCGTACCCGAGACCGTCTGGATGAATCTGGACTACTCGCCGGTGCTCGACGACGACGGGCGGCCGTTCGGCGTGATGGCGATCGTCGTCGAGACGACCGAGAAGGTGCTCATCGATCGTTGGCAGCGTGGCGAGCACGAGCGCCTGCGCCTGATGTTCGAACAATCGCCGGGCTTCATGGCCATGTTGCGCGGGCCCGACCACGTGTTCGAGTTCGCGAACACCGCCTATCTGCGACTCGTTGGACCGCGCGACATCCAGGGGCGGCCCGTTCGCGAGGCGTTGCCCGAAGTCGAGGGCCAGGGCTTCGTGGCCTTGCTCGACCGGGTCTACGAGACCGGCATCGCGCACGCCGGTTACGCAGAACCGGTGTCGATCCAGCGCGCGGCCGACGAGCCGGCGGAGCATCGCTACCTGGACTTCGTCTATCAACCGGTCCGCGATTCCGGCGGCGCGGTGATGGGCATCTTCGTGCAGGGCGCGGACGTCACGTCGCGCGTCGTGGCGGAGGCGGGGCTACGCAGCAGCGAGACCCGGAACCGCCAGATCCTCGACAGCGCGGTCGACTACGGGATCATCGCGTTCGACCTGGAGGGCAAGGTCATCCGCTGGAACGCCGGCGCGACGGGAATCCTCGGATGGTCGGAAGCGGAAATGCTGGGACAGGACGCCTCGCGCTTCTTTCTTCCCGAGGACCGCGCCGCCGGCCGACCTCGCCTCGAGATGAACGTGGCCTTGCTGAAGGGTCGGGCGCGCGACGAACGCTGGCATCTGCGCAAGAGCGGCGAACGATTCTGGGCGAGCGGCGAGATGACCCCGGTGCGCGACGACGACGGGATCGCGGTCGGCTTCGTCAAGGTCTTGCGCGATCGCACCGCCGAACATCAGGCCCAACTGGCGCTGGCCCGCTCGGAGGCGCAGTTGCGACGCGCGCAGGAGGCCGGTGGTGTCGGCGTCTTCACGTTCGACATCGCGGCCGACGTCATCAACGGCACGCCGGAGTTCTGCCGGATCTTCGGCCTCGTCGAATGCGCGGTGATGCCGGCGCAGGCGGCCCGGGACCTCGTCTTCCCCGAGGACCTGGACACGACGTGGCCGCAACGCGGCGATCATGCCGAGAAGACCCAGCACGACATCGAATACCGGATCCGCCGCGCGAACGACGGCGAGGTGCGGGTCATCGCGCGTAAGGCGGAGATCGAACGCGACGAGACAGGCGCGCCGGTCCGCATGGTCGGCGTCGTCCAGGACGTAACCGAACGGCGGTGGATCCAGCGCCAGCTCGAGGAGAGCGGCCAGATGTTCCGGACCTTCGCGCAGGCGATGCCGAACCAGGTCTGGTCGGGCCAGGCGAACGGCCGGCTCGACTGGTTCAACGACCGGGTCTACGAATACAGCGGCACGCAACGCGACGACGTCGATGAGGGATGGACGGGCATCGTCCATCCCGAGGATCGTGCGGAGGCGATGCAGCGGTGGTCGGCCGCGCTCGCGTCGGGCGAGACCTACGAGGTCGAGTTCCGGCTGCGACGCGCCGACGGCGTCTATCGCTGGCATCTCGCGCGCGCGCTTCCGATCCGCGCCTCCGACGGCACGATCACGCGCTGGGTCGGGACGAATACCGACATCCACGAACAGAAGCTGGCGGGGGCGGAGAGCGCGCGCGACCGGGACCGCCTGTGGACGATGTCGCAGGACCTGATGCTGGTCTGCGACTTCGGCGGCGTCATCACAGCGGTCAACCCGTCTGCGCGACGACTGCTCGGCTGGTCCGAGGACGAGATGCTGGGGCAGGCGGTCTCGGCCTTTATCCATCCGGACGACATCGAGGGCACCGCGCGCGAGATGGCGCGCCTGGAGTCCGGCGCCGCGACGCTCGCCTTCGAGAATCGTTATCGGACGAAGCTGGGCGCGTACCGCCTTCTCGACTGGACGGCCGTCCCGGACGGCGACCGCATCCACGCGGTCGGTCGGGACATCACCGAGACGCGTGCCATCGCGAGGGACCAGGAGCGCATCTGGAACGTGTCGCCGGTGTTGAAGGTCGTCGCACGCGCGGACGGCGCCATCGAGAAGATCAATCCGGCCTGGACGATGACGCTCGGCTGGACGCTGGACGACTCGGTGGGCCGCCGGCTGAGCGAATTCATCGCGGAGGAGGACTGGAACGCGCTGCTCGATGCGACGTCGAGCGCGCCGAAGGAAGTCGTCCGCGATCACGAACTCACGACCAGGACGAAGTCGAGCGGCACGCGTCGGATCGCGTGGAGCTTCGTCCTCGAGGGTCCCTCGCTGTTCGGTTTCGGTCGGGACGTGTCCGAGCAACGGCACGCCGAGGATGCGCTCCGACAGAGCCAGAAGATGGAGGCCGTCGGCCAACTCACCGGCGGGATCGCGCACGACTTCAACAATCTTCTTCAAGGCATCACCGGCGGGCTCGACCTCGTGAAGCGGCGCGTCGCGAGCGGTCGCTTCGGAGACCTCGACCGACTCATCGCCGGCGCGATGGCATCGGCGAATCGGGCCGCCGCCCTCACGCACCGCCTGCTCGCGTTCTCGCGGCGACAGCCGCTCGATCCGCGACCCGTCCAGGTGAATCCGCTCGTCGTGTCGATGGAGGATCTGCTGCGGAGGACGCTCGGGGAAAGCGTCGAGCTGATCCTGACGCTGGACCCGGGGCTGTGGGTCACGAAGTGCGATCCGAACCAGCTCGAGAGCGCGATCCTGAACCTCGTGATCAACGCCCGCGACGCGATGCCGGACGGCGGACGCCTCGTGATCCAGACGAGCAACGAGGTCCTCGCGCGTTCGCCGGATCACGACGCGCGACCGGGCGACTTCGTGCGCCTGGCCGTCAGCGACACCGGCACCGGGATGGACGAGGAGACGATCGAACGCGCGTTCGAGCCCTTCTTCACGACGAAGCCGATCGGTCAGGGGACCGGACTCGGACTGTCGATGATCTACGGTTTCGTGCGGCAATCGGAAGGCCATTCGACGATCGACAGCACGCTCGGGCGCGGAACGACGGTCACGCTGTACCTGCCGCGCTTCGTGGGCGAGGTCCACCACGGCGTCGCCACGCCGGCCTTCGAACCGCCGCTGGCCCAGACCGGCGAGGTGGTGCTGGTCATCGAGGACGACCTGGTCGTGAAGAACCTGATCGTCGACGTCCTCAACGAGCTCGGCTATCGGGCGATCGAGGCAGGCACCGGGGTCGAGGGCCTGGCGACGTTGCAGTCGGACACGCGCATCGACCTGCTCATCACCGACGTCGGCTTGCCCGGTCTGAACGGTCGTCAGGTCGCCGATGCGGCGCGCGTCTTGCGCCCCGGCCTCAAGGTGTTGTTCATGACCGGCTATGCCGAGAACGCCACGACCGCGTCGGGCTTCCTCGAGCCCGGGATGGAGCTGCTGACGAAGCCCTTCGCGATGGAGACCCTGGCCTTGCGCGTGCGCGCGATGCTCGAGCCGGACGAGCACGCCGCACCGTCCGCGCGCTCAGGCCTCGCGAGCTAGCCTTTCGTCGATCGCGCGCTTCGCCGCCTCGATTCCGGCGTCGAGCGCGTTCGTCTCGTTCGGTCCGTCGATGGTCGAGAGGTGGTGGACGCCGTCGATGTAGACGACGTACGAAATCCGTCCCGTGGACAGATGCGATGTGTAAATCTGCAAACGGCTGCCGCGATAGTGCTCGGTCTTCTCCATCCTCGTTCCAGGATTTTCCGATGATTGACGATAGGCGCGCATTGCTTTCCGCCCGCGTCAGTGAAGCGCTGAGCCGGGTCACGATTTCGTCGCAATCGTCGACCCGATTGACCGCAATTGACTCGTCGACCATGAGCCGCGCCGCGTAGGCTGAACGCTCGCGCGAAATTGCGATGCCGGGAGACGACGTGCCGAGGTCTTGTTCGACGCTGACGCTCGACGATGCGAAGCGGATGCTGGCGGCGGCCGAAGCGAAGGCTGCGAGCTTTCGCATTCCGTACAACATCGCGGTCGTCGATGCCGGCGGACATCTGCTGGCGTTCGTTCGTCAGGACGGCGCGCTGATCGGCAGCATCGATCTGGCGATCGACAAGGCGTTGACGGCACGCCTCTTCGACAAGCCGACCTCGCTGCTCGCCGAGCTCGCGCGGCCCGCGCATCCGTTGTACGGGATCCAGCAAAGCAACGACGGCAAGGTCGTCATCTTCGGAGGCGGCATTCCGGTCGTTCTCGACGATCGCATCGTCGGTGCGGTCGGTGCGAGCGCGGGAACCGTCGAACAAGACATCGCCGTCGTCGAAGCCGCGGTATCGGCCCTGATGGACGGACGCGTTCCTGCCCTCGAGCCCGCCGCCTAGCGCAGCGGCGAACGGTCGTTGGAGCGTCGCGCGATGCTCGGCCGTGCCGGCGCAGGCCCGGACACTCAGAAGTCGTCGCTGATGATCCCGCGGCGCATCGCGATGACGACGGCCTGAAGCCGGTCGTTGGCGCCCAGCTTGCTGAGGATGCTCTTCATGTGGGTCTTGACGGTCTCCTCCGAGACGCCGAGGCGATCCGCGACCTGCTTGTTGGCGCCACCGGCCGCCACCTCGCCGATGACTTCCATCTCGCGCGGCGACAGCTGCTCGTCGGTGACCCGCCGCGACAGTTCGAGCGCCATCTCGGGGGCGATGAAGCGCTTGCCGACGTGCACGTCCCGGATCGCGGCGACGAGGTCCTTGCGGATCGTGTTCTTCAACAAGTAGCCGCTGGCTCCGGCCTTGAGTGCGCGCAGCGCGTTCACGTCGCCGCGGTAGGTGGTCAGCACGATGATGCGCGCTGCCGGGTCACGCGCCCGGATTGCGCCGATCGCCGCCAGGCCGTTCATTCGCGGCATCTGCAAGTCCATCAGCGTGACGTCGGGCGCGTGCTGATCGAACAGCGCCAGGGCTTCGACGCCGTCGCCGGCCTCGGCGACGACGGTCATGTCCGCTTGAGCGCCGACGACCGCACCGATGCCGGCGCGCATCATCGGATGGTCGTCGACGACGAGGAGGCGGATCGGGCGGTCGTTCGGCTGGGGCATGTTCGCTGGCGCGGCTCGCTTGCGCGCGTTTCGGCCGGACCTTAGTGGCGCTCGGCGCCGCTCGTCAAGATGATCGGCCCGGCGTCACTCGGTCGAGGGATGTGTCCGTCCCTTGCGCGGGGCTGTGCGGGTCCCGGTCCCATCGTTAGCATCGTCGTCCGAAGGGTCTGCGGTATCGGGACGAACGCGAAGGAGGAACTCATGACGATGGACCTCATGGTGCGAAGTCAGCAGGCGTTCGCGTTCGGGCCCTTCGTGCTCATCCCCGAGCGTCAGTTGCTCCTCGAAGACGGGACGCCGATCCGGATCGGGGGTCGGGCACGCGACATCCTCACGGTCCTCGTCAAGCGCGCGGGCGAAGTCGTGAGCAAGCGCGAATTGTTCTCGCTCGTCTGGCCGAACACCGTGGTCGAGGACTGCAATCTCAAGGTGAACGTGGCGGCCCTCCGTCGCACCCTCGGCGACGGGGTCGACGTCGCCCGCTACATCGCGACCGTGACCGGACGCGGCTACCGCTTCGTCGCTCCGGTGCAGACGAGCGGCTCTCCCGGTCTGATGCTCGCTCCCTCGGCAACGGAACGGCGCAGCCACAACCTGCCGACGGGAACGACCCGCATTTTCGGAAGAGAGCGTGCGATCGACACGTTCGGACGCGAGCTCGACGGTTCGCGCCTGCTGTCGATCGTCGGCACCGGCGGCATCGGCAAGACGACGGTCGCGCTCGCCATCGCCGAACGTGCGGTCGGATCGTTCCGGGATGGCGTGTGGTTGATCGACTTGACGCTTCCGCGGGATCCGGACCTGGTTCCCGACACCATCGCGGCGGCCATCGGCGCGACACTGCATGCGTCGGACCGGCTCGGTGCGCTCTGCGACTTACTGCACGCGCGCGAGATGCTGCTCGTGCTCGACAGTTGCGAACACTTCATCGACGCCGTGGCCGCGTGCTCCGCGCGGATCCTGGCCGAAGTGGCCGGCGTGAAGTTGCTCGCCACGAGCCGGGAGCCGCTCCAGGTGTGCGGCGAACGCGTGCGTCGCTTGCCCGCGCTGGATACGCCCCCCGTGTCGCCATGCCCGACTGCGGACGAGGCCTTGGCCTTTCCCGCGGTCGAGCTCTTCGTCGCGCGCGCGAGGGACAAGCTCGAATCGTTCGAGCTCGGCGATGCGGACGCGCCGCTCGTCGCCGAGATCTGCCGCAGGCTCGACGGCCTGCCGCTCGCGATCGAACTCGCGGCGACGCGCATCGACACGTTCGGTCTCGGTGGCCTGTCGAAGCAACTCGACGACCGCGTTCATCTGCGCATCGATCGCCGGGCGAGCCCCGAGCGCCACCGCACGCTCGCCGCGACGCTCGACTGGAGCTACAGGCTGCTGTCGGCCGGCGAAGTCGCGATGCTGCGTGCGGTGTCGGTGTTCGTCGGCGCGTTCGACGTCGAGAGCGCGTCGGTGGTCTCGAACGTACCGCTCGCCAAGGCTTCCGAGGTTCTCGCCCGACTCGTCGCGAAGTCGTTGCTGACGACGAAGGTCGACGCCGACGGCATGACGTATCGGCTCCTCGAAACGACGCGCGCCGATTGCCTCGAACGGCTGCGGGTCAGCGGCGAGGGCGGACCGATCCGCCGGCGCCATGTGGAGCACCGATATGCGGTCATCGCGCGTGCCGCTCGCGAGTGGGCGCAACGGCCGGCTCGCGAATGGGTGGCCGCGAACCAGGCCCGCCACGCGCTCGCGCTCAACGAGTCGAGCTGAGCGTGGCGTCCGCGGGGGCCAAGGCTGAAGTTCAATCCGACTCGCGCGTCTCCAGCAACTCGAGCCTGCGGTCCGAAAGCCGCGGGAGAATGCGTTCGACGACGAGGCGTCGATAGTGCGGCGACGCGCGGTGTGCCTCGATCGCCGCGTCATCGCGATAACGCTCGACGAGCAAGAGCTCTCCCGGTCCGTCGACGCTTCGAAAGACGTCGTAGCCGAGGCAGCCCGGCTCCTCGCGTGTCGGCGGCCCCAGTTCGGCGACGAGGCCGAGCACGTCCTCGACCGCTTGCTCGTCCATCCGCCAGCGCGCCAGAACGATGACGGGACCCGGCCTGCCGCTCATCGGGGAGACTTCTTCAACACGTCGACGATCGCCTTCGCGAGCGGCCCGGCGGACGCGGGATTCTGGCCAGTCATCAGCCGACCATCGACGACGAATTTCGCCTGCCACGGATCGGTCGATTCGAACTTCGCGCCTTCCGCGACGAGCGCGGTCTCCAGTTCGAAGGGCACATCGTCGGAGGCATAGCCGTTTTCCTCCGCGTTCGAGAAGCCGGTGAGACGGCGGCCTTTGACGAGGGGCGTGCCGTCCTCGAGCTTGACGCCGAGGAAGGCGCACGGACCATGGCAGACCGCGGCCACGAGCATGCCGGCGTTCCACGCGCGACCGACCGCGTGTTGGACGTCCGGATTCTTCGCGATGTCCACCATGGGACCGAGCCCGCCGGGAATGAAGATCGCGTCGTAGTCGAGGACATCGACGTCGGACAGCTTGCGACTGCGCGCCAACCGTCGATACGCCTTGTTCTCGTGGAACGCGCGCTCGGCGAGGTCCGTTTCGTCGTAGGCATCGTCCGGCGCCTTGCCGCCCGAAGGCGTCGCGTATTCGATTGCGATCCCCGCGTGGTCGAAGACCTCGAACGGGTGCGCGATCTCCGCGAAGAAATAGCCGGTGCGTCGCTTGTAAGGGCCGATTTCCGCGGCATTGGTGGTGATGAACAAGATGTGTTTGACGCTCATTTCGCGCTCCGGCAGGAATGATCGAGCGCCCGCGACGACGCGGGCACGGGGAGTGATCAACGGGTGAAGAAGACTCGAGTCCCAATCTATTCGCGCGCAGCGCGAAGCGGAAGTTCGGCTCGGTCAAACGTCGTCAAAGCAAATCGAGGCGAAGACACCCTCGACATTGCGCGATCGCGAATTCGATCGAACGACAACGCTTGCTTCGCTCGAGGCCTTTTGTGCATCGACGGATATCTGGTTGACCGCGACTGACACGCTTCTGCTTTAACCGGTTTTATCGCCTCTTCATGCGCGGCCGCTCTAGCATTTCCATTCAAACCGCGGCAACGGGTCCACGCGGATGACGAACGTTCGAAAGAGGTGTTCACGATGAAATTCGGTACGACCTGGACTGTGCTTGCGTCCGCCGCGACCCTGGTCGCGTCCTTCGCGTTTCCGCTCGATGCCGTCGCCCAGTCGCCGGCGAAGAGCGTCGTGCTCGTGCATGGCGCGTTCGCCGACGGGAGTTCGTGGCAGCGCGTGATCCCGTTCCTCAAGAAGGCCGGGCTGAACGTGATCGCGGTGCAGAACCCACTCGACTCACTCGAGAGCGACGTCGCGGCCGCCAACCGGGCGCTCGCGCTCGCGGAAGGGCCTGTCGTGCTGGTCGGACACTCCTGGGGCGGGGTGGTCGTCACCCAGGCGGGGATTCACGAGAAGGTCAAGTCGCTCGTCTACGTGGCCGCGTTCGTCC
>Ga0247783_1000079_pt1 | contig 30541 bp, 34 predicted proteins | sample UWRJL064202C5_FD_179911 | JGI IMG/M metagenome (GOLD analysis project Ga0247783, IMG submission 179911) | Plant litter microbial communities from Arlington Agricultural Research Station in Wisconsin, United States - UWRJ-L064-202C-5 | ecosystem: Environmental > Terrestrial > Plant litter >...
GCTCGAATTGGGTCCCGGCCTTCGCCGGGATGACAGCGCAGCGGGTCAGGGCACCCGACCCAGCGCCCGCAAGATCTTCTCCGGCGTGATCGGTTGCGAATACACCGCCGCGCCGAGCGGACGTAGCGCGTCGTTGATCGCGTTCATCACCGCGCCCGGCGCGCCCGCGGTCCCCGCCTCGCCCGCCCCTTTCGCGCCGAGCTTCGAACTCGCGGTCGGCGTCTCGACGTGCGCGACGTGGATGTCCGGCATCTCGCCCGACATCGGCACGAGGTAGTCGGCCATGCTGCCGTTGAGCAGCTGGCCGTCGCGGTCGTACAGGCATTCCTCGTAGAGCGCGCCGCCGATGCCTTGCACGATCGCGCCGCGGATCTGCTCGTCGACGAGCATCGGGTTGATCACGCGGCCGCAGTCCTCGACGGCCCAGTGCCCGAGCAACTTGACGAAGCCCGTGTCGACGTCAACCTCGACCCACGACGCCTGCACGCCGTTCGTGAAGATGAACGGATAGTCCTTCTGCGCATAGTGGCGCGTGACCATCAGCTCGGGCGTGAAACCGGGCGGCAACGTGTCCGGCCGGAAGTACGCGACGCGCCCGAGTTCGGCGAGCGTCAGCAGTTCCGCACCGTCGACATCGACGACCGCATCGCGCACGACGCGCAAGGTCTCGACGTCACGTTGCAGGATCACCGCCGCGACGCGCTTGATGTTCGCGACGAGCGCGAGGCCCGCCTGCAGCACGGCTTCGCCGCCGATGCCCGCGCCCCGCGAGGCCCACGTGCCGCCGCCGTAGGGCGTGACGTCGGTGTCGCCGGTCGCCACGCGGACGCGTTCGATCGACACGCCGACGGCGTCGGCGGCGATCTGTCCGAAGATGCCTTCGTTGCCCTGGCCTTGTTCGCCGACGCTGACGAGCACCGTGAGCGCGCCGGTCGGCTCGAGGCGGCAGGTCGCCCCGTCCTGCGCCGCGATGCGCGCCCCGCCGATGCCGTAGAAGGCGGCGCCCGGGTTCGTCAATTCGATCAGCGTCGCGAAGCCGATGCCGCGATGGATGCCGCGCGCGCGCAGCGCGGCCTGCTCGGCGCGCAGCGAACCGTAGTCCATCAGCGTCTCGATCTTCGCGAGGCAGGCCTCGTGGGACAGCACTTCGAAGCGGACGCCCGATGCACCGGCGCACGGATACGCATCGTCGCGGATCACGTTGCGGCGGCGGAACTCGAGCGGATCCATGCCGAGCGTCGACGCCGCGAGATCCACGAGGCCTTCGGTCACCGCGCACGCGATCGGATGGCCCACGCCGCGGTATTGGCAGGTCGGCGTCTTGTTCTGGAAGACGACGTTCAGCTTCGCGCGGTACTGCGTGTGCCTGTAGGGTCCGCCGACGAGGTTGACCACTTGGTTGCCTTCGATCGCGCTCGTGCGCGGGAACATCGAGTACGGGCCGATCGCCGTCACGTCGTCGATCTCGAACGCGAGGATGTCGCCGTCCTTCGTCGCGGCGATGCGGCCGGTGACGCGGTGCTCGCGCGCATGGATGTCGCTCGTGAAGGACTCGAGCCGATCGGCGACGAACTTGATCGGGCGCTTCAGCAGGATCGCGAGCGCGACCGTCGCGAAGTCGTCGGGATAGGCGTGGACCTTGACGCCGAAGGAACCGCCGACGTCGCGGCAGACCACGCGCACCGACGACTCCGGCAGGTCGAACTGGCGCGCATACAGGTCCTGCATCATGTGCGGCGCCTGCTGCGAGTGGTACACGGTCAGCCGTCGGTCGCCGGCGTTCCAGTCGGCGATCTGGCAGCGCGGCTCGAGCGTGACGCCGGTATGCCGGCCGAAGTGGAACGTCGCCTCCTCGACGACGTCCGCGGTCTCGAACGCCGCGTCGACGGCGCCGGTGTCGAGGCTGCGGGTGAAGCACAGGTTGTCGCCGAGTTCCGGATGGATCACCGGCGTGGCCGCATCGAGCGCGGTCTCCATCTCGGTCACCGCGGTCAACGCCTCCCACGTCACGTCGAGTTTCGTCAGCGCGTCCTCCGCCTGCACGCGCGTGTCCGCGACGACCGCGACGACCGGCTCGCCCTGCCAGCAGGCGCGCTCGATCGCGAGCGGATGCTGGGGCGCGGACTTCATCCCCGCGAGGTGTCCGAGCGTCGCGACCCACGGTTTGCAGATCGCCGCGATCTCGTGGCCGTCGACGACCGCGATCACCCCGGGCATCTGCCGAGCGACCGCGCGATCGATGCTCACGATGCGGCAATGCGCGACGGGGCTGCGCCAGTACACGACGTGCGCCATGCGCGGCAGACGCAGGTCGTCGACGTAGCTGCCGCGACCTTCGACGAGACGACGCGCACCCGGGCGCGGGACCGAGACGCCGATGTAGCGCTGATCGTCCGTGACCGAGTGGATCTCGGGAGGATGTCGGAGCGGTGCGTTCATGCGGACAGGTTCAGCCGCCGAGCGCGTCGAGGTCGGCCTGGCGCGCCGGCTCGCGCGACTCGGCATGCAACGCGTCGTCGTGCTCGACGACCGACGGGCTCGCGGTCTTCGCCCGTCCTTCCCGACGCGCGTCGAGGACCGTGCAGATCGCGTCGACGATCGCGTGGTAGCCGGTGCAGCGGCAATAGTTGCCCGAGATCCACTCGCGGACCTCGGCGCGCGTCGAGTCGGGACGTTGTTCGAGCAGTTCGGCCGCGGCCATCAGCATCCCCGGCGTGCAGAAGCCGCACTGCAGCGCGTTGCGTTCGACGAACGCGTCCTGGAGATCGCGCATCGTGCCGCCGTCGGTGAGCCCCTCGACCGTCTCGACCGCGCAGCCGTCGGCCTGCACGGCGAGCATCAGGCAACCGCGCACGACCTCGCCGTCGACGCGCACCGTGCACGCGCCGCAGACGCCGTGCTCGCAACCGAGGTGCGAGCCCGTGAGGCCGAGGTCCTCGCGCAGGAAGTCGACGAGATGCGTGCGCGGCAGGACGGCGCGCTCCTCGGCGACGCCGTTGACGGTCACGCGGATCGGACGGACGGCGACGCTCATGCGCTTCGGCTCGCGAGCGACTCCAGCGCACGCCGCGCGAGCACGGACGCGAGATGACGCTTCGTCGCGTCGCCGTTGACGAGGTCGCCCGGCGGATCGAGTTCGGCCTTCACCTGCGCGACCGCCCGGTCGATGCTCGGCGCATCGAGCACGCAGCCGACGAGTGCGGCCTCGGCGCCGCCCGCGCGGACCGGCGTCGAACCGGCGCCGAGGAAGGCGAGACGGATGCGCTCGACCCGGCCTTCGGCGAAACGCGCCGCCACCGCGAGGCCCACGATCGCGTAGTCCCCGTGCCGTCGTGCGAGCTCGTCGAACGCGAACGCATCGCCGGCGGTCGCGATCGGAATCTCGCAGGCGGCGACGAGCTCGTCCGCACGCAACGCGGTCGTGTAGAGGTCGATGAAGAAGTCCGCGACCGGAATGCGCCGTTCGCCGCTCGCGCTCGTCGTGACGACGACGCCGTCGAGCGCCGTCAGACAGACGGGCCACTCGGCGGCCGGGTCGCCGTACGCGATCGAGCCGCCGAACGTGCCCCGATTGCGGATCGCGCGGTGCGCGATGTGCGGCGCGGCCATCGCGAGCAGCGGCGCGTGCCGCGCGACCAGCGGCGACTCCTCGATCTCGCGATGCGTGACGAGCGCGCCGATCCTCAGCGTGCCCGGTGACGTGTCGTTCGTTACCGTGATGCCCCGCAAGGCGTCGACCGCGCCGATGTCGATCAGGAGCGCCGGTTCCGACAGCCGCATGTTCAGGGTCGCGAGCAGCGTCTGCCCGCCGGCGAGCACGCGCGCCTCGTCGCCGTGCGTCTCCATCAGCGCGAAGACCTCGGCGAGCGAGGCCGGGCGCGCGTAGTCGAAGGCCGGTGCTTTCATGACGTGCGCTCTCGGGGGCGGATCACTCGGGTTTCCACGCAGTGGCGCTTGTTGACAATCTGTTCAACAATGCTATCCACGTTTGACCATCCGGTAAACAAGCACGGCATGAGGACTAACCCGGAACCCGCTGCTCGTTCGCGCCCCGCTCCTGCGGCTGGGGCCGCGCGTGCGGCGCGGACCGCGAAGGCCCCGGCCCGCCGCCGCCTCACGAACGGCGAACGCGAACGCCAGATCGTCGACGGCGCGGTGCGCTTCTTCGCCGACCGCGGACTCGACGGCCAGTTGCGCGACCTCGCGAACGACATCGGCGTCACGCACACGCTCGTCTATCACTACTTCCCGACGAAGCAGGCGCTGATCGATCGCGTCTACGCGGAGATCTTCGAAGGGCTTTGGGATCCGGCGTGGGAAGCGCTGCTCGACGACCCGGCGCTCGACGTCGAGACGAAGATCGCGTCCTTCTATGTCGCGTACGCGAAGGGCATCTTCTCGCGCGAGTTCGTGCGCATCATCGTGTTCTCGGGCCTGGCCGACGGCACGATCCCGAGCCGCTTCTTCGAATTGCTGCGCGCGCGCCTGTTTCCGCGGCTCGTGCGCGAGACGCGGCGGCACATCGGGACGACCCGGCGCGCCAGGCCGACCGCGCGCGAACTCGAATACCTGATGGGCCTGCACGGCGGCATCTTCTACATCGGACTGCGTCGCTGGGTCTACGCGCAGCCCGTTCACGGCGGCGCGGGGCTCGACGACGAGACCGCGATCCGCGACCGCGTCCGCGGCTATCTGCACGCAGCGCGCGACGTGCTCGTCGACGACGCGTCCGGCGCGAAGACCCCACGCACTGCACGACGGAGGACATGACATGGCACTGAGCATCAATCACTTCTCGATCCGCACGCACGACCTCGAGGCGACCAAGCGCTTCTACGTCGACGTCCTCGGCCTCACCGACGGCCCGCGTCCGGCCTTCCCCTTTCCGGGCGCGTGGATGTACCGCGGCGATCACGGCGACGTCGCGAACGCGGTCGTGCACATCATCGGCACCGACCGGGAGAAGGAGAAGGGACTCGACGGTTATCTCGGCGAGCGCGATGAAACGCGGCTGCGCGGGACCGGCGCGATCGACCACATCGCGTTCTTCGCGAACGGTCTCGCCGACACGCTGGCCCACCTGCGCGCGAAGGGCGTCGATTTCCGCCAGCGCACGGTACCGAGCATCGGCCTGCATCAACTCTTCCTCGACGATCCGAACGGCTGCGTGATCGAACTCAACTTCCCGGCGCACGAGGTCGACACCGCCGACGCGGCCACGGCCGCGGCCTGAGGCGATCGGGATGGCCCGGATCCTCGTCGTCGGCGGTTCGCTCGGCGGTCTCTTCGTCGCGAACCTGCTCGCGCGCGACGGACACGAGGTCGTCGTGCTCGAGAAGGCCGCGGGTTCGCTCGACGGGCGCGGCGCCGGCATCGTGACCCACGCGGCGCTGCTCGACGGCCTGCGACGCGCGGGGACGACCGTCGACGACACGCTGGGCGTCGCGGTCGAGACGCGCGTCTCGCTCGACGTCGACGGCCGTACGGCGGTGCGCCGTCCGTTCCCGCAGATCCTCACGTCGTGGAGTCGTCTCTACGCGATGTTGTACGACGCGTTTCCGCACGCGTCCTATCGCCACGGCGTGTCGGTCGCCCGCGTCGAGCAGGATGCGCAGGGCGCTCGCGCGATCGCCGACGACGGCACGCGCTTCGACGGCGACCTGCTGGTCGCCTCGGACGGCATCCGCTCCGTCGTGCGCCAGCAACTGCTCCCCGACGCGAGCCCGCGCTATGCCGGTTACGTCGCATGGCGCGGCGTGTGCGACGAGTCGGTGCTGTCGTCGCACACGCTCTCGACGGTCTTCGACTGCTTCGGCTTCGGCCTGCCGACCGGCGAGCAGTTGATCGGCTATCCGGTCGCCGGCCACGGCAACGACACGCGGCGCGGACGCCGTCGCTGGAACTTCGTCTGGTATCGCGCGGCCGACGAGGCCGTCGGCTTGCGCGCGTTGATGACCGATGCCGACGGCACGCACTACCCCCTCGGCATTCCGCCGAACAAGGTCTCGTGGAAGCACGTCGCCGCGATGCGCGAGGCCGCGCGCCGCCTGCTCGCGCCGCAGTTCGCGGAGATCCTCGAGAAGACCGCGCAGCCCTTCCTGCAACCGATCTACGACGTCGCGTCGTCGCGGCTCGCGTTCGACCGCATCGCGTTGATGGGCGACGCGGCGTTCGTCGCGCGACCGCACGTCGGCATGGGCGTGACGAAGGCCGCCGAGGACGCGACGGCCTTGTGCGACGCGATCCGCACCCACGGCGCGACGCCGGCGGCGTTGCGCGCGTTCGAGGACGCGCGCCTGTCGGCGGGCCACGCCGTCGTCGAGCACGCGCGTCGACTCGGCGCGTATCTCGAACGCCACGCATCGAACCCGATCGCCCGCGACGACGACGACGTCGTGCGACACACCGCCGTCGGCCTGGGTCGGGTACCCGACCCACCGGCCGTCGATCGACAACGCGCGGCCTGAGCCTTCCAATTCTCAACGGGCCGAAGACCCGATCCACTTTTCAACGGAGACACCGAATGACCGACGACAAGAAGACCGACCCGCGCCGCCGCGCCGTGCTCGCAAGCGGCGCCGCGCTCGCGACCGCGCCGTTCCTGTTCAACATCGCGCGCGCGCAAGCGCCGACGATCAGGATCGGCTTCCCGACGCCGCTGACAGGGGCGTTCTCCGCCGAAGCCCAGGACCAGGTCCGCGCGGCCGAGCTCGCCGTCAAGGAGTTCAACGACGCGGGCGGCTTCAACGGCCAGAAAGCCGAGCTGCTCGTGCGCGACGACAAGCTCAATCCGGGCGAGGCCGCGACGCGCACGCTCGAATTGATCGAGAAGGACAAGGTCAACTTCGTCGTCGGCTCGCTGTCGGCCGCGACGCAGCTGTCGATCAACGCGGTCACGGCGCCGCGCAAGGTGTTGTTCAACTCGATCAGCCAGTCCGACGCGATCAACGACGCGAAGGACTGGAGCCTCTACACCTTCCACGAGGCCTTGAACCCGCACGTCACGTCCGGCGCCGTCGCGCGCTACGCGTTCCCGAAGTTCGGCAAGAAGATCGTCTACCTCACGGCCGACTACGCCTACGGGCAGGAGATGGTTCGCGGCTTCGAACGCGCCGGCAAGACGATGGGCGCGACGACGCTCGCCGACATCCGCCACCCGCTCGGCACGTCCGACTTCTCCGCGTTCTTGCCGCGCATCCAGGCGTTGAAGCCCGACATCCTCGTGCTCGCGAACTTCGGCCGCGATCTCGTGAACTCCGCGAAGCAGGTCACCGACTTCGGTATGAAGGCGAACATGAAGGTCATCACGCCGGTGCTGCTCTACACGTCGCGCCAGGCCGGCGGGGCCGACGCGTTCGACGGCATCCTCGGCGGCACGTCGTACTACTGGGGGATGGAGGACAAGATCCCCGCCGCGAAGGCCTTCAACGACAAGTTCCGCAAGGCGTACGGCGGCGCGGTGCCGTCGGACTACGGCGCGCTCGGCTACGCCGGCATCCGCAGCGTGCTGCAGGCCGTGATCAACGCGAAGTCGACCGACTCCGTCCCCGTCTCGATCGCGCTGCGCCAGCTCCGGTACAACTGGTACAAGGGCGATCAGTTCTATCGCAAGTGCGACCACCAGTCGGTGCAGTCGGTGATCATCGTCGAGTCGAAGTCGAAGGGGATGAAGGACAAGAACGACGTGTTCAACATCCTGTCGATCGAGGCGCCGGACGAGGCGAACCTGCGCAGCTGCGAGGAAGAAGGACACAAGATCACGACGTGATGGGCGCGATGCGCTCGCCCGTGAGCCCCATCCCCTCCCCGACCCTCCCCTTGAAGGGGAGGGAGAGCCGCGGAGACTCCTCCCCCTTCAAGGGGGAGGTCGGAAGGGGGATGGGGTCTGCTAAAAGCCTCAAGTGATCGAACTCTCCATCCCCCTCCTCCTCGCCCAGCTCACGACCGGCATCGCGCTCGGCGCCGTCTACGCGCTGCTCGCGCTCGGGCTGTCGTTGATCTTCGGCATGCTGACCGTCGTGAACTTCGCGCACGGTGCGTTCTTCATGGTCGGGGCCTTCCTCGGCGTCTACTTCCTGGGCCTGACCGGCAGCTTCTGGTTCAGCCTCGTGCTCGCGCCGCTCGCCGTCGGCGCGATCGGCCTGGTCTGCGAGCGCGTGCTCGTGCGGCCGCTGTACGGACGCGGCATCGACGACCCGCTGCTGCTGACCTTCGGCCTCTCGTACGTCCTCGTCGAGGCGATGCGGATCGCGTTCGGCATCGAGGGCATGCCGACGTCGACGCCGGCCGAACTGCGCGGCGCGACGAACCTCGGCTTCGGCTTCTTCCCGACCTACCGCCTGTTCCTGATCGTCGCGACCGCGGTCGTCGTCATCGCGCTGTGGCTCTTCATCGAGAAGACGCGCTTCGGCTTGATCATCCGTGCCGGCTCGCGCGATCCGGAGATCGTGCGCGTGCTCGGCATCGACATCGCGCGCGTGTGGCTGATCGTGTTCGGCATCGGCTGCGCGATCGCGGGCCTGTCCGGCGTCCTCGCGGCGCCGACGCGCGCCGTCAATCCGGAGATGGGCATCCCGGTCCTCGCGGAGTCCTTCGTCGTCACCGTGGTCGGCGGCATGGGCTCGCTGCCGGGCGCCGTCGTCGCGGGCCTGCTCGTCGGCGTCGTCTACAGCATGACGTCGCTGTTCGCGCCGGATCTGGCCGAACTGTCGATCTTCGTGCTGATGGCGGTGGTGCTGCTGGTGCGCCCGCAGGGCTTCTTCGGCAAGGCCGGGTTGATGAGCGGCACATGAGGTCCGCATCTTTCGCCATCGTCGACTTCATCGCGAAGCATCGCGTCGGCGCGGTCATCGTGTTGCTGATCGTCTTCCCGCTCGTGATGCCTTACCAGGCGCTCGCGATCAACATCCTCGTGTTCGGCCTGTACGCCGTCGGCTTCAACCTCCTGTTCGGCTACACCGGGCTGCTGTCCTTCGGCCACGCCGCCTTCCTCGGTGTCGGCGCCTATCTCTGCGGGATCGCCATCGTGCACTTCGGCTGGCCCTGGTATCTCGCGATCGTCGCGGGCGTCGCGGCCGCGACCCTCGTCGGCGTCGTCATCGGTTATCTCGCGATCCGCACGCGCGGGATCTATTTCTCGATGGTGACGCTCGCGCTCGCGCAGATCGTCTACTACGCGTTCTACAAGGCCGAACGCTGGACGGGCGGCGAGAACGGCCTGCGCGGCGTGCGCGTCGAACCGATGCAGCTGTTCGGCTTCACGATCGACCTCGTCGATCCGATGACGAAGTACTACGTGATCCTCGTCTTCGTCGCGGCCGCGCTGTGGTTCGTCTCGCGCGTGCTGAAGTCCCCGTTCGGGGCCGTGATCGAGGCGATTCGCGAGAACGAGAAGCGCACCGCGGCGTGCGGCTACGACGTCGCGCGCGCGAAGCTGCTCGTCTTCACGCTGTCGGCCGCCGTGTGCGGCCTCGCCGGCGCGCTACGCGCGCTCCACCTGTCGATCGTGCCGATCGATTCGCTGCACTACCTGCAGTCCGGCCAGGCCGTGATGATGTGCCTGCTCGGCGGCATGGGCACGTTCTTCGGACCCTTCATCGGCGCGGCCGCCTTCCTGTGGCTCGAGGACGTGACGACGACGATGACGTCGCACTGGATGCTCGTCGTCGGCGTGATCTTCATGATCTTCGTGCTGTTCTTCCCGAAGGGCATCTGGGGGTCGCTGCTGCACTGGATGCGACGGGACTCGCGTGCGAACGAGGCCGTCGGCGAGACCGTCGTGCCGGAGCGGGCCCTGTGAGCGCGCTTCTCGAAGTCGACGGCGTGTCGCAACGCTTCGGCAAGTTCACCGCGCTCGACAATGTCAGCGCGTCGTTCGAGCGCGGCAAGCTGACCGCGATCATCGGGCCGAACGGCGCCGGCAAGAGCACGTTCTTCAACGTGGTCAGCGGCGCGTTCGCGCCGACCGCGGGCCGCATCCGCTTCGAGGGCCGCGACATCACCGGCCTCGCGCAACACGAGTTCGCGCGCATCGGCATCGCGAAGAGCTTTCAGATCACGAACGTGTTCCGGCACCTGACTGCGCACGAGAACGTGCGCGTCGCCGCGCAGATGCGCACGTCGCGCTTCGCGCTGCTCAAGCCGCGCGCGTCGTTCACCGGCCTGATCGAGCGGGCCGACGCGCTGCTCGCGCGCGTCGGCCTGTTCGCCCATCGCGACAAGCCCGCGAGCGATCTCGCGCACGGCCAGCAGCGCGCGCTCGAGATCGCGATGGCACTCGCGTCGGAACCCGTGCTGCTGCTGATGGACGAGCCGACCGCCGGCATGTCGCCCGAGGAGACGCAGACGATGATGCGGCTCATCCGCGAGCTCGCGAACGAGCGCACCGTCGTCCTCGTCGAACACAAGATGAAGCTCGTGATGGGCTTGTGCGAGCGGCTGATCGTCCTGCATCACGGCACCTTCCTCGCCGAAGGCACGCCCGACGAGATCCGCGCGAACGCCGAGGTCCGGCGCGTCTACCTGGGGGAGCACTGATGCTCGCGGTGCGCGGACTCGACGCGTGGTACGACCGCAGCCACGTCGTGCAGGACGTGTCCTTCGACGTGAAGGCCGGCGAGATCGTCACGCTGATGGGCCGCAACGGCGCCGGCAAGACGACGACGTTGAAGTCGATCATGGGCCTGATCGCGAAGCGCCGTGGCAGCGTGACGTTCGACGGCACGGAGTTGCTCGCGCTGCCGCCGCACGTCCGCTTCCATCGCGGCCTCGCGTACGTGCCCGAGGAAAGACGCATCGTCGCGGGTCTCACGGTGCGGGAGAACCTCGAGCTCGGCATCACGGCGAGCCGCGATCGCAAGGAAGCGTCGCGTCGGATCGCGGAGATCGCGGAGACCTTCCCGCGGCTCGCGGAGCGTCTCGATCAGGACGGGACGTCGATGTCCGGGGGCGAGCAGCAGATGCTCGCGATCGCGCGCGCGATGATGGCGCGACCGAAGATGATCCTGCTCGATGAACCGTCCGAAGGGATCATGCCGATCCTCGTCGACGAGATGTTCGCGCTCTTCTCGCGGATGAAGGCGTCCGGGACGACGATCCTGCTGGTGGAGCAGAACGTGGAGCGCGCGCTGTCGATCTCCGACCGGGCCTACATCCTCGACGAAGGCGAGGTCGTGCACGAAGGCCGTGCCGCCGACCTGCTCGCGGACCAGGAGATCCAGGACCGCTACTGCGCCGTTTGACCCTCTTCGTCCTTCCCGCGCAGGCGGGAATCCAGCGGCGACGACGGAGCGGCGAACGACACCGGGTTCCCGCCGTGCGGGAACGACGAGCTCGGCTTACTTCCGGCCCGTGACCGTCACGCCCTCGAGCTGGACGGCCTTGATGTTGCCGTCGGCATCGAAGTTCGCGCGGTCGGCCGTGACCGTCACGCCGTCGAGGCGGATGATCTCGGGCTGCTCGGCGGCGACGACGCTGTCGATCGTGACGAGCATCGCGGCGGCGACGACGGCTCCGAAGAGGATGGCGCGGACGTTCGTGTTCATGATGGGCTCCGGGGTGTGTGCGTGTTGCGATGGAGTGAATCTAGACCTCGCCGTCCGGCCTCGCGACGGGTCGTCGACGAACCGAAAGATTCGTGGTTCGAATTGCACGAGGCGGGAATGAACGGTGATGAAATGCGCGCTCTTTCCGACGCGAAAGGACGGCGATGACGGGCTTCGTGGCCTTGTTGCGGGCCATCAACGTGGGCGGGACCGGCAAGTTGCCGATGACCGAACTGAAAGCCGTCTGCGAAGCGGTCGGCTTCACGAATGTGGCGACCTACATCGCGAGCGGCAACGTGGTCTTCGCGAGTCGCTCGAGCGCGGCGGCGGTCAAGAGGAAACTCGCGAGCGCGATCGAGGCCCATGCGGGCCGGCCGATCGGCCTGGTCGTCCGTACCGCCGACGAGATGCGCGCGGTGCTCGCGGCCGATCCGTTTCCGGACCGTGAGCGCAACCTGACCTACGTGCTCTTCCTCGACGCGCCACCGCCGCCGGACAGCATCGACCGCGCGGTCGGAAGAAAAGACGAGCGGAGCGTGCTCGGCAAACGCGAGATCTATACCTTCTATCCGGGGGGAATGGGCCGGTCGACGCTGCGGATGCCCGCGGAGAAGCTGGGGACCGCGCGCAACATGAACACGGTCGCGACACTGGCGGCGATGGCGTCCGAACGATGACCGTGCGGGCGTGATCCGGGGAGCGGATCGGGACTGCGATGCCGGAACCGCGAGGGCCCCGACGCGCGCCGCCCGAAGGCGGCCGCGCGGACTTACAGGACGGCGGCCTTGCGACCGGTGACGACGACGCCGTCGAGCTGGACGACCTTGACGTTGCCGTCGGCATCGAAGTGGTCGCGATGCGCGGTCACGGTCACGCCGTCGAGATGGACGACCGGGACCTGCTCGGCGGCGGTCACGGTGTTCATCGTGACCGTCAGGAGGGCGGCGACGGCGGAGCCGAAGAGGATGGCGCGGAAGTTCGTGTTCATGTGAGGCTCCTTGGGGGTGTGGCGGGTTCCGATGAAACGGAATCTAGGCCTCGGCCAAAGCGCGCGCGATGGGAAGTCGACGAAGCGAAGGAATCGCGGTTCGAACTGCACGATGCGGGAATGAACCGTCCGGCCTACGCGAGGACGAGCCCCTCCGAAGCGCGCAACGAGGCCGTCCCGCCCCCGTCCATCCACGTCGACAGGACGGCGCGCCCGGCGCGCTGACGGACGATCGGGGGCAACGCGACGTCGACCGCCCCGAAGTTCAGCGCCACGACGAGCCGCCCGTCGTCGCCTTCCCGTTCGTAGACGAGCAGGGTCTCGCCGACGAAGAGCTCGCGATACGCCCCGTTGCGCAACACCGCGTGCTCGCGCCGCAGGCGCGCGAGCGCCTGCACGAGCGACCACATCGAGGCCGGCTCCGCCGACTGGACGGCGACGTTGACCCGCTCGAAGTCCGCGGACTCGCGCAACCAGGGGCTGCCGGTCGTGAAGCCCGCATGCGGCGACGCGTCCCATTGCATCGGCGTGCGCTGCGGATCGCGACCGAGGCCCTTGCCCGGCTCGTTCTTCTCCAGGGGATCCTGCACTTCGTCGGGCGGGATCGGGACGTCCCGCATGCCGAGCTCGTCGCCGTAATAGAGGGTCGGCGTTCCGCGCAGCGTGAGCAGCAGCATCGCCGCGACGCGCGCCTGGTCCACGCCGACGCGCGACGCGATGCGCGACTGGTCGTGATTGCCCAGCACCCAGTTCGGCCATCCGCCGCGGGGCAACGCCGCCTCGTAGTCGCGCACGATGCGCGCGATGGCCGCCGCCTCCCACGGCGCGTGGATCAGCTGGAAGTTGAACGGCATGTGGACGCCGCGCAGGACGCCGTGCGCGTCGCGGCCGTAATAGGCGACGAGACGGTCGAGCGGCAGATAGAGCTCGCCGATCAGCACGTGCTCGCGACCCGGGGCGTCGAAGGCCGCGACCACCTCGCGCATCTCGGCCAGCACCTCGAGCACCTCGGGCCGGTCCGCCGTGTAGAGCGGCAGCACGCGGTGCCAGCTCGGGTCGCCCGCTTCGAAGGCCGGGTTCGGCGGGTTGTCGCGGAAGCGCTCGTCCTTGATCAGGTGATAGACCACGTCGATGCGAAAGCCGTCGACGCCGCGCGCGAGCCAGAAGCGCAGCACGTCGTACATCGCCGCGCGCACGGCCGGATTGCGCCAGTTGAGGTCGGGCTGCGCCGCGAGGAACTGATGCTCGAAGTATTGGCCGGTCGACGCGTCGAAGGTCCAGGCCGACCCGCCGAAGTTGCTCATCCAGTTGTTCGGCGGCCCGCCGTCGGGCGCGGGATCGCGCCACAGGTACCAGTCCCGCTTCGGGTCGTCGCGCGACGAGCGGCTCGCGAGGAACCAGGGATGACGGTCGGACGTGTGGTTCGGGACGAAGTCGAGGATGAGGCGCAGCCCGCGTGCACGGGCCTCGCGTGCGAGCAGGTCGAAGTCGGCGAGCGAGCCGAACATCGGATCGACGCCGCAGTAGTCCGCGATGTCGTAGCCGAAATCCTTCATCGGCGACGGAAAGAACGGGGAGATCCACAGCGCGTCGACGCCGAGCGCGACGAGCGCGTCGAGGCGTCGCGCGATGCCGGCCAGGTCGCCGATGCCGTCGCCGTCGCTGTCCTGGAAGGAGCGCGGGTAGACCTGATAGATGATGCCGTCCTGCCACCAGACGGGTTCGTGCATGGGAGCGCTCGTTCGGGCGCGGGCCAATCGCCGCGCCGGATAGAGCGCGCGATCGAACGATCGTTCAACCGCGGCCGAGCCCGCGCGACGCGGGCCGGCGAATCGGGATCAGCGGACGATCTTGTGCCCGGTCACGATCACGGGGTCGAGTTGCACGACCGCGAGGCTGCCGTCCGTCTCGAACGCGGCACGTTGCGCGGTGACGGTGACGCCGTCGAGGCGGACGATCTGCAGGGGTTCGGCCGCGAAGACCGTGCTCAACGTCACCATCGAGATGGCGGCGACTGCGGTACCGAAGATGAGAGCGCGTGCGGTGGTGGTCATGGCATGTCCTTCAGGTGGTCGGCACAATCTGCGTTGCGTTCGGTGCGTGCTGCGATGAATTGACTCTAGGCTTCGGGAGATTCCGAACCAATGGGCAGGTGACGAAGCGAAGGAAACGCGTGACCAAGTGCAGAATGCGCGGGCGAATGACGACGAGGACACGCACCGGGCCTCGGATCGACCTGTCCCACTGATGACCGACGCGAAGAAATTCGTCCGGCCCGCCGAAGCGGCCGTGCGCACATGACCGGAATTGCCTTCATCGGCGCGGGCCGCGTCGCCAGCACGCTCGCCCGCGCCTTCGTCGCGAACGGCGTGCCGGTCGCGGCGATCGCGAGCCGCAACGACGCGTCCGCGCGGCGCCTCGCGCAACGCGTCCGCGGCGCGGACGCCGTGTCGATGCAGGACGCCGCGGCGGCGGACCTCGTCTTCCTGACCGTGCCCGACGACGACATCGCCACCGTCTGCGACACGCTCGCGTGGCGCGACGGGCAGGCGGTCGTCCATTGCAGCGGGGCGACCGAGGTCGCCGTGCTCGATGCGGCCGCACGCCGTGGTGCCCTCATCGGCGGCTTCCATCCGCTGCAGACCTTCGCCGATCCCGACCGCGCGGTCGAACTTCTCGCGGGGACGACGGTGGCGATCGAGGGCCCCGCGTCGCTCGCCGCGACACTCCGCGAGCTCGCGGAACGCCTCGGCATGAAGCCGTTGTCGGTGCCGCCGGGGGCCCGCGCCGCGTATCACGGCGGCGCGAGCTTCGCGGCGGGTTTCATCGCATCGATGTTCGAGGAGGCCGCGGCGATGTGGGCGAGCTTCGGCATCGACGAGCGCGCGACGCTCGATGCGTTGCTGCCGCTCGCGCGCGGCGCGCTCGCCTCGGTCGAGTCGCGCGGCATCGCGGGCGCCGTGTCGGGGCCGGTGTCGCGAGGCGACGCGGGCGTCGTCGCGCGCCACCTCGCCGCGTTCGACGCGCAGGGTCCGGACCACGGCCGCTTCTACCGCGAGTTCGCGCGACGCGCGCTGAAACTCGCGATCGCCGACCGTCGCATCGACGCGGCCCAGGTCGCCCGCATGCGCGCGGTGCTCGATGCCGAACCGATCCCGGAGCCCGGAGTCCGACCGTCGTGATCACCGACCTCTGGTACAAGAACGCGATCGTCTACTGCCTGTCCGTGCGCGCCTTCATGGACTCGGACGGCGACGGCGTCGGCGACTTCCAGGGCCTGCAGCGGCGCCTCGACTACCTGCAAGGCCTCGGCGTCACGACGATCTGGCTGATGCCGATCCAGGCATCGCCGGGACTCGACGATGGCTACGATGTCTCGGACTACTACAGCGTCGACCCGTCGCTCGGCACGCTCGGCGACTTCGTCGAGTTCACGCACGCCGCGAGACAGCGCGGCATGCGTGTGCTGATCGACCTCGTCGTCAATCACACGTCGGACCAGCACCCGTGGTTCCAGTCGGCACGCAAGGACCCGCAGTCGAAATATCGCGACTGGTACGTGTGGTCGAAGAAGCGGCCGCCGCACATCGAGGACGGGGTCGTCTTTCCCGGCGTGCAGAAGACCACGTGGACCTACGACGACGTCGCGAAGGCCTGGTACTTCCATCGCTTCTACAAGTTCCAGCCCGACCTCGACACGGCGAACCCGCGCGTGCAGGCCGAGATCCTGAAGATCATGGGCTTCTGGACGCAGCTCGGCGTGTCGGGCTTCCGCATGGACGCGGTGCCCTTCGTGATCGCGAAGAAGGGTCCCGACGTCGGCAAGCCGGTGCCGCAGTACGACATGCTGCGCACGTTCCGCGAACTGCTGCAGTGGCGCCTCGGCGACTCGGTCATCCTCGGCGAGGCGAACGTGCTGCCGCACACGGACCTGCAGTACTTCGGCGACGACGGCGACCGCCTGCAGATGATGTTCAACTTCCAGGTGAACCAGCACCTGTTCTACGCGCTCGCGAGCGCCGACGTCGAACCGCTCGTGCGTGCACTCGACGCGACGCGACCGCGGCCCGCGACCGCGCAGTGGGGACTGTTCCTGCGCAATCACGACGAGCTCGATCTCGGCCGCCTGACGAAGCGCCAACGCGAGCGCGTCTTCGCCGAGTTCGGCCCGAACAAGGAAGATCAGCTCTACGACCGCGGCATTCGTCGACGTCTCGCCCCGATGCTCGGCGGCGACCGTCGGCGCCTCGAACTCGCCTACAGCCTGATGCTGTCGCTGCCCGGCACGCCGGTCATCCGCTACGGCGACGAGATCGCGATGGGCGACGACCTCTCGCTACCCGAGCGCAATTGCGCACGCACCGCGATGCAGTGGTCGACGGAGCCGAACGGCGGCTTCTCGGTCGCGAAGCGACCGCGCGTCCCGGTGATCGGCGACGGACCGTACGGCTTCGAACATGTGAATGTCGCGGCCCAGCGTCGGGATCCGAACTCCTTCCTGAACTGGCTCGAACGCATGCTGCGCTTCCGGAAGGAATTCCCGGAGATCGGCTGGGGCGACTTCGTCGTGCTCCCCTCCCCGACGCGTGCGGTCCTGATCCTGCGCTACGTGTGGCGCGGCAATGCGGTCGTGCTGGTCCACAACCTCGCGAACGAACCGATCGAAGTCCGCTTCGACCCGGGTGGCGATCCGCGCGGGACCGGCCTGTTGATCAACGTCCTGTCCGAGGACCACAGTCGTGCCGACGCGAAAGGAAAGCACACCGTGTTGATGGAGCCCTACGGTTATCGCTGGTATCGCGTCGGCGGCCTCGACTACCTCTTGCGTCGGAGCGAAGCCTGAACGCCGCGGTCAGCGCTGCATTCCCCAACGGCGCACGCTGATCCGCTCGATCGTGTCGAAGACGACGTTCTCGACGACGAGCCCGATGACGATCACGGTCGCCAAGCCGGCGAAGACGCGATCGGTATACAGCTCGTTGCGGTTTTGGAAGATGTACCAACCGAGACCGCCGTTTCCCGACGACGCGCCGAACACCAGCTCGGCCGCGATCAGCGTGCGCCAAGCGAAGGCCCAGCCGTTGCGCAGTCCCGTCAGGATCGCGGGCAGCGCGGCGGGCACGAGGATCAGCGCTGCATAGCGCAGTCCGCGCAGGCCGTAGTTGCGGCCCGCCATGCGCAGCGTCTCGGGGACGCCCTGGAAGCCGGCGAACGTCGACAGCGCGAGCGGCCACAGCACGGCGTGCACGAGCACGAACAGGAGACTCGCGCGACCGAGTCCGAACCACAGCAGCGCGAGCGGCAGCAACGCGATGGCCGGCAACGGATTGAACATCGCGGTGAGCGTCGACAACAGGTCGCGACCGACACGCGACGCGATCGCCGCGAGCGTCAACGCGAACGCCGCGACGATGCCGAACGCATAGCCCTCGAGCAGCAGCGACAACGAGACCGCCGCCTTGCGCGGCAACTCGCCGCTCGCCACATCGGTCGCGAACGCGCGCGCCGTCGCGCTGAACGTCGGGAGCAGCAGTTCGTTGTCGGCGATGCGCGCGACGATCTCCCAGCCGATCGCGAGCACGAGGACGATGGTCGCGCGACGCAGGCCCGGCGCATCGGCGAGACGGCGTGCCAGCGGCAAGGACTCGTCGACGGCCGCATCGGGCACCTGCTCGACGGGCCTCACCCACTCCGGGCGGACAGGAGCGGACGCGGTGCCGTTCATGCACCGCCCTCGCCGAACAGCAGCGCGTGGATCCGCTGCGCCTGCGCCTGGAAGGCCTCGCCGCCGATGCCGTCGAGCCCGAACTGATGGGCGTTGAGTTCGGCGCGCACGCGTCCCGGGTGCGGCGACAGCACGAGGATGCGTGTCCCGACGACGAGCGCCTCCTCGATCGAGTGCGTGACGAACAGCAGCGTCAGGCCGACCTCGTCGGCGAGGCGCAGCAACTCCTCCTGCATGCGACGCCGCGTGAGCGCGTCGAGCGAGGCGAACGGCTCGTCCATCAACAGGATCTCGGGCTGCATCACGAGGGCCCGTGCGATCGCGACGCGCTGCTTCATGCCGCCGGACAGCGTGTGGGGATAGTGGTCCGCGAAGTCCGCGAGCCCGACGCGTGCGAGCGCGTCGCCCGCTCGCGCCCGCGCCTCCGCGCGTCCGCATGAGCGCGCCGCGAGCAGCGGGAACTCGACGTTGCCGAGCACCGTCTTCCAGGGCGGCAGCTGGTCGAATTCCTGGAACACCGCCATGCGGTCCGGGCCCGGGCCGTCGATGGCGCGACCCGCGAGCCGGATGCTGCCCTCGCCCGGCACGAGGAAGCCGCCCACCGCCTTGAGCAGCGACGACTTGCCGCATCCCGATGCGCCGAGAAGCACGAACCGGTCACCCCGATGGACGTCGAAGCTCACGCGATGGATCGCGCGGACCCGTCGGTGCTCGTGGACGTATTCGATCGTCAGGTCGCGCACCTCGAGCAACGCGGACGCGCCGGCATCGGCAACGAGCGCGGATCCGGCGCCGTGACGCAGCCGAACCGACGACGCGTCGGCGAGCGCGCTGCGCAGCACGGCAGTCGACGAGCCCATCAGTTCGCCGCCGCGTTGTGCGGATCGTCGAAGAAATAATCCTTCGCCGAGGCCGGCTTGTTCCGGATCGCGCCGACCCGTGCCATGAACTCGGCGAGTGCGTACGTGTGCTCCGGCGTGATCTTGAAGTCGAACTCCGGATCGCGGATCAGGCCGACCAGCAACTTGCGATCGATCGACGACTTGTTCGTGCGGATGAAGATGTCGGCGGCGGCCTCGGGATCGGCCTTCACGAGCCGCGCGGCTTCGGCGAGCGCATCGATGAAGGCCTTGTAGGTCTTCGGATTGTCGGCGCGGAACTTCTCGGTCGCGTAGAGCACGGTCGCCGACGACGGACCGCCGAGCACGTCGTAGCTCTTGAGGATCACATGGGCCTGCGGATTGCCGGCGAGCTCCTGTTCCTGGAACGGCGGATTGCCGAAGTGCGCGTTGATCTCCGTGCCGCCCTTCAGGATCGCGGCCGCGGCCTCGGGATGCGGCAACGCGACCTGGTTCTTGTCCAGGCGCGCGAACTCCGCATCGCCCCAGCGCTTCGCGGACGCGAGTTGCAGGATGCGCGACTGCACCGAGACGCCGATCGCGGGCACGGCGATGCGATCGCCGTCGGTGAGGTCCGTGATCGACTTGACGTTCGGGCGCGTGCTGACGAGCAGGTACGGAATGTTGCCAAGAGACGCGATGCCGCGCACGTTCTGCCGTCCACGCGTGCGGTCCCACAACGTGAGCAGCGGTCCGACGCCGGCGCCGCCGACGTCGATCGACCCGGACAACAACGCCTCGTTGACCGACGCGCCGCCCGACAACTTGACGAAGGCGACGTCGATGTCGAGGCCGGCGGCCTTGCCGTGCTTCTCGACGAGCTTCTGGTCCTGCACGACGTTGAGCAGGAGATAGACGACGCCGAACTGTTCGGCGATGCGCAGTCGCCCTTCGGCATGCGCGGACGGCGAGGCCAGCGCGAACAGGAGACCGGCGAATACGAGCCGCTTCAGGCTCGACGAAGAAAAGGCCATCGTCAGAACGGTACGTCGCCTTCGATCGTCGTGCGATGCATGCGACGTCGAAGATGGGCGGGCGTCCCGGCCGCGAGATGCATCACCGAGCGGTTGTCCCAGAACACCATGTCGCCCTCCCTCCATCGATGGCGATAGAGGTGTTCGGGTCGCACGCTGTGCGCGAACAGCTGCGCGAGCAGGTCGGCGCTCTCCCGCTCCGGAATGCCGACGATGCGCGTCGTGAAGTGTTCGCTGACGAACAACGCCTTCCGTCCGCTCTCCGGATGGGTCCTGACGACCGGGTGGACGACGGGCGCGACCTCGGCGATCTGTTCGGGGGTCAGCGGCGGCCGCCACGGACTCAGCGCGCGCAAGGCCTCGTACTTCGCGAGATAGGAGTGCTCGGCGCGCAGCCCCGCGACCGCGGTCTTGAGCGCGGCGGGCAGCGTGTGCCACGCCCGATGCATGTTCGCGAACAGCGTGTCGCCGCCTTCGGCCGGCAGCTCGCGGGCATACAGCATCGATCCGAGGCTCGGTCGTTCCTTGTACGAGAGGTCCGAATGCCAGAAGTGCCCCGCGTCACCGAGGCCGATCGGCTTGCCGTTCTCGACGATGTTCGACACGACGAGCACCTCGGGATGTCCCGCGAGCTGGAACTGCCGCAGCACGTGGATCTGCAACGGTCCGAAGCGCCGGCTGAACGCGACCTGCTGCTCCGGCGTGAGGCGTTGATCGCGGAACACGAGCACGTGATGGGCGAGATGCGCGGCGTGGATGCGATCGAACTCGATCGCGGTCAAGTCATCGGCCGCGGAGAAGCCGACCACTTCCGCGCCCAGCGGCGCCGCGAAGGGCGTGATGCGAAAGCGTGTAGCGAGCGGCGGTTCGAGATCGAGTGACGCGAGAGACATCGGCGCGGAGCACGACTCGTGCGGAGTCGACGTGGTGGGCAGGCGCGCAGTCTAGGAGGCCGGCCTGTCGCCGCGAACGACAGAATCGTCATGGCCTCATGCCGATCCCGCATGAAGCCTCAACGACGCGTCGGCCGGATCAGCACCCATGCGCTGATCGCGGCCAGCAGCGCGGACACGGCGCCCACCCACGCAGCCGCGTGGAAACTGGCGACGAGCGCCTCCTTCGTCGTCGCGACGAACAACATGCCGAGCAAGGCCGTCGCGATGAGGCCGGCGACACGGGCGATCGCGCTGTTGAAGCCGGACGCGGCACCCGCGTGGTCCTCCGGAACGGACTCCATCACCGCCGTCGTCAGCGGCGCGACGCAGATCGCCATGCCGATCGACGTCACGATCATCGCCGGGAAGATGTCGGTCCAGTAATGCAGCATGTCGGCCTCGACACGCACGAACAACGCGAGACCGACCGCGACGACCGCCGCGCCGACCGTCAGCAGGACACGGGTGCCGAAGCGTGGTGCGATCGCGCCGATCCAGCGCGATCCGAATCCGATCACGAGCGGCAACGGCAGCATCGCCGCGCCGGCGCTCGTCGCGCCGCCGCTGCCCAGGTGCACGAGCAGATAGGGAAGCGCGACGACGAGGCCGCCCATGCTCGCGTAGAGGAACAGCGTCAACAGCGTGAGGCCGACGAACGTCGACGTGCCGAACATCGCGGCCGGCATGAGCGCCGCGCGTCCGCGCGCGCGCTCGACCAACGCGAACACGACGAGGACGGCGAGGCCGATCACGCCGCCCATCCACACGGCGATCGACCGATGCGCCTGTGCCGAGCCGACCGTCAACGCCCACGTCAGGACGCCGAGCCCGATCGTCGCGAGCACCGCACCCCACACGTCGAGCGACGCGCCGGCCGTCCGGTCGCGGCTCTCGTCGACGTAGCGCAGCGCCAGCGAGACGCCGATCGCGCCGAGCGGCAGATTGAGCAGGAAGATGGCGCGCCAGCCGACGGTGTCGACGAGCCACCCGCCGATCAACGGACCGAGCGCACCGGCGAGCGCGCCGACGGCCGCCCACGTGCCGATCGCGCGACCCTTCGCCTTGCCGTCGTAGGACACGCCGAGGATCGCGAGGCTGTTCGGCAACAGCAGCGCGGCGCCGATCCCCTGCGCGACCCGCCCCGCGAGCAGCCAGGCGAAGGACGGCGCGAGCGCGCACGCGAGGGACGCGACGGTGAACAGCGCGAGTCCGATGACGAAGCAGAGGCGACGGCCGGCACGGTCGCCGATGGCGCCGCCGAGCAGCGTCAATGCGCCGAGCGGCAACAGGTAGGCGTTGATGGCCCAGGCGAGCCATGCCGAGTTCGCGTGCAGGTCGCGACCGAGCGCATCGAGCGCGACGTTGACGACCGAGCCGTCGACGAACGCGACGCTCGAGCCGACGATGGTCGCGGCGAGGGTCGCGCGCGGATGGGCGACAGCAGTCATCGCTTATTATTGACTAGTCGGTCAACAGCGCGGCCCCGTATCGTCAGCCCCCGCGCGATCACCAAGCTCCGCCCTTGAGTCGCACCCTCGTCGTCCTCTTCGCGTTCTGCTGCGGCGTCATCGTCGCAAACCTCTACTACGCACAGCCGATCATCGACCTGATCGCGCCCGACGTCGGCTTGTCGCGCGACGCCGCGAGCCTCGTCGTCTCGTTGACGCAGGTCGGCTATGCGCTCGGCCTGTTCTTCATCGTGCCCCTGACCGACCTCGTCGAGAACAAGCGTCTGCTGATCGTGAGCGTCGCGGTCTCGGTCGCGTGTCTCGCCGCCGCAGCCGTCGTCAGCGACGCCCACACCTTCCTCGCGGTGTCGCTGCTCGTCGGCCTGAGCTCGGTCGCGGTGCAGATCCTGATCCCGCTCGCGGCCCACCTCGCGCCCGAGGCGACGCGCGGCCGCGTCGTCGGCAACGTGATGAGCGGCCTGATGCTCGGCATCCTGTTGTCGCGTCCGTTCGCGAGCCTCGTCGCCGATCACTTCGGATGGCGCACCGTCTTCTGGACCGCGGCCGCGATGATGGTCGCGATGGTCGCTGTCCTCGCGGGGACGATGCCGACGCGCCGACCCGCGCACAGCGCGAGCTACGTCGATCTGCTGCGCTCGCTCGGCACGCTGTTCTCGCGCTTCGCCACGCTGCGCGAACGCGCGTTCTACCAGGGCTGCATGTTCGGCACGTTCAGCCTGTTCTGGGCGGCCGCGCCGCTCGAGCTCGTTCGACGCCACGGCTTCTCGCAGTCGCAGGTCGCCGTGTTCGCGCTGATCGGTGCGACCGGCGCGATCGCGGCGCCGATCGGCGGGCGCCTCGCCGACGCGGGCCACGCACGCCTGGGCACCGGCATCGCGATCGCGGTCGCCGCGCTCGCGTGGCTCGTCGGCCTCGTCGACGCGAGCGTGCTGTTGCTCGGCGTCACGGCCGTCGTCCTCGACTTCTGCGTGCAACTGAACATGACGATCGGCCAGCGCGAGATCTTCGCGCTCGACGCGGCGAGTCGCGGCCGCATGAACGCGGTCTACATGACGAGTCTCTTCGTCGGCGGCGCGCTCGGCTCCGCGCTCGCGAGCTGGCTCTACGCGCGCGGCGGCTGGGCCTGGGTCGTCGCCGCCGGGGCGGCCTTCCCCGCATTGGCGTTCGTGCGCTTCGTCGTGGCACGATCCGCCCGATGAACCCCGACGACGACTCCACACCGAAGATCGCCGACGACGAGACGCCCGGCGGCCCCTACTTCGGCCGCCTGCTGATCGTCCTCTTCCTCGCCGTCGCGTTCTGCGGCGTGCTGACGTGGCTCGTCTCGTCGTACTTCGAACACTGACGCGCGACACCGACGCGCGAACACCATGAACGTCTGCATCTACGGCGCCGGCGCGATCGGGGGCTTCATCGGCACCCGGCTCGCCGCGCGCACCGACGCCGTCGTCTCGGCGGTCGCGCGCGGCGAGACGCGCGCCGCGCTCGCGACACACGGCTGGCGGCTCGTGGAGGACGGCGCGACGCTGAGCGCGCCGGTCGCGCAGGTCTCGCCCGAGCCCGCGGACCTCGGCGTGCAGGACCTCGTCGTCCTCGCGGTGAAGGGCCAGGCCTTGCCCGCGATCGCCGCGCACATCGGCCCGTTGATCGGACCCGAGACGCGCGTGCTGACCGCGATGAACGGCGTGCCGTGGTGGTTCAACGTCGGCATCGCCACGCTCGGCGATGCGCCGATCGAGAGCGTCGATCCCGGCGGCCATGTCGGCCGCGCGATCCCGTTCGATCGGGTCGTGGGCTGCGTGATCCACGCGAGCACGTCCACGTCCGAGCCGGGACTCGTCGTCCGCAAGATGGGCCAGGGACTGATCGTCGGCCCGGCCGGCGGCGGCACGTCGGCGCGCGTCGACGCGTTGGCCGCGCTGCTCACCGACGCGGGCTTCGAGACGACGGTCTCGCCCGACGTGCGTCGCGACGTCTGGTACAAGTTGTGGGGCAACCTCACGACGAATCCGATCTCCGCGATCACCGGCGCGACCGTCGATCGCATCCTCGCCGACGACGAGGTGCGCGATTTCTGCACGCGCGCGATGGACGAGGCGAAGGCGATCGGTGCGCGCATCGGCTGCGCGATCGACCAGACGCCGGCGGACCGCCACGTCATCACGCGCAAGCTCGGCGCGTTCAAGACCTCGATGCTGCAGGACGTGGAAGCGGGCCGCACGATCGAGCTCGACGCGATCGTCGGCGCGACGCGCGAACTCGGGCGTCGCGTCGGCGTCGCGACGCCGAACATCGACGCCCTGCTCGGCCTCACGCGCCTGTTCGCGCGCGTCCACGGCCTCTATCCGGCCTAGCCATGCTCGCGTCCGCCACGATCCAGTCGCTCGCGCGCCAGCTCTACGACGCGCGCAAGTCGCGCACGCCGTTGCGCCACTTCTCGAAGGCGCATCCTGAAATGACGATCGACGACGGCTACGCGATCCAGCGCGCGTGGGTCGCGCTCGAGAAGGCCGACGGTCGCGTCGCGAAGGGGCGCAAGATCGGCCTCACGTCGCGGGCGATGCAGGAGGCATCGCAGATCACCGAACCCGACTTCGCGCCGCTGATGGACGACATGTTCTTCGCGCCCGGCGACATCCCGATCGATCGCTTCATCGCGCCGCGCGTCGAGGTCGAGCTCGCGTTCGTGCTCGCGCGACCGCTCGAAGGCGACGGCGTCACGAAAGAGGACGTGCTCGACGCCACCGACTACGTCACGCCCGCGGTCGAACTGATCGATGCCCGCATCGAACAGTTCGACCGCGAGACGAAGGCGCCGCGCAAGGTGTTCGACACGATCTCCGACTTCGCGGCGAACGCCGGCATCGTCATCGGTGGCAAGCGCGTGCGGCCGACGGAAGTCGACCTGCGCTGGGTCGGCGCGCTCCTCGTGAAGAACGGCATCGTCGAGGAGACCGGGCTCGCGGCCGGCGTGCTCGACCATCCGGCGAACGGCATCGCGTGGCTCGCGCGGAAGATCGCGCCCTACGGCGAACGCCTCGACGCCGGCGACGTCGTCCTCGCCGGCTCGTTCACGCGGCCGATCGGCGCTACCCGGGGCGACGTCTTCCTCGTCGACTACGGCCCGCTCGGGCGCATCGAATTCCGTTTCATCTGAAGACCACGACCATGAGCGAAGAACAAGCCCGCTGGAAACACGACGGCGTCCGCGTGATCGGCGCGGACCAGCTCGACCCGAACACGGCGCAGACGCCCGGGATGGATCGCAAGGCCGCGATCAACTTCGCGCGCGTCGGCGCGCAGAAGTTGTGGGCGGGCACGGTCCACATCCATCCGAACGCGAAGACCGGCGCGCATCATCACGGCCATCTCGAGAGCGTGATCTATGTCGTGCGTGGCCGCGCCCGGATGCGCTGGGGCGAGCGCCTCGAGTTCACCGCGGAGGCGGGACCCGGCGACTTCATCTACATCCCGCCGTACGTGCCGCACCAGGAGATCAATGCGAGCCGGGACGAGGTCCTCGAATGCGTGCTCTGCCGCAGCGACGGCGAGGCCGTCGCGATCAACCTCGACATCGAACCGGTCGAGAAGCCCGAGTCGGTGAAGTGGATCGACCCGACCCACCGCGACTGAGCACGACCGGTCGCGCAGGTCGCGACCGCTGGCCCGTCTCGACGCTCAGCCGCGGCGGCGTCGGCGCGCCGCCAGCGCTGCGATGCCGATTCCGATCAGGCCGAGGAGCGGCGGCTCCGGAATGGCGGTCGGGGTCGTGGTGGGCGTACCCGAGAAGTGACCTTCGCTGAGCGCCGTTCCATATTGGAACGTCACGTTCGAGATGGTCGAGAGGTTCAGGTTCGGCGAGATGCCGCTCAGGAAGAAGGTGACCGAGTTCTTGGTCAGCGGCGTCCCGAGGACCAACGGATTCCCGGTCAACTGGTTGTCGCCGGCCGACGCAAGCCCGTACTGAAGCCCGTCGGGGCTATCGGGTCCGGCCAGGTTGGCCCCCGGGAACCGGTCGCTCGGCCCGAAGATGCCGAGACCCGAACTCGAGATTCCCGAGTTGGCGCCGTATTGCGAGAGGCCCGTCAGGTAGGCCCATTCACCACCGACGTTGGTGCCCGCGACGCTGATGTTCGTCGCCCCGGAGTAGGTCGCGCCGCCCGACGTCGCCGACGTCCGCGTCAACGACGCGCCCGACAGGTTGAAGAAGAAGCCCGTCAGCACATCGGTCGGAATCAGCGTGTCGGCACTGCTCGTGTTCGCCAGCGTGACTTTCAACTGTCCGCCGACGATGTCGAACGTCACCTGCGCCGCCAGGCTGCCCGACGACCCGCTGAAGGTGATCGGGCCTGCGAACGCGCTGCAGCAGGCGGACAGCAGTCCGAGCGCGGCGATGATGCGGAGTCTCGACGTCATTTCATCCCCCAGGCTTTCGCAACGTTACGCAAGTTTTGGACCCGAGGCGCCAAGCGCTTGATTGACGGGCAAAAAGGACGAGACCCGTAACACATCGTGTCCGCCAGGGTGTAAAGCCGGTCGACATCGTCGCATCGCGATGTCCTTCGAGCCCGCGATCGTGATGGCGCTACCATGCCGCTCCCGCCACGACCGGCCGCACGATGCCCAACGCCTTCAAGACCGCGCTTCGCGACGGTCGTCCGCAGATCGGCCTGTGGCTCGCGCTCGCGAGTCCGTATTCGTCGGAGATCGCCGCGACCGCCGGCTTCGACTGGCTGCTCGTCGACAACGAACACGCGCCGAACGACGTGCGGTCGACGCTCGCGCAGCTGCAGGCGCTCGCGGCCTATCCGTCGCATCCGGTCGTGCGGCCGGTCGAAGGGCGGACGTCGCTGATCAAGCAGTACCTCGACATCGGCGCGACCAGCCTGCTCGTCCCGATGGTCGACACCGCGCCCCAGGCGCAGGAACTCGTCGAGGCCGTGCGCTATCCGCCGCGCGGCGTGCGCGGCGTCGGCTCCGCGATCGCGCGCGTGTCGCGCTGGGGCCAGCGCGGCGCGTATCTCGACGAGGCGGACGACGAGGTGTGCCTGCTGGTGCAGGCCGAGTCGTCGCGCGCGATCGACAACCTCGACGCGATCGCGGCCATCGACGGGATCGACGGCGTGTTCTTCGGGCCTGCGGACCTGTCGGCGTCGATGGGCTTTCGCGGCAAGCCGGGCGCACCCGAGGTGCAGAAGGCCATCGAGGACGGCATCCGGCGCGTGCGCGCGGCCGGCAAGGCGCCGGGGATCCTCGTATCGGACGTGGCGCTTGCGCATCGCTACCTCGAACTCGGCGCGCTCTTCGTCGCCGTCGGGACCGACGTCGGCCTGTTCGCGCGCGGCGCGCGCGAGCTCGCCGCGTCCTTCAAGGACGCGGCGCCGACGCCGGGCGCCGCGGCCGGATCCCCGTACTGAACGCGGCAGGACGACGTTTGAGCGACGCCATTCCTTCGCGAGACGGTCACTTCCTGCTCGAGTCGGGGCTGCATACCGATCGCTGGTACGACCTCGACGGCTTGTTCAGCGATGCGCGCGCGCTCGAACCGTCGATCGACGCACTCGCGTCGATGCTCGAAACGCACCGACCGACGGCCATCTGCGGACCGCAGGTCGGCGGTGCCCTGCTCGCGCAAGCGCTCGCCACGCGCATGCGTCTGCGCTTCCTGTACACGGTGCGCGGCGAGGACGCGCCGAACGGCGGCCTGTTCAAGGCGCGCTATCGACTGCCGGAAGGACAGCGCGCGCTCGCGGTCGGCCAGCGGGTCGCGATCGTCGACGACATGATCAGCGCGGGCTCGTCGACACGCGCGAGCTTCGCGTCGCTGTGCGAGACCGGCGCGACCGTCGTCGCGGTCGGCACGCTGCATTTGTCGGGCGACACGGCCGTGGAGCACTTCGAGGCGCTCGGCATCCCCGTCGAGGCGGTGGAGCGGCGGCCGTTCCATCTGTGGACACCGTCCTCGTGTCCATTGTGCGCACAAGGCGTCGCCCTCGCCGCGCCGTGAGCCCCGGGAAAAACGCCGGATCAGGAGAATTAAGAAAAATTCACAGGCTTCGCGAAGACGCCAGAGAAACGCTCCTCTATAAGCAGGCGATCCACATCGGACCTCGAGGGGAGCGACCATGAAACGAATCGCGTTCGCGCTGGCCATTACCGTATTTGCCTCGTTCGCGAGCGCCGCGCCGCTCGAGACCTACGTGCTCGACGCCGTCGGGCAATCCAGCTATCCCACCTACAGCCGTCCCGCACCGATCCTGAACTTCTTCGGTCCGGTCGGTGTCGGCATCCCGAGCATCGGACTGGGCAGCACGAGCGGCGTCGGCGGCATCGATCGCCTGCGGACCGGCAACAGCGGGACGATCACCGACGCCGGCGCGGCGTCCGGCAGCGGCGACAGCAGCTTCGGGTCCTGGACCGCATCCGGCGCGTCGTCGGCGAATGCGAGCTTCGGGCGCGTCGGCGCCCAGGGCAACGGAACCCGCGGCAACATCGGAGACGGGAACACGGTCGTGACCTTCGATGCCTTCGGCAAGTACACCGAACACTGGGCCTTCAACGACGCACGCCTGAACGGCGCGGTCGGCACCGCGGTCCTCCACTGGCGCGTCGACGGCTCGATCCTGTCGGCCGGTCCTTCGAACACCGTCGGCGTCGAGGTCAACTACCAGCGCGGGACCGATCCGATCCGCACGCTGATGGCGGCGAACATCCAGGGCACGGGGACCTACTTCACGCCGACGACCGGCGCGGGCTTCGCCGGCTACTCGATCTCGCCGACCGCGATCACCGGCAGCGGCGTCTTCGATACGGTGCCGATCGACATCACGTTCGGAGCCGGCTTCGACTTCACGCTCGGGCTGCTCGCGTACTCGTCTCCGCGCAACGGGACGTCGTCGTCGACGTTCGACAGCACGGCCTTGCTCGTCGGCATCGACGTCTACGACGCGTTGGGCCAGTTGGTCACCGACTTCTCGATCGTCGCCGACTCGGGCACGCGCTACGACGCCAACGGCGTGCACTTCGACGACCTCCCGCCTCCGGTCACCGGCGTCCCCGCCCCCGAGACCGTGCCGCTCGTCGGGCTCGGCCTCGCGGCCTGGTGGGCGGCTCGCCGTGGACGGCGGCCGACGGTGGCGACTCACATCGGCGGGGCGACGCCGTCCTTCTCGACGATGACGCGATTCGCGGCGTACTGACCGGGGCCGGTCGGCCGCGCGACGATGAAGACCTTCTTGCCCTTGATCACGTCCGCGCGCGTCGCGTCGATGAACGTCACGACCGGCGTGTCGGCCGGCACGGCGATCGTCTTCGTGCCGCCCTTGTAGGACAGCGTCAGTTCGCGACCGTTGTTCGCCTGGACCGCCGTGTCGACGTTCGCGTTCGTCATCGAGCTGTTCGGCAGCAGGTCCCAGTCGTGATGGCCTTCACCGGTCCCGCGGAGCGCCTCGGGGAAGACGTGCACTTCCTTCGCGACGAGCTTGCCGTCGGCACCCGGCAACGACGCGATGCCGACGAACGCACCGGGCTTGATGCCCGCCAGCGGAACGTTCTTCACGGCACCGACGGGGACGTCCGACTTGAAGTCGATCATCACGGTGTCGGTCGTCCCGGCGCGCTTGACGCTCAGCTTGTCGCCGTCGACGGAGACGATCTCGCCGCGGATGCGGGCGGTCTGGGGTGCGGGTTGTGCGACGGCGGCCGTCGCGACGGTGAATGCGGCGAATGCGCATAGCAAGCGAAGAGTCATCGGGATTCTTGGTCGTTCGTGAATGGGGGTGAACGCGACGGACGGCGCGCTCATTCCGTCGAGTCGATCGTCGTCGCTTGCCGCGCGGACGGCGTCATGCCGCGACGGCCTGCGGCTCGACGATCGCGGCCGCGCGCTTCGCGAGCAACGCGCGCGTGACGCGCGAGCCCGGCGCACGGTTCAGGCGCTCGCTGATCCACGCCGACGTGTCGACGAGCGCATCGAGGTCGATTCCCGTCGTCGCGCCGAGGCCGTGCA
>Ga0247783_1000081_pt1 | contig 30076 bp, 20 predicted proteins | sample UWRJL064202C5_FD_179911 | JGI IMG/M metagenome (GOLD analysis project Ga0247783, IMG submission 179911) | Plant litter microbial communities from Arlington Agricultural Research Station in Wisconsin, United States - UWRJ-L064-202C-5 | ecosystem: Environmental > Terrestrial > Plant litter >...
CGACCGCCGCGGGAATGACGAGCACGCGCAGCGCGATCTCCTGCGGAACCAGGTAATACGCCGCGGCCGCGAGCGACAGCAGGTGCGCGATCGCGAGCCGGTCGAACGTAACCATGATCGGTCCGACGAGGTTGGAGACGCTCAGCCACGCGCCTTCGCGCAGCATGCGGGTCAACGTGTTCCCCCCGTCGGGCGCGACGCCATCGCCCGGCGTCTCGGACGTGGGCCAGGCGCGACGGACGACCGCGACGTAGGCGATCAACGACAGGTAGCGTCCGACCGCGATCGCGACGATCAACGCCGGCAGCGCGACCGAGAAGGGCAGGACCGCGATCGGCGCGGCGAAGCTGAGGACGCCGAACAGCGAGCGCAGCGCGTTCGCGCGACCGAACAGCTGCTGGCCTTCGAGCGTGCCGCGCAGGATGCCCACGACGACCGTCGCGGGGACGGTCGCCCACAGGATCGGGAGCGCGAGACGGGCCTCGTCGACGATCGCGGGCGGCGCCGCCGCGCCGATCACCCACTCGACGGGGATCACGACGGCGAGCAGTGCGGAGACCAGCGCGACCGCGACGAACAACGCGACGCACAGCCGCGTGACGATCCGACGTTCCGCGGTGACGAGTCCACGACCGTGAGCGATCGCGATGCGACGGGTCACGACGCGGGACAGGCCGAGGTCGAGCAGCGCGAAGTAGCCGATCAGCGCCCACGCGAGCCCGATGAAGCCGAGGCGGTCCGGGCCGGCGTGATGCGCCAGCAAGGGCATCGCGACGACCGCGACGAGCATGGGGGCCAGCTGGCCCCAGAGGTTGTACGAGAAGTTCCTGACGGCGCCGCGCACGCGTGCGCTCAGGACGGCGCGAACACGTCGCGTGCGATCGCGCGAGCGCCGCGCGAGAAGCGCGCGTAGCGACCCGACACCAGCTCCGCGGCGATCGGACCGAGACGCCGCCAGCGCGACGCCGGCAGCGCCGCCCGAAAGCGCAGGTGCTCGACCTTCTCGCGCAAGGCGACGGTCCGGTCGCGCGCGACCGCGGCGCCGAGGGACTCGACCTTCGCGAGCAGGCGCTCGGTCCGTCCGAGCAGCCGCGAACACTGGTCGTCGCGCGCCGCGAAGAGCTTCGCGACGAGTTCGCTCCGCGTGAGCGGCTTCGCCCCGATCTGGTTCGTCGCGTGCTGGCGGTAGTCGATCAGCGGTTCCTCGATCATCGCGAGGCGCGTTCCGTCGAGCGTCGCCGCGATCATCGCGAGCCATTCGTCCTGGATCCATTCAGCGGCGATCGGCAACGCGAGATCGACGAGCGAGCGACGCACCGTCATCGTCGCGCCGGTCGCGATGTTGCGGCGGATCAGCGCATCGAACGCACGGCCGTTCGCGATGCGCGCCCGTTCAGCGCGCGTGACGCCGAGGCTTTCGAACAGCGTCAAGCCGAGCGACGCGCCGTCTGCATCGATGAGCCGCGCATCGGAGAACGTGGCGAGCAGGTCGGACCGACCCGCGAACGCCGCGAGCGTCCGTTCGACCTTGTCCGGACGCCAGCGATCGTCCTGATCGGCGAGCACGATCAATTCGCCGCGCGTTTCTTCAAGCGTGGCCGCGAAGTTGGCACTCGTACCCAGATTGACGGGACGCTCGGTCACGCGGACCGGGAAGGGCGCCCGCGCGGCGAAGTCCGCGAGCATCGCCAGGGTGTCGTCGCTCGATCGGTCGTCGCCGACGACCAGTTCGTCCGGGAGCACGGACTGCGACGCGATGCTGTCGAGCTGTTCGCTGAGAAAGCGGCTGCCGTTATAGGTGCAGAGCGCCACGGAGACGGGGATCGCCGCGGTACCCGACGTCATCGTTCGTCGCGCATCCACGACGCCGTCCGAGCGAGCCCGTCCTGCAACGAAGTGCTCGGCTGCCAGCCGAGTTCGCGGCGGGCGAGCGCAATGTCGAGGACGTTGACCGGCACGTCGAACCGACGCGACGGCTGATAGGTCCGCTCGACCGGATGCCCGACGGATCGCTCGATCTCGCCAAGGAGATCGTTCAAGTCGATGCCGACGCCCGAGCCGATATTGAACACGCGGACGTCGCCGTGATAGTCGAGCATGCGGACGAGCGCGTCCGCGACATCGCCGATGTAGACGTAGTCGCGCGTGACGGAGCCGTCGCCCCAGATCTCGATCGGCCGGTGGTTGAGCGCGCGATCGAGGAAGACCCCGACGGCGCCCTGCGCGACGTGGATCTTCTGGAATTCCCCGTAGGGGTTCGAAATGCGCAGCGCATAGCTCTCGAGCCCGTGGAGCAACCGGAAAAGAGTCAGGTACTTCTCGATCGCGAGTTTCACGATGCCGTACGACGACGTCGGATTGCAGGGATGGGATTCCGGAATCGGGACGCTTTCGGGGACGCCGTAGATCGTGCCGCCGGACGAGATGAAGACGAGCTTTCGGATACCGCGACGTCGCGCCGCGTCGAGCAGTCGCACCGACATGACGAGATTTGTCTCGATGTCGTACTCCGGATTGTCGTTCGACGACTTCGGCAGGGTCGTGGAGACGAGATGAAACACGACGTCCATGTCGTCGAGCGCCGAGCCGAGGTCGTTGTGATTGAGCAGGTCGCCCTCCGTCCGCTGCAGCCGCGCATGGCCGCTGATAGCCGGCGGGATCGCCGCGGTCGGCCGGTCGAAGACTCTGACGACGTGGCCGAGATCGAGCAGCCGCCGCGCGAGATGAGTCCCGATGAAGCCGGCGCCTCCGAGGAGGAGGACGTTCAATCCGCGATCCTTCGCGGTCGAGAGACGCGCGACGATGTCATGGGCGTGCGGCGTCGAGGGCGGGGCGATTCGATGGGCAGCAAGGGAGGGCCTGGACGAGTGGACGAGGTGGAACAGGGCAGGGCGCGCGGTCGTCGCATTCGCGCCGGGTCGATGGGCGGTCGATCCTTGTATGCTGGCGGCAGTTTAGCAAGACGTACCGACAGCCAGCAGTCCAACACAGGGTCCGTGTTCTCATGATTTCTGCTTCCATCTTCAAGGCTTACGACATCCGCGGCATCGTCGGAGACACATTGACGGCCGATGTCGTGCGGGCCATCGGCCAGGCTGCGGCCAGCGAGGCCAAAGTGCTTGGACAGAAGGCGTTCGTGATCGGCCGCGACGGACGGTCCTCGGGTCCCGAGTTCGCGAAGGCGTTGGCCGAGGGCATCCAGGCCGCGGGACTGGACGTGATCGACCTCGGCCTCGTCGCGACACCGATGGCGTATTTCGGCGCCGTCGAACTCGGCACGCAGTGCGCGGTGATGGTGACCGGAAGCCACAACCCGCCCGAATACAACGGACTGAAGATGGTCATCGCGGGCGACGCGATCTACGGCGACGCGATCCAGGCGATCCTCAAGCGCATCGTCGACGATCGCTACGAGACGGGTGCCGGCCGCTATTCGACGCATGACATCACCGAGGCCTATCTCGCGCGCATCACCGGCGACGTGCGCTGCGCGGCGCCGATCCGGATCGCGGTCGATTGCGGCAACGGCGTCGCGGGTGCGTTCGCGCCGGCGTTGTTCCGCCGCATGGGCTGCGACGTGGTCGAACTGTTCTGCGAGGTCGACGGGTCGTTCCCGAATCACCATCCCGATCCGGCGCATATCGAGAACCTCCAGGACCTCATCCGCGAACTGGCCACCGGCGACTGCGAGATCGGTCTCGCGTTCGACGGCGACGGCGACCGCCTCGGCGTCGTGACGAAGGACGGTCAGGTCATCTACCCCGATCGCCAGCTGATGCTCTTCGCGGAAGAGGTCCTCGCGCGCCACGCGGGCGGCGAGGTCATCTGCGACGTGAAGTGCACGCGGAACCTCGCGCCGTGGGTCAAGAGCCACGGCGGCCGGTTGCTGATGTGGAAGACCGGACACTCGCTGATCAAGGCGAAGCTCAAGGAGACCGGTGCACCGCTCGCCGGCGAGATGAGCGGGCACATCTTCTTCAAGGACCGCTGGTACGGCTTCGACGACGGCATGTACGCGGGCGCGCGGCTCCTCGAGATCCTGACGAAGGCGAAGGCCGCGGGCCGCGACCCGTCGGCCGTGCTCAACGCATTACCCAACTCGCTCTCGACACCCGAACTTCAGTGGAAGCTCGCCGAAGGCGAGAACTTCCAGCTGATCGACCGTCTGCAGAAGGAGGCTCGGTTCGAAGGCGCCGACTCCGTCCTCATGATCGACGGGTTGCGCGTCGAGTATCCCGACGGCTTCGGGCTCGCGCGCTCGTCGAACACCACGCCCGTGATCGTGCTGCGCTTCGAAGCCGACACCGAGGCGGCGCTCGCGCGAATCCAGAACGACTTCCGTCGGGTGCTATTGGCGGTCAAGCCAGGCGCGTCGCTGCCGTTCTGACGGCGTCGAGGACTGCTCGGTCGGAGGCCGCGCGCTGATGCGGCGGTCCGGCTCGGGCGGCCGTCCGTTCCGGCGAGCCGGACCGACGGCGCGCGAACTGCGGGATCGGCGCGACGACAGCGCGTTCAGCGACTCTCGAGCCGCTGTTCGACCGTCTCTCGCGTGCCCCAGTACCTCGACATCGCGGCGATCAACAGTCCTGGGAGGCCGACCACGATCTGGGCCAAGCCGAAAGAGACCGATATGGCCAGCGCATCGGCCGAGGCGATATTCGCGAAGCCGAGTCCCGTCACCATCGCACTCTCGCGCAAGCCCCAGCCTGCGAACGAGATCGGTACGGACGACACGAGCATGATGAGGGGCAGCATCAACAGGTGCACGGCGCTGAACCTCACGCTCAGGGCCCGGGCGCACATGTAGATGCCCAAGACCAGCAGCGCCTGCGCGAGGATGGAGAGAACCACCACGCGAATGCGCACCTCGGAACGAAACAGCACGCGGCTCAGATCGCGGATGATCACGCCGACGGGCCGCACGAGGGCGATCCGGCCGAGCCAGGATGAGGACGCTTCTCCGAGAAAACACAGGAAGAGCAGGCCACCGAGCGCAAGCGCACCCACGACGCTGGCGAAAGGGACGGCCGACGGGATGGACGCGCCCCCGACGACAAGGACCATCGGTAACGTGCAGGCGACGATCACCGTCAATACGATGAGTGCCACGACGCGGTCGCAGATCACGCTCGCCAACGCGCGTCTGATCGGGATTCCCTCGCGCGACAGAAGCCAGGCGCGGACCCCGTCGCCCCCGACCGAAGAAGGCAACACCTGGTTGAAGAAGTGCCCGACCAGTGCCAGACGTATGGCCAGCCAGGGTCCGATTCCCGAACCGACGCTCCGATCGACGAAATACCATCGGATACCGGTCAGCAGCAACAGGCCGAAGAGGACCACGATCGCGGCGATGGCCCATGCAACATGCAGGCCTTGGAGACGAACGGTCAGCGATCCGACATCGACTTTCCTGAAGACAAGGGCCAGCAATGCACCGGTCACGATCAATTTGAGTACGAGCGCACCGGCCCTCGACACCGCCATGCTGAACCTTTCATCAAGCGAATTTGAAGCGACGGAGAATGCCTAGAAATCGAGTCTCTTGTAGACGTTCCACGGTAAGCACCGAACCGCCAGCGCAATGATCGCCCAGTATCGCGGCAGGAATCGCTTGCCGAAATCCTTGCCGCGATTGCGGATCACTTCTTCGGCGACAGATCGAGGACTCACCGCGGGAAACAGCAGGCGCTGACCGAAAGACTGCTGGGTCGCGACGTAGCCGAGTTGATAGAACTGCACGCGGACCTGGGTCTTCGCGGTCAGATGGCGCAGGCTCTCGAAATAACTTTCCAGGCCACGTTTCGCGGCGGCGTAGACCACGTTGGACCCTCTACCTCGAACCGACGCGATGGATCCGAAACCGACGATCTGCGCGCCGGGCAGCTCGAGCAAGCTCGGCAGGAATGCCGCGGTCAGGCCGATGACAACCGCGAGGTTGGAATTCAGGATCGCATCCATTTCTTCGACACGCATCGATCCACGGTCGTCGTTTCGTGAAGCACCGATCGGAAAATAGACGCTGTCGATCGGGCCGAACGACGCGGCCGCTTCGCTGACGCGCTCGATACACGCCGCAACGTGGTTCGCGTCCGCAGCCACGGTCGAGACCTCGACGCGATGGAGCAGCCGCAGATGCGCGGCAAGCGCATCGAGGTCGCGCGCATCGCTCGCGACCAACAGGAGGTCCGCGCCGCGCTCGGCGAGGACTTCGCTCAACGCACGCCCGACGCCAGCCGACGCGCCGACGATCAAGGTCCTCACAAGCCCAGCCTCTCGGAAAGCTCCGAACGAAACAAGCGTTGCGGATCGAAGGCACGCAATGCCGATCTGAAGCCGTCGGCACCCGGATAGCAGGCATCCACCACGGCGCGCGGCAGTCTCGAATCCTTGATGATGTTCGGCACACCCCGCAATGCGACCACCCGCTCGTCGAGAAATGCCATCACGTCGAGCGACGATTCGCTGCGTGGCAGATTGAGCGCCAGACAGATTCCATCGCCCGTGAAGCGCAGGGACTCACGAGTCCCCGCGAATACCTTGGCGGAAGCCAGGGTGATCGCCAACGGCCGCCGCCGGATCCGTGCTTCGATTGCCCGCAGGTACTCGTGCATCGCGTCCGACGGCAGGAGCACCTGATACTCGTGGAAGCCGCGGCTGCCGAACAAGCGGAAATAGCCCTGTGCCCTGTGAACGGGGAACAGAGCATCGAGCAGCGTGATGCGCTTCCCGCGCAAGGCGGCGCGCTGTTGGAACCGATAGACGAGGTTGAGTCCGCGCGCGGAAAACGAGTTGAGCAGCGGGAGACGCCAGGCGCTGCGTCCTTCGGCCGACAGGTGCGGAGGTTCCGGGCCCTCCTCGATCACAGGATCGGAACCGCTGCCGGTCGCGAAGCGCGCTTCGAACACATAGCCGGCTCCGAGGTGCTTGCCGGCAGCTGCCATGTCGTGCCAGCTATAGGCGAAATCGGCGTGCGCTGCCGCGTGCACCAGCGACGCCAGGCCTTCCTCGAAACGGGTGAATGCGCTTGCTTTGAGGTCGATCGAATTCGACGGGATCGGTTTGGCGCACAGGCGCGCCTTCAGAATGTGTCCCGTCAGCCCGTACCCACCGCAGGTCAATCGAAACAGCGCCGGATCCTGTTCGCGGGAAAGTTCCAATACGCCGTGCCGAGGGTGGAACAGGGTGAGGGCCTTCACTTGATCGATGAAAGTGCCGTCCCGCGCCTGGTTCTTTCCGTGCACATCTGCAGCGATGCAACCGCCCACGGTGATCCGGCCATGCCCGGGCTGAACCGGCAGATACAAGCCCTTCTGCGAGAGGAAGCGATGCAGCGCGCCCAGCGTGATGCCCGCCTCGACTTCGACGACGGCCTGCTGCTCGTCGAATCCGGTCACGCGATCGAACGACGCGTGCGCGACGGAGAGTCCGTCGCCCAGAAAGCTGGCGGCCGCATACGACAGACCGGCGCCTCGCGAAATGCGTGGCGACTGGACGTCGTGACGATCCCAGTACCGATAGCGATCTGGCTGTTGGAGCAGCGCAGGACTTCTCGTCCCGCCATCGAAACTGACGAAGTCACTTCTCGAACGGGGGGCACCACCCGACATCTCTTGCATCGAAGAAGAAGACAAAGACGTCCTTCAGTCGGGCTGCAGATGAGTGAAGCGTCGATGAATCACGAAGTTCGGCCGTCCCAGGCCGTTCTTGTAGGTCCGCGCGACATACAGCGACGCGAATGCCGCAGTTCCGCCGAGGTAGAGACACGCGGCCATCACGTTCGCCAGAAGAAGCCACGCGTTACCGGTGACGATCTGAGCCGCGCCGAGAATGCCCGTGAGCAGGAGCCAGAACGGAAGCAGATAGATCGGCAAGCGCAGCGGCAGCGTCGAGGCCGACAGGATTCCTGCAACGGCAAAGATCGCCATCCCGAAGAAGTTGTAGTGAGTCTCGCCCGCGATGCGGCGCTGACGCTTGTAGGGAATGCCGATGCGACGAAAGCCGACTCGGGCGATCGAGCTCCGGATGAACGGAAACGAGTTCTGATCCTTGACCATCGCATCACGGACTTCGGCGGAGAACAATGAAAACTCGGCCATGTACAGGATGACTTCCTCATCGGCGACCCGGTGGACGATCTGGTAGAACAGCGTCCGAAGCATCTTGATCGGCTTGGCTTCCTCACGATCCACTCTTTCGCCATACACCAAGTCGTAGCCGCGTTCGTAATGCGTCACGAAGTCGAGCAACATTTCCGGCGGATCTTCGCAATCCACGTCGATGAACGCGATGATGTCGGCTTTCGCGTGACGAAGCCCGCATTCGAGCGAGCGCTGGTATCCGACGTTGCGGCTCATCGTGATGACATAGACGAAGTCATGCGCCTGGCGGAGTTCCTGGATCGCTTCGTAGGTGCCGTCGGTGGATGCATTGTTGAGAAACACGACATCCACGCGATAACGCGCGGTCAATTGATCGACGATCGGCTTTAGTCTTGCAAAAAACAGCGGAACGACCGCCTCCTCGTTAAAGACCGGACACAACACAGTGATTTTCGGCCGCATGTCGTCTGGATATCCGTTAGTGTCCATAGACCCTGAAATCGAAATCGGGCGCGTTGGTCGATGTGCGCCACGCCGCGAGCATGCCGTCCTTTTCGGCCGCATACGTCAGGCGCAATTCCACGCGGCTACCTGTGATGTCGCTGAGCGGTTCGAAGGGGAAGCGCTGATATTGGTTGTCCTGAACCGAGGCAGCATCGACCTTCGACTCGCGCAGGATCGTGCCATTCGCATCCAGGATCTGCATCGTGAGGACTCCGTGATTGATCTTCGCGTATGTCGACAGTCGGACGTCGATTGCCGAGATGCTTGCGACTCCGATGCTTACGCTCGCCTGCACCGGTGCCGCGATCGGCACCGGCGCGGAGCCGGGGCTTCGGACAGTGCTGTCGAACACGCGGCTCTCCGCCGGGCCGCATCCTCGTCCGGCGCATTCGATGCTTTCCCAGGTCAGCTTGAATGACGCCGGATACTCGCGCGAATTCTCGTTCTCGAATCGGATGGCGACGACCTTGGGCCCGATCCACGGCTTGCTGCCCAGGAACGCGTACAGGTCCCGATAGTTCTCGAACAGAGGACTGACCCAGACGCCGCTGCTCCAATGCGTGGGGAGGAGCCGATAGCGTTGGCGCGTTCCGTCCGCGAGGATGTACACCAGGTAGACGGGACCCAGGCGGAACAAGGCCTCCTTGACCGCGGCGACAGCGTTTTCGCGGAGTTCGATCTTCGCCCGCAGAACGGAGGCGTTGTCGTGCATCGGCAGGGCGATGTCTTCGCTCCACCTCACCACCTCGTCTTTGATGGCCCGTGGCTGGCTGAACCGGTCTGCGGTTTCGACGCCGACGTGCTGAAGCAAAGCCATCTGGGGATTGCGCGGGTCGTCCTCGACGAAGACCGTCTTGTACGAACGCATGATCTCGGGAAACGCAATCGGATCGTCGAACAACGGGTGGCGTCCGTCGACGCCGTCCATCAGGCCGCTGACCGGGTGATGCATGATCAGAAAGTCCGGCCTCGCGGGCGAGGCGAAAAAAGACGCATTGAGCCGGTCGAGTGTTTCGGTGAACGCATTGAAGTGCTGGAACACGGGCTTGGGTCGATAGTTCAGTTCGGGATTGGCGGCGACGAAGCCCAGTTCCGACGAATAGATGTCGACTGGCGCGTGGCCGATCCGGTCCAGCAACTCCTTCTTCAGCGTGACCGGAGCCAAATTCGCCGCCGCGAGAGAATCGAGCCGGTTCCTGTATTGACGGAAGTTCCACGCGTCCTCGAGCGGAACGAGGCCGGGTATCCAGCGGTCCTTCACGCCGCCGAGGCCTTCCGTGTAGCTTCTCGACAGAAGCGGGTGGGCGTCCGTCGTGAGCGTCATCCTGGCGAGGCCTTTGTCAAGCGCGATGCATGCGAGGAAGAAGAGGGCGGTCGCGACGGCTGGACGCAGGCGTGACCATCGCCGTGCGTCGCTCGAGCTGGCGGCTTCAGCGGGGGCCATCGTGACCGGGCTCAGGTGCAGGACGCACAGCAGGAAGCCGGCGAGCACCGCTGTGTCCACGAGTGCAATGATGTGTCCGTCGAACCGAACCACACCGGACTTCCAAGCCACGAACAACGGGAATGCCATGACGAGCAAGACAGGCACTCTGCGCGACCTTGGCAGGAGCAGAGTCATCGTGAGCAAGAGCGCGAGCGCGACGAGGAAGAGTCGCAGGCTCGCGCCCTCATCGATGCGCGCGGAGCTCAATACCGCGGTGTAAGCGCTCGTGAGCTGCAGGGAATTCGCGACATAGGCGGCGATTCCGTCGATGGAACCCGAAGTGACCGTCCACAACAGAAGCGACGAAATCAGAACGGAGATCGCGTAGATCGACAGGTGTTTCGAGATCCGTCGCCATTCGAGCGGCCAGACGATGGCACCGATGGTCATGCCGATACAGGCGACGCCGATCGGAAATCTCATCATCAGCGCGATGGATGACAACGCGCCACAGATGATCCAGGGCTTCGACTTTTGGTTCTCGAAGGAGAGCAGCAGGAGGACGAGGACCAGGTACGGAATCAGGCGCTCGGCATCGATGAAGCCGGCGACCCAGATGGCCGCGATCAAACATGCCAGTTGCGCGAAGCCGGACGTCAGCCTCACGACGAAGGACGTGGCGCACAGAGAGAACGCCGCATAGAGCGCGGTCCAGAAGATGAATCCCAGGACCAGGTTGTGGTGGACGTTCTCGACGTGCATCAAGAATCCGAGCGGCCCGTAGGTGTACACGAGATCGGTTCCGAAACGCATCGGTGTGAATGCGAACAGGTTCAGGACGTGTGGATACGAGCGGTCGAGCCCCGGGCTCGTCGGGTTGACTGGAACGCGATACGCCTGCAGGAAGATGCACAGGGCGCCGACGAAGAAGACGAAAAGCTGAGGAAAGGTCTTGGCGGTCCGCGCTTCGCGCTCGCCTGACCCGTGCCGCCGGAAGGCTGACCACGACGCTGCATGGATCAGCCACGGTCGCGGATGATCCTCGCTCATTTGGCGTACTCCAGAGTTAGATCCATGACGTGGCGGCCACGCTGCACAAGGTTCGCATCCGATTGCACCGTCGGCGCGGCACTTCCATCGACTGGCTCGTACAACGGCAGGCAAAGCGCGGCGGCATCGTCGCCGGTGCCGTCGAACGTCAGCTCGTAGGTTCGCCCGTTGCTCGATGACTGGACCGGAAGGCTCAAGCGGACATCCGCCCAGTCGCGGGCACGGCGGCCGTTCACCTTGCCACTGGCGATCGGTTCCGTCGCTCCGAGTTCGGTCACGCGCCATGTGACCGTGTTCCGCGTCCGTGGTCCGTTCGGCGTCACGAACCTGAAGCTCAGGCGCTTGAGGCCGTCACTGGTCGCCTGGAAACGCTGCGTCACGGTTCGTCGGCTCGACAAGAATGCCGGTTCGCTGAATTTGCCGACCGGCGACGGGACGCCCACGAGCGCGCGATGGGCGTAGGGCCCCAACTCCAGCAGCTGCAGTTCACGTTTGAGATAGGCGACTGCTTCCGGGCGAGGGTGGATGAACTTGTCATTCGGTGTCGGATCCATGCCCCAGGTATACGCTTGCGAAAGATCGCGGTTGAACTCGTGCGCATTGGCATAGATCGGCCAGCCCCGCCCGTAGCTGACGAAAGCTGCCACCGTGAAGAGCGACGCGAGCGTCAACACGACTCGCCGCAACACCAGGGGATTGCGCCGCTCATCCCACCACCCCTGCGCAAAACCGGCGCCGACGTAATAGATCTGGCCAAGCAAGAGGTAGGCGCCGAAGATCGTGTAACGACTGGCGTTGGCGTTCGCCACGCCGAACTCGTCGAGCGCGGCACGGGCCCATCCGGTCGCGACCGCCGAGATGATCGCGAAGGTCGCGAAGGCGTACAGCACCATCGCCGCGGAATGACGCTTCCGAACGCGCGGAAACGCGTTCCAGCACAACAGTGCGCAGCTGATCAGCAGGATGCACCCGCAGGTCGCGTTGAGCGCGATCGACTGCGGGAGGTCGAACATGTTGCGATAGGGGAACCACACCAGCCCACCCAACGGCGCGCCGAGATAGGCGAGCGAGAATTCGATCAACTGCAGAATCGTCGGATTGATCGGGCTTTCCTTCATGTGCATGCCCGGCAGATAGCAGACTGCCGCCGCCACGAGATTGACGGCCCAGAACACCGCAAAGCGCTCGGGCCGGAACAGCTTCGGTGCCGACAGCTGTTGCGTGACGATGACCGCGACAAAGGCGAAGAAGCCGTTCGTCAACGTATAGGTCGCGAGCCAGCAACTGGTGACGGCGACGACGTGACTGACCCAGCTTTCCGGCCGGATCACCACCAGCGCCAGGCTCAACGCAATGAAGAAGTTGGTGGCATCGAGCTGGAACATCATCGACCACCAATGGTTGTTGTGGCCGACGGGCGAGAACGCCAATAGCGAAATCGACAACAGCGTGACCGGCAACGCCGCGCGCGCGCCGGTCCCGATCACGATGCGGCAGGCCAACCATGCAAAACAGGCGAACGTGCCGTAGATCGACAGGTAGATGAAGAGGTATTCGGAACGCTGATCCCAGTCGGTCGCCACGGCATTGAGGATCATCACCAGCCGATAGACCAGCGGTCTGGTGTGATTGTGCGGCGCCCATAGGCTGCTGAAGTGGAAGTTGCCTTCGTACCAGGGCACGATGAATCGGATCAGATCGACGTGATCGCCGAACGGAACCGTGATCGCCGCGTATTGGATCGCTGCCAAGAGGTAGATCGCGGGCAGCGCGGTGAGCACGATGAGCAGCACGAAGCGGACTCGGCTGGGGATCGACAGTCTTGGGACTCGGCTCATCAGATCAGGCATACGGGCAAGGTCGGCAGAAGTCATGCGGCGGCTGCAATTCGATGGTGCTTGGCGCGTGACCGGATATTTCGCTCTCTGCAGCGTGGCGAACGCGCATGGTGCTTCGGCCCATCACATCTTCGATGGATCCGGGTAGCGGACTGCTTCAGGCGGACCGACCGTTCAGCCCTGCCAACTTCGAAGGGACACCCCAGAACGCCAGCGGCTCGTAATCCGGATAAGGGTAATGACCTCGGTTCAATTCGATCGGGCTCGCCCGGGCCCGACACCGTTGACTGACGAGGTCGATCACCGAGATCGGTTTTCCGCTGCAGCAGTTGATGACGCCCTCGCATTGGGGATTCTCGAGCGCGAGGACGAAGTTCACGGCGACCTGCTCCACCGGCAGGTAGTCGCGCAGCTGGTCTCCCATCGACATGTCGAACGTCGCCCGACCTTCGTCGATGGCCTTGTTCAATTGGCCGAGCAGACTCGCCGGGTTCTGGCCGTCGCCGTACATGTAGAACAGGCGCATCCATTGCAGGACGAACGGGGACTCCTTCTGCAGCAACTGGAGGGCCTTGCGCAAGGCGTCCTTCGCGAACCCGTAGGGCGTCGTCGGGCTCGTCGCCATGTCCTCGGTCAGCGGGCCGTAGCGCATCCCGTATTCGAGGCAGGTTCCCGCCACCATCAACTGACGCCAGCCCCGATCGACCGCCGCCTTGAGGAAGCGGATGTCGGCGACGAGATTTCGGTCGACGTGAAAGTAGTCCCGGTAATTCGGCAGGCCGGGCCACGCGAGGTGGATCAACGCGTCCGCGTCCGCCGCGAGGAGCGGACGGAAGTCCTCGTGCAGGTCGCACCGGATGAAGTCGACGCGTTCGATCCAGGGCATCGCTCGCGCGCGCTCGTCGTTCCGGGCACTCGCGACCACGGCGTGACCGCGCTCGAGGAGTCGGGCCACGACATGACGTCCGACGAAGCCCGTGGCTCCGGTCACTGCGACTCTCATTGCAGGATCTTCAGCTCCGGCACTGCGATTACGAAGCGCCCACCCCACGAGGACACCTGGTGCTGCTGTCGTGTCACCTCGTCGGCGATGTTCCACGGAAGGATCACGACCCAATCGGGCGCATATCCCGCGAGTTCGGCGGGGGGAAGGATCGGGATGTGGTTGCCGGGCATGAACTTGCCTTGCTTCGAAGGCGCCGCGTCGCAGACGAAACGGATCAAGTCGTGTCTGATGCCCGCGTAGTTCATCAAGGTGTTGCCCTTGGCCGCAGCACCGTAGGCCGCGACCGACTTGCCGGCGCGTTTCTGTTCGATCAGGAACGCCACGAAGTCGTCCTTGACCTTGTCGGCTTTCAACTGGAAGTCGCGATAGATCTGGATGTCCTGCAAGCCGAACGCCTTTTCGCGCTCGAGCATGGCCGTGACGGCGGCATCGGTGGGACGTGGATCGCCATCGTGGCAACCGTAGATCCGCAGGCTGCCCCCGTGAGTCGGCAGTTCGTCCAGGTCAAACACGCGCAGGCCGGCCCGCGCGAAGATGCGCGTCACGGCGGTCAGCGACAGGTACGAGAAGTGCTCGTGGTAGACCGTATCGAACTGGTTCTGATCGATCAGGCGCATCAGGTGGGGAAATTCGAGCGTGATCGTGCCGCCGTCCTTCAACGCGATCCGCAGACCCTCCGTGAAATCGTTGATGTCCGGGACATGCGCGTAGACGTTGTTCCCGCAGATCAGATCGGCGCGCTTGCCGGCCTCGGCCAGTGAGGTCGCCGTTGCCACGCCGAAGAACTCGCGCAGCACGGGAACGCCGATGCGCTCGGCCGCATCGGCTGTGCTGGCCGTCGGCTCGATCCCGAGGCAAGGGATGTTCGCGGCCACGAAGTTGCGGAGAAGGTAGCCGTCGTTCGAAGCGACCTCGATGACGAAACTGTCCTTCGTCAAACTCAGTCTGTCCGTGATCGCCTCCACGTAGCGCGCCGCATGCTCGAGCCAGCTCTGCGAGGTCGACGAGAAGTACGCGTAGTCGCCGGAGAACAACTCGTCGGCGCGCGCGTAGTCGACGGTCTGCACGAGCCAGCAGCGATCGCAGACGTAGAGCTTCAGCGGGAAGGTCGTCTCGGGTGCGCGCAAATCGTCCTCCGAGAGATAGGCGTTCGACGGCGGCGCGTAGCCGAGATCCAGGAACACCTGCTCGAGCGTGGCGTTGCAATGGCGGCACTTCATACGACCAGTCCTCTAAAGTTTTCTTCGATGTAGGCGTGACCGCGGTCCTTCGCCGAGATGTCGGTCGGTTCCAGAGGCCATGCGACGCCGACCCGCGGGTCGTCGAAGCGGACGGAACCCTCTGCGTCCGGCGTATACAACGCGGTGTGCAGATAGAGCATTTCGCTGTCCTCGTCCAGGACCTGGAAACCGTGGGCGCATCCTTCGGGCAGGATGAACGCGAGATGGCTTTCGGGCGTCAGCACCAGCGACGTCCAAGACAGGAACGTGGGCGAGTCCCGACGCAGGTCGACCGCGACATCGAATACCCGGCCCCGCACGCAGCGGACGATCTTCATCTCCGCATGCGGCGCGCGCTGGTAGTGCAGGCCCCTGATCGCGCCGACCTGATGCGTGCGCGAATGATTGACCTGCACGATCGTCCGTCCCTCCAGGACGGGCGCCAGTTCCTGCGCGCAGAACAGCCGCGAGAAGGCACCCCGCGCATCCTGGTAGGCCTCGCTTTCGATCACGTGGACGCCGGCGATGTCGGTTCCGACGATCTTCATGTCGCGGCCCAGGCAAGGCCGCGCGACGAGGCGGTGTCGACATAGCGCTCGAGCTGGGCGGCGCTCACGACCTCTCCGCGTTCCAGGAACGCCTGGTACCAGTCCGCCGTCGCGGCGATTCCATCCTCGAACGACCACACCGGTTGCCAGCCGAGCCGCTCCCGGGACTTGCTGCTGTCGAGCTGCAACAGGCGTGCCTCGTGCGGCTGCGGCCCGTCGTTGCAATTCCATTCGACCGTCGGCCATGTGCGCTTGAGCGCGCCCAAGACCTCCTCGACCCGGCGATTGCCTTCGCGATCGGGTCCGAAGTTCCAGGCGTCGGCGCAATCGCGGTCGCCTTCCAGGAGCCGCTGGCCGAGCGACAGGTAGCCCGACAGGCACTCCAGCACGTGCTGCCAGGGCCGCGTCGATCGCGGCGAGCGGATCTGCAGCGCGTTGGCGGTCTCCACCGAGCGGACGAGATCGGGCACGAGCCGGTCTTCCGACCAGTCGCCGCCGCCGACCACGTTGCCCGCGCGCGCGGTCGCCAGCAACGGGCTCGACGGCGTATCGAAGAACGCCCTGCGATAACTGGCGGCGACGAGTTCGCTGCCGGCCTTCGAGGCGCTGTACGGATCGTGTCCGCCCAACGGATCGATCTCGCGATAGCCCCAGGCCCACTCCTTGTTCTCGTAGCACTTGTCGGTAGTCACCACGACGATCGCGGCGAGCCCTTCGACCTGTCGACAGGCGTCGAGGAGGTTCGCGGTCCCCATCACGTTCGTTGCCCAGGTGTCCAGCGGCTTTCGATACGACCGACGGACGAGCGGCTGCGCGGCCAGATGGAAGACCATCTCGGGCCGGCTCTCCGCCACCTGACGACGCAGGCGTTCCTCGTCGCGGATGTCGATGTGGAACGAAGCGACGTCGAGCCCGAGCAGGTCCCAGTGATTCGGCGACGTCTCCGGTGGCAGGGAGATCGCGGTCACTTGCGCACCGAGCGCTTGCAACCACAGCACGAGCCAGCTCCCCTTGAAGCCGGTGTGCCCCGTCACGAGGACGCGCCGACCGGCATAGGCGTTCCGAAACGTCATTCCCAACGCTTCCAGGGCGCCTTGCCCGACGACCACAGGTCTTCGAGGTGATTCTTTTCGCGCAGGGTGTCCATCGCCTGCCAGAAGCCGTCGTGCTGGAACGCCGACAACTGCTTGTCGGCGGCCAGCCGCTGCAGCGGTTGCTGCTCCCACACCGTGTCGTCGCCGGCGATCAGGTCGATCACGCCGGGCTCGAGAACGAAGAAACCGCCGTTGATCCAGGCCCCGTCGCCGGCCGGCTTCTCCTGGAAGTAATTGACCGCGCCATCCTCGATGAGCAGCGCGCCGTAGCGGCCCGGAGGCTGGATCGCGGTGACGGTCGCGAGGCGGCCGGATGCGCGATGGAAGGCGATCAGCGCGGAGATGTCGATGTCCGACACGCCGTCGCCGTACGTGAAGCAGAAGGTCTCGTCGCCGACGTAGGGGACGACGCGCTTCAGGCGGCCGCCGGTCATCGTGTTCTCGCCGGTGTCGACGAGCGTGATCCTCCACGGCTCGGCGTACTTCTGATGAATCTCCATCTTGTTCTCGCGCATGCAGAAGGTCACATCCGACATGTGCAGGAAGTAATTCGAGAAGTACTCCTTGATGAGGTAGCCCTTGTATCCCAGGCAGATGATGAAATCGTTGATGCCGTGGTACGAGTACATCTTCATGATGTGCCACAGGATCGGCTTACCGCCGATCTCGATCATCGGCTTCGGTCTCAGATGAGACTCTTCGCTGATGCGTGTACCGAGGCCGCCTGCAAGAATCACGGCTTTCAAATGGGATCTCTCTTCGATGGGATGAATAGGGGATGATGCCGAGCTCGTTCAGAGCTGGAAGCTGCGCGCAGCGCCGTAGCGCACCAGCGCACTGGCGCCACCGCGAGCTTCTTTCGGTCGTCGACGTTGCGGTCCGTTCTCGACCACCTCGGCGCGACCTCGAACCAATGGCGAGAACGCAATCGTCCATCGGCCGGCCGACAGCAGGTTGCATAGCTGCGTCACCCGCGCTGCGACGGATGATCCGTTCGCCGGTAACGGCCATGCGCCCGCGTGTTTCAGTGCAGCGATCCGGAAAAAGGCCAGCGAGTTGCCGGTCGCTGCGACCGTCTGCGGCTTCAGGGCAAGCGCGTAGGAACCACTGAAATCGGATGGCTGACCACGCCAGGGCGACTCGAGGAGGCCGGCCCGATTGACCATGCTGCACGCGTCGACGACTACGCCGTCCTTGTTCTCCACCAAGCCTCCGACGGCGCCGACGGTGGGATGCAGTTCGAACAGCCGGGCGGCTTCCGTGAAGACGCGTTGCGACTCGATCAGCACACCGCTCGAGGCGACGATAAGGATCGCGTCGTCCTCGCTCGCGACCGCCGACTCGGTCGCATCGCCGATCCAGACGAAGGGCGGCAGGTCGCCGGGACGTCGGGCGATGTAGAGTTCCTTGGCCCCGCGGTGTTCCGGCCATTCGCTCACGTAGAAGCGCGCCGGATTCGCCGTCCGGGCGATTTGTCGCTCGAGGATGTGGCGGACCGACTGCAGCGAGCGCGTGTCGGCGTCGGTGCCGTTGTTGGTGGTGGAGGCCGAGTGCTTCCGCCAGTGATAGAGCACTTCGGGAACGTGCTCGATGCGCCCGCCCGCATTCGCCACGCGCGTCACGCTGTCCCAGTCGTGGCACCAGGTCGATTCGGGGTCCGTGTACAACTCCAGCGCCACCGCCCGCTCTCGATTGATCGCACACAGGTGCCAGATGTACGAGCTCTCGAGATTGAGGACGGGGTCGAAGCCGGATCGGAGATAGGGCGACGCGGGCTGTTCGTCCACGAGCAGGTCCTCGTCCGAGAAGAGCATGTCCGGCCTGTCGCAGCGGTCGATGGTGCAAGTCAGGATCTGGACGGCATCCGGTGTCAGCACGTCGTCCGCATCCACCGGAACGATGTACTCGCCGGTCGCGTGTTCGAGCCCGCGTCGCGTCGCGCCCATGATGCCGATCGAGGCGGGATCGACGACGACGGTCGCCTTCCAGTCGTCCGTGCCGCGACGAACGATTCGGTCGACGGCCTCCGCGGTCATCGGGCCGTTCACGACGATGACCCATTGGGCGACCGGGACCGTCTGGCCGGTGATCGAAGCGGCCAGCACGTCGAGCAGGTCCAGCCGGCTGCCCTCGTAGACAGGCGTGATCAGCGTCAGGCGTGCCGGCGCGTTCGGGACGGGATACGCGGCCGCGCGTCGTCGGACGTGCATCTTGAACCATCGTGGATAGGGCAGCAGCAGCGTCTGCAACGCCGCGCAGTGCCGGCGATTGTCGTCGGGATCGACTTCCGTATAGGCCTTCGCCGCGTCCAGCCCCAAGCGCGGTGAATATAGGTGCGAAGCCGGGACTTGCGTCCAGAAGCGCGACAGGAAATGGCTCCGGTCTTCGCGAGACGCGGTGTCGCTCTGGGTCTTTGCAGAGCGAGCCCGCATGAACGGCGAATGGATGATCCGCTTGCCGCCCTCCGACGCCAGCCCACCGAGCCATGGCCCCAGGCCGTCGATCGATACGTTCTCTTCCACCAGCTCGGCCATGCAGCGCTTGAGGAAGTCGACCCGGATGACGCAGTGGGCCGTCGGAACCGACGACGTGGTGTGCGCCTTCCACATCTTCGCGCCGTAGCCCGGGTCCGATAGCGGACGACCTCGGTCGGGGCAATCGAAACCGTCGCCGAAGCCGAAGATCGCCGGCCCTTCGACGATCTTGGCGCCGTCGTGCACGATCCCGCCGACCATCACCGCATCGGGGAACAACGCCAGCAGCGCCATCGCGTCCCAGCGCCACTCGTCGTCGCCCGGGACGACGTCGTCCCGTCGAAGATGGACGAGGTCGTCGTCGATCTGTTCGACGATCGCGGCCAACGCCGCGATTCCTTCGTCGACATCGAAACGCAGCGCTGTCCGGTCGTCGTCTTCCGCCCCGGTCGTCGGCGGCCGATCTCCCTTCGTGCCGATCGCGATGGTTCGCATCGAGAGCGGATCGACACGCCGGCGCCGGAACCACCAGTCGACGTCGTAGGAGAAGAGCGGGCTGTTCACGAGGTCGACCTCCGGCACGTCCGCGTGGTCCAGGTAGCGCTGCAGCGTGTTTCGGTGCGACTGCGTGATGTACGACTTCGATGCGATGTTGCCCGACGTGGACGCGCTGTGGATGCGCCAGCTGTAGAGCACTTCGGGGATGTGGCAGGGCACGTGCCCCGCGTTCATGAAGCGGATGAAGCTATCCCAGTCGTGGCAGCCTTCGGCGCCGGGGTCGGAATACAGCGCGAGCGCAAGCGCCTTCTCGCGGTCGATCGCGCACAGGTGCGCGATGTAGCACGAGTGAAGGAATAGCACCGGATCCCAGCTCGGCTTGAAGTAGGCGCCCCCGAAGCGTCCGGCGTCGAACTTGTCCTCGTCGGTGTAAAGGAGCGGCGGATAGTCGTTGTCCTTGATGAAGCGGGTGAGGACATGAACGCAATCGGGCTCGATCAGGTCGTCGGAGTCGAGCGGCAGGATGTAGCGCCCGCGCGCGCGTTCCAGCAGGAAGCGCATGCCGCCGATGATCCCGAGGTTCTGTTCCACCCGCTCGAGCCGCACACCGCGATGTCCGGCGATCTCCTCGAGTGCCAGCCGCGTCCCCGATTTCGTCGAACCGTTGTCGAGGATCAGCCACTCGAAATGCATGCCTCCGTCCTGCGAGAACATGCTGGCCGCGAGCTCCTTCAGGAAGATCGGATCGGTGTCGTAGGCCGACGTGACGAAGGACAGAAGGCCGGGCTCCTGCACGTAGTCGCTTTCGCGTCGACGCCTCGCGAGACTGGTCTTGCGGTAATGCTCGTAGGCGGTCTGCGGTTCGGACGGCAGCCCTTTCGCGAGCAATCCATCGGTGGCGGGCGGCGTCTCGCGCAGTTCGTGGATCCGCTGCACCAGGCGCGGCACGACGTCCGCCATGCTCTCGTCCCAGTTCGACGGGAGTTGCATCGTGCCGGCCGGGTCATAGCTGGGCAAGCCGGCATTGATGCGGCCCACCGCGTTCTCGAGCGCGACACCGATGCTCTCCGCCGTCGGCTCCGCGACGATGATGTTCGGCGAGATCGCGCGCATGCGTTCCGCGGTCTTCACCGAGAAACTGTTCGTCACGGCCAGCTTGCCCGACGCGGCCATCTCGAGCGGCGGATAGCTCGGATGCGGTGACAGCATTAGCGAGAGCAGCAGATCGGCGGTGCGAACGCGACGCGCGTAATCGTCGAAGCTCATCCACGGGAGCGGATTGAGGAACACGCCATTGCCCAGCGCGACCGACGGAAGCTTCTCGCCCATCGCCCAGACTTCCCAGTGATCCTTGTCGATGGCACCCGAAGCGACGGCCTGGCGCAGCGCGACGACCCCGATCTCGAAGAGATTGCGCCGTGCAACGGTCGGTCGCGCGTAGAAGAGGAGGATCTTCTTCTTCGCAGGATTCGCGACGCCCGCATCGGGGAAGTAATGGCGGCGATCGAGCGCCGGTTCGAACCACAACGCCTTCGACGCGAAGTCGGCATCCGCGTACAGCCCCGCCCCCTCCCGCCGCAGGTGATCCCACAGCAGGCGCGTGTTGATCACGGGGATGTGGTCCAGCCCGTAGGTCTCGAGCGCCCGCGCCTGGAAGGTCGAGCCTTCGTGCAGAATCGGCTCGAAGTCCTGGATGAGGTAGATGAACGTCTTGTGGAGCGTCTTCTTCACCGCGTACTTCGCGATCTGCGCGGTCCACCACGCCGTGGCCAGGAAGAGATCGTTGGCGCCGATCGACGTCGGATGCGTTCGGTCGAACGCGTCGACAAGCTCGATGCGCTCGCGTGCGATGGGGCGCTGCACGAGGCTTTCCATGTGCGGAAACAGTGCTGCTTCTTCGCCCTCGGTCGGCGCGTCGCAGGCGATCAGGCGGATCTGCTCACCCTGTTCGGCGAGCAGCGCGGCCAACAGCAGCGCGGTGTTCGGTCCACCCGACATGTGCTTGGTTCGCAAGCCGGGCAGCAGCACGTTGATCTTCCGATGCGCGGACAGCGCATCGGAGATCTGCAGGTTCAGAGGCGGGCTGAGATGGAAACCAGGGACGCTGGAGTCGGCCTCGACGCGTTCCACGGCCTCCTGGACGGCGTCACGCGCTCCGACGGACTGCGGCGCGAAGCCCTCGTGCGACAACGCGACAATCTGCAGCTCGAGCGGGCTCACCAGTCCACGCTTGAGAATCTGGGCCGCAAGCACACGTCCCAGGCGCGTCGATTTCAGGTGGCGGCGATAGAAACTGTGCCCGCGACGCAGCGTCGCGTCCCGAAGGCTCATCGCGGCGCGCGGACGCGACGCAAGGGACGCGACATCGGCGCTCTGCGCTGTGGCGGTCGCGGGCGTCGAGACGAGCCTGCTTCTCATCGATCTCACGGCCGTGGTGATCGACCGTAGCGGCTTGGTGATTCGCCATGACGTGGACTGTTGGTACGCCTGTACGGCCTGCCTCAAGCTCTCGAGAAGCTGATCGCGATCCGCGACGACGCTCTGCAATCCCGCGACCTGCAGGTCGCGCTCGCCCAGAGCATTCTTGAGTTCGCTGCATTCGTCATTCAGCGCGCCGACTCTCTCGGAAAGGTCGGTCACCTCGCGATCGAACTCGTCGATCCGCGCTTGCAGCGGTCCGAATGCCTCGTCGGGCGGAACCGCCATAACCGACCAGGGGTTCTGGTTCTGGTCGACGACCGGATCCAGCGTATACGGGAGTCCATTGAGTTCTTGATGGCCCGCCACCACCAGTTCGGTCGCGCCGCCGATAAAGCGGCGCCCGAGGCCGTTCTCGATCGCGGGTTGCTTGCGGACCACGCACATCGAATTGATGAATTCGACGGAATGCACTTGGGCCAATACGTCTGAGGCGATCGTGCATTCGTATCGGTCGAAAATGCCCTTCAGGACATCGGTGCGAGACTTCGCGACGCCCCAATGCTCCTGATTCACGACATCGACGAGCCGTTTGAAGAAGGCGATCGACGAATAGGGGTCGAACAGTCCGCCGTCGAATTGACTCCAGTAACTGCAATGGAGGTCTTCGACGATGAATAGTCCCCCGTCGGCCAGAGCCGGGAAGTAGTTCGCAAACGACTTGATGATGTCGCCGGAGCGATGCGACCCGTCGTCGATCACGATGTCGAACGACGGACAGCGCTCGAGCACGCGCGCGCGCGTGGTCTCCGTGTTCGCATCGCCGACGATCACGCTGATGCGCGGATCGTCGTATCGGAGCCGCGCGCAATCGGGGTTGATGTCGCAGCCGATCAAGTGCGATGCACGGGAAAAATAGTCGGACCAGACCTCGAGCGATCCGCCGTTCTGAATGCCGATTTCCAACAGACGAACCGGCTCGTCACGGAATCGATCGAGGAGCCGGTCGTATTCGTCGAGGTACAGCGACCACTTGTCGGACGACTTGCCGACGTGCTCGGCGTAGATTTGTTTGAGACTCTTGTTACCCATCGATGATTGCAAGTTCGACGCGCTCGAAAGGCGTGCCGACGAGTCCGTATCTGATTCTGCTGGAAGAGACATTGATGATCAGGGCGTCATGCATCCAATGATGCTGAACATTGATATAGGCATCGCCATCGGCGACCGAGGCCATGACGGCATACTGGCCGTTCGGAAGCATCGGCAACCGAAAGTCGAACACTCCCTCGACAGTCGTGCCCGCCGCAACGAACGTCTTCGCTCGGGTCGTGAACGGCAGTGTGTTCTCGCCGAACAAGTCCTGTCCCAACTTGTCGCGCACGAGGAAGCCGATGATCGGGTTTTGAAGATCCACATGCGCCTTCGCCCGCACGGTCATGCGCACTCTCTCGCCGCCTTCGAAGACGCCCACCGTCCCGGAACCCAGATGCGTCAGCGAGACCGCCAGGATTTCCGCGCCTCCGGTCTTCCATCCGTTCGCCGCGGCGAAGTTGTCCCGGACGGTCGCGATGGCGCCGTAGTCGTTGGACGGCGCGATGGCGGGTGTGACTGGCGCGGCCGGGACTGCCGTGTCGGCCGTGTCGTTCGAAGCGGGCTGTATGGAAGTCAACGTCGCCGACTCGCCGTAGACCTCCTGCAGAGTGTACTGAAGGTACGCTTCCGACACCTCTTTCGACGTGCCGGCCAACCGGATGCGCCCCTGACCGAGCCAGAACGCCGACTTGCAGAGGTTCTGGACGGCCGACGTGTCATGACTGACGAACAGGAGCGTGCCACGCTCCTGGAAGTCCCGGATGAAGCGCATGCATTTCTGGGTGAACACCGCGTCACCCACCGCCAACGCTTCGTCGACCACGAGGATGTCGGCGTCCACGTGCGCGATCACGGAGAACGCGAGCCGCACGTACATGCCGGTCGAATAAGTCTTGACGGACTGTTCGATGAAATCGCCGATGTCGGCGAACGCCGCGATCTGGTCGAATCGGGCGTCGATTTCTTCCTTGCGCAGCCCGAGCACCGCCGCGTTCATGTACACGTTTTCGCGGCCCGTGAATTCGGGATTGAAACCCGAACCCAATTCGAGGAGGGCTGCAATACGTCCATTCGTCAGGATGCTGCCACTCGTCGGGTTGAGCGTCCCACAAATCAATTGCAACAAAGTTGACTTGCCGCTGCCGTTGCGCCCGACGATGCCGACCGTCTCGCCTTTCGCGATCTCGAAGGAAACATCCCTCAATGCCCAGAATTCCTTGTGGTACTGCGTGGGCTGCCTGCCGACGAGCCGCTGGAATCGCGGAAGGATCGATTGCTTGAGCCGGTCGTGGGGCTTGGCGTAGATTTGGTAACACTTGCTGAGATTCTCTACGCGGATGGCGACTTCAAAGGACATCGGCGAATCCTCTCCGCGTCTTCTGGAACCAAGCGAAGCCGAGCCAGGCGAACAGCAAGGCCCCCGCGAAGTACGCGGCCCACACGCCGAGATCGGGGACTTTCCCCCAGAACAGCACGTCACGCGCCTGCTCGATGGGAATCGCGAGGGGGTTCAGTAGAAGCAGGGGCCGAAATTTTTCAGGAAGCGCGCTCGCGGGAAAGAAGATCGGCGAGATGAACATCAACACCGTCGTGACGATGCCGACGACTTGGGAAACGTCGCGCACATATACGCCGAGCGACGCGAGTCCCCAGCTGACGCCCATGATGAACAGGACCAGGGGCAAGAGGACGAGGGGAAGCAGCAACACGGTGACGTGCGGCTCGCCGAAGAAAATCAGGTACGCGACCAACCACACAGCGACACTGATGAACGTATGGAACAAGGCCGAGCCCAGCGCGACCCAGGGAAGGATCTCGAGCGGAAAGACCACCTTCTTGACGTAATTGATGTTCGAAAGGATCAGGCTCGGAGAACGATTGAAGCACTCCGCGAACAGGCTGAAGACGATCAGTCCGGAGAACAGGACCAAGGCGAACTCGACTTTCGAATCGCTTCCCCCATTCCACCGGATCTTGAACACGACGCTGAAGACGAACGTGTAGATGATCAGCATCAGCACGGGATTGAAGAAGGACCACAGAAGACCCATGACGGAACCGCGGTAGCGCCCCAAGACTTCCCGTCTCACCAGGGCGCTCGCGAGACCGCGGTTACGCCAAAGGCTGGCGACCATTTCCTGCGGTGAGATTTCGAAGCGTTGCATCGAATGGGAATAGGTCTCTGCTGATTCGTGCCGCTGCACGTCGTGTATGTCGAGTTTTGGGGACCGCGTCTCAGCGGACAGGGCCGCGGCGTCACTGGCTCGCGGCCAACCGGGGCGACAGGACGTCCTGACTTGCCGATCGAGCGGCGCCTGGGAGGCGGCACCGCTACGGGCGACGATCCGCAGGCCCGATCCTCGGAACATCGCACCTGCAAAATCAAGCTTCTCGCCCACCATAAACACCGAACTTGCTGCTCGGACGCCCGCGACCATCGCCGGTGATACACATCGGGAAGGTCACGGCGGGCCGAATTCTATCAGCGACGTTGTGGGCGCTTGCGGATCGGGGCCGCCTCGCCTGGACGTCGAGGCGCGCGCGTCGAAGATTCGACCCGGGAAGGTCGAATTCACTTGCCGTAGTAGCTGCGAAACCAGTTCGCGAACCGCTCCAGACCCACCTCCAGCGGCGTCGACGGCGCGAAGCCGACGGCCTCGCGCAGCCGCGACGTGTCCGCGTACGTGTCCTGCACGTCGCCGTCCTGCATCGGCCTCATGATCTTCTCGGTCGTGCGACCGAGCTTCGATTCGAGCGTCTCGATGTAGGCGAGCAGCTTCACCGAACGGTGGTTGCCGATGTTGAACACGCGCCACGGCGCAGCCGACGTCGCCGCATCGGGCGCGTGCGCGTCGAACGCGGGATCGCCGCTCGCTGGTCGATCGAGGACGCGGATCGTGCCTTCGACGATGTCGTCGACGTACGTGAAGTCGCGGCTCATGTTGCCGTGGTTGAAGACCTCGATCGGTCGTCCTTCCATGATCGCGCGAGCGAACAGCATCGGGCTCATGTCGGGCCGCCCCCACGGGCCGTAGACCGTGAAGTAGCGCAGGCCCGTGGTCGGCAGTCCGTAGAGATGGCTGTAGCTGTGCGCCATCAACTCGTTCGCCTTCTTCGTCGCCGCGTAGAAGCTGACCGGATGATCGACGGCGTCGGCCTCGGCGAACGGCAGCTTGCGATTGCCGCCGTAGACCGACGACGTGCTCGCGTAGACGAAGTGGCCGACGCTCTGCCGGCGCGCCCCTTCGATCACGTTGGAAAAGCCGATCAGGTTGCTCTGCACGTAGGCCGCCGGATTGATCAGCGAATAGCGGACGCCGGCCTGCGCGCCGAGATGCAGCACGGCGTCGAAGCGATGGTGCTCGAAGACGTGGGCCACGCCTTCCGCGTCGGCGAGGTCGACGCGTTCGAACGTGAACGCGGGCGACGCCCGCAGTTGCAGCAGGCGATCCTCCTTCAGGCGCACGTCGTAGTAGTCGTTGAGGTTGTCGAGGCCGACGACTTCGTCGCCGCGCGCGAGCAGGCGCGCGGTCGCGAAGAACCCGATGAAGCCGGCCGCGCCGGTGACGAGCACCTTCACGACGACTTGCCCATCGGCGCGTCGACTCGGGGAGACTCCGCGGTCGCGCTGCGTTCGTCGGCGATCTGCATCGCTCGCAGCTTCGCGTATTTCGCGAAGCTGTTGAAGCAGCCGATCGCGATGTGCACGAGTCCCGGCAAGCCGTCGAGGAAGCCGAGCCGCAGCACGTAGAACTTCAGGAAGCGCAGCGCCGGCGACATCAGGAGACGCCACACGTTCGCGCGCGCGCCGAGACGGAACAACGCGTCGGCCTGCAGGCTCGTGTAGCGGTTCTGCTTGTCGAGGTAGGTGGCCAGGCTTTCGGCCGAGTGGTGCATGAGCACCGCGCGTTCCGGGAGTCGGCCGACCGCGCCGCTCGCGATGACCTTCTCGTGAACCGAGTCGTCGCTCCACTGTGCGCGTCGGCGGTCGAACAGGCGCAGGCTCCAGTCGGGAAAGCCCTCGCCGTGTCGCAGATAGCGACCCATGAAACGATTGGAGCGCGGCATGCGGTAAGCGACGTATTGCGCGCCTCGGAGCGCCGAGCGGATCGCCGCGGCGAGGTCGGTCGACACTTCCTCGTCGGCGTCGATGCACAACACCCAGTCGTGCGTCGCCTGCTCGACCGCGAAGCGCTTCTGCGGACCGAAGCCGCGCCACGCTTCCTCGTAGACCGTCGCGCCGAACTGGCGCGCGACGTCGCGCGTCGCGTCGTCGCTGCCCGAATCCACGACGATGATCTCGTCCGCGAAGGCGAGCGACCTCAGGCAGGGTGCGAGCTGTTCACCCGTGTTGTACGTGATGAGCACGGCCGACAGGAAAGGCGCGTGGTCGGGCATCGGTGTCTTGGAAGCGAGGGGGCGAAGGCCCACCGGAACAGTCGTCGCACTCGCCCAGTCGGTAGAATCGCGCCGGACGGTCGGGGCGGCGCATTGTGTCACACCCCTTTTGCGACGGTCCCGTCCGGCCCAATCACACACCCCCATTCCCGAGCATGACGCGCGTCTTGATCGTCAAGACCAGTTCGATGGGCGATGTGATCCACAACATCCCCGTGATCGCCGACATCCGGCGCGAGCGCCCGACGGTCATCGTCGACTGGATGGTCGAAGAGGCGTACGTCGATCTCGTGCGGATGACGCGCGGCGTGTCCCGCGTGATTCCGGTCGCGCTCCGTCGCTGGCGCAAGACGCCGCGCGACGCGGCCGTCCGTGAGCAACGGCTCGCGTTCGAGGCGGACCTGAACGCGGAGCGTTACGACCTCGTGATCGACACGCAGGGCTTGTTGAAGAGCGCGATCCTCGCGCGGCGCGCGCGCCTGGCCGCGCACGGCCTGCGCGTCGGCTTCTCGTTCGGCCTCGCGCGCGAGCCGCTCGCGCGGCTGTTCTACGACCGGGGCTACGGTGTCGACACGCGGCTGCACGCGATCGAGCGCATGCGCGCGCTCGCGGCCTCGGCACTCGGCTACTCGCTCGAGAACCTCGGCCTGCCGCGCTTCGAGCTCGACGTGCCGACGGTGTGTTTCGACTGGGTCGCGGACGAAGTCGCCGACGCGGGCTATGCGGTGCTCCTGCATGCGACCGCGCGGCCGGAGAAGTCGTGGCCCGTCGAGCGATGGATCGAACTCGCGCGCCGCTGTTGTGCGGCCGGCATCGTGCCGGTCCTTCCTGCGGGAACCGACGCCGAGAGGCTGGCCGCCGAAACGATCGCGACTGCCGCGCGGCAGGGCTCGGGCGTCGCACCCCTGGTCGCTCCAGCGTTGACGTTGCCCGAGGTCGCTGCGCTACTCGCGAACGCGCGGGTCGTGGTCGGCGTCGACACCGGTCTGCTGCATCTCGCGGCGGCCGTCGACGCGCCGGTCGTCGGCCTGTTCGGGGCGACGCCGCGCTGGCGTTACGCGCCCTACTGGACGACGCGTGCGATCAACCTCGGCAGCTTCGGCGAGCTCGGCGCGCAGCCGACGGTCGACGCGGTCGTCGACGCGCTCGCCCGCCTCGACGTGATCCTGCCCGCGCTCGCCGGATGAGTCCTCGCGAGCGCGTGACGATCGCGCTGTACGGCGCCCTCTGGCTGATCGTGACCCCGTTCGTCGCGCTCTACCTGCTGTGGCGCTCTCGACGTCAACCCGCGTATCGACGGCATTGGTCGCAGCGCTTCCTCGGGCGCTATGCGGAGCGGCACGACGCGCCGTGCATCTGGATCCACGCGGTCTCGGTCGGCGAGACGCGCGCGGCCGTGCCCCTCGTGCGGGCGTTGTGCACGCGGCATCCGGCGACGCCGGTCCTCGTCACGCACATGACCCCGACGGGACTCGAGACGGCGCGCGAAGTCTTCGGCGACTCCGTCTCGCATGGATTGCTCGCCTACGATCTGCCGTTCGCCGTCGCGCGCTTTCTTCGTCACTGGCGACCGCTGGTCGGCATCGTGATGGAGACCGAGATCTGGCCCGGACTGATGCGCGCGGCGCAGGGGGGCGGGGTGCCGATGGTCATCGCGAACGCGCGCATGTCCGAACGATCGATGCGCTCGGCGCTGCGCTGGCCGGCGCTGATGGGGCCGGCGGTCCGCGCTTTCGTACGCGTCCTCGCGCAGACGCGCGACGATGCGCGTCGTCTCGCGCGGATCGCGACGGTGCCGGAGTCGCCGCCGACCTTCGTCGTCACCGGCAGCATGAAGTTCGACGTCGACGTGCCCGACGGACAACGCGCGCTGGGCCGACGCTTTCGCGAGCGCACCGCCGGCCGATCGATCGTGTTGTGCGCGAGCACGCGCGACGGCGAGGAAGCGGCGATCGTCGACGCATGGAAGCGGGCGGGCGCGACTGTTGCGAGCCCGAAGCCGCTGCTCGTCCTCGTGCCGCGGCATCCGCAGCGCTTCGACGAGGTCGCCGCGCTCGCGACACGCGCGGGCCTCGAGACGCGCCGCCGCAGCGACGACGCCGCGCTCGATGCGGGCGTCGACGTGTGGGTCGGCGACTCGATGGGCGAACTCTTCGCGTACTACCTTGCCGCCGACGTCGCTTACGTGGGGGGAAGCCTTGTGCCGCTCGGGGGGCAGAACCTCATCGAACCGGCCGCGGTCGGATGTCCGATCCTGATCGGCCCGCACACCTTCAATTTCAACGAGGCGACCGAAGATGCGTTGGGCGCGGGCGCGGCGCTGCGCGTGCCGACATTCGACGCGATGATCGGGCTGGCGCTGGAATTGATCGCGGACCCCGCTCGGCGCGAACGCATGGCGCGCGCGG
>Ga0247783_1000082_pt1 | contig 29793 bp, 25 predicted proteins | sample UWRJL064202C5_FD_179911 | JGI IMG/M metagenome (GOLD analysis project Ga0247783, IMG submission 179911) | Plant litter microbial communities from Arlington Agricultural Research Station in Wisconsin, United States - UWRJ-L064-202C-5 | ecosystem: Environmental > Terrestrial > Plant litter >...
GCGACGGGGTCGAGCGGCTCGACCTCGCCGCGATAGCGCTCGGGCGCGCGCGCGTCGACGACGAGGCGCGCTTTCGTCACGAGGTTCGCTTCGACGTCGCGCGTGTCCACCGCGGCGACGAGCGACGGGTTCTCGCGGAAGTCGCCGTGCACGATCGTCGGCGGCGCGTCGGTGGTCGGTCCGCCGGCCTCGATCCATGCGGGCCATCCGCCGTCGAGCACCGCCGCGTCGGCATGCCCGAGCCAGCGCAGCGACCACCACACGCGCGACGCATACAACGCGTTCGACGCGTCGTAGGCGATCACCTTGCTCCGCGCATTCACGCCGCGCGTCGCGAAGAAGTCCGCGAGCGCGGCACGCGACGGCAACGGATGCCGGCCCGCGCCGGCGACCTTCGGACCGGACAGGTCGCGATCGAGGTGGGCGAAGCGCGCGCCGGGGACATGGGCCTCGCGGTACGCCGCTTCGCCCGCCGCCGGCGCCGCGAGATCGTGACGTGCATCGAAGACGATCCAGTCGGGATCGCCGAGGTGACGACGCAGGTCGTCGACGCTGACGAGTGGGCTCATGCGGTCTTTCCGGGCGTCATCTCGACGCGTTGTCGTTCGCGCGCCTTCGCGCGTCGTTCCGCTCGCGCGGTCATCAGGGTCGCGCTCACGCCGGCGATCACGACGATCGCCATCCCGACCGTCGAGTCGAGACGCACGACGTCGTCGAACAGCAGCACGCCCCAGGCCGTCGAGAACAGGATGCCGGTGAAGCCGAGGTTCGCGGTCAGCAAGGTGCCGCCCGACGCATAGGCGCGCGTCATCGCGAGCTGCGCGAGCGTCGCGGTCACGCCGACCGCGAGCAGCAGCAGGAGTCCGTCCGCATCGTGCGCGTGGAAGCCGGCGATCGACGAGCCGACGAGGCCCGCGGTCGCGTTCATCGCGGAGAAGTAGAAGACGATGCGGGCGCCCGGCTCGCCGGCCTGCGACAAGGCCTTGACCGACAGGTAGGCGACGGCCGTCAACACCGCGGACGAGGTGCCGACGATCGCGAAGATCCACTGGTCGCTCGCGATCGTCGGCTTGAGCAGCAGCATCACGCCGACGAAGCCGAGGATCAGCGTCGACTGCATGCGCAGGTCGATGCGTTCGCCGGCGCGCCACGCGGTGATCGCCATCCAGGCGCCGATGAACAGCGGAGACGAATAGTTGATCGTCATCGCGGTCGCGATCGGCAGGCCGGCGATCGCGAAGAACCACAGCGTGAGCGAGATGGTTCCGGAGACGCTGCGCGTCAGATGCATCGGCAGGCGATGCGTCTTCAACGCACCCGTGAGGGACGTGCGCGTCGCACGTGTGTTCACGACGATCATGGAGAACATCACGGCCGTACCGACGAGGCCGCGGTACGCGACGATCTCCCACACGTTGTAGCGCGACGAGGCCAGCTTGACGGCGACGCCCATCAGCGAGAACAGCAGGGCGGCGACGATCATCCAGAGCGACTGCATGGAACGCTCAGTCCGTCATGCGTTCACGCAGCCACTCATGGAAGTGCTGCATCCCGTCCTCCATCGGAGACTGATAGGGACCGACCTGGTTCTCTCCGCGCGCGTGCAGCGCTCGACGACCGGCATCCATGCGCAACGCGATCTCGTCGTCCTCGACGCAGGTCTCCCAGTAGGCCGCACGGTTCGCCTCGACGAACTCGGGCTCGAAGAGCGCGATCTCCTCGGGGTAGTAGAACTCCACGACGTTCGTCGTCTGCTGCGGGCCGCGCGGGATCAACGTCGAGATCACGAGCACGTGCGGATACCACTCGACCATCACGTTCGGGAACAGCGTGAGCCAGACGGCGCCGATGCGCGGCTCGACGCCGTTCGACATGCGCATCACCTGGTCGTGCCACGCCCGATAGGTCGGGGTGCCGGGACGCTTGAGCCCGCTGTTGACGCCGACCACCTGGACCGAGTGGCTCGGTCCGAACTGCCACGACAAGTCGTCGCAGGTGACGAACTGCCCGAGGCCCGGATGGAAGGGGCCGACGTGGTAGTCCTCGAGGTAGACCTCGATGAACGTCTTCCAGTTGTAGGCGCACTCGTGGATCTCGGTGCGATCGTAGCGATAACCGGTGAAGTCGAGCTCCGGAACGCGGACGTCGGCCAGCATGTCGGCGACCTTGCCCGGCCCTTCGAACAGCAGGCCGTTCCACGCATTGATCGGGAACCGACCGAGATCGAGGCAAGGGTTGTCGTCGAAGTGCGGCGCGCCGAGCAGCTTGCCGTCGAGGCCGTAGGTCCAGCGGTGCAACGGGCAGACGATGTTGCTGCCGGTGTTGCCGCGCCCCTGTTTGATGACCGCCTGCCGGTGGCGACACACGTTCGACATCAGCACGACGCCGTCGTCCGCTTCGCGCGTGCGTACGAGCACGCGCCCGTCGCGTTCGTGCGCGAGCGAATGGAAGTCGCCGACTTCCGGGACCATCGATGTGTGGCCGACGTAGCGCGGCGCGCGGTCGAAGAAGACTTCCATCTCGCGACGAAAACGCGCGTCGTCGAGATATGCGGAGACCGGCAGTTGCGCGTGACTGCGCGCGAGCCTGCCTGCGCTACCCAGATCGGACATCCCAACCCTCCCGAATGAAGTGGCGGCACGCCGCGTCCCGCGCGATCGTGCACCGACCCAACCCAAGCGAATCAAGAAGCTTCCGTCCCAGTCGCGAAGTTCACATTCCGGACTTGACTCGAGACTCTTGCAGACGACCTTGAACGACACCCCGCATTGCACGGGAAGGCGGAGTCTAGCAAAAAAGGTCCCGTTCCGGGTCTCGGGCGCCGCCCGGTGCGCGGTGCGCCTCGTCGAGGGCCTTCGTCTAGAATGCGACGTTTCGCGCACCCGACCGCAGGGGTCTAGCAGCTTCGAGCCATGGCCAGTGCTTCTTCCGAATCAGGGGTATCGACCGTCGTCGAGACCGAGCAACCGTCGTTCGAGCAGGCGCTCGCGGAGCTCGAGTCGCTGGTCGAAAAGATGGAGGACGGCAGCCTGTCGCTCGAGGACTCGTTGTCCGCGTATCGACGCGGCGCCACGCTCGTGAAGGTCTGCGAGACCGCGCTCGAGCATGCGAAGGAACAGGTGCGTGTCCTCGACGGCGATCTGCTGCGGCCGTTGTCCGAGGTCGCCGCGCGTTGATGACCGCGACTTCCGAAGCGATCGAGCGCATCGGCGAACAGAGGCGCGATGCGACGCGCTCGTTCGACGCGCGCAGCTGGATGGACGTGCAGCGCGCTCGGGTCGAGCGCGTGCTCGACGAGGTGATCCCTGCCGAACATGTCGTTCCCGCGCGTCTGCATGCGGCCATGCGCTACGCGACGCTCGGCGGCGGCAAGCGCGTCCGCGCGTTGCTCGTCTATGCGGCGGCGCGCTGGGCGGCCGGCGACGACGCGGATGCGCCGGCGATCGACGCGGCCGCCGCGGCGGTCGAACTGATCCACGCGTACTCGCTCGTCCACGACGACCTGCCCTGCATGGACGACGACGACCTGCGTCGCGGTCGCCCGAGTACCCACGTCGCGTTCGACGAGGCGACGGCGCTGCTGGCCGGCGACGCGTTGCAGACGCTCGCGTTCGACGTGCTCGCGACGCGCGGCGAACGGGCCGCCGAACAGGTCGCGCTGCTCGCCGCGGCGAGCGGATCGCGCGGGATGGCGGGCGGACAGGCGATCGACCTCGAGAGCGTGGGACGCAAGCTCGCGTGGCCCGAACTCGAGGTGATGCATGCGGCGAAGACCGGCGCGTTGTTGCGGGCGTCGATCGTGCTCGGCGGTGCGGCGGTCCGCCGACCCGGTGACGCGGAGCGCGCGGCCCTCGATGCGTTCGGCGTCGCGATCGGACTCGCGTTCCAGGTCGTCGACGACATCCTCGATGTCGAGACGGACAGCGCGACGCTCGGCAAGACGGCGGGCAAGGACGCGGCCAACGACAAGCCGACCGTCGTCAGCGTCCTCGGGCTCGACGAGGCGCGCGCGCTCGCGCGGCGCCTCGGCGCGGACGCGCATGCTGCACTCGATACGCTGGGCGGCGACGTCGCGGCCTTGCGCTCGATCGCCGACCTCGTCGTCGCCAGACGCTCGTGATGGCGCGTGACCCAATGGAACACACGATGAACGACCTGCTGGACTCCATCGCATCGCCCGCCGACCTGAAGCGGCTCGAACGGCATCAACTCGGCCGGCTCGCGCAGCAACTGCGCGCCTATGTCCTCGACTCGGTGTCGAAGACCGGGGGCCACCTGTCGTCGAACCTCGGGACGGTCGAACTGACGATCGCGTTGCATTACGTGTTCGACACGCCCGACGATCGCATCGTGTGGGACGTCGGCCATCAGACGTATCCGCACAAGATCCTGACAGGCCGCCGCGAGCGCATGCATACGCTGCGTCAGAAGGACGGCATCTCGGGCTTCCCGCGACGGGCCGAATCCGAGTACGACACGTTCGGCACCGCGCATTCGTCGACCAGCATCTCGGCGGCGCTCGGCATGGCGGTGGCCGCGAAGCTCAAGGGCGAGCGCGGCAAGAAGAGCATCGCGGTCATCGGCGACGGCGCGATGTCGGCCGGCATGGCCTACGAAGCGCTCAACAACGCGGGCGTGATGCCCGACCTCGACCTGCTCGTCATCCTCAACGACAACGACATGTCGATCTCGCCGCCGGTCGGCGCGCTCAACAAGTATCTCGCTCGCCTCATGAGCGGGCAGTTCTACGCCGCCGCGAAGAACGTCGGCCGCAGCGTGCTCGGCGTCGCGCCGCCGCTCGCCGAACTCGCGAAGAAACTCGAAGAGCACGCGAAGGGCATGGTCGTGCCCGCGACGATGTTCGAGGAGTTCGGCTTCAACTACATCGGTCCGATCGACGGCCACGATCTCGAGTCGCTGATCCCGACGCTGCAGAACATCAAGCGTCTCGACGGACCGCAGTTCCTGCACGTCGTCACGCGCAAGGGCCAGGGCTACAAGCTCGCGGAGGCCGACCCGGTGCTGTACCACGGCCCGAGCAAGTTCGATCCGAACGTCGGCATCACGCCGAGCGCGGCGCCCGCGAAGAAGAGCTACACGCAGGTCTTCGGCACCTGGTTGTGCGACATGGCCGACGCGGACCAACGCCTCGTCGGCATCACGCCCGCGATGCGCGAGGGCTCGGGGCTCGTCGAATTCGAGCGACGCTTCCCGTCCCGCTACTTCGACGTGGGCATCGCCGAGCAGCACGCGGTGACGTTCGCAGCGGGCATGGCGACCGAAGGCCTCAAGCCGGTCGTCGCGATCTACTCGACGTTCCTGCAGCGCGGCTACGACCAGCTCATCCACGACGTCGCGTTGCAGAACCTCGACGTCACGTTCGCGCTCGATCGCGCCGGCCTCGTCGGTGCCGACGGGGCGACGCACGCGGGCAACTACGACATCGCCTTCCTGCGTTGCATCCCGAACATGGTCGTGATGGCCGCGTCCGACGAGGCGGAGTGCCGCGCGATGCTGAGCACCGGCTTCCTGCACGACGGGCCGGCGGCGATCCGTTACCCGCGGGGCGCCGCGGCGGCGCCGCACGCCACGTCGGGAAGCACGACGGCGCTCGCGACGCTGCCGATGGGCAAGGGCGTCGTCATGCGCGAATCGTCGGCCGCCAGCGGCGCCGCGCGCGTGGCCATCCTCGCGTTCGGTTCGATGGTGCAGCCGGCGCTCGCGGCCGGCGAGACGCTCGACGCGACGGTCGCGAACATGCGCTTCATCAAGCCGCTCGACGTCGAGCTGCTCCGCGCGCTCGCCGCGCGTCACGACCTGCTCGTCACGATCGAGGAGGGCTGCGTGATGGGCGGCGCGGGCTCCGCCTGTGCGGAAGCCCTGGCGGAGGCCGGGATCGCGTCCGCCATGCTGCATCTCGGGCTGCCGGACCGCTTCATCGACCACGGCGACCCGGCGTTGCTGCTCGCGGAATGCGGCTTGAACGCCGACGGCATCTGCGCGTCCATCGGCAACCGTCTGGCCGAGCGCCTCGAGCGGACGCCCATCGAGCCGAGAGAGCCCCGACTCGTCGTCAGCAACGGTTAGGAAGACGTGCAAGAATGGCGGCCTCGTTTCGGGCCGTCCTCTCTTGCGACCCGACCAGTCGTCTCCATCTCGCACCGTTCCACCCGCGCCCGCGGCTGCACGTGCCGCCCCCTGCGAGAGCCAACGTACCGTCCGCGCGCTCGGCCAGTTTCCGACGCGCGCCCCCTGCCAGATGAATGCACCCGATCCGATCAAGTCCCTGCAGCGTGAACTGCCCGATGTCCAGGGCTCGCCCGACCAACGCCACCTCGCGATCCAGCGCGTCGGCATCAAGGGCGTTCGTCACCCGCTGACGGTCGGCACGGCGTCGGGCCTGCCGCAGCCGACGGTCGGGACGTGGGCGCTCGACGTCCACCTGCCGGAAACGGTCAAGGGCACGCACATGTCGCGTTTCGTCGCGTTGCTCGAGGAGCGACGCGGTGCGCTCGACGTCGCGTCGCTTCGCGCATTGCTAGCGACGATGGCGGTACGCCTCGGCGCCGAGTCGGGCCGCATCGAAGTCGTGTATCCCTACTTCATCACGAAGATCGCGCCGGTCTCCGGCGTCGAGAGCCTGCTCGACATCGGAGTCACGATGACCGGACGGATCCGGAGCGGCCGTGCGGACGTCGCGTTGAAGGTCGTCGTGCCGGTCACGAGCCTGTGCCCGTGCTCGAAGGAGATCTCCGACTACGGCGCGCACAACCAGCGTTCTCACGTGACGATCGAAGTCGACATCCGCCCGGACGTGACGATCTCGGTCGAAGACCTCGTGCAGATCGCCGAGGAAGAAGCGTCGTGCGAGGTCTACGGCCTGCTCAAGCGGCCCGACGAGAAGTACGTGACCGAACGCGCCTACGACAATCCGAAGTTCGTCGAAGACCTGATCCGCGACGTCGTGAGCCGCCTCAACGACGACGACCGTTTCGACGGCTACGTGGTCGAGGTCGAGAACTTCGAGTCGATCCACAACCACAGCGCGTACGCGCGGATCGAAAGATCCGCGCGGTAGGCGCGTCGGTTGACGGGTAGGTTGAGGTAAACGAAGTGCACCTCAACGTCTGCGACTCGGATGGCGGATGACGGATGTGCAACAGCGCTGTGGCCGACGTGTCGACACGCCAACCGAGTCGCAGACGTTGAGGTGCGCTTCGCTTACCTCAACCTACGTCTTCGTGCGAGTCAAAACCGCTTCGTCAACACCATGTTCTGCCCGTCCCGCGTGACCTCGGTTCGCGACAGGAACGTCATGCCGAGCAGCACCGGCCCGTTGTAGCCCCCCTGCATCACGCCGGCCTCGACCTGGTCGAGTTCGACGTCGCCGATCTTCACGCGGTCGAGCTTGACGACGCGAAACGACACGGGGCCGTTCGCGGTATTGGCGACGCCTTGGGGCGCGCGGCGATAGTCGATCGCGAGGCGGTCCGCTTCGCTCGCGGGCAGCACCACCATCGTCGCGCCCGTGTCCACGAGGAATTGCGTCGGCGAGCCGTTGATGCTGCCCTGGGCGACGTAGTGGCCGCGCGCGTCCATCGTGAGCGTGGCGCTCGCGCGATGATCGCCGGACCGCCCCGCGAGATACGAGCCCATCGCGACCGTGCGCCGCTTGCCGTCGACGAGGAAGGTCGCGTCGCTCGACGAGACCGCGACGAGCTTCATCCCGCCGACGGTGTCGCCGACCGAGATGCTGTGCGGCGGGCCTCCGTCGACCGCGACCACGGCCTTGCCGGGGAACAGGCCGACCACGTCGACCGTCGCGGCACCGGCCGATGCCGTCGCGAGGGCGATCGACAGAAGCGCGATTGACGGCAACGCCTTCACGATCGTCCCCGCGCTCAATCCCGGAAGTTGTTGAACGCGAGCGGCGTGTCTTCGATCGTCTTCTTCAGCAGCGCGATCGCCGCCTGCAGGTCGTCCCTCTTGGTCCCGGCGATGCGGACCGCATCGCCCTGGATGCTCGCCTGCACCTTGAGCTTGCTGTCCTTGATGGTCCGGACGATCTTCTTCGCGACCTCGGACTCGATGCCGTTCTTGACCTTGATGACCTGCTTGACTTTGTCGCCGCCGATCTTCTCCACCTTGCCGACATCGAGGAAGCGGATGTCGACGCCGCGCTTCGTCATCTTGGCGTTCAGGATGTCGCGCACCTGGCCGAGCTGGAATTCCGAGTCCGCGAAGAGCGTGAGCTCGCGTTCCTTCTGCTCGACGCGGGAGTCCGAGCCCTTGAAGTCGAAACGCGTGCCGACTTCCTTGTTCGTCTGATCGATCGCGTTGCGCACCTCGACGAGGTTGGCTTCGGAGACGGCGTCGAACGAGGGCATGGCGAGATCCGGACAACGAGATGGGCGCGAAAGTATAGAGGAGGGGCGGGCACGCGATCGTGACGCGTCGATATACTCCGGCGCTTTCCGCGCCTGACCGCCCCCGATGCCTCTGCAGTTGCGCCGCGATGTCTCGCTCGCGCCTTTCAACACTTTCGGCATCGCCGCTCGCGCGCGCACGCTGGTCGAGATCCGACACGAGACCGAACTCGCCCTGCTGATCGCGCTCGCCGAATGGCGGGACGGGCCGCGCCTGGTGATCGGTGGCGGCAGCAACCTGGTGTTCGCCGACGATTTCGACGGCATCGTCGCCCGCATCGCGATCGACGGCCATGCGGAGATCGGACGCAGCGCGCGCGGCCGTCTCGTCGCCGCGGCGGCCGGGGCCTCGTGGGATCGCTTCGTGCGTACCTGCCTCGCGAACGGATGGCCCGGCCTCGAGAATCTCGCGTTGATCCCGGGCAGCGTCGGCGCGGCCCCGGTCCAGAACATCGGCGCCTACGGCGTCGAGTTCGCGGAGCGCTTCGCGTGGCTCGAGGCCTTCGACCTCGAACGCGGCACGATCGTGCGCATGGACGCGCAGGACTGCGCGTTCGGCTATCGCGACAGCGTGTTCAAGCACGCGGCCCGGGATCGCTTCGTGATCGTGCGCGTGGTGTTCGACCTGCCGATCGACTGGCGCCCGTCGCTCGACTACGGCGACTTGCGCGCACGTGTCGCGACGCTCGAACCGACTCCGTCCGACGTCGCTGCAGCCGTGACGGCGATCCGTCGCGAGAAGCTCCCGGACCCGGCGGTGCTCGGTAATGCCGGCAGCTTCTTCAAGAATCCGATCGTCTCGCGCGCGACCTTCGATCGGCTGCGCTCCGAGGATCCTGAGATCGTCGGCTATCCGCAGACAGACGGCGCCGTCAAGCTCGCTGCGGGCTGGCTCGTCGAGCGGTGCGGGTGGAAGGGACGATCACTCGATGGATCGTCGGGGCGCGCGGCGGTCCACGACCGTCAGGCCCTCGTGCTCGTCAATCGCGGGAACGCGAGCGGTCGCGAAGTCCTCGACCTCGCGTGCGCGATTCAGCTCGATGTCGAATCGAAGTTCGGCGTTGCGCTGGAGCCGGAACCGTTGATCGTGTCGTCGCATTAGCTGGTGATGACGACGGCATTCGACCCTCAGCGAACGTCGAGGAAGCCGAAAACCGCGGCGACCTGAAGCCCGGACGGAAAGACGGTGGTGGAATGATGCTGATCGCGAGGCGATCCTTGACCGACGAAGCCGGGTTGAAGAATTCGGCCTTCACGTACAAGCGCACATGCTTCGGGGCAATGCGCTTGACTCGAATACACGGTGTATTGCCGATGGTGCCGACGATGCTCTCATAGAGGCGTCGGCGACCTTCGGTCGTGCGCGATGCGTGCGAAGTCATGAAGGCTCCTGCCAAGGTGAACGGATCAACTCCTGCCCGAGAACCCTCGAGCATGAACACCATGCCGAAGGTCTCACGGACGGAACCGCGGCGAGCGTACCGGGCAGGCCATTGTTGTCAGCCGCGAATGTCCTTGGCGGACCCGGCAGTGCGGGAAGAGGGATGACGCTTTGCCGAACCGCCGATGGGGCTGCCATCGCCGTATTCTTACCGTCCCGCTCCCGCGGGCCGCGCGCGAGTCTCGTCTCCAGCAGGCGCTTGTCTGAGAAGATGTCGCCTCGAAACAACCGTGGCCGCGGCCCGCGGACCACGCGTCTCGCGACCGGGACTCAGCGGAACACGGGGCGCCGGAGTTCCACCTCGAAGAAGAAAACAGATGAAATCGATGCCGTCGATTCGTAGCATGCAAGGCAAAGCCGCACGACCCCGTCAGCTCAATAGCGATCACCGGTACTAAGGGGTCCGAAGATGATTCCCGCATCGCAATGGCGCCACGTCGTCGACAGCGCGATCGACACCGGCTTCATCACGACCGACGAGATCGGTCGCGTGACCAGTTGGAGTCATGGCGCTTTCCGGATCCTCGGCTGGACCGAGGCGGAAATGCTTGGATCGACTCTCGATCGATTGTTCACGGCCGAGGCAACAAGGAGCGGTCTGCTTGCGGCAGAGATGAAGGAGGCCGTCGAAGTCGGTCGAGGCGGCGGCGAAGAAGGCTGGCGAGTTCGCAAGGATGGAAGTCTCATCTGGGCAGCGGGTGAAATGACGCCCATCCGCAACGAGGCCGACGAGGTCATCGGCTTCGTCAAGATCCTGCGCGATCGGAGCTCGCAGCGGCAAACCGAAGAGCAGCTAGCCGAAGAGCGCCGGGCGCTCGAGATACTCAACCGCGCAGGAAAGGCTTTGGCGATCGAGCCCGACCTCCATCGTCTCGTGCAGATCGTCACCGACGCCGGCGTCGAGTTGACCGGAGCCGAGTTCGGTGCCTTCTTTTATAACGTCACCAACGACGCCGGCGAAAGCTACATGCTGTACACGCTGTCGGGCGCACCCGCCGAAGCCTTCTCGAAATTTCCGATGCCGCGGAACACCGCGGTGTTCGCCCCGACCTTCGGAGGCGAAGGGATCGTGCGATCCGACGACATCACCAAAGACCCGCGTTACGGCCACAACGCGCCGCGCTCAGGAATGCCGGACGGCCACCTGCCGGTTCGGAGCTATCTCGCCGTTCCGGTGGTATCCCGCGACGGCCCGGTCATCGGCGGCCTTTTCTTCGGCCACGCGCAGACGGGCGTGTTCACCGAACGATCCGAACGTGGGCTTGCGGGGTTGGCTGCGGAAGCCGCAGTGGCCATCGACAATGCGCGGTTGAGCCAGGCCGCACAGCGCGAGATCGCCGAACGCAGGCGTGTCGAAGAAGCTTTGCGTGACCTGAACGCGACGCTGGAACAGCAAGTGGCTGAACGCACCGAGCAGCTCAGACTCAACGAAGATGCTTTGCGCCAGTCGCAGAAGATGGAGGCCGTGGGACAGCTCACCGGCGGCGTCGCGCACGACTTCAACAACCTGCTCCAGATCATCATCGGCAATCTCGACACGCTCGGGCGCGCCCTGCCTGCGGAGTCGCCGCGGCTACAGCGGGCAGCGAACAACGCGATGGCTGGCGCACGGCGCGCGGCTTCACTGACGCAACGCTTGCTCGCCTTTTCGCGTCGCCAGCCGCTCGATCCCAAGCCGATCGATGTGAACGCGCTCGTCAATGGTCTCTCCGAACTCGTTCACCGCACCCTGGGCGAGACCATCGCGGTCGAAAGCGTATTGGGCGCCGGACTGTGGCGGGTCGAGGTCGATCCGAACGAACTCGAGGCGGCCATCTTGAATCTCGCAGTCAACGCGCGCGACGCGATGGAGCAAGGGGGGCGCCTCACCATCGAGACCGCGAATGCATATATCGATCAATCCTATGCCTCGATGCATGCGGAGGTCGTCCCCGGCCAGTACGTAGCGGTGTCCGTCTCCGACACGGGGTCGGGCATGGACGCGAAGACCATCGACCAGGCATTCGAGCCTTTCTTCACGACCAAGCCCATCGGCAAGGGAACGGGGCTCGGCCTGAGCCAGGTCTATGGCTTCGTGAAGCAGTCCGGCGGTCATGTGAAGATCTACTCCGAGCCGGGTCACGGGACGACCGTCAAGATCTATCTGCCGCGCTTGTCTGGCGGCGCTCTGCAAGCGGTGCAAGAGCAAGTCGAGCCCATCCCCGATGGGAGCGCCGACGAAACCATCCTGGTGGTCGAAGACGATGACGACGTCAGGACCTACTCGGTCGAGTCGCTTCGGGAACTCGGTTACCGTGTCATCGAGGCGCACGATGGTCCGTCCGCGCTTCGCCTGCTGGAGCGGCAGGAGCGCGTCGATCTTCTCTTTACCGACGTCGTGTTGCCCTCGAACATGACCGGCGCACAGGTGGCAGCGCACGCACGCGGCATGCGGCCCGATCTCAAGGTGTTGTTCACGACCGGTTACGCGAGAAACGCGATCATCCACCAGGGACGGCTCGACAAGGGAGTGCAGCTGATCACCAAGCCCTTCAGCTTTGCGGATCTGGCATCCAAGATTCGGGACGTCCTCGACGGAGTCTAGGAAGGCTATGTCACGATGGCCGCCCACAATAACGCGTGCCCTGCTCGACCTTCGCGGCCGACGAGCTTGCGAACGATCTGATTCACCGACCGGGAGCCCCACCATGTACACATTGCCGCACTTGCCGCGCGGCCTTGCCGCCGCCGCCCTGTATGCCACCGTCGGCCTCGCGTCCGCACAGACCGCGACGTTGCCGGCCCCGACGACAACGACAACGACAGCCGTCGCCAAGGCGAACGTCGTCGTGCTCGCGACCGGCGGCACGATCGCCGGTGCGGGCGCCAGCGCCGCCAACAGCGCGACCTATCAGGCCGCGAAGGTCCCGGTCGACAAGCTGATCGCCGGCGTGCCCGAGTTGAAGGACGTCGCGAACGTCCGCGGCGAGCAGGTGTTCCAGATCGCATCGGAGAGCTTCACGAACGAGAAGCTCATCACGCTCGCGAAGCGGGTCGCCGCGCTGGCGAAGGACCCGGGCGTCGACGGCATCGTCATCACGCACGGCACCGACACGATCGAGGAGACCTCGTTCTTCCTGACGCTGACCGTGCACACCGACAAGCCGATCGTGATCGTCGGCTCGATGCGTCCGGGCACCGCGATGTCGGCCGACGGCACGTTGAACCTGTACGACGCGGTCGCGGTCGCCGCCGACAAGAGTTCGGGCGGCAAGGGCGTGCTGATCGTGATGAACGACGACATCCTGTCGGGCCGCGACTCCGGCAAGCGCATCAACATCAAGACCAACGCCTTCGGCAGCCAGTGGGGCGCGCTGGGTTCGGTGGTCGAAGGCAAGACCTACTGGTTCCGCGCCCCGGTGAAGCGTCACACGACGAACAGCGAGTTCGACATCGAGACCATCACGTCGCTGCCGACGGTCCTGATCGTCTACGGTTCCGGCGAGATGGGGACCGCGATGGCGGAAGCGGCCGGGAAGGCGGGCGCGAAGGCGATCATCCACGCGGGGACGGGCAACGGCTCGGTCCCCGACTACGAGGTCGACACGCTGAAGAAGCTCCGCACGTCGGGCGTGCAGATCATCCGGTCCGCCCGCGTGCCCGACGGCTTCGTGCTGCGCAACGCCGAGCAGCCCGACGACAAGTACGACTGGGTCGTCGCCCACGACCTCAATCCGCAGAAGGCGAAGATCCTCGCCGCGCTCGCGTTGACGAAGACGAGCGACACGAAGGAGTTGCAGCGGATCTTCTGGCAGTACTGAAAGCCTTCGGGCCCCATTTCGTCTTTCTGAAGGCTCGGCGCTCGCTGTGGCGATGACAGCGGGCGCCGGCCGATGCAGGCCGCCAATGTCCTTTGCTGCAACGGCGAGATCGTCTACGCATCGGTCCATCCAGACGACCGCGCACGCCGTGAGCCAGAAAGCGATCTATGCTTCGCGCGCCGGCCTCGGTCGCCTTCGACCACCGCCGACCAACCAGGGGATACGATGAACAAGCAGGCAATCCGTGACGCCATGCTGGCGCTCGAGTTGGGCAAGGTTGCGCAGGCCGAGCATCAGTACGAGGAGCACCTTCTGGGCGCTTCCCGCGACGCGAGCGAGCCGACCGATCAAGACCGGATGTCGCAGCGTGTCGAGAGCGCAGAGGTGGCCGAAGGCTTCGAATCGTCCTTGCACGCGCACGAACACGCGCTTGCGCGCATCCGCGCGATGGACTTCGAGCCGCGGGACACGATCGGCCCAGGCGCTGTGGTGAAGCTGAACGGTCAGTGGTTCGTGGTCGCAGAAGCGACTTCGGCGTTCACCGCCGAAGGCCAGACCTTCATGGGAATTTCGCTCGACTCGCCGATCTACGGTGCGATCAGCGGCCGCGAGGCGGGTGAGACGGTCGAGTTCGACGGCCGTACGCTGAAAATCGACTCGGTGCAGTAGTCGCACCGACTGGGTCAGGCACGCCAAGAAACGCTGTGCTTGGGCGCGAGGCAAGAACCCCCTTCGAAGCCCGTCGGATTGACAGAAGAATTACCAAAGTTCCGGAACAAACAGTTCTAAATGCTTTGACCGGAGCCTGCTCGCCCAAATACCTTGGTCGAGCCGAGCTGCTCATGCAGTCGCTCGATCGACCTGGCCGCGCCGCGCACCCGGAAGAAGGCGCCGTCGGCATCCGCGCGCTCGGACAACACTTCGCAGTGGGCGAAGATCTCGCCACGCAGCTGTTGTGCGGTCCATGGCACGAAGAGTTCTTCCTCGACGAGATCCTGCTGGAAATGCGAAACGATGAGGCCGTGCAGCCGAGCGACATCCTCCGGACGCAGTGCACTCATGACGAGGGCGTCCGGATATTTGCCGCGCAGCGCCGCTGTGTGCTCACGCTGAGCTTCGACGTCGCCCACGTGGTCGATCTTGTTGAAAATCTTGATGCGCGGAACATGATCGGCATGAATATCGCGCAGCACTTCTTCGGTCACTTCGAGTTGCCTCTCGAATCCGGGATCGCTCGCGTCGATCACATGCAGCAGCAACGACGCGTCGAGCGCCTCTTCGAGCGTCGACTTGAATGATTCGACCAGGCCGTGCGGCAAGTTCTTGATGAAACCCACCGTATCCGTGACCAGCACGCGTGGCACGCTTTCCGGTTCGAGGACGCGAACCGTCGTGTCCAGCGTCGCGAAAAGTCTGTTGGCGACGAGAACTTCGCTCCCGGTCAAGGCACGCATCAGCGTCGACTTGCCGGCGTTGGTGTAGCCGACAAGCGCGAGCGTGGACGGGCTCTCGCTTCCCTGCCGGCGCGCGCGTTGCGTCTCGCGCTCGACGTGCATGGCCGCGATCTCCTGCTGCAGGGCGGCGATCCGATCGCGGACTTTGCGTCGATCGAGTTCGGTGTGCGACTCCCCCGCACCGCGGCCACCGACACCGCTACGCTGCCGTCCTTGCGGACCTGCCAGTTTTGCCGCTTCGCGCAGACGCGGAGCCATATAACCGAGCCGCGCCATTTCGACCTGCGCCACCGCGACCCGGGTTCGCGCATTGCGCCTGAAAATTTCGAGGATCAGCATCGTGCGATCCATCACCTCGCAGCCGATCGCCTTTTCGAGATTTCTGGCCTGCGAGGGCGAAATTTCATGGTCGACGAATAGGACTTCGATGGCCGGTGCTTCGATCGCGCCGATCGGCTCGGCGACCATCCGCCCCTGTGTCGGCGCCGCCGCATCCTGGTCGCTCTGCGGCTTGTCACCGACGAAGGCACGGATTTCCTGGCGTTTACCGATGCCGAGATATCCCGTGATATCGAACGCATTGCGGTTCTGGGCAAAGGTTCGAACGACCTTGTAGCCGAGCGTTTTCGCGAGTTCGCGCAACTCCGTCAACGAGGCTTCGAATTCAAGATCGGTCACGTTGGGCAGATGGACCGAGGCGACCGCTGCCAGTTTGGATGCTTCGACGATTTCGATCGGCATACTCGTGTTGTGCCCGCTCATGCATGCCATCAAGACGATTCGCTACAAGGTTGAGCGAGAGGCACATGAGTCGCTCGATAGCCTAGAGCGGTTCGTGTGCACGGCGTGATCCGCCCGTTTCTAGCCGTCCCGCAGGGGTTCGACTTGGCGACCTCTTCCGCGCGACTCACTCAGTCGCCCCGCCGAGTAGCGCGCTAAGTTGCCTCCTCGAGCCCTACTTCCGCACCCCGCCAGGCACCGCGTCGATCCCGTCGCAACTCGCCGACAACCAGTGGCCCGCGATGTCGATGCGGATCCGTCCGCCGCTCTCGCGCGACTGCTCGATGACGCCAACGACGTGTTCGGGGTCCTTCGCCTCGAAGCTCATCGTGCCTGTCGTCTTCGGCGACGCGCAACTCGTGTTCGCGACGAGTTTCGTCGCCGTCTTCGTCACCACGTCGACCGTGCAGCCCTCGCGTTGCTGACGACCGAAGCGGCCCGAGTCGAGGTCTTCCTTCTTCACGCAGGACTTCGTCACCGACGAGCGGCCGTCGGCCATCATCTTCTCGATCATCGCGCGGCGCTCCGGCGGCATCTTCGCGAGCGCGTCGGGCGGGATGGAGGACCCGTCCAGGTTCGTCTTGACCGTCATCTCCCACGCGCCAGGCTTCGCGTTCAACGACTGCGCGTGCAGCGTCGCCATCGGGAGAACGAGCGCGAACGCACAGGCCAGCTTGGTTGCGGACTTTGAAGCCATTTGCTCGTCTCCTTGTCGTGTGGCTCGCGATGATTCCTGAGGACGCCTAACCGCCGCGCTGGCGTCGCGCATTCTCCGCGATGCGCATCCGGAGCGCGTTGAGCTTGATGAAGCCGCCGGCGTCGGCCTGGTCGTAGGCGCCGCCGTCGTCGTCGAACGTCGCGATGTTCTGGTCGAACAACGTGTCCTTCGAGTCGCGCGCGACGACGGAGACCGAGCCCTTGTAGAGCTTGACGCGGACCCAGCCGTTGACCTTCGCCTGCGTGTGGTCGATCAGGACCTGCAGCGCGCGGCGCTCGGGGCTCCACCAGTAGCCGTTGTAGATCAGGCTCGCGTAGCGCGGCATCAGGTCGTCCTTCAGATGCGCGACTTCGCGATCCAGCGTGATCGATTCGATGCCGCGATGCGCCTTCAGCAGGATCGTGCCGCCGGGCGTCTCGTAGCAGCCGCGCGACTTCATGCCGACATAGCGGTTCTCGACGAGGTCGAGGCGGCCGATGCCGTGCTTGCCGCCGAGTTCGTTGAGCTTCGTCAGGACCTCGGCCGGCGTCATCGCGAGGCCGTCGATCGCGACGACGTCGCCATGCTCAAACGCGAGTTCGACTTCCTGCGGCGTATCGGGTGCGGCCTCCGGCGACACGGTCCAGCGCCACATGCTTTCCTCGGCCTCCGCCTTCGGATCCTCGAGATGCCGGCCTTCGAAGCTGATGTGCAGCAGGTTCGCGTCCATCGAATACGGCGCGCCGCCTTGCTTGTGCTTCATGTCGATCGGGATGTTCGCGGCCTCGGCGTACGCGAGCAGCTTCTCGCGCGACAACAGGTCCCATTCGCGCCACGGCGCGATCACCTTGATGCCGGGTTCGAGCGCGTAGTAGCCGAGCTCGAAGCGGACCTGGTCGTTGCCTTTGCCGGTCGCGCCGTGCGAGACGGACGCGGCGCCGGTCTGGCGCGCGATCTCGATCTGGCGCTTCGCGATCAGCGGACGCGCGATCGACGTGCCGAGCAGATACTCGCCCTCGTAGATCGCGTTCGCGCGGAACATCGGGAAGACGAAGTCGCGCACGAACTCCTCGCGCAGGTCGTCGATGAAGATGTTCTCCGGCTTGATGCCGAGCTGGAGGGCCTTCCTGCGCGCGGGCTCGAGTTCTTCGCCCTGGCCGATGTCGGCCGTGAACGTCACGACCTCCGCGCTGTAGTTGTCCTGCAGCCACTTCAGGATGACCGATGTGTCCAGACCGCCGGAGTAGGCGAGGACGACCTTGCCGATGTCGCTCATGAGGTTCTCGAGAGAGAGGTGAACGCGAGTGCGTTGGTTCGAGGTCACCGCGCGGCGTTGCGAGCGCGGGATCGTGCGGGTGGACGGGCGCGCGCCGTCCGGATTTCAACGAGGGCGGATGATAGACGAACGCGTGATGCCGCTCCCCGCCGTCATCGGCCGCGCGGTCATCGTCCAATCTCCTTCTTTCGTCGCTTGGTCTTGTACAACGCGGCGTCGGCGATCGACAGCAACTCCTCGGGCTTCGAGCCGTCCTCCGGGAAGCAGGCGATGCCGAAGGACACCGCGACACCGGACGGCGTCCCGTCGGGCGCGGCCGGCAAGGACTCCTGGAGGACTTGCGCGAACGCCTCGAGACGTCCGAGGCCGACGACGCGATTCGTCCGAGGCAGGAAGATGCAGAACTCGTCTCCGCCGTAGCGGAAGGCGCTGTCCTCGTCACGGAAGAAGTCGCGCAGCAGGTGGCCCGCGGCGGCGAGGATACGGTCCCCGGCCGGATGGCCGTGACGGTCGTTGAATTGCTTGAAGCGATCGAGGTCGAGCATCGCGACGATCGCCGGCTGCTTCGTCAGCACGCTCTTCTCGAGCATCGTGTTGAGCGTCGCCACCAGATTGCGGCGGTTCAGCAGACCGGTCAGCAGATCGCGCGACGCCTGTTCGCGCAATTCGTCATGGATCGCCTCGATCTGCGTGAAGCGGACCTTCAGCTCGCTGTTGACGGCCTCGAGTTCGGTCTTCGCCGCGAGCAGGCGTAGCCGTTCGCCTTCGGCCGCGTCGCGCTCGCGGCGGATCGCCTCCATCTGCAACATCGCCTGCGAGTACGCGAGGCGCACGTCGCGCGTGGTGTCCTGCCAGCGACGGTAGGACGCGTGATAGCGCTGATGCCAGCGGAACGCGCGCCGGTAGTCTCCGCCGTTCGCGTACAGCGTCGATACCGCGAGCGCGGTCTTCCAGAACTGCGTAAGGTGCGGATGGCGGCGCAGATTCCAGAGCGCGACGCGCCAGGCGCTCACGGCCTCGGCGACCCGGCCCCGTTCGGCCGCGATGCGCCCCTGGTTCCATTTCGCCGTCCCGATGCCCATCGCGTATTTGCGCCCGATGGCGTCGTCGAGCGCCGCGAACACGTAATCGGTCGCTTCGTCGAGGTGGCCGGTCTCGATCAGGTTTTCCGCTACGGTGGTCATCACGTCGCCGGGACGAAAACGCAGCAACTCGGCGCGGTCGCGCGCGAGCGCGAGATTGATCTCGATCGTCGCTTCATCGATGCGCCCGACGTTGATCAGGCAGTACGCGAGATTCGAACGGCACATCGTCTCGAAGCCGGCCATGCCGACGCGTGCACTCTGATCGAGTGCCATGCGGATGCAACTCTCGGCACCGTCCCAGTCGCCGGCGTGCAGCAGCGTGGCGCCGACGTTGAACGCGAGCAGCGCGTGCCCCGGCGGAAAGTGGAAGCGGAAGTACTCCAGTCCGATCAGCAGGTCGCGGAAGGCCAGTTCCGGCTTGCCGAGGCCGAGCAGCGTGATCGCCCGCCACAGCCGGATGTAGTGCTCGTCGGCCGGCTCGAGCTGATGGTCGTCGGCGAGCGCGCGCTCGAAGGACACCATCGACGCCGCGAGGTCGCGCTCGACCCAGTGCAACGCGGCGTGGATACCGTGCACGAGGTGCAGGAGGCGCTGGAAGACCGCCGTGCGATGCGTCGAGCGCGACAAGGCCGCGCGCGCGTGCGCCAGGTGCTGGCGCGCCTTCGCCGTCTCGGCGACGCGGACCGCGCTGCTCGCCGCAGTGAGGTGCGCGAATGTCCGATCGTTGGGCGTTCCCTCGCCGGTGGCGAGGTAACGCTCCATCAGCGCGAGCGTCTCGACCGGCGAACAGGGATGGTTGAGCCACGCCGCCTCGAGCGACGCATCGAGCGTGCGTTCGTGATGGGACGGGTGGATGGCCGTCATCCGCGTTCAGGGATGCGAGGCGCGAACGCGGACTTCACTCATCGACGCGCCCCAGGATCAGGAACTCCATCAAGGCCTTCTGCGCATGCAGGCGGTTCTCCGCCTCGTCCCACACCACGCTCTGCGGGCCGTCGATCACCGACGCCTCGACTTCCTCGCCGCGATGCGCGGGCAGGCAGTGCATGAAGACCGCGTCGGGACTGGCGGCGGCCATCATGGCGTCGTTGACCCGCCATGCGGCGAAGTCCTTCGCGCGCGATGCGCTCTCGGCCTCGAAGCCCATGCTCGTCCAGACGTCGGTCGTCACCACGTCAGCTCCCTTGCACGCCTCGATCGGATCGGCGAACTCTCGATAATGGGTCGCACCGACGAGCCCGGCCCGTTCGGGCTCGACCTCGTAGCCGGGCGGCGTCGAAACATGAACGGTAAACCCGAGCGTCTCGGCTGCCTGTAACCACGTGTTGCAGACGTTGTTCGAGTCGCCGATCCACGCGACCGTTGCACCTTCCATGCCACCCCGATGCTCGATGAAGGTGAACAGGTCCGCCAGGATCTGGCACGGGTGGTACTCGTTCGTCAGGCCGTTGATGACGGGAACGCGCGAGTTCGCCGCGAACACCTCGATGCGGCGCTGCTCGTAGGTGCGGATCATCACGAGGTCGACCATGCGGCTGATCACGCGCGCGGTGTCCTCGATCGGCTCGGCGCGCCCGAGTTGCGAGTCGCCGGTCGTCAGGTTGATCACCGAACCGCCCATCTGGTACATGCCCGCCTCGAAGGACACGCGCGTGCGCGTCGACGCCTTCTCGAACACCATCGCGAGCGTTCGATCGACGAGCGGCTGATAGGTCACGTAGCGCTTGAAGCGATCCTTGATGATCCGCATGCGCGCGAACAGGTGCGCGTAGTCGTCGCGGGTGAAGTCGGTGAACTGCAGGTAGTGACGAATCGTCATGAGGCGACTTCGGAAACGGACGGCGCTGCGATCAGCGTCGCGGGGCGAACCCTCGGAGGGCGGCGAGCGAGTGGATCGCTCGTCGGTTCAAGCGGCCTTCGGTTCGGCCTGTCGCGCGATGAACTCGCGCACGAGCGTGACGACGCCTTCCCCGAGGATCGTCGCCTCTTCGGCGTTCATGATCAGCGGCGGCAGGAGGCGGATCACCCGCTCCTGGGTCACGTTGACGAGCAGCCCGAACTCCTTCGAGTAGTCGAGCGCGCGCCTGGGGATGTCGGCACAGGGGCAAGCGAGTTCGATGCCGAGCATGAGACCGCGGCCGCGGATGTCGATGACGCCGCCCACCGACGACAGCTCGCGCGTGAAGATGCCGCGCAGAGTCTGGCCGATGGTCTCCGCGTTCGCGAGCAGGCCCTCGTCCTCGATCGTGGCGAGCGTTTCGAGCGCCGCGCGGCACGCGAGCGGATTGCCGCCGAACGTCGTGCCGTGGTTGCCGGGTCCGAACACGGTCGCGGCTTCGCCACGCGCGACCACGGCCCCGATCGGCACGCCGCCGGCCAGTCCCTTGGCGAGCGGCATCACGTCGGGGAGGATGCCGGCCCACTGGTGCGCGAACCACTTGCCGGTGCGCCCGATGCCGCATTGGACCTCGTCGATCATCAGCAACCAGCCCTTGCGGTCGCAGAGCGCGCGCACGGCCTTCAGGTATTCGACGCGCGCCGGCGCGATGCCGCCTTCGCCCTGGATCGCCTCGAGGAACACCGCCGTGACGTTGGGCCGCTCGGCGGCGACGCGTTCGAGCGCGGCGATGTCGTTGAGCGGCACGCGGACGAAGCCCGGCACGAGCGGCTCGAAGCCCTTCTGCACCTTGGCGTTGCCGGTCGCGGACAAGGTCGCGATCGAGCGCCCGTGGAACGCGTTTTCGTAGACGACGATCTCCGGACTCTCGACGCCGCGGTCGTGGCCGAACTTGCGCGCGATCTTGAGCGCGGCCTCGTTCGCCTCGAGTCCCGAATTGCAGAAGAAGACGCGGTCCATGCCGGAGATCGCACACAGCTTGTCGGCGAGATCCTCCTGGTAGCGGACCTTGTAGACGTTCGACGTGTGGATCAGCTTCGTGACCTGGTCGCTGATCGCCGCGACGAGGCGCGGATGATTGTGTCCGAGCGTGTTGACCGCGATGCCCGCGAGGCCGTCGAGGTATTTTCGACCCTCTTCGTCCCAAAGCCATGCGCCCTGTCCGCGTGCGAGATACACGGGCAGGTTCGCGTAGGTGTTCATCAGGTGCGAAGTCGGCGCGGGCGATGCGGGGGTCTGGGTCATTGGCGGGCCTTCCGGAAGCGGGGAATGGTAAGCGATTTGATTCGGAGTGACGAGGTCAGGACGACGGCGCGAGTCCGTTCTGCGCCGACGGTCGCTGGGCGGCCGCGTTCAGTTGGGACACGTCCGGGACCCGCCTGAGCCCCGTGGCGAAATACAGGATCGCGACCATGCCGACGACGAGCGCGCTCATCGCGAGAAGGGTGGCGCGGATGCCGATCGCCTCGCCGGCGTGGCCCGCGACGACCGCGCCGATCGGACCGGCCGCGACCGTGAAGAAGCGCATCGTCGACGTCATGCGACCGAGCATGTGGTCGGGCGTCACCGCCTGGCGCAGGCTCGAGTAGGCGATCCAGTACAGCGTCACGCCGAAATCGAAGGCGAAGAGGGCCGCACCCATCGTCCATAACGCGTTGGACGACGCCGGCATCAGCGCCAGCAGCGCCCACGACAGCGCGGAGAACGAGATGCCGACGAGGATCGTCGGCCCGGTCCCGGCGCGTCGCGTTGCATGGCGTGCGAGCACGGCCGACAGCAGCGCCCCCGCGCCCCCGATGATGTGCGCGACGCCGAGCTGGCCGGCCGAGAGTCCGAGTTCGCGGGTCGCATACAGCGTCTGCAGCGTGACCCAGCCCTGGAACACGATGAACCAGGTCGTCGACACGAACGTGAGCGGCCGAAGGATCGGATGGCTCAGCACGAGCGCGAGGCCTTCGCGGATCTCGCGCGTCATCGACGCGTTCGTGCCGCGGACGGGTCGCGACTCGACGTGGCGGATCCGCCGCAGCAGCAGCAGCGAGATCACGAAGGTCGCGCAGTCGGCGAGGATCGCGATCGGCGCGCTCAGGCGCTGGATCAGCAGGCCGGCGATGCCGGGGCCGGTCAGGCGCGCCGTCGACTCGCTCGCGAGGAACAGGCTGTTCGCCCCGATCAGCTTGTCGCGTCCGGCGAGCTGCGTGAGATAGACCTGCGAGGCGCCGCCGACGAAGACGAACACGATCCCGAGGATGAACGAGACGACGTACATCCACGTCATCGTCAGGTGGTGCGTCACGGCCGCGAAGGGAATCGCGGCGAGCGCGAGACAGATCATCACTTCGCACGCGAGGATGATCGGCAGCTTGCGCATGCGGTCGATCAACACGCCGGCGTGCAGCGCGAACAACGAGAAGGGCAGCGCCTCGAGGCCGACCATGATCCCCATCTGCGCCGGCGTCGCGTCGAGCATCGTGACGGCCGTCAGCGGCAGCGCGAGCATCGTGACCTGTCCGCCGAAACTCGTCGCGCTCGACGCGAGCCACATCAGGCGGAAGTCGCGATCGGCGAGCAGGCCCGTGCGCCAGCCACGCCGGATCAGCGCGATGCGTCGCTCGATGAGTCGTCCGATGGTCGCGGCTCGCATGGTCCTGTCCTCGCGCGCGGTCCTTCACCGCCCGCTCGTTATAATTTCCCGCCTGTCGTCACTTCGATCGCACTCACGACACGCGTCGTGAATCTCGCATCCCCGCCTGGGTCGTCCCCGCACCTTCAAACATGGCCGATCCGGCGCCCAAGGAATTCGTCATCAAGGGCGTCACGCACAGCGGCGACACCTTCCGCCCGAGCGATTGGGCCGAGCGCCTGTGCGGCGTCCTCGCGCCCTATCGTCCCGGCGGCGTCGCCCATCAACGCGGCCCGCTGCTCGGTTACTCCCCCTACGTCCAGCCGACGCTGATCGCCGGCGTGCGCTCGGTCGTCGTCGACGCCCGCCTGCGCGACCTCGAGCCGCGGGCGTGGGACTTCGTCGTCGGCTTCGCACGCGACAACGAACTCGTCACCATCGACACGGCCGAACTCGTCATCGCGCCCACGTTGCCGGACATTCCCCCCGCCGCCGGCTAGCGGTCCTTCGTCGTCGCGAAAAAAAAAGGCGCACCGTGGTGCGCCTTTTCTCGCGAGCGTGAGCCCGCGTTCGTGCGGGGTCGCTCAAGCGTTCAGCGCCTTCACTGCTGCTGCGAGACGGCTCTTGTGTCGCGCGGCCTTGTTCTTGTGGATGATCTTCTTGTCTGCGATGCGGTCGATGATGCCGGTCGACTTGCGGAACTGTTCGGCGGCGGTGGCCTTGTCCCCGGCGGCGATTGCCTTTCGGACAGCCTTGATCGCGGTACGGAACGCCGATCGCAGGCTCGAGTTGTGGGCGTTCTGGTCCGCGCTCTGACGGGCGCGCTTCTTGGCTTGTGCGGTATTGGCCATGGTTCGGTCTTCGGACGATGTGGTGTTGTTCGCGGCGCGGGGCGCCGGCGACGAATTCGGGGGCGTGTCGGCGGATATATCCGCATAAAACACGAAGCCGGGCATGATAGCGGCAGGTCCGGCATCTGGCAAGTCTCGACTCGGGGCGACCGACGAGGATTCGTGGTGCCGACGCCGCAATCCCTATAATCGCCGCCCATGAACCTGTTTCGCGTGCTGGCCACCGTCAGCGGCATGACGATGGTTTCGCGCGTGACGGGCCTCATCCGCGAGAACCTGATGGCGCGCATCTTCGGCGCCAGCGTCGCGACCGACGCCTTCTTCGTCGCCTTCCGCATCCCGAATCTTCTGCGGCGCCTGTTCGCGGAGGGTGCGTTCTCGCAAGCTTTCGTCCCGATCCTCGGCGAATTCAAGTCGCGGCGTTCCGAGGGCGACACGCGCGCGCTCGTCGATCACGTCGCCACGGTCCTGACCTGGTCGCTCGTCGCGGTGACCGCGATCGGGCTCGTGGCCACGCCGGCACTGGTCTGGCTGCTCGCCGGCGGGTTGAAGAACGACCGGTGCGCGGCGCCCGGCGTCCCGATGGGCTCGGACGGCTTCGACCTCGCGGTCCTGCTGACGCGCGTGATGTTTCCCTACATCGCGTTGATCGGGCTCGTGGCGGGTGCGTCCGCGATCCTCAACACGTGGCGACGCTTCGCCGTTCCGGCCTTCACGCCGGTCCTGTTGAACCTGTGCTTTATCGCGTTCTCGGTCTGGGTCGCGCCCCATGTCGATCCGCCGGTGCTCGCGCTCGCGCTCGGCGTGATCGTCGGGGGGATCGCGCAGCTCGCGATCCAGTTGCCGGCCCTCGCGCGCATCGGCATGCTCCCGCGCATCGGCCTGAACCCGTTCGCGGCGGGCGCGGACCCGGGCGTGCGGCGCGTGCTGCGACAAATGCTGCCAGCGACGTTCGCCGTGTCGATCGCGCAGATCAGCCTGATCATCAACACGAACATCGCGTCGCGCCTGGCCTGCGGCAGCGTCTCGTGGATCACCTATGCCGACCGGTTGATGGAATTCCCCACCGCGTTGCTCGGCGTGGCACTGGGAACCGTGCTGCTGCCGAGCCTCTCGCTCGCGCACGCCGAAGGTCGCAGCGACGAAGTTTCGGAACTGCTGGACTGGGGCATGCGTCTGAGCTTTCTCCTGGCCTTGCCGAGTTCGCTCGCGCTGTGGCTATTATCGAAGCCGTTGACCGCCACGTTGTTCCACTATGGGAAATTCACCGCGATCGATGTCGTCGCCACCGAGCGTGCGGTCACGGCCTACGGAGTCGGTTTGATCGGACTGATCCTCGTCAAGATCCTCGCGCCGGGCTTCTATGCGCGCCAGGACATCCGCACGCCGGTCAAGATCGGCGTGGTCGTGCTCATCGCGACCCAGCTGATGAATCTCGTCTTCGTCCCTTATCTCGCGCATGCGGGCCTCGCACTTGCGATCGGCCTGGGCGCCTGTGTCAACGCGGCGCTGTTGTTCATCGGCCTCCAGCGGCGCGGCGTCTATCGCGCGCGTCCGGGCTGGCCGGCGTTCGCGCTGCGGCTCGCGGCGGGCCTGCTCGCGCTCGGCGTGTTCCTCGCATGGTTCGAGGCGCGCTTCGACTGGATCGCGATGGCGGCGACGCCGCTCCTGCGCGTCGGCCTGCTCGGCGCGCTGGTCGTGGGCGGCAGCGCGATCTACTTCGCGACGCTGTTCGCCGGCGGCATGCGACTCCGGCACCTCAAGCGCAGCGGCGTGGGGCTCGCGTGAGCTTCGAGCGCGACCTCCCGGACCTCGACGACGGCATGAGTCCGCTCGCGTATTTCGCGACGCTGGTGTCGACGCCCGACGAGGGCGAGGACATCCCGCTGACCGAGGCGGCGATGTCGATCGCGCAAGACGTCGACTCGCGCCTCGACCTCGCGGCCACGCAGTCGGAGATCGACCGCCTCGCCGCGACGCTGAAGGCGCGCCTGCCCGCGGATGCGGGCCAGGTCCACAAGCTGCGGCTGCTCGTGCGTTTCTTCTTCCACGAGCTCGGCTTCGCCGGCAACGTCAACGACTACTACGACCCCGACAACAGCTACCTGCCGCGCGTGCTCGAGCGCCGTCGCGGCATCCCGATCACGCTGGCCGTCCTGTTCATGGAGATCGGCCAGCAGATCGGCCTGCCGTTGCGGGGCGTGTCCTTCCCCGGGCATTTCCTCGTGAAGCTGAAAGTCCGCGCCGGCGATCTCTTCCTCGATCCCGTCAACGGCGAGTCCTTGTCGCGCGAGCAACTCGAGGAACGTCTCGCGGAGTTCTTCGAGACGGTGCAGAACGGCGGCACGTCGATGGGCGCCGCCGAGCGCATGGACCGCGATGCGCTCGAGGCGGCGCTCGGCCTGGCGATCCGCGAAGCGACGACGCGCGAGATCCTCGCGCGCCTGTTGCGCAATCTGAAGGGCATCTATCACGGGCGCAACGACTACGCCCACCTGCTCGACGTGCAGAACCGGCTCGTGACGCTCTTGCCCGACGAACGCGAGGAGCGCCGCGACCGCGGCCTCGTCTTCGCACAACTCGACTGCCCGCGCGCCGCGCTCGAAGACCTCACCGCCTACCTCGACTCGGAGCCCGAGCCGCCGGAGGCCGACGAGATCCGCCGGACGATCGCGGTCCTCCGGGATGCGACGCGACGGTTGAACTGATCGCCGTGAGTTCGTAGGTTGAGGTAAGCAAAGCGCACCTCAACGTTTTCGACTTGGGTGGCATGTCGACACGTAGGCAATGGCACCGTCGGCATTGCCGATCCGTCATCCGCCACCGGAGTCGCAGACGTTGAGGTGCGCTTCGCTGACCTCAACCGACGCGACGCGCGGCGCGCGTTCACTTCGGTGCCATCCGGATCGCGCCGTCCAGGCGGATCGTCTCGCCGTTGATCATCTCGTTCACGATGATCTGGTGCACGAGTTTCGCGTAGTCCTCGGGGGTGCCGAGGCGCGACGGGAAGGGGACGCTCGCCGCGAGCGCGTCCTGCACGTCCTTCGGCATGCCGAACATCATCGGCGTGCCGAAGATGCCGGGGGCGATCGTGACGCAGCGGATGCCGTTTCGCGCGAGGTCGCGTGCGATCGGCAAGGTCATGCCGACGACGCCGCCCTTGGACGCGGCATACGCGGCCTGGCCGATCTGCCCGTCGTAGGCCGCGACCGACGCGGTGTTGATGCAGACGCCGCGCTCCATCGTGTCCTCGGGCTCGTTCTTCGCCATCGCCTCGGCTGCGAGGCGGATCATGTTGAACGAGCCGATCAGGTTGACCGTGATGGTCTTCGTGAACAGATCGAGCGGATGCGCGCCGTCGCGACCGACGGTCTTCGACGCCGGCGCGATGCCCGCGCAATTGACGAGGCCCATCAGCTTGCCGGCCCCGGTCGCTGCCGAGACGACCGACTTCCCGTCCGCCTCGGAACTCACGTCGCAGCGCACGAACTGCTGGCCCAACTCCTTCGCGAGCTTCTCGCCGAGTTCGACCTGCACGTCGGCGACGACGACCTTCGCGCCGTGGCTCGACAACATGCGGACGGTGCCGGCGCCGAGGCCCGACGCGCCGCCGGTCACGATGAATACCTTGCCTTCGATGTTCATGCGGATTCCTTGTGCGTATCGCGAGGTCACGTGACTCGCGAGGGGTCGGGATTCTAGCCCAGCCACGTGTGTTCCAATCGCCGTTCGCAACGACGTGTCGAGGAGGGGACGTGAACGATTCCGGCCGCGCCGCGCGTGAACGTCCCGACGTTCGCGCGGTGTTCAACCAGGTCCCGCCGCTCGCCGAGGCGAACGCCTATCTCGGCGACCGCGCGCTCGTCGAGGCGGTCGCGCGCGAAGGCGCCGACGCCGCGTCCGACGAGCTCGCGCGAAGCGGTGCGACGCTCGCCGATCCCGGCCTCGCGCTGCTCGCACGCGATGCCAATCGCTTCGGCCCGACGTGGAGCAGCTTCGACGCTCAGGGTCACCGCGTCGACCGCATCGACTTCCATCCCGCGTGGCACGCGCTGATGACCGGCGTGATCGAGCGCGGCCTTCATGCGAGTCCGTGGGAGCCCGATCGGTCGCACGGCCACACGCGCCGCGCCGCGGCCTACCTGATGCAGGCGCGCGTCGAACTCGGGACGCTGTGCCCGACGACGATGACCTACGGCTCGATCGCCGCGATCCGGCGCGATCCCGAGCTCGCAGCCGAGTGGCTGCCGAAACTGCTCTCGCGCGTGTACGACCCGCGGGATCTGCCGCTTGCGCAGAAGCGCGGCGCGTTGGTCGGCATGGGGATGACCGAGAAGCAGGGCGGCTCGGACGTGCGCGCGAACACGACGCGCGCGATCGCGAGCGCCGACGGGGCTTATCGCATCACCGGTCACAAGTGGTTCTACTCGGCGCCTCAGTGCGATGCCCACCTCGTGCTCGCGTACGCGACGGACGCCGCCGGCGACGACGAAGGGCTGAGCTGCTTCGTCGTCCCGCGCTACGGACCGGACGACACGAAGAACGCGGTGCTCGTCCAGCGCCTCAAGGACAAGGTCGGCAATCGCTCGAACGCGTCGTCCGAGGTCGAATTCCACGGCGCCTGGGGACGACGGATCGGCGAGCCGGGCCGCGGGATTCCGACGATCCTCGAGATGGGGACGTTCACGCGGCTCGATTGCGTGCTCGGGACCGCCGGGATGATGCGCGAGGCCGTCGTTCAGGCGATCCATCACGCGCGCCATCGGGCGACGTTCGGCTCGGCCCTCGTCGACCAGCCGTTGATGCAGAGCGTGCTCGCCGACCTCGCGCTCGAGTCCGAGGCGGCGACCGCGCTCGCGTTGCGACTCGCGCATGCGTTCGACGGCTCCGCCGAACTCGATCTCGCGTATCGCCGCGTGATGACGTCCGCCGCGAAGTTCTGGGTCTGCAAGCGCGGGCCCGAGCTCGCGGCCGAAGCGATGGAAGTCCTCGGCGGCAACGGCTACGTCGAGGAAGGGCCGCTCGCCCGCGTGTACCGCGAGATGCCGGTCAACTCCATCTGGGAGGGGTCCGGGAACATCATGTGCCTCGACGTGTTGCGCGGGCTCGGCCGCGCCGCGTCGACGCCGGCGCTGCTGCTCGACGCGTTCGCGGCGAGCCGCGGTTCGCATCCGCTCTACGATGCGGCCTTCGAGCGCCTGGCCACGCGCCTGCGATCGACCGACGGTCTCGCCGAAGCGCAGGCTCGTTCGCTCGTCCGCTCGCTCGTCACGCTCGCGCAGGCGTCGTTGCTGCTGACGTCACGCGATGCCGTGGTGGGCGACGCGTTCTGCGCGACGCGGCTCGACCCCGGCGCGCAGTGGGGCGCGGTCCCCGGAGAAGGAATCCCGACGGCGGCGGCGAAGACGCTGGTCGATCGCGCTTATTCGCCTTGAGCGCCGTTCGGCATCGCGTGGCGACTCA
>Ga0247783_1000083_pt1 | contig 29751 bp, 23 predicted proteins | sample UWRJL064202C5_FD_179911 | JGI IMG/M metagenome (GOLD analysis project Ga0247783, IMG submission 179911) | Plant litter microbial communities from Arlington Agricultural Research Station in Wisconsin, United States - UWRJ-L064-202C-5 | ecosystem: Environmental > Terrestrial > Plant litter >...
ATGTTGAGGCCGCGCTCGCGATGGCGAAGCTCACCGATCGCGCGATGGTGCTCGGCGCCCTCGGCACGATCCGCGCGGAGACCGAGGGCTTCGTGCCGATCACGGAGTTCGTGTCCTCGTTCAACACGAAGCCCGGCTCCCCGCCCTATTCGTCCTACGACAACCGGCCCAGCCTCGGCAACACGCAGCCGGGCGATGGCGCGAAGTTCAAGGGCCGCGGCTTCGTGCAGCTCACCGGTCGCGCGAACTACACGAAGTTCAGCGGGCCGATCGGCCTGTCGATCGTCGACCAGCCCGACCTCGCGAACGCGCCCGAGGTCGCGGCGGTCCTGCTCGCGGCCTTCCTCGCGAACTGCGCGCCCGCGTTTCGCGCGGCGATCGCGAAGAACAACTTCGCGGCCGCGCGCAAGCTCGTCAACGGCGGTGGCCACGGGCTCGCGCAGTTCACGGACGTCTACCGGCTCGCGCAGAAGGCTTGGCCGATGGACACCACGGCCGGTCGCGCGCGCAAGCGCGCGCCGACGACGCCGGCCGAGGACTTGGCGAGCGAGCGCAAGGGGACGGCCACGCGCGTGTCGAAGACGCGCAAGGACGCGGCCGACCTGCGCGACCGGCCGTTCACGCCGCAGGCGCTCACGCTGCCCGACGCCTATCCGCTTCCCGAGGACCTCAAGCGCATCCCGGCGTACACGAAGGTCGGTCTGATCCTCGACCAGGGGCAGGAAGGCGCGTGCACGGGCTTCGGCCTCACGTGCGTCATCAACTACCTGCGCTGGCTCAAGGCCGACCTGCCGCCGAAGATGATGTCGGTCAGCCCGCGCATGCTCTACACGTTCGCGCGCCGCTACGACGAGTACGCGGGCGAGAACTACGAGGGCTCGAGCTGTCGCGGCGCGATCAAGGGCTGGTTCAACCACGGCGTCTGCTTCGAATCGGACTGGCCCTATGCGCCGGAGAAGGCGAATCCCGCGACCTACGGCTTCGCCGCGTCGGCGGCGAAGCACACGCTCGGCGTCTACTACCGCGTCGACCTGAAATCGGTCACCGACCTCCAGGCGGCGATCGCGCAACACCACGCCGTCTTCGTCTCGGCCTACACGCACGACGGTTGGGACCAGGTCCCCGAGACCCACACGCCGAGGCGCCATGCCGACCTGCCGGCGATCCCGTTCGACGGCAAGCCATCGCAGGACGGCGGTCATGCGTTCGCGCTGGTCGGCTACGACGAGCGCGGCTTCGTGCTGCAGAACTCGTGGGGCAAGAGCTGGGGCGCCGGCGGCTTCGCGGTCATCACCTACCTCGACTGGCTCGCGAACGGCATGGATGCCTGGGTCGTCGCGCTCGGCGTGCCGGGCGTCATCGCGGGCCGCCTCGCGGTCGGCGAACTGACGAACCCGGCGGGACCCGCCGCGCGGGCGGACCACGGCAAGTGGTGGGACAAGGGGCTCGCGTACCAGCACAGCGTCGTGCTCGGCGACGACGGACGCTGCACGCGCTATCTCACGCAGGACGAGGCGCCGCGCAAGCTGCAGCAGCAATGCTTCGTGCTACCGAACGAATTCCTCGCGCAGCAGCCGCCCGACGCGAAGAAGCGCGTCGTGCTGTTCGTGCACGGCGGACTCAACAGCGAGTCCGATGCGATCGACCGCGCGAGCGCCCTGGGGCGCTTCTTCACGGCGAACGGCTGCTACCCGCTGTTCCTCGTCTGGAAGACCGGGCTCATCGAGTCGATCAGCGACATCGTCCACGCGAAGTTCGGCGGCCCGCGGGCCGGCGCGGGGATCAGCGACCTCACCGACAAGCTGATCGAGACGTTCGCGCGCGCCGGCGGCGCGAAGAGCATCTGGAGCGAGATGAAGGACAACGCGCGGCTCGCCTACGAGCCGCGTCACGGCGGCGAACTGCTGATCGACGCGCTGCAGATGCTCGCGACGAAGTGGGACCGCGACTTCGAGCTGCACCTGATCGGCCACTCGGCGGGCTCGATCGCGATCGGCGAATTGATCGCGGCGCTCGCGAAGCGCGGCAGCAGCCTGAAGCAGCGCATCGCGTCGATCAGCCTCTTCGCGCCGGCCTGCACCGTGAGCTTCGCGAACGCGACCTATGCGGCCGACAGGGACATGATGGATCGACTGTGGCTCGACATCCTGTCGGACACGATCGAGCTCGGCGACCACGTGACGCCGGTGTACCGCAAGTCGCTGCTCTATCTCGTGTCGAACGCGCTCGAGAGCGACCTGCGAACGCCGATCCTCGGGCTCGAGCGGGTCATGAAGGCGAACGACGCCGGATGGGACGGGTCGTCGGACACGGGCGAGGCGTTGTCGAACTGGCGCCGGGCCGCGGCGGCCTCGAAGCTCGCGACGCGCACGTCCGTGTTGTCGGTCCCGCAGGTCACGACCGCGCTTGGCTCGGGCGGCCAGAAGATCACGATCCCCGCCGCACACGGCAGCTTCGACAACGACATCGACGTCATGACGCGGACGTTGATGCGGATCACCGGCGGGGCGCTGAAGACGCCGGTGGATGACCTGCAGGATTACTGACCGGCCGCGCCTTTTTGTCACCCCGGCGAAGGCCGGGGCCTAATTTTTGCGCAATGGTGCGGCCGATGAATTGGGCCCCGGCCTTCGCCGGGGCGACAGACATCAAGCCGCCGTCGGCTTCTTCGCGAAGAGCCTGACGAACATCGACGGCTGCGCTTCGGCGCGGATCGCCGTGTAGCGGGCCTTCGAGATCGTCACGACGACGGGCTCGAGACGGACCACCTCGGTGGCCGGCTTCGCGTGCTCGATCCCGGTCGGCGCGACCGTGATGATCGCGACCGCGCTGGCCAGTGCGATGAAGGTGCCGACGGCGACTGCGAAGCGGGCGCTGCCGTGGATCAGGGTGTTGATGGACTTGTTCATGGTGTTTCCTTCCTGGTGAATCTCGTTGTTTTCGCGAGTTGCCGCCGTGTTCGATGGGCGCAACTTACGGCGTGCGATGCCGGCCCGCGCGCGCTTTTCGACGAACCGTGGGATTCGCGGGTCGAATTGCTCGTACTCACGACGAAGCAAAAAGAAGAGGCGCCCGGAGGCGCCTCTTCTTATCGGTACCGACGAAGCATTCAGACTTCATTCGGCTTCCTCGCGAAGAGGCGCGTCGCACCCGCGTGGATCGCCGCGAAGCGCTCGAACGAGATCGTCACGACGATCGGCTCGAGCTGCACCGCGTCGACGACGCGGTCCGAGGCACGCGGCGCGAGCGCCCCGCCGTTGCTGACGATGACGACGACGCAGGCGACTGCGACGAGCGTCGCGATGCCGACGGCGAACCGGCCGGCCAGTGCGATGAGTTGGTGGTAGGTCTTCATGTTGTTTTCCTCCTCTGCTTGTGACGGTGATGCGGTGTTGCGATCTGCTGGCGTGCCCGATTACGTGTGCACGTCCCAGCGCCGGCCTTCGAGCAAGGCTTCGATCGAGACCGAGCGCGTCTCGCGTTCGATCTCCAACCGGCCCTCGATGCGCGGCTCCGGTCGGCGCCACGCGAGCCAGTCGCGTACGCGTTCCAGCGTGCGGACGAGTCGTGCGCCGAACGGAGAACCGACGCGCACGTGTCCGTAGACGACTTCGTGACTCATGACCTTCTCCCTTGCGATCCCGGCGCGGCGGATCCCATGGCGGTTGTGCTCGAACGCGAGTGCGGTGCCCCGCCCAGCGCCCTCGCTGCACGACGCCGTTGCTCCGGCGGCGCACATTCCCGGTCGCCCCTCGCTGATGGGACTCGCGACCGTGGTGCTCCAGCACACCCGCCATGGGACCCCTGCGTCGGGTCCTTCGGCGAAACACAATCCAAAACAAAAAGCCCGGATTCCTTCACAGGGATCCGGGCCTCGAGACACTCGAGTCAGAAGGGGGCGGCTATGCGCTACCTTCTCCCGGAACCATGCCGTCCATCGTGGTGATCGTTCGCGTTGCGAACGAAGACGACTCCGTGCCGTTACCACCCTGGATGCCACCGACCCACGCCGACAGCTGGCGTGCGCGCACGACCGGGCCCTGGACGGGCTGCGTGCGGTTGAGGAGGTGGGCGAGGTGTTTCACGGCGTTCGGTCGATGAGTGGGATGGGCTGTTAGGAGTTCGTTCGCTTCAGTTCTGGGACGACGCCGAACCCGATGGGAACGACGAAGCCTGAACTGTAAAGAGTCTTCACATTTCGGTCAAGGGGGTGCGACAATCTTTTTCGTTTCCCCTGTCGTTCGTCCACAACGTCGTGTCCAACATCACCGTCGTCCGCCGCCTGAATGTCCTCTCGCTCTTCCAGACCTTCGCGGAGGAACAGATGCGGGCCGGCGTCTCCCCGAAGGGGCTCGAGCAGACCTTCGCCCAGCATCTGCAGATCAGCCCTAGCATGTGGAGCCAGATCAAGAGCAGCCGTCCGATCGGGGACAAGCTCGCGCGCCAGATCGAAGCCGCGTGCAAGCAGGCCGTCGGCTGGCTCGACGAGGAACGTGCGAGCCAGGGGCTCAATCCATCCGAGCAGCAATTCCTCGCGCTCGCGCTCAAGGCCTATCGGCTGACGAATGCCGAAGGCCGCAAGAAGCTGAAATCGATCGTGAAGGCGATGACCGACCCGCGTTGACGAGGTGCTTGCAATCGACGCGCGCGCCGCGGACGATGTCGCTCCGTCTTCGATCCCGGAGTGCCGAATGGCCGCCGTCCCCACCCCCGAGTCCCGTCTCACCGGCAAGCTTCAACCCACCATCGGCGGCTCGACCTATGTCGATCCGGCCACAATGGACTGGCAGCCGAGCCAGTTCGAGAAGATCGCGATGAAGGTCTTGTATCGCGACGAGGCGAAGGGCGAGATGACCGTGTTGCTGAAGTGGGAACCGGGCGCGGTGCTGCCCTTCCACAAGCATCCCGAGATCGAACAGAGCTACGTGATCGAGGGCTCGTTCTCCGACCACGACGGCATCGCGCGCGCGGGCCAGTTCGTGTGGCGTCAGGCGGGCTCGATGCACGAGACGCGCTCCGACGAGGGCTGCACGATCCTCGCGATCTATCGCAAGCCGAACATCTTCAAGAACACCGCCGGATTCAAGCCGCGCGGAAGCTAGCCGAACGGCCACCACCACCGCCGCCGCTGCGCGCGATCGATCTTCTTCAGCGCCTCGTCGAGCGGCAGGTGCCGGTACTTCCTCGCGGCGGCGACGTGCTTCTCGCAGAACCACTCGAGCCCGTGCGGGTGGCCGATGACGCCGGCGGGCAGCGGGTGGTAATCGAGGAAATCCACCATCGTCGCGGTGTTCGTGAGTTCGCGGCAGTAGGCGCAGTAGGGTGGTCGCATGGGGGCAAGCATTCACGACCTGCGTCACGACGTCAACGGACGGGACACGCGTGAACAAGCGCTTCGAACGACGCCGCCGCGCTGCCCTGCGCGCATTGGCTGCGGCACTCCTGCTTCCGACGACGCGGGCCTTCGCACAAGCGATGGACCCGCCCTTCGTCCTCGCCACCTCCACCGCCGGCGGCGGCTTCGCGCGCTACGGCGAGACGCTCGCGCGCATCCTCAATGCGCGTGCGGGCCGGTCGTGGATCGAAGCGCGCCCGACCAAGGGGACGACCGAGAACCTCGACTTGCTGAAGCAAGCGGCGATCGACGCCGCGTTGATCCAGGGCACCGCGGCGAGCGAGTTGTTCGAGGCCGGCGCGTCGAGCGGGCTGTGCGTGCTCTACGCGATGTATCCGAGCCCCGGCATGCTCGCGGTGCCGGGCAACTCGCGCATCCGGCGTCTCGAGGACGTGCGCGGCCAGCGCGTCGTCTTCGGCGTGCGCACGAGCGGGCTCGTCACGCTGGGTCGCCAGATCTACGCGGGCATCGGCATCGACATCGATCGCGACACCGACGCGATCTACGTCGAGCAGGCCGCGCAGTCGCCGCGTCTCGTGCTCGACGGCGCGGCGGTCGGTCTGTGGGGCGCGGGCGAAGGCTGGCCCGGCTTCGAGACGCTCGCGAAAGGGCCGGACGGTGCGCGTTTCATCGGGCCGACGACGGAACAGATCCCGCGCATCGTCGCGCGCTATCCGTTGTTGAAGCCGATGGAGGTCGCGGCGGGGACGTATCCGGGAATCGAGCGTGCGTTGCCGACGGTCGGATCGGTGAACTTCATCGTGGCGCGCGCCGATCTCGACGACGCGAGGGCGGCGCGCTTCGTGAAGGCGATGCACGAGGCGGAGTCGGAGATCGCGGCGGCCTTGCCGCAGGCGTCGTTCACGACGCTGGCCAACACGATCGCCAGCGTGCCTTCGCCAGAGAACCTGCATCGCGCGACACGCTCCGCATCGTAGGTTGAAGATAAGCGACGCGCATCTCAACTTCCCGGAAGAAGGTGTCGTGGTCCCGGGGCGACGAGTACGACTCGGGCATCGACTATCGAATGCCGGGAGGTCGACACCACTCGTCTACCCGTAAGTCCGGGAACGCGACCGCATCTTCCGGAAAGTGGAGACGCCCCCCGCCTTCGCGGGGGTGACCGTCAACCGACGCCGACGAATCAAACCACCAACTCCCCCTGCTCCTGCCCATCCCAGTAATGCACGCGCGACGCGCGGACCTTGATCATCGTCACGCCCGGCGTGTCGATGCCGTCCTTGAACCAGTGGTCGAGTTCGTCGGTCCAGTGCGCCTCGAAGGACGCCTTGTCGCGGATCAGGACGGCCTCGCCTTCGACGGACACGAAGAGCGGCGGCTTGCCGAACAAGCCCTTGTTGCCGGTGAACGTGAGGCCGACCGCGGGATCGCGTTCGATGTCGCTCGTCATCCGCGAGTCTTCCCACGTGAAGTAGTAGGAGTCGCCGTCGAAGTCGACCTCGCCGTTGTTGCTCATCGGCCGCGCCGACACCTGGCCGAGCTTCGTCTTCGTGATCAGCATCGCGAAGTCGATGTCGGCCATCTTCTTCGACAAGTCCTTCAGGGTCATCTTGCTCATGGCTCGCGCTCCGGTGCATGCGGTGGGGCGTCGAGTCTGCGATGCGCGGTGCCGGCGACGACGAGGGCGAACTCCGAAGCTGTGGTCAGCGGAACCCCATCCGCTTGCGACCTCCCTTTGAATGGGGAGGAGTCACCGAAGCTCACGCCCACCCCTTCAAGGGGCGGGTCGGGGAGGGCATGGGGTCCATCCGAAGCGCTAGACTCGCGCCCTTCGCTTTCCACCAGGACTCTTCATGCGTCTTCTCGAAGTCCGCATCCGCCTCGTCGTGCTGCTGGCCGCGGCCGGCCTGAGCGCACCCGTCTTCGCCGCCGACAGCCCGCCGGTCGCGCCGGTGCGGCCCGTCACCGACACCTACTTCGGCACGGCCGTCGTCGACCCCTATCGCTATCTCGAGAACACGAAGGACCCCGAGGTCCAGGCGTGGATGAAGGCCCAGTCCGACTACACGCGCGGCGTGCTCGACCGCATTCCAGGGCGCGAGGCGCTCGCCGCGCGGATCCACGACTTGTCGAGCGGCTCGGTGCGCCGCGGCGGCTTCATCAAGCGCGGCGATCGCTACTTCTATCTGTTGACCGATCCGAAGGCCGAGCAGCCGACGTTGATGGTTCGCGACGGCCTCACGGGCGAAGAGCGCCTGCTGCTCGACCCGGCGCAACTCGGCCGCGGCACGACGACGCACTACGCGCTCGACTACTACACGCCGTCCTGGGACGGCCGGCTCGTGGCCTACGGCGTGTCGGCCGGCGGTTCCGAGGCGAGCACGATGCACGTGCTGGACACGGCGACCGGCAAGGATCTCGGCGAGAAGATCGAACGCGCGCACGCCTCGATCGTGAGCTGGCGCGCCGACAACAAGTCCTTCTTCTACATGAAGTTCAACAAGGTCACGCCCGACACCCCGGCGGACCAGACCGAGTTCAACGCCCGCACCTTCATCCACGTCGTCGGCCGCGGGCTCGACGGCGAGAGCGACGCGCTCGTGTTCGGCCGCGGCGTCTCGAAGGCCACCGACGTGCCGGAAGGCCAGGCGACGTACGTGCTCGGTTCGCCGGAGTCGAAGTACGTGATCGCGGCCGCGAACCACAACCACGACGAGAACCCGTCGACCTTCTTCATCGCGCCGCTCGCGAAGGCCACGGGTCCCGCGACGCCGTGGAAGAAGATCGCCGACGTGTCCGACGGCGTGAGCAACGTCGAGTTGCGCGGCGACACGATGTACTTCCTCTCGCGCAAGGATGCGTCGCGCTTCCGCATCCTCGCGACGCCGCTCGCGAAGCCGGACATCCGGCACGCGAAGGTCATCGTGCCGCAAGGCGAGGGCGTCATCACCGACTTCGCGTTCGCGAAGGAAGGCCTGTATTACCGCGAGCGCGTCGGCGCGGTGACGCGGCTGATGCTGACGGGCGTCGACGGACGCGGCACGCGACCGGTGCCGCTGCCGTACGAAGGCAACCTCTTCGGCCCGACGACCGATCCCGACCGGCCGGGGGCGCTCTTCAACATGCAGAGCTGGTCGCATCCGGCACAGCTCTTCGCGTACGACCCCGCGACCGACCGGGTGAGCGACACCGGACTGATCCCGCCGTCTCCGCTCGACGTATCGCAACTCGAATCGAAGGAAGTGCTCGTGACGAGCTACGACGGCACGCGCGTGCCGCTGTCGATCGTCTACAAGAAAGGCGTCGTGCTCGACGGCAGCCACCCGACGATCATGGACGGCTACGGAGCGTACGGCATCGTCGACGAGTCCTACTTCTCGCCGTCGCGCATCGCGTGGATCGAACGCGGCGGCGTGCTCGCGACGGCCCACATCCGCGGCGGTGGCGAGTACGGCGAGGACTGGCACACCGGCGGCATGATGAAGACGAAGATGAACACCATCCTCGACTTCATCGCGTGCGGCCAATACCTGATCGACCAGAAGTACACGTCGTCGAAGCGGCTCGCGATCGAAGGCGGCAGCGCCGGCGGCATCACGGTCGGCGGCGCGATGACGCAACGTCCCGATCTCTTCGCGGTGGTCCTCGACCACGTCGGCATGTCCGATTCGCTGCGTTCGGAGACCGAACCGAACGGCCCGCCGAACATTGTCGAGTTCGGCACGGTGAAGACCGAGGCAGGCTTCCACGGCCTCTACGCGATGAGCGCGTATCACCACGTCGTCGCCGGCACGCCGTATCCCGCGGTCATGTACCTGACCGGCGCGAACGACCCGCGCGTCGCGCCCTGGCACATGATGAAAATGGCCGCGGCGACGCAGGTCGCGACGTCGAGCGGGAAGCCGGTGCTCTTGCGCATCGACTACGACGCGGGACACGGGATGGGCTCGAACCGGTCCCAGCGCGAGCAACAACTCGCGGACACGTGGGCGTTCGCGTTGTGGCAGATGGGGGACCCGGCGTTTCAGCCGAAGTGAGTCGAGGGGTCCTCGACCAGCTGTCACCCCGGCGAAGGCCGGGGCCTCATTCAACGGAAGAGAAATTGGGTCCCGGCCTTCGCCGGGATGACATACACCACCACCGTCGTTCCCGCGAAGGCGGGAACGCAGTGTCGTTCGCTGCGGAACGACCGAACGCAAGACACTGGATTCCCGCCTTCGCGGGAATGACGAGTGGGCGCGAATGACCGCCGGTCATCGCCGAGCTGTCACCCGAGAACCAGCATCGTTGCATCTCGCGCGCTGTCACCTCCAGAGCCAGCGCCGCGCTGTCACCCCGGCGAAGGCCGGGGCCCAATTCAACGGAAGAGAAATTGGGTCCCGGCCTTCGCCGGAATGACACACACCACCCCACCGTCGTTCCCGCGAAGGCGGGAACCCAGCGTCGTTCGCTGCGGAACGACGAACGCACGACACCGGCTTCCCGCCTTCGCGGGAACGACGAGCGGGCGCGAGTGACTCGCGGGTCATCGCCGAGCGTCACCCGAGAACCAGCGACATTGCACACACCACGCTGTCACCCCGGCGAAGGCCGGGGCCCAATTTTGCGCAACCGTTGCAGCCGACGAAATGGGTCCCGGCCTTCGCCGGGATGACACATAGCACCACCCATCGTCGTTCCCGCGAAGGCGGGAACCCAGTGTCGTTCGCTGCGGAACAACGAACGCACGACACCGGCTTCCCGCTTTCGCGGGAACGACGAGTGAACGCCTTCGCGCTAACCCAGCTTGAAGAACCGCGCCGCGTTGTCGTGAAAGACGTCCCGCTTCTGACCGGGACTCAGGAACGCCGCCGCCTCCACCGCACTCACCGCCATTCCCATCGCCTCGGGCCAATACATCTGATCGGTCCCGAACATCAGGCGCTTCCCCAGGCCCGGCCGCACGAGCGCATACAGATACGCATGAAACTCCTTGCGCGGCAGCAACCAGTCGATCGCACCGAGGTCCGCATTCACCTGCGGATAGTTGAAGAGAATCGAGATCGTGTCGTCGAGAAAAGGCCAGCCCGCATGCATGAGGCTCAGCCTCAGCTTCGGATGGCGATTGAGCACCTCTTCGACGAGCGCGGGATTGCCGAGACGCGCACGCGCCGAACGACAGCACGGATCGAAGGACATCCCCGGCGGCATCGTCCCCGTGTGCAACGCGACCGGAATGTCCAGCTCCTCCGCGAGCGCGAGATAGGGCGCGTACTTCGGGTCGTCGAGCGTGAGGCCCGCGTACTGCGACGTCACCTCGCCGAGCACGCGCATCCGACCGTCGGTGAACAGGCGCCGGAGTTCGTCGAGGTCGGGTAGCGGCACCTCGTCGTTGCCGCGGACGCCCGCAGCCGCGACGACCCGACCCGGATCCGCGTCGTGCCAGGCGATCGCCGAAGCAAGTCGATCGTCGCCGCCGCCGCTGACGATGCCCGTGACGATGTTCAGGCGCTTCATCTCGGCGAGACAGGCCTCGCGATGCGCGGCGCCGTTCGCGAGACGAACCGGCTTGCCGGTCATCGGATTCGCCGCTTCGGGGATTGGCGACGAGGACGCGTAGGCGTGCAGGTGGACGTCGATGATCGGTTGTCGCTGTGAGGTCTTTGCGAAGGCCGAGGGGATCAGGCCGATGGCCGCGGCACTGGAGCCGGCCTGCAGGAAGCGTCGTCGATCGATACGCATCGCTCGTCACCTTCACGAAAGAACGCTGGCGGCATGCCGGCCGCCAGCGGGGTTTCGCGATGATCGCATTCGACCGCGCGGTTTAGACTCGCGCTCCACATCGCATCACCCGCCAGAGGAATCGAAATGGAACACCGCCAACTCGGCCGCTCCGGCCTCAAGGTCCCCGTCTTCAGTCTCGGCACCGGCACGTTCGGCGGCGGCGGCCACCAGTTCTTCGAGAAGTGGGGCAACACCGAAGGCCAGGAAGCCGCGCGCATCGTCGACGTCTGCCTCGAACACGGGCTCAACTTCTTCGACACCGCCGACATCTACTCGTCGGGCAACAGCGAGCGCGTGCTTGGCGAAGCCTTGAAAGGCAAGCGCGACCGCGCGCTGATCGCGACGAAGGCGACGTTCAAGTCCGGCGACGGCCCGAACGACGTCGGCTCGTCCCGCTTCCACCTGATCCGCTCGTGCGAAGCGAGCCTCAAGCGTTTGCAGACGGATCACATCGACCTCTACTTCATGCACGCCTTCGACGCGCTGACACCGGTCGACGAAACGCTGCGCGCGCTCGACGACCTGATGACGGCCGGCAAGATCGGCTACATCGGCGCATCGAACTTCAGCGGCTGGCACCTGATGAAGTCGCTCGCGACGTCCGAGCGCTACGGCCTCGGCCGCTACGTCGCGTACCAAGGCTACTACTCGCTGATCGGACGCCACTACGAATGGGAGCTGATGCCGCTGATGCTCGACCAGGGCGTCGGCACGATGGTGTGGAGCCCGCTCGGCTGGGGACGCCTCACAGGGAAGATCCGGCGGGGCCAGACGGCGAAGGACGGCCGCATCGCGTCGGGCGGCGCGGTCGGTGGTCCACCGGTCGACGACGAGAAGCTCTACGACGTCGTCGACGCGCTCGACGCGATCGCGAAGGCGCGCGACAAGACGATCACGCAGGTCGCGCTGAACTGGCTGCTCGGCCGGCCGTCGGTCGACAACATCGTGATCGGGGCGCGGGACGAGGCACAGTTACTGCAGAACCTCGGGGCGTTGGGGTGGAATCTGACGAGCGATGAAGTGGCGACGCTCGATGCGGTGAGTCGGGAGACGCCGGTGTATCCGTATTGGCATCAGGTGGATTTCCAAGAGAGGAATCCGAAGCCGACGGGGTGGTGAGGTTCGAAGGCGTGACGTCCGCTTTCGACCGAAGCGGACGTTCACTTGACCAAACCGGTAGGAACGGGGCGGCCGGCCTTCGGTATCGACAGCTACAAGATCGCGCCGCGTCGGCGCTCGACATGAAGTCAACAGAGCGACGGTGGCCTGTTGGTGACCAACCAACTGCCGACTGATGTTGACGATTGGGCTACTCATGCCCTGCGTTTCAAACCGGCCGGGCCCTACACGTCTGCAAAAATTCGCGTTCCCGAGTCGCGGATATGCCGCCTCATGGCCTCCTCGGCTGCATCGCCATCGCCCGTCGCGATCGCCGCGACGATCTCGGCGTGTCCCTGGTTGGACGACTTGGCGTTGTCCCAGTTGAGCAGGTTTCGGTACCGCACGCGGATGACATGGAAGTTCAATTGCGCTAGCAGCGTCGCGACCGTCGACGATTGCGCGATCTCGACGATCGCGTCATGCAGGTCCTTGTTCAGGTCGATGTAGTCCTGCATCGCCTTCTTCCGGATCGCTTGGTTGAGCTTGGCGGCGATCCGCTTGAGGTCCGCGGCGCTCGCTCCGGCAGCGACCCGTTCGGCCGCGAGCCGCGCGGCCAGTCCTTCGAGCATCTCGCGCACGCGGTAGATGCCCCGCAACTCTTCCGCCGAGATTCGGCGAACGCTCATGCCGCGATAGGGCTCCTCGACCAGGACACCCTCGGCGGAGAGGCGTCGGAACGCTTCGCGCACCGGGCCTCGGCTCACCTGAAGCGCCGCCGTGAAATCCCCTTCGATCAGGCGCTGGCCGGGTGCAAAGCTCCCGTTGTGCACACCTTCGCGAACGGCATGGATCACCCGTTCGACCGCCGACGCGGCGTCAGGAAGTTCTGCATTGGATTGCTCCTGCGCCATTCCTGCCCGCGAATTCTCGAAGCGCCAAAGTTGGGGATGAATCAAATCATACCGCGCACTTGCACGACTCCTTAGATTGTCCTACGATCCTGCCCTACGCTAACGTCCTACTCTTTCAAAGAAGCGCCGTGCACGGCCGTCGGACTTTCGAGGGCCGATCGTCCACCCCTTGCGCGCCGGGCACATCGTGGAGACTGCATGATCAGAATAAGCGCGCTCGGCTGGATGCTGTTGGCCATACCGTTGTCGTTGGAGGCGCAGACCAGCGTGACGTTGTATGGCATCGCCGAAGGAAACCTCCGTCTCGACCATACGAACATCGGCACGCTCAAGTCGGTTGGAAGCGGCGGCGAGTCCGGCAATCGCTGGGGCATCCGGGGAGTCGAGGACCTCGGCGACGGCCTGAAGGCCAGCTTTATCTTCGAGCAGGGCTTCGACATCTCCGACAACTCCGGCAACCAGGGGAACATCGGTGGGGGTGCGTCCGGAGGATTCGGCGGTTCGAGCACGGCGCCCCATGGATCGACGGGCGCCCGTCTCTTCGGCAGGACGGCTGTCGTCGGGTTGTCCGGGTCCTTCGGCAGCGTGCGGTTCGGACGGGACTACAGCCCGACCTTCCTGTTGCAGGCGCTCGTGGATCCATTCGGATCGGGCACCGTCGGGCTCGCCGCCAATGTCTTCGTCAACCTCAACGCCCGCAACGACAACGCGGTGTACTACGACACGCCGAGGATCTTGGGCTTCCAGGGTTCGGTTCTCTACCAGTTCGGGGAATCGACGACTGACAACTCCTTGCCTGCGGCCACCGGTCAAGCGAAGCGAGGCAACGATCGGGTCGGAGCCGGTTTCACCTATTCGAACGGGCCGTTCTTCGGCGGAGTCGCTTATGAACACATCCGCAGCAACCTCGACCTCTACGCCGTCCAGAACTTCGATGCCGGCGCCGCGTACGACTTCGGCTTCATCAAATTGCATGCGCTGTACTGGGCAACGAAGAACGACAACACCAACGCCAACTCGGCATTCGGCAGCGTCGTATCGCTGAGCGAGCGCGCGTACTTCGTCGGTGCGACCGTCCCGTTCGGCGCGTGGACGTTGCTCGGTGGCTACGGCCACTTGGACGATCGAAGCACGTCGAACGTCGCCGGCAGCGACTTGGGGCGGCCGCGCGCGAATTTCTTCGCGGCAGGCGCCAAGTATTCGCTGTCGAAGCGCACGATCCTCTATGCCGCCTACGGACGATTCGATCTGAAGACGGGTCCGAACGGAAATCCCTTCCAGGGCTTCGTGGGCATTCAAGACGCGTCCAACTTCGGTCTTGAGACTCCCGCCAATTTGCTCAGCCCGGCCGGACGCTCCAACGTCAACCCGTGGACGGCGCAGGCGGGAATCCGCCAATCGTTCTGACGCCGCAGGACGACACGAACACCAGCCCAGGATCAGCGATGCGCATCGCACACGCCGAGGACCTTCCGTGGACCAATCCCCCTGCCCTACGTGGCGGAACGATCCGCTTCAAGACACTGCTGGAAGGGATCGAGGGCACGCCAAACAATTATCAGATGTTCCTCGCCGACACCGATGTCAGCTTCAGTTCGCCGCGCCACCGTCACAACTTCGATCAGGTTCGTTTCGGCATTGCCGGCCGAACCAGCTTCGGACCGAAGCAGATGCTCGCTGAAGGCGACACGGTCTACTTTCCCGAAGGAACCCATTACGGGCCGCAGGACCAGCACGAGACCGGGAGCAGCAGCATCTCGCTCGTGATCCAGTTCGGGGGTCCCGACGGAAACGGATACATGAGTCATGACCAGATGCGGCTTCACTTCGAACGGCTATCGGCGACAGGCACGTTCGATAGTGGCGTGTTCCGACGACACACACCGGCCGCGCACGAAAGAGCCAACCAGGACGCTTACGAAGCGGTTTGGCAATCATCGAACGGCCGCGCCGTGCAGTATTCGAAGCCGCGTTTCGCGGCCCCGCTGCACATGCACGAAGCCCACTTCGCCTGGATGCCGATTGCCGGTTCGCCGGGCACGTCGACGAAGCGCATGGGCTGCTTCACCGAACGGGACATCGACATCGGCTTCACGTTCCTCGAAGCGGGATCGACTTTGGTGGTTCCACCGTCGAAACAAATCCGTTTGATGTTCGTGAAGGAAGGAACGGGATCGCTCGGACTTCAGGAGCGCTGGCAGAACCACACCGCCATCGAGCTACCGGCCGGCGAATCGATCCAGTTGCGTGCGTCCGCGTCGAGCACCTTGCTGACCCTGAATCTCCCGCACTTCTGAAGGACAGTCGCCTCGCATCGAAGGCGCATCGAGAACAGCCGCATCGAAAACGATCGGAGACCACGTTGCATCTCTCACAGCCGGACCTGCGCGCTGCTAACGGCCATGCCGTCTCATCGACCGGCGCTTCGCCAGCATCACCTGGCACAGCCGAATTGGAGTTTCGATCGAACTGGAAGCTCCTCGTCGCGGCGGTCATCGGGACCGGCATCGGCTTGCCGACCCTGCCGTTCTATTCGATCGGCATCTTCGCGCCGTCGCTGGCCAAGGAGTTCGGCTGGTCGTTCGGCAGCATCTTCGGCGGTCTCGCAGTGACAACGGCCGCACTGCTCCTGCTCGGCCCGTTCATCGGCTCATTGCTCGATCGTTTCGGCACGCGTCGCATCGCGGCGCTGTCTCTGGCCACGATGGGTCTGGCCTATATGACGCTCGCCCTCTCGACCGGATCGCTGGCCCAGTACTACGGCACCTGGCTGCTGATCCCGATCGCCGGCATGGGTGCCACGCCAGTCGCCTTTACGCGCGCGGTCGGCGGTCGCTTCGTCATCAGGCGCGGGCTCGCACTCGGCATCACGCTCGCCGGGACCGGCCTCTTCGCCTTGTTCATGAAGCCGCTGACGCAGCTGATCTTGATTCACTACGGCTGGCGCGTCGCCGTTGTGGCGCTCGGTGCGCTGCCGCTCGTGATCGGCACCTCGATCGTCCTCTGGGGAATGGGCGGAGAACGGAGGATCGAGGTAAGGCCTCGACCGGGCGAGACCGACATCAAGCCCGACGCGGCAAGTGGGCTGACGGTCCGTCAGGCCCTTCGCACGAGGGCCTTCTGGATCATGCTGGTCGTGTTCCTGCCGGTGTCGTTTGCCAGTGCCGGACCGTTTCCGAACATGGAGAACATCCTCCGCTCGGTGCGCCTCGACCTCGGGGAGATCGTCAAGGTAACGTCGCTGCTCGGCATCACGATCGTTTGCGGACGGCTGATCGGTGGCTGGGCAATCGACCGCGTATGGGCGCCGCTGGTCGGCGCGACGGTGCTGACGGGCGCGGCGTTCGGTTCGCTGATCCTGGCGCAGTCGGTGGTTCCGTATTCACAAGCACTGCTCGCGATCGTGCTGCTCGCGCTCGCAGCCGGCGTCGAGATCGACCTGATGGCGTACTGCGTGGCGCGTTATCTCGGCATGCGCAGCTACGGCGCAATCTACGGTGTGTTGTATGGCGTCTTCGCTGTGGGCGCCGGCCTCGGACCGAGCCTGTTCGGTCGCGCCTTCGACCTGTCCGGTCACTACCGATACGTCATGTCTGGTTGCGCGCTCGTCTTGCTCATGTCCGCGATGCTTCTGCTGGGCATGGGCAGATATCCGAATCGAGGCGCGGGGTCCGGCGCCCCGACCCGCCAGCGTTAACCGATGCTCGAGGCGCAACCCAAGCTCGTCGCCGCCCTGTTGGCGAGGTGTCTGGTGCGGTCATTTGGCATGCTCGGCCGAACGAACGCTTCTGGCCGAAGAGCTGAAGTTCGATCTTGGGCCTCATGAGGTCGTTGGCCAGACTCACCCCTTCACACAAACCACCTGCTTCAACGTATGCACGACCTCGACGAGGTCGCGCTGCGCCGCCATCACCGCATCGATGTCCTTATACGCGGCCGGCGTCTCGTCGATGACGTCGCGGTCCTTGCGGCACTCGACGCCTTCGGTCGCCGCGCGGTGGTCCGCGAGCGTGAAGCGGCGCTTCGCTTCGCCGCGGCTCATCTTGCGGCCCGCGCCGTGCGAGCAGCTCGTGAAGCTCTCCGGGTTGCCGCGGCCGCGCACGATGTAGCTGCGCGCGCCCATGCTGCCCGGGATGATGCCGAGCTCGCCGGCCTTCGCGCTCACCGCGCCCTTGCGGGTCACGAAGATGTCTTCGCCGAAGTGGTGTTCGCGCTGGACGTAGTTGTGGTGGCAGTTCACCGCTTCGACGTGCGACTGGAAGCGCTTCGGGATGACCTTCTTCACCGCGTCGACGACGCGTTCCATCATCACCTGGCGATTCGTCGCGGCGAACTGCTGCGCCCATTCGACGGCGCGCACGTAGTCGGTGAAGTGCTGCGAGCCTTCCGCGAAGTACGCGAGGTCGCGGTCCGGCAGGTGCACGTCGTTCTTCATCGCGTCGTTGCGCGCCATCTCGATGAACATCGTGCCGATCGCGTTGCCGACGCCGCGCGAACCCGAGTGCAGCATGACCCAGACGGCGCCGTCCTCGTCGAGGCAGATCTCGATGAAGTGGTTGCCGCCGCCGAGCGTGCCGAGGTGCTTGTGGTGGTTCGTCTTGCCGAGCTTCGGAAAATCGCGAACGAGTTCGGCGAAGGCCGGCTCGAGCGTCGACCAGGCGTGATCGACGCGCGTCGGCGTCTGGTGCCACGCGCCCGGATCGCGCGCGCCGGGACGACGGCCGTGCGGCACCGCGCGTTCGATCGCGTCGCGCAGCGGCGCGAGATTGTCCGGGAGGTCGCCCGCAACGAGCGTGGTCTTCGCGGCCATCATCCCGCAGCCGATGTCGACGCCGACGGCGGCCGGGATGATCGCGTTGATCGTCGGGATCACGGAGCCGACGGTCGCGCCGATGCCGAAGTGCACGTCCGGCATCGCGGCGATGTGATGGAACACGATCGGCAGGCGCGCGGCGTTCTCGAGCTGGCGCAGCGCCTCGTCCTCGATCGGCACGCCGCGCGTCCAGCGCTTGATCGGAACGCCGCCGGCGACTTCGGTTTCTTCGAATTGGTTTTCGGTGGTCATGGTGGTCTCGATGTTAAAGGTGGCGAACGGCCGTGGTTCATCGTTGCGCGCACCACCCCCTCTGTCACCCCGGCGAAGGCCGGGGCCCAATTTCCGCAAGTGTTGCGGGCGGCGAAATTGGGTCCCGGCCTTCGCCGGGATGACAGCGGGGTGGTTCGGCACTCGACGCGGATCGACGACCGTCGACCCGCTGAAAGGGGGCGATGACAAGAGTGATGAGATCGTTGCTGCGTTCCTGAGCTAATCGGCTTGCGCCGTGCGGGCCTCGAACCCGCGACCTCCGCCAAACCACGGCGGCGCTCTATCCGATGTAATCCCATCGGCATTCATCGCTTGAACAAAGGGGATGAGGCTCGTCGACGAGAGACGATGAAACGCTCTACGTGCTCTACCGGCTGAGCTACGGCTCGATGACCTGAGCCGGCGGGATTCGAACCCGCGACACCGGAGTTAATGGAGTTCCATCTGCATTCGACGAAGCTCATCCGAAAACGGCGTACCGGTTGGGATGGACCGCGCTCAGGTGGCTGAGCAGCGACGCGCACGAACGACGCTGGATTCCCGCCTTCGCGGGAATGACGGAGTGAAGACGATCCGCAGCCAACGGCGTCATTCCGCGTCGTCGGGAAGTTGTTGGCGCCTCCTCCCTGTCACCCCGGCGAAGGCCGGGGCCCAATTTTCGTGAGGGCGCGACCGGAGAAATTGGGTCCCGGCCTTCGCCGGGATGACAGCGGCGACATCCCCACCACTGAAAGAGGATGAGACTCGTCGACGAGATTGAACGAAACCTTTTCGTGTGCTCGAGCAAACGAGCGAAGGCCCGACAGGATCGAGGCCTGCAGGACGAGAAGTCCTGCTTCGACGGTGGCTGTAGTTCCATTCGCATTCGACGAACCTCATCGAAAACGGCGCCGGACGATTCCCGGCCCCACGCGTGGCGACGAACAATTGGCGAGACGTCGGGATGGGATGGAGTCCCGCCGGCATTCGCCACGCGACGATGATCTTGGGAAGGCGACGCCGCGAACGGCGCCGCCTTCGTCCTTCATTGCTACTGCACGTCGAGCGCGATGGCGCCGATCGTGCCGACCCAGTGGTCGGCATCCATCGTTCCGCTCGCGAACGACGCCACTGCATCGAACACCGCGTCGGAGAACCCGCCGACGTTCATCACGTCGTCGCGTTCCAGCGCCTGCGTCGTGCCGTACGGCTGCAGGTCGATGCAGACGAGCTTCGCACGCGGGTTGCGGACCTTCAGCGCCTGCCAGCAGCGCATCGTTTCCGTCGCCCCACGGCGCGTCGCATCGACCCACGACTCGTTGTCCGACACGATGACCACGAGGTCGACGGCCGCACCGTCGTCGACGAGCCGCGCGAGCGGCGCGCTGACGTTGGTGCCGCCACCGCCGATCGCGGCGAGCTTTGCGGCATTGGTCATCACCGAATCGCGGGGATTCAGATCGACCGCCACCACGTCCTGCTCGAACGGCAGCACGCGCGTCGCCGGGTTCGTCTTCACCAGCGCCGCGGCCACCAGCGCCGCGACGTCGATGCAGCGCACGGTCGACGTCGCCGATCCGCGACGACCCGTCACGGGCGAAGCCATCGAGCCCGACACATCCGGGCACACGACCACGCGGCCGTCGATCGCCGGCACGTTGGCGAGCGCCGCGTCCATCGCGTCCTGCAGTGATTCACGCAGGGGCGCCGGCACGTCGGCACCCGTCGAGCGGAACGCGGCGAGCAGCTGGTACGGCAGTACCCGTGCCCGGGCGATCGTGTCGCGGTCGCGCAGTCGCGCGGCCACGTCCTCGATCAGTCCCGGCACCTCGAACACGTCATGACGCACGAACGTGTTCAGGTTCTGACGCACCATCTGCCACGAGCCGCTGCGCGCGATCGCGGCCCAGTGCTCGCGCGTGAGCGCGAGCGACGTGAGCAGCTGGAACGGCACGTCCGGCAGCTCGGCCGACAGGTCTCCGTCACGGAGTGCGCGCTTGAAGCGCTCGAACGCGAGCGTCTTCGGCGGCAGCGCCGCTTCGTCGAACGACTTGCCGATCAGCCACGCGAACCACGCGGCGCGCCAGGTCTCCGCCGGCTTCGGGTGAACCATCTTCACCACGTCGGCCAGGGACGGCGACGTGCCCACCGACGCGTGCAGCAGTTGCGTCTCGCTCGCGTCGAGCAGCCAGCGCTGGATGAGCGCCTTCGGGCGCGAACCCAGCGACTTGCGACCCGTCGCGCCGCTGCGCACGATCTGCACGAAGTTGCGCAGCATGCGACCGCTGTCGATCACGCGCGGGAAGACCTTCGCGAGCAAGGCGACGTCGCGCGACGCGAGCACCGCGGCCAGCAGCGCCGGCATGTCCTTCATGTGACCGGCTTCACGCGAGTGGATCGCGGTCTGCGCGACGAAGACCGGGTCGACCTCGCGCGCGAGTGCGAGGACCGCGTCGAGTTGCGCATCGGCGCTCGCGTAGAACGTGCCGTTCAGGCAGCCGGTCGCGGCGAGTTGCGCGAGCCGGTGGCGCGGCGTCAGCGCGTAGGCCGGCGCACCTTCGTGGTTGCACGCGTCGGCCGCCGGCAGCAGCGGGCCGCGCGAGGTCTGGAAGAGCTGGGTGTCGACCATGATCGTTCTCCTGGCTTCGGTTTCACAGCGAGACCCGACGCTTCAACGTCGGTACTCGGCTCGGTTGATGCCGTCGAAAGGCACCGGACTTCGTGCAGCAGCGCTTGAAGACACGAGCCGATCCGCAGGGACAGGGATCGTCGCGACCGAGTCGTTCGATCAGATCCTTGTCACCGTGGACGACGCGCGTGCCGCGCTTGACGTGCGTTTCGGATGGGAAGCCTCGGCGGCGCTTGTCCATCGGTTCGAAAGCCGCGGTATTCGTGGTCGGGTTTCATGTTCATCTCCTGTGGATTGGTCCCCTCGGTCCGGGTCGAACGGACATGCCACGTGGGGCGCCGGCTTCTGAGACCGGTGCGTCTGCCTATTCCGCCACGAGGGGTCTTGCTGCGACGACGAATGCGCTCTGGGGTGACCGGTCGGAATCGAACCAACGTCCACGGACTCACAATCCGTTGCCCTGCCATTGAGCGACGGTCACCCTCGAGCGCATTCGCGACTTGGTCTCGACGGCAGGACTCGAACCTGCGGTCTCGCGCTCCCGAAGCGCGCGCGCTGCCACTGCGCTACATCGAGATGTGGTGCCACGTGCACGAATCGAACGTGCGACCTCCGGTTTCGTAGACCGGCGCTCTGAATCCGACTGAGCTAACGAGGCATGACTGGTGCCGGGAGAAGGAATCGAACCTCCGACGCACGCGCTTTCAACGCGTCGCTCTACCTGCTGAGCTATCCGGGCGAATCTGGCGCTTCGTGCGGGGATCGAACCCGCGGCTTCCGGCTCGACAGGCCGGCACTCTCACCGCTGAGTTAACGAAGCAGATGTCCTGGCATCGCGTGCCGGACTCGAACCGGCGTTCCCGGAATGAAAGTCCGGTGTCCTGACCCTTGGACGAACACGACGCGCGACTGCATGACGGATGCGCTCTCGGATTTCGAGCGCATGCGTCATGCGATGCGCAAGCGAACGCGGGAATCGAACCCGTCCGCCGACCGATGAGAGTCGAGCCCGGACCACCAGGCAGCGTTCGCTTGTTGTGCGGGCCGCGTCGCATCGTCGATGCGTGCGACCCGCTCCGAATTGTCAAAGATCGTTCGCGATCCTTCGATCGCGGCGCGCCCAGGGGACACGCAGGCAAAGCGACAGCACAAACAAAAAGCCCGGATTCCTTCGCAGGGATCCGGGCCTCGAGACGCTCGAGTCGTGGCGGAAGCGCTAGGCGCGACCGTCTCCCGGAACCATGGCATCCGCTTCTTCGGGCCGCGGATACGCGGCGCGCGAAGGGGCGCAATAGATGTCGTTGGTCGAAACGAAACCGACGCACGCGTCGGCCCGCCGCTTGTGCGGCAAGGGATCGTTTCGAAGGTCTTTTCGGTTCATGGCGGACTCGAATTTCTCAGGCATTGGGTGCAAATGACGCGGGGACGGAATGTAAAGAGTCTTTACGAATGCGTCAAGAGAAATTTGCGACGGCATCGCTGTTCGATCAGCCGCCGACCGACGCTGCTCTGAAGACCGCCAGTTGCGCGGCGAACGCCCGCTGATAAGCCGGCCGCGCCTCACCCCGCGCGACATACGCGGCGAGCGTCGGAAACTCGTCGAGCAGGCCCGACGGCTTCAGGCGCTTCACGACCTCCACCATCATCAGGTCCCCCGCACTGAACCCACCATCCAGCCACTCGGCCTCGCCGAGCCGATCGGCGAGCCGACGCAGCACGCCGCGGATCCGGTCCTTCACGAGCGGCAGTCGCTCCGCGGCCCACGGCTTGTCCGCCTCCATCAGCCTCGCGACCATGAGATCGAGGATCGGCGGTTCGATCGTGTTGAGCGCGGCGAACATCCACGTGATCGCGCGCGCCCGCGCATTCGGCTCGTCGGGGAGCAGGCCTGCTCGCGTCTGCGCGAGGTGGAGCACGATCGCGCCCGTCTCGAACAGGACGAGGTCGCCTTCCTCGTACGTCGGGATCTGCCCGAACGGATGGAGTGCGCGATGCGCGGGCTGCTTGAGCTCGGCGAAGGACACGAGTCGTACGTCGTAGGGCTGGCCCACTTCCTCGAGCGCCCAGCGCACGCGCGTGTCGCGCGCGAGTCCGCGGCCGCCGTCCGGTGAGCGTTCGAAGGCGGTGATCGTGGGCCTGGTCGTTGCAGCAGGCATCGTTTCTCTCGGGTCGCTTCGCATGGCGTGCGTTATACCTGTCGGTCGCGTGAGCGTCGCGCCGATCGTCAGCGCCGCGATCTTGCCGTCGGCGTTGACAGCGTCGCCTGCGATCCAGATGATCGCCGGCTGGAAGAAAGACCCCGTGATCTCCCCCTTCGCCACACGCCTCGCCCGCGTCGCGTTGAGTACCGCGCTCATCGCGTCGACACCCGTCGTCGTCCACGCGAAGTGCCACGTCGACATCGTCGAGATGCCGGTGAAGATCGTCGGCTCGCGCGCGGTCGCGACCGTCGGCATCAACGGCACGTCCGTGCCGCTCACCGTCGACAGCGGTGCCTTCTTCAGCATGCTGACCGACGCCGCGGCCGCGCAACTCCAGTTGCCCGTCAGGCGGAACGACCGCTTGCGCGTCGAAGGGCTCGCCGGTCGCGTCGATGCGCGCATGACGACCGTCGGCAAGCTGACCCTGCTGAAGGGCGAGTTCACCAACGTGCAGTTCGTCGTCGGCGGCAACGAGCCGGGGGCCGGGACGATGGGCCTGATGGGCCGCAACATCCTCGCGGTCACCGACATCGAGTACGACCTCGCGAACGGCGTCATCCGCTTCCTGTATCCGAACGACGAGTGCAAGAACACGAACATGGCTTACTGGGCGGACGGCACGCCGGTCAACGAGTTCGAGCTGGTCGACGACTTCCGCTCGCAGGTGCCGTCGATCCGTGCGCGCGTGAAGCTCAACGGCAAGGAATTGACGGCGTTGTTCGACACCGGCGCGTCGTCGCTCGTGTTGGCGGGTGCGGCCAAGCGCGTCGGCATCGCCGAAGCCGACATGCGGCCGGCCGGCATCGCGCTGGGTGCGGGTCGCGGCCGCGCGCGTGCCTGGAAGGCGCGCTTCGACAAGTTCGAAGTCGGTGGCGAGACCATCACGCAGGCCGTGCTGGGCGTCGTCGACTTCGACATGGACGACGCCGACATGCTGCTCGGCATCGACTACTTCCTGTCGCATCGCATCTACATCTCGAAGTCGCGGTTACGGATGTTCGTCACCTACAACGGCGGACCCGTGTTCTCGCTCGATCGCTCGGCGGCCGACGCGAAGTCCGAAGCGACGGATGCCGCGGCCGACACCCTCGGCGCCGACGAGCTCGCGCGACGGGCCGCGGCGTCGGCCGCGCGTCACGACTTCGCCGCCGCCCTGGCCGACCTCGACCGGGCTGCCGCGCTCGCGCCGACGTCGGCCGACTATCTCGCGCAACGCGCGGGCGTCCACGAGGCGCTCCGGCAACCCGCGAAGGCGATCGAGGACCTCGACCAGGCGTTGACGATCGATCCGTCGTCGAACGACGCACGGATGCATCGCGCCGCGCTACGACTGGCCGCGAAGAACGCGGACGGCGCCAAGGCCGATCTCGACGCGCTCGACCAGGCGCTGCCGCCGCAGTCGCAACTGCGGCTCGCGATGGGACGCTTCTATCTCGCGCTCGACCAGTTGAAGCCGGCGCTCGCGCAATTCGACCAGTGGCTGGCCGCGCATCCGAACGAGGTCACGCGCGACGCCGCGCTCAACAGCCGTTGCTGGGTCCGACTGCGGCTCGGCGTCGACCTCGGCAAGGCGCTCGACGACTGCGACGACGCCATCGACGCGGATCCGAAGAACCCGTCGTATCGCGACAGTCGCGGATGGCTCCTGCTGCGCATGAACCGCCTGCCGAAGGCGCTGGCGGACTTCGACCGCGGCATCGAGATCCGTCCGAAGAACGCGTGGACCCTGTACGGCCGCGGCATCACCGAGGCGCGCCTCGGCGACGCCGTGCGCGCCGAGGCCGACTTCGCCGCGGCCCGCGCGTTGGTCCCGGACATCGAACTGCGCGTGGCGAAGTCCGGCATCGCGCCGGAGGCAACGACGACGAAGCCCTGAGCGCGGAATGCGGAAGTCGAAGCCACGCGTGACCTAGCGCGACCGCTGGCCCGGCGACATCCGTCGATACGCGCCCGCGGCGCTGCCGGTCCAGTGCTTGAACGCGCGCTGGAATGCCGGGCTGTCGGCGAAGCCGAGCTCGGTCGCGAGCACGGTCAACGAATCGCTCGTCGTGTTCAGCCGAACGATGGCGAGGTCGCGGCGTAGCTGGTCCTTCAACAGTTGAAAGCTCGTGCCCTCGGACGCGAGGCGGCGTTGCAGCGTGCTCGTCGACAGATGGAGCGCCGTCGCCACAGCGACGAGGTCGGGCCACGCGGGGCGCGCGTTCAAGAGACAGGCGCGGACGCGGGCCTGGGTCGTGTGCTGGTTGCGCTCGGGCACGACGACGATGCCCGGTGCGCGCGCGAGGAAGAGACGCAGTGCGGCATCGTCGCGAAGCATCGGCGCGGCGAGATCGCACGACGCGAACCAGACGGCGCTGCACCGCGCATCGAAGCGCACCTCGCCGGGAAAGACCTTCGCGTATTCGGAAGCATGGGACGGCGCCGCGAACGCGAAGTCGAAGCGGGCCGCGCGCAGGCGTCCGCCGTGCAACCAGTCCGACACCCGCCAGAAGACGCGCAGCAGCAATTCGTGCAGGAAGGGCCGCGCGGCACGGGCCGGATCGTCGAACGCGAGGCCGATTCCCGCGAGGGCGCCGTCGTCCAGCCGCTCGATCCGCACGTCGTCCTGCAGCAGGCGAAACGCGCCGGTCATGCGGCGCAGCGCGTGCGCGAGATCCTTCGAGCCCAGCGTCGCGCGCAGCAGCAACGCGAGGGTGCCGCGCCGCAACGGTCGCGACAAGAGTCCGAGGAATTCGTCGTCGAGCCGGTCCATCAGCTGGGCGAACAACGCGACGTACTGTTCGACGGTCACGCGCGACGACGGCGCGTCGAGCAGCGAGGGCGCGATCCCGGCGGCGTCCAACGCCTCGCGGCCGTCGCCGTGCACGGCCGACAGCATGCCGTGCACGAACGCGATCGATACGGTGTCGGGTGACTTCGACATGGCGCGGCAGGTTAGCACCGGGCGTCGCGCCGCTTGACGCGATTCGCCATCGACCCGATGCGATCGGCCATCGCGACGGGGCGCGGGTGCGACTAGCATGTGGTCGCAGAACGACGACGTCGCACCCAGGGCAGGCGCGACCGATCCCAGGAGACCTCATGTACATCACCCAGGGCTTGCATCGCGCGGTGCAGCAGCATCCGGAACGCGTCGCCGTGCGCTTCGCCGGGCGCAGCCGGACGTTCACCGAGCTCGCCGGGCGCGTCGCGCGACTCGCGAGTGCGCTCCGGGCGCTCGACATGCAGCCCGGCGACCGGGTCGCGATGCTCGCGATGAACTCGGATCGCTATCTCGACTACCAGCTCGGCGTGCCCTGGGGTGGCGGCGTGCTCAATCCGTGCAACACGCGCTGGAGCCCGGCCGAGATCATCTATTCGTTGAAGGACTCGGCGTCGACGATCCTGATCGTCGACGACGCGTTCACCCACATGGTCGACGCGATCCGTCGCGAGACGCCGAGCATCGTGCATGTGATTCATGCGGGAGATCGCGATGCACCGGCCGGCCTGCACGACTTCGAGCGGCTGATCGAGGACGCGACGCCGAGCGACGACGTCGGTCGTGAAGGCGACGACCTGCTCGGCATCTTCTATACCGGTGGAACCACCGGTTTTCCGAAGGGCGTGATGCTGAGCCACCGGAACCTCTGGGCCTCGGGGATGACGTTGCTCGCCGAAGGCATCTCGCCCGGCGACGGCGTCTATCTGCACGCGGCGCCGATGTTCCATCTCGCCGACTTCGGCATCTCGATCCCGCAGCACCTCGCCGGCAACGCGCATGCGATCGTGCCGAGCTTCACGCCCGACGGCGTGTTGACGTGCATCGAGAGCGATCGCGTCACCGACGTGCTGCTCGTCCCGACGATGATCCAGATGCTGGTCGACCATCCGACGATGCGCGCCCGACGCGACCTGAGCAGTCTCAAGCGCATCGTCTACGGCGCGTCGTCGATGTCGGAGGCGGTGCTCGACCGGGCGATGAAGGCGCTGCCGGGTGTCGAGTTCTTCCAGGCCTACGGGATGACCGAGCTGTCACCGGTCGCGACCATCAATCCGTCCTGGTATCACACGACCGAAGGCCGCAAGGCCGGCAAGATCCGCTCCGGCGGCCGCGCGAGCTTCGTCACCGAGGTGAGGATCGTCGACGTCGACGACGTCGAGGTGCCGCGCGGCACCGTCGGCGAGGTCGCGGTCCGCGGTCCGAACGTGATGCTCGGTTACTGGAACAAGCCCGAGCTCACGGCCGAGGCGCTGCGCGGCGGCTGGATGCATACCGGCGACGGCGCGTACATGGACGACGACGGCTTCATCTTCGTCGTCGACCGCATCAAGGACATGATCAAGAGCGGCGGCGAGAACGTGTTCTCGGCCGAGGTCGAGAACGCGCTCGCACAGCACCCGGCCGTCGCGATGTGCGCGGTCATCGGCGTGCCCGACGACAAGTGGGGCGAGAGCGTCCACGCCGTCGTGGTACGAAAGGCGGACGCAGACGTTGCCGCCGAAGACGTCATCGCCCATTGCCGCACGCTGATCGCAGGCTACAAGTGCCCGCGCACCGTGGAATTCCGCGATGCATTGCCGCTGTCGGGCGCTGGCAAGATCCTCAAGACCACGTTGCGGCAGCCGTTCTGGGAAGGCCGCGCGACGCGGGTCGCTTGAAAGCGTTTTATTCGGGAGTCTCACGCATGAATCATTCAGTCGTCGTCGCCGGGGTCGGCATGATCCCGTTCACCAAGCCGGGCGCGAACGAGCCCTATCCCGCGATGGGGGCGCGCGCGGTGCAACTCGCGCTCGCGGACGCAGGGGTCGAGTACGGCGACATCGGCCAGGCGTATGTCGGCTACGTCTATGCCGACTCGACCGCAGGCCAGCGCGTGCTCTACGACGTGGGCATGACCGGCATCCCGGTCATCAACGTCAACAACAATTGCGCGACCGGGTCGACCGCGTTGTTCCTTGCGCGGCAGGCCGTCGAGAGCGGCGCCGCGGACTGCGTGCTCGCGCTCGGCTTCGAGCAGATGACGCCGGGTGCACTCGGGATGCAGTTCGCCGACCGGCCGAGTCCGTTCGAGCACTTCAACGCACTGACCGACGAGCTCGTCCAGACCGATGCGCCGTTCGCGCTGCGCTACTTCGGCGGCGCGGGCCTCGCGCACATGGCCCAGTACGGCACGAAGCTCGAGACCTTCGCGAAGATCCGTGCGAAGGCGAGTCGCCACGCCGCCAACAATCCGATGGCGCTGTTCCGCAACGTGATCACCGAGGACGACGTGATGAACGCGCCGGTGATCTGGCCCGGCGTGATGACGCGCCTGATGGCCTGCCCGCCGACCTGCGGCGCCGCCGCCGCCGTCCTCTGCTCCGAGGCCTATGCAAAGCGTCACGGCCTCGACGCGGGCGTCCGCATCCGCGCGCAGTCGATGACGACCGACAACCCGTCGGCCTTCGATGCGCGCGACATGCGCGAGGTCGTCGGCTTCAGCATGGCGAAGCAGGCGGCGGACGCGGTCTATGCGGCGGCCGGGATCGGACCGGACGACGTCGACGTGGTCGAACTGCACGACTGCTTCGCGCACAACGAGCTGCTGAGCTACGAGGCGCTCGGCCTCTGCCCGGTCGGCGGCGCCGAGCGCTTCGTCGAGGACGGCGACAACACCTATGGCGGGCAGGTCGTGACCAATCCCTCGGGCGGCCTGTTGTCGAAGGGCCATCCGCTCGGCGCGACCGGTCTCGCGCAATGCACGGAGCTGGTCCAGCAACTGCGGGGTCGCGCCGAGAAGCGACAGGTCGACGGCGCGCGCCTCGGGCTCCAGCACAACCTCGGCCTCGGCGGCGCCTGCGTCGTCACGCTCTACGAACGGGTCGACGCATGATCGATCGCCGGTGGATCGGCCACGCGCTCGGCACGTCGGTGCTGCCGATCGAACGCACGCGGCTGCGCTTCTTCGCGAAGGCCATCGGCGAGACCGACCCGGTCTATCTCGACGAGGCCGCGGCGCGTGCCGCGGGTCACGCGGACCTTCCGGCACCGCCGACCTTCCTCTTCGCGGCCGAGCTCGACAGCGGGGCCACCGATCGCCTGCTCGCCGACCTCGACGTGCCGATCACGACGATCCTGCACGGCGAGCAGAGCTTCCGATATCACCGCACCGCGTGCGCCGGCGACGTGGTCACCGTCGACTCGCACATCGCGGACATCTACGACCGGAAGAACGGCGCGCTCGGCTTCATCGTCAGGGAATCGCGCGCGGTCAATCAACGCGCCGAGCTGGTGGCCGAATTGCGCACGGTGATCGTCGTGCGTCAGGAGGCGCGCGCATGAGGATTTCCGAGATCGGCTTCGACGACATCGCCGTCGGCGACGTCCTGCCGCCGTTGCGCCTGCCGCCGGTCGACCGCGCCACGCTGGCGCTGTTCTGCGGCGCGTCGGGCGATCACAACCCGATGCACATCGACATCGACGTCGCACGTCGCGCCGGCATGCCCGACGTGTTCGCCCAGGGAATGCTCGGCATGGCGTGGCTCGGCCGGCTGCTGACCAATTGGGTCCCGCAGACTCGGCTGCGGCGCTTCGACGTCCGCTTCCTCGGCATCACGCATCTCGGTCACGCGATGACGTGCAGCGGACAGGTCGTCGACAAGCGCGAGACCGACGGCGAGCGACAGGTCGTGCTCGCGGTGCAGAGCGTCAATCAGTACGGTCAGCCGCGCATCGCCGGTGAGGCCGTCGTGGCGTTTCCGTC
>Ga0247783_1000084_pt1 | contig 29322 bp, 20 predicted proteins | sample UWRJL064202C5_FD_179911 | JGI IMG/M metagenome (GOLD analysis project Ga0247783, IMG submission 179911) | Plant litter microbial communities from Arlington Agricultural Research Station in Wisconsin, United States - UWRJ-L064-202C-5 | ecosystem: Environmental > Terrestrial > Plant litter >...
TGGGATCAGGAACGTGACCGTCAGCGCGCGCGTCGCGCCGACGTCGTGGATCAGGCGGAAGTACAGCACGTAGGCCGCCGCGGTCGACGCGAGCCCGAGTGCCACGGCCGCGGCGACGATCGGCCCCGTCGGTAACGCGTGCAGCGGATCGAAGGGGATGAGCGGGGCGAGCCAGATCGCGCCGGCGATCTGCGAACCCGTCGCCATCGCGGTCGGCGGCACGACGCCCGCGTGACGCCGCGAGTAATTGCCGGCGAAGCCGTAGGACAGCGCGGCAGCGAGACAGGCCATGCACGCGACCACGACCTCGCGCCCGCCTTCGATCGGCCCGAAGCGGACGAGCACCGCGACGCCCGCGATGCCGCACAGCACGCCGAGCACACGCCGCATGCCGAGCGCCTCCCCGAACCATGCGCGCGCGATCAGCGCGCCGAACAAGGGGCTCGTCGCGTTGATGATCGCCGCGTAGCTCGCGGGCACCGTGCGGACCGCGAACGCGAACAACGCGAACGGCAATGCCGAGTTGAACAGTCCCACGACCGTCATCGGCCACGCATGCGCGCGCAACGCGAGTGGAACGCCCGTCGCGAAACACCATGCGACGAGCGCGATCGACGCGATCGCGACGCGCGATTCCGCGGTGACGATCGTGCCGAGGGCGGGCGCCACCACGCGGACCAGCATGAACGAACCGCCCCACAGCGCGGCGAGGACGACGAGACGGACGAGATCGGCGGGACGCATGACGCCAGGATGGCGGACTGTCGCCGACGACACTCGCCGCGATCGGACATCGATGCCGCGGTCGATGCGTGGATCAGATCCTGCCGGTCGCGACGAGCCACGCGTGGCAGTCCGCCAGCATCGTCTCGAGCGATTCGACGCGATAGCCCAGGTCGCGCCGGGCTTTCGCCGACGTCGTGACGAGCGTACGGCCGAACGCGTCGGCCATCTCGGGCGTGAGCGCGGGCTCGCGACCGGTCACGTAGCTCGCGAGGTTCGCGACCTGCGCGGCGACCTTCACGAACGCGGTCGGTGCCTCGCGCACGGGCGCCGGCCTGCCGAGCAGGCGCGAGACCTCGCGGACCACATCGAGCAGGCTGGCGTTCGCGCCTGCGAGCAGATACGCGCCGCCGTTCTCGCCGCGGTGGGCCGCGGCGACGTGCGCGGAGACGACCTCGCGGACGTGGGCGAACGTCCGCACGCCGGCCGGCAGCCGGTTCACCTTGCCGTCGCGTACGAGGAAGAACATCCGTCCCCACGAGTGCAAGTCGTACCGACCGATGATGCCGCCGGGCTGCAGGATCACGACCTCGAGCCCGCGCGCGACGGCGGCCCGCGCGATCTGCTCGGCCTGGTACTTCGTGCGCTGGTAATTGATCCACGACTCGGCGGCCAGGCTCGGCGTGCTCTCGTCGATCGTGCCGGACACGCGGCCGTAGGCCGAGATCGACGACGTGACGACCAGCCGGCGAACGCCCCTCGCAAGACAGGCGTCGACGACGTTGCGCGTGCCGTCGACGTTGTCGCGCGACTGCTCGGCATCGCGCCGGCGCCACAGGCTCGTGTTCCCGGCGACGTGATAGACGACGTCGCAGCCCTCCGGGATCGCGGCATGCAGCGAGGCGGCGTCCGTGATCTCGCCGGTCTCACGCCGCGCGTCGAACGTCTTCAGGATCGTCAGGTCCGAGGTCGCGCGATGCAGCGCGGTCACGTCCCAGCCGTCCGCGACCAGCCGTTGCACCAAGTTGAGGCCGACGAAGCCGGTGCTGCCGGTCACGAACGCGCGAGTTGTCATACAGGTGGCGGAATAAAACCGTTCAGGGTTAGTTCCAATGGGACGACCGACCGCTCTCGGCTATGGTCTGCGGTCGCCTCGTCACTGTCGCGCCGCTACCCGGAAAGCGCGCTCGCGCCGCGTGGCCTCGCAGGACGCATGGACATTAGCACCACCAAACCCAAGGAGACTTCGATGATCCACCGATTCAAACTGCTCGCCTGTGCGGCCGCCTTGGCCACGAGCGCCGCGCTCGTCGCGGCGCCCGCACAAGCTGCCGACCCCATCAAGATCGGCGTGTCGGGACCGTTCACCGGCGGCTCGTCGTCGATGGGCGTCTCGATGCGTGACGGCGTGCGCCTCGCCGCGGAAGAAATCAACAAGTCCGGCGGCGTGCTCGGCCGCAAGCTCGAACTCGTGGAGCGTGACGACGAAGCGAAGAACGAGCGCGGCGTGCAGATCGCCGAAGAATTGATCAACAAGGAGAAGGTCGTCGCGACGGTCGGCTACATCAACACCGGCGTGGCCCTGGCCTCCCAGCGCTTCTACCAGGACGCGAAGATCCCGGTGATGAACAACGTCGCGACCGGCACCGCAATCACGAAGCAGTTCGCCGATCAACCCGACAACTACATCTTCCGCAACGCGGCCAACGACTCGATCCAGGCGCCGATGATCGTCGAGGAGATGACGCGTCGCGGCTTCAAGAAGCCCGCGATCCTCGCCGACTCGACGAACTACGGCCAGCTCGGCAAGGCCGACCTCGAAAAGGCGCTGGAGACGAAGGGCGTCAAGGCCGTGGCCGTCGAGAAGTTCAACATCAAGGACGTCGACATGACGCCGCAGTTGCTCAAGGCGAAGGAAGCCGGCGCCGACTGCGTGCTCACCTACGGCATCGGACCCGAGCTCGCGCAGATCGCGAACGGCATGACCAAGCTCGGCTGGAAGGTGCCGATGATCGGCAGCTGGACGCTGTCGATGGCGAACTACATCGACAACGCCGGCCCCGGGGGCGAAGGCGCGCGCATGCCGCAGACCTTCATCCAGGACCCGAACACGCCGAAGCGCAAGGCGTTCATCGCGGCCTACCTGAAGGAATTCAAGCCGAAGAACGATCGCATCGACTCGCCGGTCTCCGCCGCCCAGGGCTACGACTCGGTCTATCTGCTGGCGGCTGCGATGAAGCAGGCGAACTCGACCGACGGTACGAAGATCAAGGACGCACTCGAGAACCTGAGCGCCAAGGTCGACGGTGTGGTCACGAACTACGACAAGCCGTTCAGCAAGACCGACCACGAGGCGATCACCTCCAACATCCCGGTGTTCGGCGAAGTGAAGGGCGCGAAGGTCGTCTATGCGTACGACGCCGACAAGGCGAAGGGCGCGGAAATTCGCGAGAAGACCGCCAAGAAGTAAGCGGCGAGGTCTTCGCACTACACTGCACGGGGCCGCGCTGAGCGCGGCCCTTTGTTCGTCAGACTCCCACCGCGCACGGCATGACTTCCCACCCACGCGTCGAAACCGATCGATGATCCTTCTCCAACTGATCTACAGCGGTATCGCGCTCGGGATGATCTACGCGGTCATCGCGTTCGGCTATCAACTCACGTTCGCCACGTCCGGCACGCTGAACTTCGGACAGGGCGAGGCGTTGATGCTCGGCGCGATGGTCGGCCTGACGCTCGTCAACATGGGTGTGAACTACTGGCTGATGATCCCGCTGGTCTGCATCTTCGGTTTCATCCAGGGCGGTTTCGTCGAGCGCATCGGCGTGCGGCCCGCGATCAAGATCAAGTCCGAGTTCGGCTGGATCATGTCCACGATCGCGCTCGGCATCATCTTCAAGAACGTCGCGGAGAATGTGTGGGGCCGCGACGATCTGCGCTTTCCCGGCCCGCTGCCTGAGTCGCCGATCAACCTGTTCGGCGCGAACGTGTTGCCGATGGAACTGCTCGTCATCGGCGGCGCGATCGTGATGATGCTCGCCATCGAGTTCTTCAACCGCAAGTCGATCTACGGCAAGGCCGTCGTCGCGACGTCGAACGATCGTGATGCCGCGGGCCTGATGGGCATCAACACCGGACTCGTGATCACGTTCTCGTATGCGTTGAGCTCGCTGACGGCCGCGTTCGCGGGCGTGCTGATCGCGCCGCTCACCCTGACCGGCGCGACGATGGGCGCGGTGCTCGGACTCAAGGCCTTCGCGGTCGCGATCATCGGCGGCCTGTCGTCCGGCATGGGCGTGATCGTCGGCGGCGTGATCCTCGGCATCGCCGAGACGACGACCGGCTTCTACATCTCGACCGGCTACAAGGACGTCCCGGGCCTCGTGCTGCTGCTGCTCGTGCTCGCGGTCAAGCCCGCGGGCCTGTTCGGCAAGACGGCGATCAAAAAAGTATGACCACCTCTCCGTCGTCCTCGGCGGGCCTCGCGGTCCGCAAGCCCAACCTCGGTCTGCGCGTCGTCGGTATCGTCGTCGCGCTCGCGGCGCTCGTGTTCTTCCCGATCGTCGTGCCGAACACGTACTACATCCATCTCGCCGAGACGATCATGATCTACGCGATCCTGCTCTTCGGGCTGGACATCGTGGTCGGCTACACGGGTCAGGTCTCGCTCGGGCATGCGGGCCTGTTCGGTATCGGCGCGTACACCGCCGGCGTCCTCGCGCAAAGCGGCTCCGGCATGGTCGGCGCCTCGACGATCTGGGCGTTCGGCCTGCCGATCTACGGAACGCTGATCGTCGCGATCGCCGTCACGGCCGCCTTCGGCGCGATCCTCGCGCTGCCCGCGCTACGCGTGACGGGTCCGTATCTGGCGATGGTCACGCTCGCGTTCGGCACGATCATCCAGATCCTCATCAACGAGATGGACTTCCTGACCGCGGGTCCGCTCGGCCTGAAGGTCGCGAAGCCGACGCTCTTCGGACACAAGTTCGACGAGCGTGACTACTACTGGCTCGTCGCCGCGATCCTCGTGATCGCGCTCGTGGTCGTGCACCGCATCCTGAAGTCCCATCTCGGGCGTGCTTTCGAGGCGTTGCGCGACAGTCCGGTCGCGTCCGACTGCATGGGCGTTTCGGTCTATCGCTACAAGGTCTACGCGTTCGTCATCAGCGCGGGCTTCGCGGGTCTCGCGGGCGCGCTCTACACGTATTCGGAACAGTACATCTCGCCGAACACGTACAACTTCGAGCTGACCGTGCTGTTCCTGCTCGCGATCATCATGGGCGGCCGCAAGACGCGCACCGGCGCGATCCTCGGCTCGCTGATCGTCGTGCTGCTGCCGAAGATGCTCGACGACATCACCACCTTCCGCTACGTCGCGACCGGGCTCGCCGTGATCGTCGCGGTCGGCGCCGGCATCACGCTCGCCCGCGGCATGACGACTGCGAAGCGCATCGCGATCCCCGTGATCGGGACAGTCGGCCTCGCGATCTTCTCGTTCTCGTTGCGCTCCGTCACCGACTGGCGGCTCACGATCTTCGGCCTGATGATCCTCCTCGTCGTCTACTACCTGCAGGACGGCATCGTCGGCTTCGTTCGCGGCCTGTTCAATCTCGGCCGCAAGGCGAGCGTCTCGGTCGATACCACGGAGGCCGAGGCCGCGTCGCACGGCGACGCGCTCGTGACGACGAGTTCCGACGACTCGAAGGTCATCCTCGACGTGCGCGGCGCGCTGATGCAGTTCGGCGGCCTGAAGGCGCTCAACAACGTCGACCTCTCCGTCATGAGCGGCTCGATCCACGGCCTGATCGGCCCGAACGGCTCGGGCAAGAGCACGATGATGAACGTGCTCACCGGCATCTATACGCCGACCGCGGGCACGATCACGTACGGCGGCCGCGAGATCGGCGGACAGGCGCCCGCGCAGATCGCGCTGTCCGGCATCGCGCGGACCTTCCAGAACGTGCAGTTGTTCGGCGAGATGACCGCGCTCGAGAACGTCCTCGTCGGTCTGCATCACACGTTCAACGCGAACCTCGCCGAGGTCGGGTTGCAGATGCCTCGCGCGAAGCGCGAGGAGGCGGCCGCGCGCGAACGCGCGTTCTCGCTGCTTCAGTTCGTCGGACTCGCCTACGCGGCGAACGAGGAGGCGCGCAACCTGCCGTACGGCAAGCAACGCCTGCTCGAGATCGCCCGAGCGCTCGCGCTCGATCCGAAGCTGCTGCTGCTCGACGAGCCCGCGGCTGGACTCACCGCGCCGGACATCAAGGAACTCGTCGCGATCATCCACAAGATCCGCGGTCACGGCATCACCGTGATCCTGATCGAACATCACATGGACGTCGTGATGACGGTATGCCAGACCGTGTCGGTCCTCGACTTCGGGCAGAAGATCGCCGAAGGCAAGCCGGCGGAGATCCAGGCGAACGAGAAAGTCATCGAGGCCTACCTCGGTGGCGAGATCGGCGCCGACGTCGCCCACGAAGCGGGGGTGCACTGATGCTCTCGATCCAGAACCTCGAGGCCGGCTACGGCAAGGTCAAGGTGCTCCACGGCATCTCGATGGATGTTCCGAAGGGCAAGGTCGTCACGCTGATCGGCTCGAACGGCGCCGGCAAGACGACGTCGATGCGCGCGATCTCCGGAATGATCCGACCGACCGGCGGGACGATCACGCTCGCGGCGGGCGGGCAGGAACGGCGCATCGACGGGCTCGAATCGCACAAGATCGCTCGCTTCGGCATCGCGCACTCGCCGGAGGGGCGCCGGGTCTTCGCGACGATGTCCGTCGTCGACAACCTCACGCTCGGCGCCTTCCCGCGTCTCACGCGTGCGCGTCCGCGCGGCGACGTCGAGGCCGATCTCGAACGGGCGCTTGAACTATTCCCGCGGCTGAAGGAACGCCGCACGCAACTCGCGGGCACGCTGTCGGGTGGCGAGCAGCAGATGCTGGCGATGGCGCGCGCCGTGATGTTGTCGCCCGAAGTCGTGCTGCTCGACGAGCCGTCGATGGGCCTCGCGCCGATCCTCGTGGACGAAGTGTTCCGCATCATCCAGCGCCTGAAGAGCGAAGGCGTGACGATGCTGCTGGTCGAGCAATTCGCCGCCGCCGCGCTCGCGGTCGCGGACTACGGCTACGTGCTGGAGAACGGTCGGATCGCGACGCACGGGCCTGCATCCCAATTGAAGGACGACCCGGGCGTGAAGGCCGCCTACCTCGGGACCAGCCACTGAGGCTCGGTGAAGCGTGGTGCTCGAAAAAAGGCCCGCACGAGCGGGCCTTTTCGTTGTCGCGATCGACCGCGCTCAGTAGCGACTGATCTGGTTTCCGTCCACGCGCACGCGATCGCCGGTGCGCAGATCGCCGGGATTCGGCACGTCGATGTATTGCGCGGAGCCGTTGTCGTAGTTGATGCCGATGCGGTAGAAATCCGGCCCCGAGTTCGCGCGCTGGCCGACCGCGTTGCCCGCGAGCGCGCCCGCGCCGGCGCCGACCACCGTCGCCGCCGTGCGGCCGCGACCCTCGCCGATCTGGTTGCCGAGCACGCCGCCAACCACGGCGCCGATGATCGCGCCGCCCGGCGAGATGCCGCTGCTCGTCTGGCCGCGCATCAACTCGATCGAACTGACGACGCCGGTATAGGCATAGCGCGGTTCGACCACGGCACCGGCGCGCGCCGGATAGGACGGTGCGTCGTTCGGCGACGTGTACACGGGCGGCGGCGCGCCGCGCGTTTGATAGTTCGGCACGTTCGGGGACGTCGGTTCCGAGACTGCGCAGGCCGACAGCAAGGCCGCGGCGCCGAGCGCAACCGCCACGAGGGACTTCGAGCGGGGATCGTTCATGGATTCTCCTGGTCGTCGGGCTGCGATCGTTTCGACGATCGTTCGCGTCGCTGCGGCGTGCGCCGCTGCCCGTGAAAGCCCGGATGCGCCCATTCTTGTGTTCTGCGGTGGGTGCGCGTCGTCGGTGTCCGACTGATTGCCCCCGGCGCCGGATGACGATGGCGGCTTGGGACTCGCACCGGGAATCGCCTCAGCCCGCGTGGATCCTGTTCGAGCCGTCTCGGCCGCGACCGTCGCCTCGGCGAACGTCAACGGCTGCGCGAGTCCAGGCGGCTCAACGGGGCAACGTCGACGAACCCATCAGGTATTGGTCGACGGCGCGCGCGCACTGGCGGCCCTCGCGAATCGCCCAGACGACGAGCGATTGTCCGCGACGCATGTCGCCGGCCGCGAAGACCTGCGGGTCCGACGTCCGATAACTGCGTTCGCCTTCGACCGGCGCGGCGACATTGCCCCGCTGATCCTTCTCGATGCCGAGACCATCGACGAGACCCGCGGTCACGGGCCCGGTGAAGCCCATCGCGAAGAGCACGAGGTCCGCGGGAATCTCGAACTCGCTGCCCTCCACTTCGACCATCTTCGTCACGCCGGTCGACGGATCCTTCTTCCATTCGACGCGCGCGGCGACGACGGCCTTGACGCGGTCCTTCTCCTTCGCGCTGCCGGCCTTGAAGGCCTTCGTCACGATCGCCCAGTCACGGTCGACGCCTTCCTCGTGCGATGACGACGTGCGCAACTTGAGCGGCCAATACGGCCACGTCAGCGGCCGGTTCTCCTCGGCCGGCGGTTGCGGCAGCAACTCGATCTGCGTGACGGAGGCCGCGCCCTGGCGGTTGCTGGTCCCGACGCAGTCGCTGCCCGTGTCACCGCCGCCGATGACCAGCACATGCTTGCCGGTGGCGAGGATCTGGCCCTTCAGCTTGTCGCCGGCGTTGACCTTGTTCTGCGACGGCAGGAACTCCATTGCGAAGTGCACGCCCTTGAGCTCGCGTCCCGGCACCGGCAGGTCGCGCGCCGCCTCCGCTCCGCCCGCGAGGACGATCGCATCGAAGTCGGCACGCAGCCGGTCGACGTCCAGCGATTCGACACCGTCGTTGCGCTCGGTCCCGACGTGCACGCCGGTCCGGAAGCGCACGCCCTCCTCGGTCATCTGCTCGATGCGGCGATCGATGTGCGACTTCTCCATCTTGAAGTCGGGGATGCCGTAGCGAAGCAGGCCGCCGATGCGATCGCTCTTCTCGAAGACCGTCACGTCGTGGCCGGCGCGTGCGAGTTGCTGCGCGACCGCGAGCCCCGCGGGACCGGAACCCACGACGGCGACCGTCTTGCCGGTCTTGTGGGCGGGCGGCAGCGGCTCGACCCAGCCCATCTGCCAACCCTTGTCGATGATCGCGTGTTCGATCGACTTGATGCCGACGGCATCGTCGTTGATGTTCAGCGTGCACGCGGCTTCGCAGGGCGCGGGGCAGATGCGGCCGGTGAACTCCGGGAAGTTGTTCGTCGAGTGCAGCGTGTCGAGCGCGGTCTTCCACTGGCCGCGATACACGAGGTCATTCCAGTCCGGAATGATGTTGTTGACCGGGCAGCCGCTCTGGCAGAACGGGATGCCGCAGTCCATGCAACGCGCGCCCTGCTGCTTCGCCTCTTCGTCGTCGAGATGCGCGACGAATTCGCGATAGTGCTTGAGCCGCGACTGCGGCGGCTCCGCCGTTTCGGCGAGCCGCTCGAATTCCATGAAGCCGGTGATCTTGCCCATACCCTTCCCGTGTTCAATCACTTCTCTCCCTCCCCTTCAAGGGGAGCGAGCTTCTGAGGGAACTGCCATTACGCGGCGAGCTTCACCGGCTGCTTCTCCGCGACGCTCGCGTCCGCCGCATTCATCGACTTCAGCACGCGACGATATTCGGACGGCATCACGCGCACGAATTGCGTGACCGTCGTGTCCCAGCCGGCCAAAAGCTCGCGCGCGCGGAAGGAACCCGTGTAGCGGAAGTGCTTCTCGAGCAGCTCGCGCAGCAGGTCTTCATCGACGCGACCGAGATGACGGATCGGTTCGGCGTTCGCCTTCGCGCTGCGTTCGATGCGTTCGAGGTCGACCATCGACGTGTTGCAGCGGCCCGCGAAGTCGTTGTCGACGTCGAGCACGTACGCGACGCCGCCCGACATGCCCGCGGCGAAGTTGCGACCGGTCTTGCCGAGCACGACGACCGTGCCGCCGGTCATGTACTCGCAACCGTGGTCGCCGACGCCTTCGACGACGGCCGTGCTGCCCGAGTTGCGGACCGCGAAGCGTTCGCCGGCCACGCCGTTGAAGTAGGCCTCGCCCGCGATCGCACCGTAGAGCACCGTGTTGCCGGCGATGATGTGATCCGGTCCGAAGCCGCGGAAGTCGTTCGGCGAGCGCACGATGATGCGGCCGCCCGACAGGCCCTTGCCGACGTAGTCGTTCGCTTCGCCGACGAGGTCCAGCGTGATCCCGGCCGCGAGGAATGCGCCGAAGCTCTGACCTGCGACACCATTGCACTGCACGTGGATCGTGTCGTCGGGCAGACCGCCATGGCCGTAGCGGCGCGCGACCTCGCCCGACAGCATCGTGCCGATCGTGCGATTGACGTTACGGACCGGCGTGATGAACGACACGTTCTCGCCGCGCTCCAGCGCCGGTTCCGCGCGCTTGATCAGCGTGCGATCGAGTGCGCGGTCGAGGCCGTGGTCCTGGCTCTCAACGTGACGTCGCGCGACCTCGGCGCCGCCGAGTTCGTCGGCGCCGGGCTGATAGAAGATGCGGGAGAAGTCGAGACGCCTCGCCTTCCAGTGTTCGATCGACTTCTTCATGTCGAGCAGGTCGGTGCGGCCGATCATCTCGTCGACCGTGCGGATGCCGAGTTGCGCCATGATCTCGCGCGCCTCTTCCGCGACGAAGAAGAAGAAGTTCACGACGTGTTCGGGCTTGCCGGCGAACTTCGCGCGCAGCACCGGATCCTGCGTGGCCACCCCGACCGGACACGTGTTGAGGTGGCACTTGCGCATCATGATGCAGCCCTCGGCCACGAGCGGCGCGGTCGCGAAGCCGAACTCGTCGGCACCGAGCATCGCGCCGATCACGACGTCGCGGCCCGTCTTCATCTGGCCGTCGACCTGCACGACAATGCGACCGCGCAGCTTGTTGAGCACGAGCGTCTGTTGCGTCTCCGCGAGGCCGAGCTCCCACGGCGTGCCCGCATGCTTGATCGACGAGACCGGCGACGCGCCGGTGCCGCCGTCGTGTCCCGCGATCGTCACGTGGTCGGCCTTCGCCTTCGCGACGCCGGCGGCGACCGTGCCGACGCCGACCTCGGAGACGAGCTTGACCGAGATCGATGCGCGCGAATTCGCGTTCTTCAGGTCGTGGATCAGTTGCGCGAGATCCTCGATCGAATAGATGTCGTGGTGGGGCGGCGGGGAGATGAGCCCGACCCCCGGCACCGAGAAGCGCAGCTTGGCGATGTAGTCGCTGACCTTGTGGCCCGGCAACTGCCCGCCCTCGCCGGGCTTCGCGCCCTGCGCCATCTTGATCTGGATCTGGTCGGCGCTCGTCAGGTACGCCGCCGTCACGCCGAAGCGCCCCGACGCGACCTGCTTGATCTTCGAACGCAGCGAGTCGCCGTCCTTCAACGGCGTATCGACCTGAATCCGGTTCGATCCGAGCACCGAGGCCAGCGTGTCGCCGTTCTTGATCGGGATGCCCTTCAGTTCGTTCTCGTAGCGCGCCGGATCCTCGCCGCCCTCGCCGGTGTTGCTCTTGCCGCCGATGCGGTTCATCGCGACCGCGAGCGTGACGTGCGCTTCGGTCGAGATGGACCCGAGCGACATCGCTCCCGTCGCGAAGCGCTTCACGATCTCGACCGCGGGCTCGACCTCGTGGATCGGGATCGCCTTCGTCGGGTCGACCTTGAATTCGAAGAGACCGCGCAGCGTCATCAGTCGCTTGCTCTGGTCGTTGATCAGCGTCGCGTATTCCTTGTACGTCGAGAAGCTGTCGCCGCGCGTCGCGTGCTGGAGCTTCGCGATCGTGTCGGGCGTCCACATGTGCGCTTCGCCGCGCGTGCGATACGCGTATTCGCCGCCCGGGTCGAGCATCGTCTCGAGCGTCGGGTCGTCGCCGAATGCGCGACGATGCAGGCGGATCGCCTCTTCGGCGACGTCGAACACGTTGATGCCTTCGATCTTCGACGAGGTTCCCGCGAAATATTGATCGACGAGCGACTTCGACAGTCCGACCGCTTCGAAGATCTGCGCGCCGCAGTACGACATGTAGGTCGAGATGCCCATCTTCGACATGACCTTCATCAGGCCCTTGCCGATCGCCTTCGTGTAGTTCGCGATCGCCTTGTCGGCGGACAGGTCGCCGGGCAGGTCCGCGTGCATCGCGGCGAGCGTCTCCATCGCCAGGTACGGATGCACGGCCTCCGCGCCGTAGGCCGCGAGTACCGCGATGTGATGCACCTCGCGCGCCGAGCCGGTCTCGACGACGAGTCCGGTCGACGTCCGCAGGCCGCGCTGGACGAGATGCTGATGCACCGCCGATGTCGCGAGCAACGCGGGGATGGCGACCCGCTCGGCGTCGATCTTGCGATCGGAGACGATCAGGATGGTGTAGCCGCTCTTGACGGCGTCGACCGCTTCGGCACACAGCGACGCGAGCCGCGCCTCGATGCCTTCGGCGCCCCACTCGACCGGATAGCAGATGTCGAGTTCGTGGCTCTTGAACTTGTCGGCGGTGTGCCGATCGATGTTGCGCACGACGGACATGTCGACGACGTCGAGCAGCGGCTGCGACACCTCGAGTCGCATCGGCGGGTTGATGTTGTTGACGTCGAGCAGGTTCGGTTTCGGACCGACGAAGGAGACGAGCGACATCACGAGTTGTTCGCGGATCGGATCGATCGGCGGATTCGTGACCTGCGCGAACAACTGCCTGAAGTAGTTGAAGAGCGGCTTGTCCTTGTCGGACGTGACGGCGAGCGGCGAGTCGTTGCCCATCGAGCCGGTCGCCTCTTCGCCCGCCGTCGCCATCGGCGCCATCAGCATGCGCAGGTCTTCCTGCGTGTAGCCGAAGGCCTGCTGACGATCGAGCAGGCTCGCGGAGTGCGCGTTCTCGACGGCCGCCGTCGCGGTCGCGGTCGGCTTGTGGACCGCCTCCTGCAACTCGTCGAGCTTCACGCGGATGCGGTTGATCCACTCCTTGTACGGCTTCGCGTTCGCGAGCGAGTTCTTCAACTCCGTGTCGTCGATGATGCGGCCGGCCTCGGTATCGATGAGGAACATCTTGCCCGGCTGCAGTCGCCACTTCTTGACGATGCGCGATTCGGGAATCGGCAGGACGCCGGCTTCCGAGGCCATCACGACGAGGTCGTCGTCGGTGATCAGGTAGCGCGCCGGCCGCAGCCCGTTGCGGTCGAGCGTCGCGCCGATCTGGCGACCGTCGGTGAACGCGATGGCCGCGGGACCGTCCCAGGGCTCCATCATCGCCGCGTGGAATTCGTAGAACGCGCGACGGTTCTCGTCCATCAGCGTGTGCTGCTCCCACGCTTCGGGAATCATCATCATCATCGCGTGGGGCAGCGTGTAGCCGCCCATCACGAGCATCTCGAGGCAGTTGTCGAAGGACGCCGTGTCCGACTGCCCCGGATAGATCAGCGGCCAGATCTTGTCGAGGTCGTCGCCCAGCACCGGCGACGAGATCGCCTGCTGGCGCGCGTTGATCCAGTTGACGTTGCCCTTGACCGTGTTGATCTCGCCGTTGTGCGCGACCATCCGGTACGGATGCGCGAGCTCCCAGCTCGGGAACGTGTTCGTCGAGAAGCGCTGATGGGCGAGCGCGATCGCGGAGACCGTGCGCGGATCGGCCAGATCCTTGTAATAGGTCCCGACCTGATCGGCGAGGAGCAAGCCCTTGTAGACGATGGTCCGCGCCGACATCGACGGCACGAAGAACTCCTTGCCGTGCTTGAGCCTGAGCGCCTGGATCGCGTGGCCCGCCGATTTGCGGATGATGTAGAGCTTGCGTTCGAGCGCGTCGGTGACCATGACCTCGGGGCCGCGGCCGACGAACAGTTGCCGGATCACGGGTTCGCTCTTGCGCACGGTCGGCGACATCGGCATGTCGCGATCGATCGGGACGTCGCGCCATCCGAGCAGCACCTGGCCCGACGCGCGCACCGCGCGTTCGAGCTCCTGCTCGCAGGCCATGCGCGACGCGTGCTCCTTCGGCAGGAAGACCATGCCGACGCCGTATTCGCCGACCGGCGGCAGCGTGATGTCCTTCGCCGCCATGTCCTCCCGAAAGACGGCATCGGGGATCTGGATCAGCAGGCCGGCGCCATCGCCCATCAGCGGATCGGCCCCGACCGCGCCCCGATGGTCGAGGTTCTTCAGGATGAGGAGCCCTTGCTCGACGATCGAATGGCTCTTGTGGCCCCGGATGTGGGCCACGAAGCCAACGCCGCACGCGTCGTGTTCGTAGGCCGCGTCGTACAGGCCGAATTCTCGAGCCGCGTCGCGGGCGGAAGTCGGAGGCAGATCAGGCGGTTGCGGGCTCATGGCTGGCGGTCCGGAGAGACGTCGAGCGTCGGAATGTAATGCACCGCAGCACCCAGGACAACGACAACATACAGGGTCGTACCCTTATTTCTCGGCCAGCGACGCGCTGCACCCATCAATTGGGGACAGATCAAGCCTTGCGCGGACGACCGCGGGGGAGCGGCTGAGGCCTGCGATTCGCGGCCTGGCGCATCGCTTCGACGAAGTCCGCGTCGCCCAGGGCCCAGCCGCGGTCGACGGTGTCGCGAACCCGCCGGACGAGTTCCCCGTCGAGCGGCGTGTCGAGCAGCGCGCGGTAGGTCGCCTGGCGTCCGAAAGGCGTATCGCTCAGCGCCCAGTACCGCGGATGATCCTGCAGGAAGGGCTGGTGGATGGCGCCGACGTGATGGGACGCGCTCGACCACGGCCAGTCCGCCGCCGTTCCGGCGCGGCCCTCGACCACCGGTCGCGTCTCGATGAAACGCATGACGTCGAGCAGGTGTGCATCGGGATCGACCAGATTGGATCGGAAGCGACCCCGCCACAGCGTGCCGGTCCGCCCGCTGCGGCGATTGACGTAAGGCACGTAGACGCGTGCGATCGACTGGAGCAGCGCCGCGCCGCCCTGCGGCGATCCGGGTGTCCCGAGCAATTCGACGCGATCCGGCAGCAACACATAAGCGTGCAGGCCGAAGTCGCTCGGTCGCACCGCGTCCTTCAACAACGCGACGAAGCGCGCGTAGTCGTCCGTATCGAGAAACAGCCGACGCCCTTCGGCGGCGCGCTGGACGAGGTGCTGCGCGATCCCGGGCGCATACAGGCGAGGAAGTCGGGCCATGCGCGGATGGTGCCGCAATCGGAACGTCGGTGTCGCCGCGTCAGGCCGCGCCCCCGAACAGCCGCACGTGTTCGCGCATCGCGTACCGGTCCGTCATGCCGGCGATGTAGTCGGCGATGGCGCGGACGCCCAGGCTCCGATGACGGGACGCGTGCTCCGCGGGCATCCGTTGCGGGTCGCGAAGATAGGCGTCGAAGAGCGCGACCACGATGGCCTTGGCGTCGTCGGCCATCCGCTGCACGCGCTCGTGGAAATACAACTCCTTGCGCAGGAAGCGCTTGAGGATCACGGCCTCGGATTGGATGCGGTCGCTGAATGCGATCAGCGGGCGGGCGTCGCGCACGTCGTCGATCGAACGCGGCGCGATCGACGCGATGCGCCGCGTGCTCGTTTCCGTCACGTCGACGATCAGGTCGTTGATCATGCGTCGGACCGTCTCGAGCGTGAGGCGACGCGGGCCGATGCCCGGATAGCGCGTCTTCACCTCCTCGGCATGGAAGCGGAACAGATTGATTTCCATCATCTGCTCGATCGTCAACAGACCCGAGCGCAGTCCATCGTCGATGTCGTGATTGTTGTAGGCGATCTCGTCGGCGAGATTGGCGAGTTGCGCCTCGAGCGACGGCTGCTTGCGCTCGATGAAGCGACGCCCGACGGTGCCCAGCGTCTTCGCGTTCTCAACCGAGCAATGCTTCAGGATCCCCTCGCGCGTCTCGAAACACAGATTGAGCCCGTCGAACGCGCCATAGCGCTCCTCGAGCAGATCGACGACGCGCAGCGACTGGAGATTGTGTTCGAAGCCGCCGTGATCCTTCATGCAGTCGTTCAGCGCGTCCTGACCGGCGTGTCCGAACGGGGTGTGGCCGAGGTCGTGCGCGAGCGAGATCGCTTCGACGAGATCTTCGTTGAGCCCGAGGTTGCGCGCGATCGACCGGGAGATCTGCGCGACCTCGAGCGAGTGCGTGAGCCGCGTGCGAAACAGATCGCCCTCGTGATTGATGAAGACCTGCGTCTTGTATTCGAGCCTGCGAAAGGCCGACGAATGGATGATCCGATCCCGGTCGCGCTGGAACGGCGTGCGTGTCGCCGACGCCGGCTCGTCGATCAGCCGGCCGCGACTTGCGCTCGCGTGGGCGGCGTACGGCGCGAGGACGAGCGGCGCATCCGCACTCATCGCTTCGTCATGCGGGGTGCGGCTCGCGGAGCACCGTCGACAGCGTCTCGTCGGGGACGGTCGCCACTCGGGAGCGGCCGAGCGCATCGAGCACGACGAAGCGCAGACGACCCGCATCCGCCTTCTTGTCGCCCGACATCCAGCGCAGCCATTCGGTCTCGTCGAGCGATGGCGCCTCGACCGGCAGTCCGGCCCGTGCGAGCAGCGCACGCAGACGGGTCGTGACGTCACCGTCGATCGTCCCGAGCGCTTCCGACAGCCGCGACGCGAGGACCATGCCGGCCGCGACGGCTTCACCGTGCAACCAGGTGCCGTAGCCGGTGGCGCCTTCGATCGCATGTCCGAACGTGTGGCCGAAGTTCAGGAGCGCGCGTTCGGCCGACTCGCGCTCGTCGCTGCCGACGATCATCGCCTTGATCTCGCACGAACGCCGAATCGCGTGGGCCAGCGCGATCGGGTCACGCGCCAGCAGCGCGGGCATCTCCGCGTCGAGCCACTCGAAGAACGCGGCGTCGAGGGCGACACCGTACTTGATCACTTCGGCGAGGCCCGCCGCGAACTCGCGCGGTGGCAGGGTCCGCAGCGTCGAGAGGTCGATCACGACCGCACTCGGTTGATGGAAGGCCCCGATCATGTTCTTGCCGAGGCGATGGTTGATGCCCGTCTTCCCACCGACCGACGAATCGACTTGCGCGAGCAGGGTCGTGGGCAGCTGGATGAAGCGGACGCCGCGCTGATACGTCGCCGCAGCGAAGCCCGCGACGTCGCCGACGACACCCCCACCGAGCGCGACGACCACCGAGCGTCGGTCCAGACGGGCCTCGAGCATCGCATCGTGGATGGTGTCGAGCATCGCCGAGGTCTTGTACGACTCGCCATCGGCGACCGCGACCGGGACGACGCGTCTCGCGATCCCTCGCAACACGTCGCCGAGCGGCTCGCCATACCGCGGCATCAGCGTCGTGTTCGACACGAGCGCGATGTCGGGCCCGTCGAGCGAGCCCAACAGGCGGCTCCAGTAAGCCTCGTGAGCCGCGGGCTTCGCGACCGGACCGTCGACGATCTCGATCGCGTAACTGCGGGTGCCGAGCTGGACCGTGAGCGGCGCCGTGGCTGGCGTCGCGGTCGTCATGCGCTCGCCGCCGACGCGGGCGCGGGATCGTGATCACCGCCGTCGCGCGTCGCATCCGCCGGGATGCCGAGTTGCTCGATGATCGTGCCGACCAGGCGCGAGACGGTCGGCTTGCCGGTATTGACGACGAGATGTGCGACCTCGCGGTACAGGGGTTCGCGTTCGGTCAGGAGATCCTGCAAACGCTGCCGCGGATCCGCACACGCCAGCAGCGGACGATTGCGATCATTGCGCGTGCGTTGCCAGAGATCCTGCACGCGCGCGTGCAGGTAGATCGTGAGACCGCGATCGCGCAGGTGCGAGCGGGTCGCGGACGAGAGCACCGCACCGCCGCCCGTGGCCACCACCATTCCGGACCGTCGCGAGAGCTCGTCGATCACCCGCTCCTCGCGTTGCCGGAAGCCTTCCTCGCCTTCGACTTCGAAGACCGTCGCGATCGCGACGCCCGTCCGCTCGCAGATCTCGTGATCGCTGTCGACGAAGGTCTTGCCGAGTCGACGCGCGAGTTGGCGTCCCACGGCGCTCTTGCCGGCACCCATCATGCCGACGAGAAAGATATTGGCGGTCGCGTCCAACGGTATGGCGTCCAGTCGCAGTCAGCAAATCGTCGGCACCAGAAACACGAATGCCGCCCTCAGGCGGCATTCTCGGTTCACAGCGCGCCGAAAGCTAGCGCAGTGCGACCTTGCCGTCCACCATCGTCGGGGTGATGAAGATCAGGAGCTCGCTCTTGACCGTCGATTTCGCCGTGTTCCTGAACAGGTAGCCGAGCACCGGCACGTCGCCGAGCAACGGCACCTTCGTCGTGTTGTTCGTGTCGGTGACCTGGAAGATGCCGCCCAGCACGACGGTCCCGCCATTATCGACGAGCACCTTCGTGTTCACGTGCTTGGTGTCGATCGCGAAGCCGGCCGTCGTGACCTGACCGACGCTGTCCTTCGTCACATCGACCTCGAGGATGATGTTGCCTTCCGGCGTGATCTGCGGCGTGACCTCGAGTTTGAGGTTCGCCTTGCGGAACTGGATGCTCGTCGCGCCGCTGCTGGTCGCGACCTGGTACGGCAGCTCCGTCCCTTGTTCGATCAACGCCTTGACCTGGTCGGCCGTGACGACGCGCGGGCTCGACACGATCTTGCCGGCACCGTCCGCCTCGAGTGCGGACAGCTCGAGGTTCAGGAACTTGGTCGCCGCCTGGTTGAACAGGCTGATGCCGAGAGATGCCGCGCTCAAGCCGTTGAGCGGTGCGGCCGGTAGGCTGAAGAACTGCGTATTCGGGATGAACGATTCGCCCGTAATCACCTCCTGTCCCGACTGCTCGCCGACACCAAGATAGTTGCCGGTGACGCGATAGCGCTGCCCCGAGGATTGCGGATCGATGTTGCGGTTGAAATAGCCGAGCTTCACGCCGAGGTTGCGGCTGAACTGATCGTTCGCCTCGACGATCCGCGACTCGATGATCACCTGGCGGCTCGGAATGTCGAGCTTCGCGATGACGCCGCGGATCTGTTCGAGCTTGGAGCCTGTCTCGAGCACGAACACCTGGTTGGTCCGCAGGTCGGCGGACGCGGCACCGCGCTTCGACAGAATCCGGTTGGCCGAGCCGGAGGCGCCCCCCGAGCCACCGGCCGCGCCGGTCCCGTTGAGGAAGTCGACGAGATCCTGCGCCTTCTGGTAGTTCAGCTGGAAGGTCTCGCTGCGCAGCGGCTCGAGTTCCGCGATCTGCGACTTGGCCTCGAGGTCGAGCTTCTCCTTCGTCGCCAGTTCGTCCTTCGGTGCGACGAGGATGACGTTGCCGTTCTTCCGCATGTCCAGGCCCTTGGCCTGCAGGATGATGTCGAGCGCCTGGTCCCACGGCACGTCTTTGAGACGCAACGTGAGGTTGCCGCTGACCGAGTCGCTCGTGATGATGTTGAGGTTCGTGAAGTCCGCGATGACCTGCAACAGCGAACGCACGTCGACGTTCTGGAAGTTCAGCGACAGCCGCTCGCCCTTGTAGCCGGCGCGCGTGCTCTGGAACAACTTGTTCGGGTCTTCCTTCAGCGGCTTGACTTCGACCACGAGGCGGTTGTCGGTCTGGTACGCATTGTGTTCCCACAGTCCGCGCGGCTCGATGACCATGCGGACGCTGTCGCCTTGCGAGAACGTGTTGATCGACTGGACCGGCGTCGCGAAGTCGGTGACATCGAGGCGACGACGCAGGTTCTCCGGTAACGATGACTTGAGGAAGTCGACGACGATCGACTGGCCTTGCGTGCGGATGTCCACCCCCGCCTGGCTGTCCGACAGGTCGATGATCACCCGGCCCGTGCCGTCGGGGCCGCGGCGGAAGTCGATGTCGCGAATGCTGTGGGCCGCGATCGTCGGTGCCGCCTCGGCGAAGCGCATCGGCGCGGAAGGACGGGGCGCCGCGTTGGTGGCAACCGACTCGGGAAGCGGGGCCGTCAGCGTGACGACGACCGCGTTACCCTCGATGACCGTGTTGTACGACGTGCTGCGCTTGAGGTTCAGGACGACGCGCGTGCGGTCACCGGCCGCGACGAGGTTGATCGAACGCAGGTCTCCCTGGTTCGCTTCGATGACGTTCTTCCCGGATCCATTGCCGGTCCCGAGGAAGTCGAGCGCGATGCGCGCGGGCGTTGCGACCGAGAAGGACGGCGGGACGGCCGTCGGCGCCGACTTCAGGCCGATGCGAACAACGAGGTTCCCGCCCTGCAGGGAGGACGTGACGTCCTGGATCGAGTTGTCCTGCGCAGTGGCGGACAACGGCCCCAAGCCGAGCAGCAGCGCGAAGGCGAAGAACCAGCCGCGCAAGCGAACGGGGTTGAGGGGGACGGCCGGGCTCGCGCCACGCCGATGCAGATGATTCATCGTTTGTTCTCCTGCAGTTGCAGCGTCGTTGTGCGCTCGACCCACTCGCCGGAGGCATCCTGCACGACTTCCTTGAGGGTGACCTCGTTCTCGTCGATACGCGTGATGAGACCGAAGTTCTGCCCGATGTAATTGCCGACCTTGGCCTGATACACGACGTTATCGGCGCGTAGCAGTGCGTACTTGAGATTCGGACGTTGCAGCGTTCCGACCATCGAGATGGTGTCCAGCGTATAGGCCTCGAGGGGCTCTCGGCGGCGCGAGAGGTCGGGCGCCAGCCCGCTCGTCGACTTGGCGGCGAGCGCCTTGAGCGCGTTCGTCACCTTCGTCGGATCGAAGGGATCGATGCTGGTCTGGTCGCGATAGATGAACGGCTCGAAGACTTTCGGCTCGCTGATCGACGGCGTGACCGGCCGCATGTCCTTGCGCACGTCACTCATCCATTGACGCAACTCGTCGTCGGAACCTCCGCAAGCAGCGAGTGCCAGCGCGAGACAGAGGGGAAGAAGGTTCGCGCTCTTCATTTCTTGGCGGCACCCTTGCGTTGCGCGTCGATCTCGTCCTGATCGAGATAGCGGAAAGTCTTGGCCGTCGCCTCGAGCGTCAGTGGCGACGTCCCCTGAGTCGGCATCGCGATCGTGAGGTTGTTGAGCGTCACGATGCGGGGAAGGCTCGCGATGTCGCTCGTGAACGAGGCGATGTCGTGGTAGTTCCCGACCAGGCGAATGGAGATCGGCAGCTCGGCGTAGTAATTCTTGACGGTGGACTGACCGGGTCGGAACAGGTCGAACTGGAGTCCACGACCGATGCCGGCCTGGTTGATGTCGGACAGCAACGCGTCCATCTCCGCTTTGCTGGGCAGTTGCTTCTCGAGCCGGGCGACGTACTGGGCGGCGAGCTCCTTCTGGCGCTTGAGCGGCTCGAGATTGATCGCCTGCTGCAGCTTGTCCTTGTACTGGGTCTTGAGCTGCTCCTCCTCCCCCTGGCCCCGATGCAACTCGTCGAGTTGATCGCTCCAGTAGAAGTACCAGCCGGCGACCATCACGACGACCACGATGGCGACCAACGCGCTGACTCGCGGAAGAATCGGCCACGTGGAGACATCCCGCGTGTTGAGATTACGGAACTGGTCCGCGTAGCTGTTGATATTCAACTTGGCCATGGATGCGCTTACGATTTGGCCGGCACGGGACGGGCCGGGACTGCCGTCGCGGTCGGCGCCGCGGGTTTGGCATCGCGCGGACGATTGATCGTCAGGCGCATCGTGAACTGGAAGAGCCGCTTCGCCTCACGACCGATCGTGACGGCCTTGATCTCGACGAGCTCGGGCGCCCCGACCCATTCGTTGTTGGTGTTCAGGTTGCGCAGCAATTCGGAGACGCGGTCGTTCGATTGAGCGAGACCGGTCAGTGTGACCTTGAGGTCGTCCTGCACGAGGCTCTGCAGATAGACGCCCTCCGGAACCCGACGGACCAGTTCGTCGAGCAGGTGCACCGGCAGGTTGCGATCGGCCTGGAGATCTTCGACGGCCTGCTGACGCGCCTTGAGCGCCTCGAGGTCCTGACGCAGCGACGCGATTTCCTTGATCTGCTCGTCGAGCTTGGCGTTCTCCGCCTTGATGAAATTGTTTCGCTCGTTCTGCAGGTTGATGTAGCCGTTGATGATGAAACCGATCGCGACGACGAGGACGATGGCCGCCCCGAACGCGAGCCCGATCAGCGTGTAGAAGTCGCGGCGCCGTTGTGCACGCTTCTCGGCCCGGTGCGGAAGGAGGTTGATACGAATCATCAACCGGCTCTCCGCATGGCCAAACCGGTGGCGATCACGAGAGACGGCGAATCGGCGCGCGCCTGCTTGTCCCGAATCGCGGACGGGAGCTCCATTCCCTTGAACGGATTCAGGATGCTCGTCGCGGCCTGGCTGCGCGTGCCCACGACATCGACGAGACCGGGAATCGTCGCGCACCCGCCGGCCAGCATGATCTGATCGACGCGGCTATAGGGAGTGGACGTGAAGAAGAACTGAAGCGCGCGCGTCACTTCGAGCGCGATGTTGTCCGAGAAGGGCTGGAGCAGGTCGCGCTCGTACGTTTCGGGCAGGTCACCCGAACGCTTCTTCGCCTCCGCCTCCTCGGCCGACAGGCCGTAGGCGCGTGCAATTTCCTGCGTGAGTTGATTGCCTCCGAATGCCTGCTCGCGTTCGTAGATGGCTTGATCGTTCAGCGTGACCGAGATCGTGGTCGTCGATGCGCCGATCAGGAAGAGCGCGACGATCTGGCCTTCGCCTTCGTTCGGCATCAGACGAATCACCCGGTCCGCCGTCGCACGCGTCGCATGCGATTCGATGTCCATCACGATCGGCTTCAGGCCCGCGGCCTGAGCGACCGCGACGCGGTCCTCGACTTTTTCCTTACGGGACGCGGCCAACAACACCTCGACATCGTCGGGCGCATTCGCCGCCGGACCGATGACGCTGAAGTCGAGGCTCACCTCGTCGAGCGCGAACGGGATGTATTGATTCGCTTCGCTCTCGACCTGAACCTCGAGTGCTTCCTCCGAGAGACCGCCTGGAAGAATGATCTTCTTCGTGATCACCGCGGCGCTTGGCAAGGCCATCGCGACGTGCCGGGCGCGCGTGCCGCTCTTGCGCATGGCACGCTTCACGGCCTCCGCGACCGCTTCGATATTCTCGATATTTCCGTCGGCGATCGCGCCCTTCGGCAGCGATTCGATGGCATAACGCTCCACGCGATATCCCGCCTCCGCGGACCCGCCCAGCTCGACCAGCTTCACGCTGGACGAGCTGAGATCGAGCCCGAACATCGGCGGATTCTTCGAAGCGAAAAGGGGCCCGAACTCGAAAGCCAAGGTCAAATCCTGTGGGTGATCGCCCTAAGCAAAACTCTTAGCGCCAGGGCTGGAAATTTCTAGAAAAATCTATTATTTTCTGTGGTTTAGCGAGCTTTGCTCGACACGCCGTCAAATGCTAGCAACAGTGATTCCGCGATGTAAAGGAATCCAACGGTCGCCCCGCTGCAAAAACAACAAAAGCACGAACAAGCTCAATCCTGAGACCTCGAGATGCAATTCAATTGATCGAATAAAGCCATTGATCCCCATTCACTTCTGCCGCTTGAATGCACCGTGCGCCGCGGTCCGTGACGTGTTACCCGATGCAGTCTCGGGGCGCGTATGACTCGCGCGACACGACGAGGCCATCCGAAGAACGTCCAGTTGATCGAGGACATTCGGCTTCTGGGTCGAATCCTCGGTGACGTCATCCGCGAGCAGGAGGGCGAGGCGGCGTTCAAGCTGATCGAGCGCATTCGTCAGCTCGCGGTCGCGGACCGCATCGAACACAACCCGCGTGCCGGACGGGCACTTCATCGTTTGCTCGTCGCGCTGTCGATCGACCAAGCGGTGTCCGTCGTTCGCGCGTTCAGCTACTTCTCGCATCTCGCCAATCTCGGCGAGGACCACGACCACCAGCGGCGTCAGCGCGAAGAGGAACGCGGCGGCAAGAAGGTCGACGGCATGTTGTCGCGCAGCCTTGAACGTCTGCAGCAACGCGGCGTGACCTCGGACGAGATTGCCGCGCTCCTGTCGCGGGCTTATCTGTCGCCGGTGCTCACCGCGCATCCGACCGAGGTGAGGCGACAAAGCGTGCTCGATGCCGAACGCGCGATCGCGCGCCTGCTGGCGGAGCGTGAATTCGCGACGAGCGACGGTGCCCGCGCGGACAACGACGGCGCGCTGCGGGCCCGCGTGACCCAGTTGTGGCAGACCCGCATGCTGCGGACCTCGAAGCTCAGCGTCTCGGACGAGATCGACAATGCGCTTTCGTACTACCGCGCCACGTTCTTTCGCGAGATCCCGCGCGTCTATCGCATGCTCGAAGAAGCACTGCCGGGCTTCGACGTGCCCTCGTTCCTGCGAATGGGCAACTGGATCGGAGGCGATCGCGACGGCAACCCGAACGTGACCGCCGAGACCCTCGAACTGGCGCTCGCGCGTCAATGCGAGACCGCGCTGCGCTTCTATCTGACCGAGATCCACGAGCTCGGCGCAGAGCTGTCCATGTCGTCGCTGCTGGTCGCGATCACGCCCGAGATGCAGCGCCTGGCCGACGAGTCGGGAGACCACAACGCTCACCGCATCGACGAGCCGTATCGACGCGCGCTGATCGGCATCTACGCGCGACTCGCGGGCACGCTGCACGCGCTGACCGGGACCGACGCGTTGCGACACGCGATCGCGCCGAGCACGCCGTATCGAGACGCGGAGGAACTCGTGCGCGACCTGGTCGTCGTCGAGGACTCGTTGACGAAGCACTTCGGCGCGGCGCTCACGCCGGCGCGGCTACGCCCGCTCGTTCGTGCGGTCCGCGTCTTCGGCTTCCACCTCGCCACCGTCGACCTGAGGCAGAGCTCTGACCGCCACGAGCTCGTCGTCGCCGAGCTCGTCGCGAACGCGCGCGTGGAGCGCGACTACGCGTCCCTGGACGAGGCGGCGAAGGTCGAACTGCTGACGCGCTTGCTATGCGACCCGCGTCCGTTGCGCGTTCACGGCGCGCAGTACAGCGAGCATACCCAGGGGGAACTCGCGATCTTCGAGGCCGCCCGCGTCGGCATCGAGCGCTTCGGCCCCGCCGCGATTCGCCACGCGATCATCTCGCACACCGAAGCCGTCAGCGATCTGCTCGAAGTCCTGCTGCTGCAGAAGGAATGCGGGCTGATGCACGGCGCGTTGTCGGACACCGGCGACTCGGCCTCGCCTGCGACGGTCGGGCTCATCGTCGTGCCGTTGTTCGAGACCATCGCCGATCTGCGCGAGGCAGCGGCGATCATGGCCGCGTTCTACCGTGTGCCCGGCATCGCCGAGCTGGTCGTCGCATCGGGCGGTGTGCAGGACGTCATGCTCGGGTATTCCGACAGCAACAAGGATGGCGGCTTCTTCACCAGCAACTGGGAGTTGTACCGCGCCGAGACCGCGTTGAAGACGCTCTTCGACGAACTCGCGACGAGACATCGCATCGTGTTGCGCCTCTTCCATGGTCGCGGAGGAACGGTCGGCCGCGGTGGCGGCCCGAGTTATCAGGCCATCCTCGCGCAGCCGCCCGGGACCGTGAACGGCCAGATCCGACTCACCGAGCAAGGCGAAGTGATCGCGTCGAAATACGCGAACGCCGACATCGGCCGACGCAATCTCGAGACCCTCGTCGCCGCGACGCTCGAGGCCAGCCTGTTGCCCTCGGTCAAGCGCGTGCCGAAGAACTTCCTGGATGCGGCCGACGCGCTGTCGCAAGCGAGCATGGCCGCATATCGCGAGGTCGTCTACGAGACGCCGGGCTTCACCGACTTCTTCTTCACCGCGACCCCGATCCGCGAGATCGCGGAGCTCAACATCGGGTCCCGACCCGCGTCGCGAAAGGCGACTCGCGCGATCGAGGACCTGCGCGCGATTCCCTGGAGCTTCAGCTGGGGACAGAGCCGCGTCGGCCTGCCCGGATGGTTCGGTTTCGGAACGGCGGTCGAAACCTGGCTCGGTGATGCGAAGGCGAACCGCGGTCGGGAGCAGCGCGAGCGCCTCGACCTGCTTCGTCGCATGGCGCGGGAGTGGCGCTTCTTCGCGGCCCTGCTCTCGAACATGGACATGGTCATGGCGAAGAGCGACCTCGGAATCGCCGCACGCTACTGCGAACTCGTTCCCGACCGACGTCTCGCGAAGCGCGTGTTTCGCTTGATCGACGCCGAATGGAAGCGGACCGAGCGCGCCATGCTGCTGATCACGGGCAACGCGAAGCGCTTGACCGACAACCCCGGGCTGGCGTTGTCGATCGAGCACCGGCTTCCCTATATCGATCCGCTCAATCACCTGCAGATCGAATTAATGCGGCGTCATCGACTCGCGCGCGGCAGCGACGAGCCGAACGAACGCATGCACCGGGGCATCCATATGTCGATCAACGGTCTCGCGGCCGGGCTTCGCAACTCCGGCTGACGCAGAACGAAGACCCGGACCGCCCGGATATAATCGCTTCCCCTCCAAGGACCGCGCGTCGCGCGGTCCCGCCGCTCGATCCCCCGAATCGCATGCCGAGCAATTCCTCGCCGTCCTCCTCGGCGACTTCCAAAGCACCACGCAGTCGCATCTGGCGCATCGTCGCGTGGGTGGTCGGGTCGCTCGCGGCGCTGATCGCATGCGGCGTCTTCGCCGTGATGATCGCAGTCGCGCTGGCCTATCGGAACCTGCCGTCGATCGAGGCGTTGACGGACTACCGCCCGAAGATCCCGTTACGGGTCTACACGTCCGATGGCGTGCTGATCGGCGAATTCGGCGACGAGCGCCGGGCGGTCGTGTCGATCGCCGAGGTCCCGAAGGTGATGAAGGACGCGATCCTCGCCGCCGAGGACGAACACTTCTATCAGCACAACGGGATCGACTATCTGGGCGTTCTACGCGCCGCATCGAAGAATCTCGCGAACGGCGTGTTCCTCGGCAGCGGACGTCGACAAGGCGCCTCGACGATCACGCAACAGATCGCTCGCAACTTCTTTCTGTCCAGCGAGCAAAGCTACATCCGCAAGTTCTACGAGGCGCTGCTCACGTTCAAGATCGAGGGCGAACTGACCAAGGACCAGATCCTCGAGGTCTATATCAATCAGATCTACCTTGGGCAGCGGGCGTACGGCTTCGGTTCGGCGGAACGGGTCTACTTCGGCAAGGCGCTCAAGGACGTGACGCCAGCCGAGGCGGCGATGCTCGCCGGTCTTCCGAAGGCGCCGTCGACGTCGAACCCCGTCGTCAATCCGAAGCGCGCCCGCGAACGGCAACTGTATGTGCTCGGGCGCATGCGGGATCTCGGCTTCATCGACGCGGCCACCTACGAGTCGGCGCGAGCGACCCAGCCCGTCGTCAAGGTCGAGAGCGAGGGCTACGCGGTCCATGCCGAGTACGTCGCCGAGATGGCCCGACAGATCGCGTTCGAACAGTTTCGCGAGGAGGCCTATACCCGCGGTCTGAGCGTGTACACGACGCTGATCTCGGGAGAGCAGAACGCAGCCTACGAATCCGTCCGGGCAGGCGTGCTCGACTACGAGCGGCGCCACGGCTACAACGGGCCGGAAGCGTTCGTCGATCTTCCGACGACCGACAGCGGCGAGGAATTCGACGCGGCGATCGAGGACAACCTGCTCGACTATCCGGACAGCGACGACATCCTGTCGGCCATCGTGCTGTCCGCGTCACCGAAGAAGATCGAGGCGGTCCGCACCGACGGCGTCGTCGAGATCACCGGGGATGGGCTGCGATTCGCTGCATCCGCCTTGACGGACAAGGCGCCGCAGACCAAGCGCATCCGTCGCGGGGCGATCATTCGCGTCACGAAGAATGCGAAGGGCCAGTGGGAAGTGATCCAGATGCCGCAGGTCCAGGCGGCACTCATCGCCGCCAATCCGAGAGACGGTGCGATCCACGCCCTCGTCGGAGGCTTCGACTTCAATCGCAGCAAGTTCAACCACGTGACGCAGGCCTGGCGCCAGCCCGGCTCGAGTTTCAAGCCCTTCATCTACTCGGCCGCGCTCGAGCGCGGGTTCACGCCATCCACGATCGTCAACGACGCGCCCGTCCACATCGACGCGGGAACCACCGGCAGTCAGGCTTGGGATCCCAAGAACTATGACGGCAAGTTCGACGGACCCATATCGCTGCGTCAGGCGTTGGCGAAGTCGAAGAACATGGTCTCGATCCGCATCCTCCAGGCGATCGGGCCGAAGTACGCGCAAGGAACGCTGGCGCGCTTCGGGTTCGACCCGGAAAAGCATCCGGCCTATCTGACGATGGCTCTCGGGGCGGGTTCGGTCACGCCATGGCAGATGGTCGGCGCCTATTCGGTCTTCGCGAACGGCGGCTACAAGATCAATCCGTATTTCATCGCGCGCATCGTCGACAACACCGGGCGGGAGCTCGCCCGCGTGACGAAGAGCGTGGCCGGGGACGAAGCGAATCGCGTCATCGACGCGCGCAACGCGTTCGTCACGGACAGCCTGCTACGCAGCGTCGCGCGCTTCGGAACCGCGGCGAAGATCACGCAGGTCCTCAAGCGCAACGACCTCGCCGGCAAGACGGGCACGACCAACGACTCGCACGACGCGTGGTTCGCCGGCTACAGCAACGACAACCTCGTCGGCGTCGCGTGGATCGGCTTCGATCAGCCAAAGTCCCTCGGCGATCGCGAAACGGGGGGCGGCCTCGCGCTGCCGATATGGCTCGGCTACATGAGCAAGGCACTCAAAGGCGTCACCGAGAAAGAGCGCGTCCCGCCGGCGGGCGTCGTCAACGTCGGAGGCGAGGTCTACTACGTCGAGAATCAACCCGGCCAGGGCGTTCAGTCGCTCGGCCTCGACGATCCGGTTCCGGGATCCGACGCCGCTCCTGCAGACAACGGGCCGTCGTCGGTCAACCCGGGACACGATCCCGTGCAGACGCCCGCCCCGGGGCCGTCGCAGCCGCAAACGCCGCAATACCAGGATCCGCGGGATCGGACGTTCGGGACCTGACGTCGTCAGAGGACGAGCGGTGTCCCCGTCTCTTCCTCGACGAGGCTCGAGAGACGCGTCTTCAGATCCGGGCCTCCGCGCGTGTCGTCCCAGGTCTCGCGCACGTCGTCCCATCGATAGTGGAAGCCGCCGCTCTTGGCCGCCAGCCACACTTCATGGTTCGCCTCCTGACTGTTGACGACCATGCGACGCCCCGATTCGAACGTGATCGTGAGCACGGTCCCCGCGCGTTCGACGTCGACGTCGTGATCGTCGCCAAGACGATCGAAGGCCGCATCGATCGAGGACAACAGGCGCTCGACGCGGTCGGTGAAATCGTCCGATCCTGATGAAACCACCATGCTAGACTCCGTCGCCTTTTTCACGCCGAGAACGACAATGCGCCGCCCGTATGGACCGCGTTCTTTCCTGCGAGCCAGCATTGTATTGATGGTTCTCGCTCTGCTCGGCACGCAAGTCGTCGGATGCGGACAACGCGGCCCGCTCTACTTGCCCGACAAAGAGAATCCCGACAAGCGCCGATGACGCTGCCGCCGCACTTCGAATTCCGCGGCCGGGAGCTCTACGTTGAACGCGTCGCGCTGTCGACGATCGCGGAGCGCTACGGCACGCCGGCGTACGTCAAC
>Ga0247783_1000085_pt1 | contig 29251 bp, 27 predicted proteins | sample UWRJL064202C5_FD_179911 | JGI IMG/M metagenome (GOLD analysis project Ga0247783, IMG submission 179911) | Plant litter microbial communities from Arlington Agricultural Research Station in Wisconsin, United States - UWRJ-L064-202C-5 | ecosystem: Environmental > Terrestrial > Plant litter >...
GCGAGGCTCACGCGCTCGTCGAGCGCCGCGCGAATCGTCCGGACGAACTCCTCGACGGCCTCGACCGCGCGCGCGGGCCCGGCTGCCTCGATGGTCTCGACGATGCGGCTGCCGATGACGACCGCATCGGCCACCCGTGCGACGGCCGCCGCGGACGCGGCGTCGCGAATGCCGAAGCCGACGCCGATCGGCAGGTCGGTATGACGGCGGATCAGCGGGATGCGTTCCGCGACCGAGGCGACGTCGAGCGTGTTCGCGCCGGTGATCCCGCGCAGCGCGACGTAGTAGAGGTAGCCCGTCGCCGCGCGCGCGATGCGCGCGATGCGCTCGTCGCTCGACGTCGGCGAGAGCAGGTAGATGCTGCACAGCCCCGCGTCCTTCAACGCGGCGCCGAACGTCTCGGCTTCCTCCGGCGGGTAGTCGACGACCAGCACGCCGTCGACGCCGCCGCCCGCGAGCGCCGCGGCCAACGCGGACAGCCCTCCCAGCGCCGCGGCCAACTGCTCGAACGGATTCGCATAACCCATCAGCACGACCGGGGTCGTCGCATCGTCGCGGCGGAACGCGCGCACGCAGTCGAGCGTCGCGGCAAGTCCGACGCCGTTCGCGATCGCGCGTTCGGCCGCACGCTGGATGACCGGACCGTCGGCCGAGGGGTCGGAGAACGGCACGCCGAGCTCGATGACGTCGGCGCCGGCACGCGCCATGCCGTGCATCAACGCGATCGTGACCTCGGCCGATGGGTCGCCCGCGGCGATGTAGGGGACGAGGGCACGCCGACCGGCGGCACGCAACGCGGCGAAGCGACGATCGATGCGATTCCCGCTCATGCCGGCGCCCCGGCTTGTGCGGCGAGCACGATGTGCAAGTCCTTGTCGCCGCGGCCCGAGAGGTTGACGAGCAGGATCTGGTCGGGCGACATCGTCGGCGCGATCTTCGCCGCGTACGCGAGCGCGTGACTCGACTCGAGCGCGGGGATGATCCCTTCGATGCGACAGCAGTCGTGGAAGGCGGCGAGCGCCTCGGCGTCGGTCGCGCCGACGTATTGCGCACGCCCCGTCTCCATCAGCCACGCGTGTTCGGGCCCGACGCCCGGATAGTCGAGGCCCGCGGAAATCGAGTGCGTCTCCGTGATCTGTCCGTTCGCGTCCTGGAGGACGTAGGTGCGATTGCCGTGCAGCACGCCGGGCGCGCCACGCTGCAGGCTCGCCGCGTGACGGCCCGTGTCGAGTCCGTCGCCCGCCGCTTCGACGCCGATCAGGCGGACCGACGCGTCGTCGATGTAGTCATGGAAGATCCCCATCGCGTTGCTGCCCCCGCCGACGCAGGCGATCACGACGTCGGGCTGCCGGCCTGCGCGGGCGGGCATCTGCACGCGGCATTCGCGACCGACGACAGCGTTGAAGTCGCGCACCATCATCGGATAGGGATGGGGGCCCGCGACCGTGCCGATGATGTAGTACGTGGTCTCGACGTTCGTGACCCAGTCGCGCATCGCTTCGTTCAATGCGTCTTTCAGCGTCCGCGATCCCGAGTCGACCGGCACGACCGTCGCGCCGAGCAGGTTCATGCGATGGACGTTCGCCGCCTGACGCACGACGTCGTCGCTGCCCATGTAGACGATGCACTCCATCCCGTAGCGCGCGGCGACCGTCGCGCTCGCGACGCCGTGCTGGCCGGCGCCGGTTTCGGCGATCACGCGTCGCTTGCCCATGCGCTTCGCGAGCAAGGCCTGGCCGACCGTGTTGTTGATCTTGTGCGCGCCCGTATGGTTGAGGTCCTCGCGCTTGAACCAGATCTGCGCGCCGCCGAGACGCCCGCTCCAGCGTTGCGCGTGATAGACCGGGCTCGGACGACCGACGAAATGCGCGAGCTCGGCCTCGAGTTCCGCGACGAAGCCGGCGTCGCGACGAAAGCGCGCATACGCGGCATCGAGCTCGTCGAGCGCGCGCATCAGGGTCTCGGCCACGAAACGTCCGCCGAAGCGTCCGTAATGGCCCGTCGCGTCCGGTCGAGCGGCGACGGCCGCCGGCGTGGCGAGATCGTCGCGCACGATCCGGGCGGCCTGCAGTGCTGCGAACGAGGTGACGCTCATCGGTCCTTCGTGTTGGTCATGCGATCGTGGTCCCGAACCGCGGCGACGAACGCTTTCATCGCACGCACATCCTTGATCCCCTTCGCGCTCTCGATGCCGGACGACGTGTCCACCGCGAACGGTCGGAGCCGGGTCAGCGCTTCGACCACGTTGCCTGCGTGGAGACCGCCGCCGAGCATGATGCGTGGTCGCGACGCCGGGCCGATCAGCGATGCGGGGACGAGCGACCAGTCGAAGGAGAGTCCGGAGCCGCCGTATCCCGCGCTGTGGGAATCCAGGAGAAGCAGGTCGGCGCCAGCGTGCAGGCGGGCGAATTCTAACAAATCGAGCTTCGGCTCCACGCGCGCGGCCTTGATGCGCGGCCGATCGACGGCCGCGACCTGTTCCGGCGTCTCGTCGCCGTGAAATTGCAGCACCGTCAACGGCACCGTGTCGAGCAGGCGCGCGAGTTCGTCCGGCGACGCGTCGACGACGAGTCCGACGGTCGCGATCGACGGCGGCACCCGCGTGACGAGCGCGCGCGCCTGCGCGGGCGTCAACGCGCGCGGACTCGCCGGATAGAAGACGAAACCGAGCGCGTCGACGCCGAGCGCGACCGCCGCATCGACGTCCTCGGCGCGCGTGAAGCCGCAGAACTTGATGCGCGTGCGGACCGGTTCGTCGTCCTGGCGCGCGAGGAACGCCGGCGTCATGCCGCGAATCCGGCGTGGATGGTGGAGAAGGCGGGAGGCTCGGGCAACACGATGCGTGCAGGGTAATCGACGCGCGCGAGATAGAGGCCGTCGGGCATGAAGGTCGGCGCCGCGAGCGCGCGATCGCGACCCGCGATCAGTTCCGCGATCCAGCCGGGCTCGTGACAGCCGCGGCCGATCGCGAGGAGCGCACCGACGAGGTTGCGCACCATGTGCTGCACGAACGCGCTCGCGGTGAACGTGAAGCAGACGAAGTCGCCGTCGACCGCGACGTCCGCGCGCGTCATCGTCTTGACCGGCGACTTCGCCTGGCATTCGGCCGCGCGAAACGCGGAGAAGTCGTGCGTGCCGAGCAGAAGGCGGGCGGCCGTCCGCATCGCGTCGACCGTCAGCGGCGTGTGCGTCCATCCCGCACGCCCGTGCCAGTGCGGCGAGCGATTCGGATGGACGCGCAGCAGATAGCGGTAGGTCCGGGCCATCGCGTCGAAGCGCGAGTCGAAGGACGCGTCGACCTCGGCCGACCACGTGACCGCGATCGACGCCGGCAGCAACGCGTTGACCCCACGCACCCAGCCGGCGAGCGTGCGCGGCGCGGACGTGTCGAAGTGGACGACCTGTCCGAGCGCATGGACTCCGGCATCGGTCCGTCCGGCGCATGCGACGCGGACGCGCGCGTCGGCGAAATGGGAGAGGGCCTCCTCGAGGACGTCCTGGACCGTGAGCCGATGCGGCTGGGACTGCCAGCCGTGCCACGCACGGCCGTCGTACTGGAGGCCGAGCGCGAGACGATTCATGAGGACCTCGTCTCCGGCGATGCGACTCGCCGCGCGAACGCGGCGAGCGTGATCAGCCGAGCGTCGTGATCAGTTGACGGGCGCGTTCGGATTGCGCGGCATCGCCGTTGCGCACGACTTCCTCGAGCAGTTCGCGTGCGCCGTCCTTGTCGCCGATGTCCGTGTACGCCATCGCGAGGTCGAGCTTGGTGGCCATCGCCTGCCACGTCTCGCCCTTGCCGGCGAACTCGGTCTTGTCGAGATCGGTCGCGCCGTAGCCCTGCTTGTCGAGTTCGAGGTTGATTGCGGATGCGGAGAACGCATCCAGCGGTTCGGTCTTGTCGAACTGGTTCGCGAACATGTCCTTCGACGGCGAGGCCTCGGGCGCGGGCGCCGGTGCCTCGGCCATCGGTTCGCTCGCCGTCAATGGGTCGACGCCGACGATGCTCGATCCGAAGATGTCCGACGCGGTGAACGAGTCCGCGTCGGCCGGACGCGCCGCCGTTGGCTCCTGTTCGGCGCGAGCGCGGAACGCGGGCAGGTTGACCGCCGTCCGTGCCTCCGGGTCCCCGCTGCCGATACTCGACGTGACGAAGGGCTCGACGACGGACTTGTTCGCACCGCCGACGTCGAAGTCGAGGCCTCCGCCGGCCTTGGCGCTCGCGTCGGGCGACGCGACGCGCGGATCCGCAGGCTCGGGGGGTTCGGCCGTCGGACCGATGTCGGTGAAGCCCAGATCGAAGTCGAGGTTCATCGCCGGCGCGGTCGTCGGCGGCTCCTCGCGCTGGATCGGCTCGGTCTTCGCGAACGTCGAGCGCTCGAGCGCGGTCGCCCCGGCGGCCGCAGCGGTCATGAAGCCGGCGCCGGTCGCCGAGCGCAGCGAGGACGTCGACGGCGTCGTTACCGACGGCGCCTGAGCCGAGTCGAACGACGCGGACGTGATCGACGAAGGCGCGGCGGCGGGCACCGGCGCGACGTCGCGGTACAACGGATTCTGCGGATCGATCGAATGCCCCAGTGCGGAGGCCTGCTTCCAGTCCTCGCCCTGGCCGCCGGTCTTCGCATACAGCTCGGACGCCATCGTCTCGAAGTTCTTCGCGTCGCCGCGCTTCGCGTAGATCTCGAGCAGCTTGAGTCGGACCGCGTGCCGATCGCTGTCCGCGCGCAGCGCTTCCTTGAGGATCTCCTCGGCCTGCGCGTCGCGCCCGTAGGCGATGTAGACGTCCGCTTCGGCGACCGGATCGACCTCGTTCTGCTCGGGCAGGTTGCCCGCGACCGGAACGAAGTTCGAATGGAAGCCGCTGTTCGCCGTGTCGACGGACTGTCCGCCGGTCGTCCCGAACACCGAGTTCGGATGCAGCGCGCTGTTGTCGACGAAGATGCTGTCCTCGAAGCTCGAGAGCTTGCGACGGCGCTGCCACGTGTAGACGGCGTAGCCGATCAACGCGACCAGCACGATCAGTCCGACGACGACCAGGATCGAGTTCTCCATCAGCGACTCGAAGATGCCGGGCTCGTCGACCGCGACGGGCGTCGCGGCCTTCTTCGGCACGACGGGCGCCGGTGCCGGTGCGGGCGCGGGCGTCGGCGCCGCGGTCGGCGGCGTGACGGCCGTCGGGGCCGGGCTCGGTGCGGGCGCGGCCGGAGGGCTCGTCGTCGCGGCGGGCGCGGGGGTCGGCGCCGCGGCCGGCGGCGGCGTGACCGACGCTGGAGGAGCCGCGGTCGGCGTGGCCGTCGTCGTCGCTGCCCCGCCCTTCTGCAGGTCGGCCAGCGTCGCGTTCTTCAATGCGAGCAGGGCCTGCAGGTCCTGCACGCTCTTCTCGAGTTGGGCGAGTCGCGTCTTGGTCTCGTTGAGCTCGCGATCCTTCGCGGCGATCTCGGTCGCCGACTGCCCGGTCCCGGCCCGCAGCGCCGGCGCGCTCGCCGCACTCGGATCCTTGATCTCGGGCTTCGAGAGCTGCAGGCGGTCGCCGCTCGCGGCCGGGGTCGCGACGTCGTCGACCCGTGTCGTCAGCTTGCCCGAGGCCTGCGCGCCCGAAGGCCGGGCCGTCGGCGCATCGCCCGCGCTCCGCGCGAGACGTTGGCTGTAGGCCCCGAAGTTGTCGCTCTGCGCGACGAGCGTGCGGCGCGCATCGCCGCTCGTGATGGTCTTCGCGCTCGCCGCGTCGGGAATGTGCAGCGTCGCGCCGGCCATCAGCTTGTTGACGTTGCCCGAGAAGGCCTGCGGGTTGTCGCGATACAGCGCGGCCGCCATCTGGTCGACGCTCACGTCGTCGGGTTTCACGCTGCGCGCGATCGACAACGCGGAGTCGCCGCGCTGGACGACGTAATCGCCGTCACGGGCCGGGGTCGACGAGCGCGGCGCGGCCGGACCGCTCGAGGCCGTCGAGTCGGTCGGCGCGGCGGCGGCGCGCGGCGCGCGGCGCGGCGCCGGCGCGGTCTGCGCCTGCACGATCGTCGCACCGGGCTCGACCTCGCGGCGCGCGGTGCGCGACTCCGGCGGATCGAGCAGCAAGGTGTATTCGCGAACGAGGCGTCCCGAGCCCCAGGTGAGTTCGACAAGCATGTCGACGAAGGGCTCGTTGACGACCTGATTCGACGTCACGAGCACGTAGGCCTGGCCGCTGGGGCGACGCTGGATCGAGAAGCGCAAGCCGTTGAGCGCGGTCCCGTATTCGATGTTGGCCTGTGCGAACGCATCGGCATTCGCGAGGCGGACCGACAACGTGCCCGCGTCGTCGCGGCCGACGGAATTCAACTCGATTTCCGCGCGGAGCGGTTGGCCGAGCGCGGAGAGGAGACGCAACTGGCCGAGCCCGGCCGCGTCGGCACCGAGGGACGCGGCCGACAACGCGAGCGCCGCCGCGACATGACGGTAGAGCGCCTTGCGCGCGGTCGTCGGCGCAGTCAGCGGCCGCGGCTTTCTTTTCGAAGCAAGCTTCATTCTGGATCCCTGCAGTGGTGGCATGCATTGGGCCGAACGACGACCGCGCCGCTTGGGGCGTCGGCGCGGGCGGATCGGGTGCTGCACACGCGCTTCACCAATTCCAATCTAAGTTCATGGACTTAGGCTGTTCAGCTTACGCATCTCGGCAACATTGTCTGTTCGCCCCGCGTCCAGCGCCAGCAACCTTGTTGCCCAATGACAACGATTAGGAGCGCAATCTTGGTCGTGCTAAGGACTCCGCCCCTGTCGGCCGCCGCGAATCGCCCGCCCGGCCTCGGACCCGGCCTCGGTCCGCTCAGCGCTCCAGCAGGATCCTCAGCATGCGGCGCAGCGGCTCGGCCGCGCCCCAGAGCAGTTGATCGCCGATCGTGAACGCGCCGAGATATTCGGGGCCCATCGCGAGCTTGCGCAATCGCCCGACCGGGATGGTCATCGTGCCGGTGACGGCGGCGGGCGTCAGTGCTGCGACGGTCGCGTCGCGCGTGTTCGGCACGACCCGCGTCCACGGCGTCGACTGCGCGACCAGCGCGGTCACGTCATCGAGCGGCACGTCGCGTCGCAGCTTGATCGTCAACGCCTGCGAGTGACAGCGCATCGCGCCGACGCGCACGCAGATCGAGTCGATCGGCGTGGCGGCCGCCGCGAAGCCCGGGCCGCGACCGAGGATCTTGTTCGACTCGGCCATGCCCTTCCACTCCTCGAGCGACACCCCGTCGCCCATGTCGCGGTCGATCCAGGGAATGAGGCTGCCCGCGAGCGGCACCCCGAAGTTGACGATCTCGTCGGCCGTGAGAGCGTGCTGCGCCGCGAGCACCTTGCGGTCGATGTCGAGGATGGCCGACGCCGGATCCGCGAGTTCGTCGGCGACCGCGTCGTGGATCGTGCCGAATTGCGTGAGCAGTTCGCGCATGTGCTGCGCGCCGCCGCCGGACGCGGCCTGGTAGGTCGTGCACGTCATCCACTCGACCAGGTCCTCGCGGAACAGCGCGCCGATGCCCATCAGCATGCAGCTCACGGTGCAATTGCCGCCGATGAAATTCCGCACGCCCTTCCCGAGCGCCGCGTCGATCAGCTCGCGGTTCACCGGATCGAGCACGATGATCGCGTCGTCCTTCATGCGCAGCGTCTTCGCGGCATCGATCCAGACGCCGTTCCATCCTGCAGCCCGCAGCTTCGGATAGACCTCGGTCGTGTAGTCGCCGCCCTGGCAGGTCAGGACGACGTCGAGCTGCTTGAGCGCGTCGATGTCGAAGGCGTCGCGCAGCTTGTCGGTCCTGCGCGTGTGCTTGCCCGTGCCGACGTCGGGGCCCGCGCCGCCGACATTCGACGTGCTGAAGAACACCGGCTCGATCAGCGCGAAGTCGTCCTCCGCGTTCATGCGGTCCATCAGGACCGACCCGACCATGCCCCGCCATCCCACCATCCCGACCGTCTTCATGTCCTCGCCCGCGAATCCATTCAGTAAATAGTCTTTACAACAGCGCGACTATACCGTGCGCAGCGCGGCGACGACGGCGTCGCCCATCGCCGCGGTCGATACCGTCCCGCCGAGGTCGGCCGTCCGCAGGCCGTCGCGCAGCACGGCCTGGACCGCCGCTTCGATGCGATCCGCGAGCGGCGGCTTCCCGAACGTGTAGCGCAACATCATCGCGACCGACAGGATCGTCGCGATCGGATTCGCGATGCCGCGACCCGCGATATCGGGCGCCGAACCGTGCGAGGGCTCGTACAGTCCCTTGCCGCTCGCGTCGAGCGACGCCGACGGCAGCATCCCGATCGAGCCGGTCAGCATCGCGGCCTCGTCGGACAGGATGTCGCCGAACATGTTGCCGGTAACGATGACGTCGAAGGACTTCGGCGCCTTGACGAGTTGCATCGCGGCGTTGTCGACGTACATGTGGTCGAGCGCGACGTCCGGATAGTCGGCGTGCACCTCGGTCACGACGTCTTTCCAGAACTGGAACGTCTCGAGCACGTTCGCCTTGTCGACGCTGGTCACCTTGGCAGGCTGACCGGCGTCACGCGTCCTTGCACGAGTCCGCGCGGCCTCGAACGCGACGCGCGCGATGCGCTCGATCTCGGGACGCGCGTAGCGCATCGTGTCGAACGCCTCGTCCGCGCCGGCGAACGCGCCGTCGGGCGAAGGACGGCGGCCGCGCGGCTGGCCGAAGTAGATGTCGCCCGTCAGCTCGCGAACGATCAGGATGTCGAGGCCCGAGACGATCTCGGGCTTGAGCGACGACGCCCCGGCGAGTTCGGCATACAGGATCGCGGGTCGCAGATTCGCGAACAGGCCGAGCTCGCGGCGCAGGCCGAGGATCGCCTGCTCCGGCCTCAGCGCACGGGGCAGCGCGTCGTACTTCCAGTCGCCGACCGCCCCGAACAACACGGCCTCGGCGGCCTTCGCGGCCGCGAGCGTCCCGTCCGGCAGCGGATGACCGTGGGTCTCGTACGCGGCGCCGCCGACGTCCGCGACGATCATCTCGACATGCTCGCCCGTCGCGTCGAGAACCTTCAACGCCTCGGCGACGACTTCGGGCCCGATGCCGTCACCGGGCAATACGGCGATCTTCATGGAACGCTTTCGATGGAGGGTCGTACGCGCGACCCGGGGTCCGCTCAGGCGATGGTGTTGTCGAGCCAGGGACGTTTCGCGAGATGCTTCGCCTCGAAGGCGCGAATCGCGTCGGCGCGCTTGAGCGTCAGGCCGATGTCGTCGTAGCCGTGCAGCAGCCGGTCCTTGCGCGACGCGTCGACGTCGAAGGGCGTCGCGGCCTCCGACGGCTCGACGACGAGCTGGCGCTCGAGGTCGATCGTCAACGCATAGCCGCTCGTGATCGCGGTGTCGTGCAGGATGCGCACGATGACCGCGTCGGGCAGCACGATCGGCAGCAGGCCGTTCTTGAAGCAGTTGTTGTAGAAGATGTCGGCGTACGAGCGCGCGACGATCGCGCGAAAGCCGAATTGCTCGAGCGCCCACGGCGCGTGCTCGCGCGACGAGCCGCAGCCGAAGTTCTGGCCGGCCACGAGCACCGAGGCCTTCTGGTAGCGCGGCTGGTTCAGCACGAAGTCCGGATTCGGACGACGGCTGTGCGGATCCATGCCCGGCTCGCCGTGGTCGAGATATCGCCAGTCATCGAACAGGTTCTCGCCGAAGCCGGTGCGCGCGATCGACTTCAGGAACTGCTTCGGGATGATCGCGTCGGTGTCGACGTTGTCGCGGTCGAGCGGCGCGACGATGCCGCGATGGATGCGGAAGGGTTTCATCGGATTCAGATTCGACGGACGTCGACGAAGCGACCCTCGATGCCGGCCGCGGCCGCCATCGCGGGACTGACGAGATGGGTGCGGCCGCCCTGCCCCTGGCGACCTTCGAAGTTCCGGTTCGACGTCGACGCGCAGCGCTCGCCGGGCTCGAGACGGTCCGCGTTCATCGCGAGGCACATCGAGCAGCCCGGGTCGCGCCACTCGAAACCCGCGCCGATGAAGATCTTGTCGAGGCCCTCGGCCTCGGCCTGCGCCTTCACGAGCCCGGACCCCGGCACGACCATCGCGAGTTTCACGGTCTTCGCGACGCGACGATTGAGACGCTTGACCACCGCCGCGGCCTCGCGCAGATCCTCGATGCGCCCGTTCGTGCACGACCCGATGAACACCTTGTCGATCGAGATGCGATCGATCGGCGTGTCCGGCGCCAGTCCCATGTAGATCAGCGCGCGTTCGATGCCGTCGCGCTTCTGCGCGTCGCGCTCGCGATCCGGGTCCGGCACGCGGCCGTCGATCGTCGCGACCATCTCCGGCGACGTGCCCCACGTGACCTGCGGCTTGATCGTCGACGCATCGAGCTCGACGACGCGATCGAAGTGCGCGCCGGGGTCCGAGTGCAGCGTGCCCCATTCGAGGACGGCCGCGTCCCAGAGCGGCCCGCGCGGGGCATAGGGCAGGCCGCGCACGTAGGCGATGGTCGTCGCGTCGCAGGCGATCAGGCCCGAACGCGCGCCCGCCTCGATCGCCATGTTGCAGACGGTCATGCGGCCTTCCATCGACAGCGCGCGGATCGTGCTGCCGGCGAATTCGATCGCGTGGCCGGTCCCGCCCGCCGTGCCGATCTTGCCGATCACCGCGAGCACGAGGTCCTTCGCGGAACAGCCGCGCGGCATCGGTCCTTCGATGCGCACCAGCATGTTCCTGACCTTCTTCGTCACGAGCGTCTGCGTCGCGAGCACGTGTTCCACCTCGGACGTGCCGATGCCGAACGCGAGCGCGGCGAACGCGCCGTGCGTGCTCGTGTGCGAGTCGCCGCAGACGACCGTCATGCCGGGCAGCGTCGCGCCCTGTTCGGGGCCGATGATGTGCACGATCCCCTGGCGCGGGTCGCGCATGTCGAAGTACTTGAGCCCGTAGGCCTTCGCGTTCGCGTCCAGGGTCTCGACCTGCAGCCGGGAGACGGGGTCGGCGATGCCCTCGGCCCGATGCGTCGTCGGCACGTTGTGATCGGCGACCGCGAGGTTCGCGTGATTGCGCCACGGTTGACGATCGGCCAGGCGCAGTCCTTCGAAGGCCTGCGGGCTCGTCACTTCGTGCAGCAGATGACGATCGATGTACAGCAGCGCGGTCCCGTCCTCGTCGACGTGGACCCGATGCATGTCCCACAGCTTGTCGTAGAGGGTAGAAGCCATCGTGAGCCGCTCGTCGCGCGGAGGGAAAAAGGGGGCGGCGATTATGACATCGTTGCACCCGGCCGACCCGCGTGGCACCGTAGCGCCCCCGACGAAAACAACGAGGACACGATGAAGGCCAGACTCCGGACGACCGCATGCCTGCTCGCGCTCGCGCTCACCTTCGGCGGCGCGACTGCGTTCGCCGCGGTCGACGTCGGCGGGATTCGCGTCGACGAGGAGGCGACCGTCGCGAACCAGAAGCTCGTCCTCAACGGCGCGGGCATCCGCACGCGCGCCTTCTTCAAGGTCTACGTCGCGGCGCTGTACCTGCCGACGAAGAAGAGCGACACGAAGGAGGTCCTCACGCTACCCGGCGCGAAGCGCGTCGCCGTCACGATGCTGCGCGAGGTCTCGAGCGACGACCTCGGCGAGGCGCTGGTCACCGGCATCCGAAAGAACTCCACGCCCGACGAGATCCGGCGCTTCGGTCCGCAACTGATCGCGATGGGCGACATCTTCGGCAAGATCCCGAAGCTCAAGAAGGGCGAGAGCTTCCACGTGGACTGGGTGCCCGGCAGCGGGACCGTCGTCAGCGTCGACGGCAAGCCGGTGGCCGACGCGATCGCCGACGAGGCTTTCTACAACGCGATCCTGCGCATCTGGCTCGGCGACGATCCGGCCGACAAGAACCTCAAGCCCGCGATGCTCGGCGTGAAATCCTAGGCTGGCTCGGGCGTAGCGCAGCTCGGCGTCTTCGACCCGGTCGTCGATCGACGCGTCCGCAATGGCGCTTGACCTCGAGTTCACTCTAGCTCGTTCAATACCGTCATCGCGGCCCGCGGCGGCCGCCCTTTTCGGAGCTCCCATGAACGCGCAAGAGAACAAACGATTCATCCAGTCCGTCTACGCCGCGCTCGCCGAAGGCGATGCGCGCCCGTTCGTCGATGCGATGGCCGACGACTTCACGTGGACCATCACCGGCCAGCACGCGTGGTCGGGGACGTGGCAAGGCAAACAGGTCGTGCGCGAACGTCTGCTCGGCCCGCTCGTCGCGCAGTTCGCGACGCCCTATCGCAATCGGGCCATCCGCCTCGTCGCCGACGACGACACCGTGGCCGTCGAGTGTCGCGGCGACGTGATGACGAAGGCGGGACGGCCGTATCGCAACGAGTACTGCAACCTGATCCGTCTGCGTGACGGTCGCATGGTCGAACTCGTCGAATACATGGACTCGAACCTGTGTCTCGAAGTGCTGACGCCGCCCGCGACCGCATGAGCGACGGTGGCGCCGGTCCCTTTCGCATCGGCGCGCTCGCCGCGCGAAGCGGACGTTCGATCCACACGATCCGCTGGTACGAGGCCGAAGGCCTGATGCCGGGCGTCGCCCGCGACGCCGCGGGCCGTCGCGTGTTTCGCGAGGAACACGTCGACTGGCTCGACCTGATCGAACGCCTCCAGCGCACCGGGATGTCGCTCGCGGACGTGCGCCGCTACGCGGTCCTCGTCGTGCAGGGGCGCAAGACCCTCGTCGCGCGTCGCACGATGCTGGCCGAGCATCGCGAGCGCGTGAAGGCGACGATCGCGGACTGGAACGCGAGCCTGCGTCTGATCGAACGAAAGATCGGGTTCTACGACGAATGGGCCGCGAGCGGAAAGCGGCCGCCACTCGTCCGGCGCGCCGGCAAATAAGGCGGGCGCGAATGGATGCGCGCGATTGCAGCGCGGCCCGCCGCCTCGGCGTTCGCGGCTAAAGTCGCGCGTTCCGCGATCGGCGCGACGCGCCCGACGCGTCATCTCAGGAGGACTCATGAAACGCCTGACGAGCCTCGCGGCCCTGTGCCTCGCGGCAAGCGCCGCGGCCCAGACCCCCGTGCCGCAGATCGCCTTCGACTCCGTCGCCGATCCGCTGAAGCTGCCCCGTGACCTCTACCTCGGCGAAGTCTCCGGGGTGGCCGTCAACTCGAAGGGCCACGTGTTCGTCTTCCAACGCGGCAACACGACCGGGCCGGCCTACGCCGCGGCCGCCGCGCAGCTCCTCGAGTTCGACGCGAACGGCAAGTTCGTCCGCGAGATTGGCAAGAACCTGTATGCATGGTCGTTCGCACACGCCGTGCGCGTCGATCCGCAGGACAACGTGTGGGTCACCGACAAGGGTTCGGACGTCGTCGTCCGATTCAATCCGGCCGGCAAGGTCACGATGGTCCTCGGCCGCAAACAGGAAGCGTCGGACAAGGAGACCGGCCCGCTCGAGCATCCGAAGCCGCCGCTGCCCGCGGAGAACGGGCGCTTCCGACAGGTCACCGACGTCACGTGGGACGCGGCGGGCAACAGCTACATCTCGGACGGCTACGTGAACTCGCGCATCGCGAAGGTCGACCGCAACGGGCAATGGGTGAAGTCGTGGGGCACGCCCGGCAGCGGACCCGGCGAGCTCAATACGCCGCACAGCATCGCGTCCGACGCGCAAGGCAACATCTACGTCGCCGATCGCGGCAACCGCCGCATCCAGGTCTTCGACGGCGACGGCAAGGTCGTGCGCACGTTCAGCATCGATGTGCCGTTCGATCGTTCGGTCGTCCCGGTGATCGGCAATCCGCTCGATCCGGACGCGAAGGCCGGCACCTTCTCACCGGGCGCGCCGTGGGCCCTCTGCATCACGCCGCCGCCGAACCAGGTGCTGTACGCCGCCGATGCCTATCCCGGCCGCATCTACAAGATGACGCTCGACGGCCAGGTGCTCGGCACGATCGGCGAAGGAGGACGCCAGCTCAAGCAGTTCGGCTGGGTACACGAGATCGCGTGCCCGAACGAGAACACGCTGTGGGTCGCGGAGCTGTTGAACTGGCGCGTGCAGAAGCTGGTGCTGCATCCGCACTGATCGCGCCGCGTCTTTGCGTAGGTTGAGGTAAGCAAAGCGCACCTCAACGTCTGCGACTCGGTGGGCATGCCGACGCGATCGAATCGTGCCCTTGCCGACTCGTCGTCCGCCCATCGAGTCGCAGACGTTGAGATGCGCTTCGCTTATCTCAACCGACGAACCGACGAACCGACGAACCTACGAAACGACCGACACGTGGAGCGGTGGCCGCCGCTCGTTCCACGGCATCGCCTGCTCGAGCGCCCGCGCGACCTGCAGCACGACGTCGTCCCGTGCCGGCGCGCCCGCGACCTGCACGCCGATCGGCAAGCCGTTCGAGTGCATGGCCAACGGCAACGAGATCGCCGGCGTGCCCATGATGTTGTGCGGCAGCGTGTATTGCGCGACCGGTCGCAACAACGTCGCGGGTAACTCGTCGACCGATACGTCGGCGCGACCGAGGTTGTAGTTGCCCCACGGCTCCGCGACACGCGCCGACGTCGGCGACAACCACAGGTCATAGGTCGAGTAGAAGTCGCCGAGCTGGCGACGCGCGACGTTGAGCGCCGCGTGCGCCGCCATGAACTGCGTGGGCTTCATCGCCTTCGCGTAGTCATAGACCTTGAGCGTCATCGGTTCGAGCGTGTCGGGACCCGGCGTGCGCCCGGTGCGCTTTCCGTAGCCGTCGAGGCGCAGGTCGAAGCCGAAGAACCACAGGTCGATCATCGCGCGCGCCATCGCGAGGCCGTCGAAACGCACGGTCGCTTCCTCGACGTGATGGCCGAGGTCCGCGAGCCGGCGCGCGGTCGCATGAACCGCATCGCGCACTTCGCCGTCCGTCTCGACGCCCATCAGCGGCGCGGTCGTGTAACCCACGCGCAACGGCGCGGCGGGCGCCTCGATCGCCGTCGCATACGGCATCGCCTGCCGCGGGATCACGAACGGATCACCCGGCTGCGGGATCGCGAGGCAGTCGAGCATCGCGGCCGCGTCGCGCACCGTGCGCGTCTGGACGAAGTTCTGCGTCATCCCGAAGCCGCCTTCGTCGAGCATCGGCGCGAACGTGATGCGACCGCGAGACGGCTTGAAGCCGACGCCGCCGCAGAAGCTCGCGGGGATGCGGATCGACCCCGCGATGTCCGAGCCGTGCGCGAGGGGAACCAGGCCCGCGGCCACCGCGGCCATGCCGCCGCCGGTCGAGCCGCCCGCGCTGAAGCCGCGGCGCCACGGCGTCGACGTGTTGCCGTAGAGCGCGCCCTCGGTCGTGCCGGTCAACGAGTACTCCGGCGCGGCGGAGCGACCGAGCACGTTGACGCCGGCGCGCTTGAGCAGCGTGCAAACCATCGTGTCGACATCCGCCTTCATGCCGCGACAGAGACGGCTGCCGAACTCGATCGTGCGTCCGGCCTCGTGGCCGAACACGTCCTTCATAAGGAAGGGCACGCCGCGAAAGGGGCCGTCGCCCAGCGTCGCTTCGTCGAGCGTATCGATGCGGTCCGCATAGGTCTCGACGACGGCGTTGATCCGGGGATTCACGATCGCGATGGCCTCGGCCGCGAGTCGCGCGAGTTCCGTCGGCGTGACCTGGCGATCGGCGACGAGGCGGGCGAGTCCGAGCGCGTCGAACGTGGCGTATTCGGTGAGCTTCATCTGCGGACGGTTTCGTTCCCGGCATCCGAAAAGCGCTTCAGTTTTCGATCGGGGCGCCGATCCGGGCCTAGGACAAGGAGGGCTCCATGATCGCTCGTTTCGCCGCCGCACTGTTCGCCACCCTCATCGCCATCGGTCTTCCCGTCCATGCCGCGGAGATCTCCGGCATGCACGTCGACGAGCGCGCGACGGTGGCCGACACCGTGCTCGTCCTCAACGGCGCGGGCGACTTCGCGCCCTCGGGGCGAGCGGCGTATATCGGCGCCTTCTACATGCGCGCGAAGAAGCACACGCTCCAGGAAGTCCAGGAACTGGGCTTCTGGCCGAAACGCATCACGCTGACGATGCTGCGCGAGACGCCCGGCGACGACCTCGGCGATACGCTCGTCCAGGGAATCCGTCGCAACACGACGCAGGACGAGACCCGCAACCTCGGCCTTCAGATCGCGCGCCTGGGTTCGATCCTCGGCAACCTCAAGCGTCTGCCCCGCGGCAGCAATCTCGCGATCGACTGGTGGCCGGGACGCGGCACCGTGTTCGTCGTCAACGGCAAGTCGGTCGACGAGCCGATCCCGGGCGCGGCGTTCTACGACGTGATGCTCAAGGTGTGGCTGGGCAGCCAGCCCGTCGACGCGGGCCTGCGCAACGCGATGCTCGGCGTGCGCTGACGCGGGACGGCTTGCTTGTCCGTAGGTCGAGGTGCCCCCGCCTTCGCGGGGTTACCGTCAACCGACGCACTGCGCGCGATGCATCAGCGCATGGTCCATCAATACGAGCGCCAGCATCGCTTCCGCGATCGGCGTCGCGCGGATGCCGACACACGGATCATGCCGGCCATGGGTCTCGACCATCACGGCGTTGCCGTCGACGTCGATCGAGCGACGCGGGATGCGGATCGATGACGTCGGCTTGATCGCAATCGAGACGGTGATCGGCTGGCCGGTCGAGATGCCACCGAGCACGCCGCCCGCATGATTCGTCACGAAACCGTCGGGCGTGATTTCGTCGCCGTGCTCGCTGCCCCGCTGCGCGACGGCCTTGAAGCCCGCGCCGATCTCGACGCCCTTGACCGCGTTGATGCCCATCATCGCGTACGCGATCTCCGCATCGAGCTTGTCGTACAACGGCGACCCGAGACCGATCGGCACGCCGGTCGCCTCGACGTCGACGCGTGCGCCGACCGAGTCGCCGTCGCGGCGCAACGCGTCCATCGCCGCTTCGAGCGTCGCCACGATCGCCTCGTCGGCCGCGAAGAACGCGTTCGACTCGACGACGTCCCACGACGTCAGCGGGATGTCGATGTCGCCGAGGGCGCTCATGCGCCCGCGGATGACGGTTCCGTATTCGGCGTTGAGCCACTTCTTCGCGATCGCGCCCGCGGCGACCATCGGCGCGGTCAGGCGCGCCGATGAACGACCGCCGCCCCGCGGGTCCCGGAAACCGTACTTGTGCTGATAGGTGAAGTCCGCGTGCCCCGGACGAAAGCGGCGCGCGATCTCCGCGTAGTCGGACGAGCGCTGGTCTTCGTTCCTGATCATCAACGCGATCGGCGTGCCGGTCGTCCTGCCTTCGAATACGCCCGACAGGATCTCGACGGTGTCGCTCTCGCGTCGCTGCGTGACGTGGCGCGACGTGCCCGGCTTGCGACGGTCGAGATCGCGCTGCAGGTCCGCGGCCGCGAGCGCCATGCCCGGCGGGCAGCCGTCGACGACGCATCCGATCGCGGGCCCGTGCGACTCGCCGAAGTTGGTGATGCAGAACAGGCGGCCGAAGGTCGAGCCGGACATGGCGGGTGCGCGAGAGGGGGCGAGCGGCGGATTATCGTCGAATCGTCCGTCGCACTAGCGAAGCTCGCCGCGCAGCGACGCGACCGCGGCCTCCATCGCGACTCTCGACGTGCCCGGCGGCATCGGCGTGCCGACGATCAGTTCGAGATGACTCGCGGCGCCCTCGCGCAACGGACGCGGCACCGTCGCGAATGCCTTGCCCGATGCGCGCGAGAACCAACTGCCCCACAGCCCGCGCAACGCCATCGGGATCACCGGCACCGCATTGCGTTCGATGATGCGTTCGGCGCCCGCCTTGAACGGCGCGAGGTCGCCGGTCTTCGTGATGCGGCCTTCCGGAAAGATGCACACGAGGTCGCCCTCGGCCAGCGCGGCGTCGATCAGCGCGTTCGCGCGCTCGAGCACGGCCGGATCCTCGCTCTTCGGCGCGATCCCGATCGCGCCGACACCCTTGAAGATCGCGGACAGCGGCCAGCGCCTGAACATCCGCATGTCCATCACGAAGCGGATCGGGCGCGGGCTCTGGCCCATGATGACGACCGCGTCGATGAAGCTCACGTGATTGCAGACGAGCAGCGCGGGCCCGTCCGCGGGGATGCGCTCGATGCCGGTCGTCCGCACGCGATAGAACGTCGACACGAGCACCCATGCGAGGAAGCGCAGCAGGAACTCGGGCACGAGCGAGTAGATGTAGATCGCGACGACGGCGTTCAGCAGCCCGACGACGAGGAAGAGCTGCGGGATCGTGAAGCCGAAGGAGAACAGCGCGATCGCCATCAGCGACGACACGATCATGAACAGCGAGTTCAGGATGTTGTTCGCGGCGATGATGCGGGCGCGATGCGACGGCCTCGAGCGGCTCTGGATCAGCGCGTACAGCGGCACGCTGTAGAGACCGCCGAACAGCGACAGCAGGAAGAGATCGATCATCACGCGCCAGTGCGCGGGGTCGCCGACGAACGCCATCGCGCCGACCAGCGTGGCGGTGGACGACGACGCAGGCTGAAAATGGCGCGACGCGAAGTAGAGGTCGACCGCGAACACCGTCATGCCGATCGAGCCGAGCGGCACGAGACCGATCTCGACCTTGCCGCGCGACAGGCGCTCGCACAGCAGCGAGCCCATGCCGATGCCGATCGAGAACAGCGCGAGCAAGAGCGTCACGACCTGCGGGTCGCCGCCGAGCACGTCCTTCGCGAAGTTGAAGAAGGACGTGAGGAAGGTCGCACCGAAGAACCACAGCCACGAGATGCCGAGCAGCGACAGGAAGACCGACCGCGTCTCCTTCGCCAGCATCAGGTTGCGCCAGGTTTCCGTGAACGGATTCCAGTTGATCACGAGGTCCGCCTGGTCCGAGGGCGCATCGGGAATGAAGGACACGACGATGCGACCGAGGATCGCGATCGCGAGGCACACGACCGCCGCGATGATCGGACCGGTCGTGCCGATGTCCGCGATCTCGCCGCCGATGATCGTGCCGATCAGGATCGCGACGAACGTTCCCATCTCGATCATCCCGTTGCCGCCGACGAGCTCATGCTCGTCGAGCTTCTGCGGCAGGTAAGCGTACTTCACCGGTCCGAATAGCGTCGAGTGCAGGCCCATCAGGAACGTGCCGGCATACAGCAGCCACACGTTGTGCAGCAGGAAGCCGGCGCCGCCGACGACCATGATCGCGATCTCGAGCGACTTCACGAGCCGCATCACGCGCGCCTTGTCGTACTTGTCCGAGATCTGTCCGGACGTCGCGGAGAACAGCACGAACGGCAGGATGAAGATCGCCGAGATCAGGAACGCGGCCGTCTTCGCATCGACGCCGGAGAACAACGCCGTCTGATACGTCACGAGCCCGGTGAACGCGACCTTGAAGACGTTGTCGTTCGCGGCGCCGAGGAACTGCGTCGCGAAGAATGGGAGGAAGCGGCGCTGCTTGAGGAGAGCGAATTGATTTGAATGGCTCATGGTCGGTCGTCGGTCGGGTCGCCGTCGAACGGCGGGGCATTCTAGTCGGGGGATCGGCTGCGGTCGTCGTGATGCACGTCGACGCCGCCCAGCATCTCGAGCAGGCGCTCCTCGCGTTCGGGCTCGAAGCCGCAGGTCGCCGGCAGCGCCTCGGGCTTGCGCAAGCTGCCGAACAGGACGTCCCAGAGCGGCAGGTCGCCGTAGTTGCCCTCGTGCCGGCCCGACTCGTGATGCATCCGATGCATCTCCGGCCGCTGGACGAACCATCCGACCCACGCGGGCGTCCGGATGTTCGCGTGATAGAACAGGTCGGCCAGCGTCGCGAGCAGCGTGCAGACCGCGGCCGCGCGCGCATCGAGGCCGAGCACGCGTTCGCGAACGTCTCCAGCGGATGCTTGTAGAAGGCGGTGACGAGCTCGAGGCGACGCGGCGAGTGATGGATCTGGTGGAAGACGCGCCAGAGGAAGTCCGATGCGTGGCGGAGCCGATGCCACCAGTAGAAGACGAACGTGTACGCGACGTAGCCGACCAGACCGGCAGCCGCACACGGCAGGACCGCGGACACCTCGAAAAGCGATGTCCGTCCGACGAGCCGACTCCACACGACGAGCGTCGCGACCACCGCGCCGACGTGCAACGCGTTCAGGAACCACACGCGCCAGACCCACGAAGCGATCGCGGGCCGCGCGACGACCGGCCGGACGAACTCGAGCGCGTAACAGACGATTCCGACGATGACCGCGATGATCCACATGGGCTTTCCTTATATCGATCTGTCTAAGGATTTGGTTATGTTGAACGAGCCTGGCGGCTTGTCCGGCTCAGGCGTGCTGCTCGATGTATTGCGCGACGTCGGCCAGCGCCTCCAGCAACGCCTCGCGTTCGACCCAGAAATAGACTTCCTTGCCGACCTTCTCGCTGCCGAGCACCCCCGCCTCACGCATGATCTTCAGGTGATGCGACACCGCCGAGCGCGACAACGTCGAGACCTCGGCGATCTGGCCGACATTCAGGCGCTCGCCGCGCTCGAACGTCAGCAGGATCCGTTGCCGGTGCGTATCGCCCATCGCGACGAAGACCTTCGCGATGTCGCGCCACTGGCGGGGGATCGCTCGGGAGTAGTTCTTGTGCATGACGGCGCTGCCGATATGACGATGCGTCGAAGTATTTGGTTATGTCGATGCGTTGTCAAGCGCTAATTTCTGCGACGCGGCTTCGTCGTAGGTCGACGGTAAGCGAAGCGCACCTCGACGTTCGTGACTCGGGTGCTTCGTCGACACGTAGGCAATACCAACGTTGACATTGCCCGTCCGCAGAACGCCATCCGTGTCGATGTCGTCGAGGTGCGCTTCGCTTACCGTCGACCGACGAACATGGCGCCGCAAGCATCACGCTGGGGACGAAATCGCCCCCGCCAACGCCACCCCCGACAACCACGCGTCCTCGACGCGATACCCGCGGCACCAATCGCCGCACGCGCCGATCTTCGCCTTCGCGTCCCACAGGAAGTCGCGTGACAGCGACGTCCGCACCAGCGCGTGCCGCCACCGGTAGACATGCGCATAGATCGGCTGCTCGCGCGTCCCGGTCGCTTCCTGGAACGCACGGACGAGCTTGGTCTTGATGTCCTCCGGATCGTCGTCGAAGTGCTCGACGCTCCAAGCGGATTGCGCGTGCGCGGTCCAGCGCTCGCCCGGGCGACGTTCGGGCTTGCTCGACTCGCGTGCGATCCACGCGAGGCGTCCCTCGTTGACGAACGCGCCGTCGCCGATCGGGGAGTCCGGCGCGACGACCGCCTCGACGAAGCCGGCCATCAGCGCCCAGCAAGGCTCGATGTGCGCATGGCGTAGTTCGTCGGCGAAGCTCGCGCGCGACGCGAGCAGCTCGGCCGCGGGCGAGGACGGCAGCGCGACCGCGATCGCGTCGAAGCGTCCGGCGACGTCGCCGCCTTCGGCGTGCACGATCCAGCCCGCGTCGTCGCGCTCGAGGCGAAGAACCCGGGTCCCGACGCGGACGTCCAGTCCCGACGCGAGATGGGTCGGCAGCGCCGCCATCGACGGCACGCCCACCCAGCGCTCGGGGCCGATCGCGCGATGCGCTTCGGCCGACTCACCCACGCTGCCCGGCGTCGCGACCCAGGGCTCGACGACGCCGTCGCGACACCAGGCCGCGGTCGCGTCGACGAACGCGGCGTGACGCGTCGTGAAGTACTGGGCGCCGTGATCGAAGCCACCGATCTCGGTCCGCAGGCTCGCGATGCGTCCGCCCACGGCGTCGGCGCGTTCGAGCACGACGACCGAATGACCGTGCGCGACCAGTTGGCGCGCACACGCGAGGCCGGCGATGCCGGCGCCGATGACGGCGATGTTCAAGGAGGAGCTCGAGCGGCGGCTTACGTCGCTTCCGCCGGCCAGTCGCGGATATAGGCCTTGAGCATCTGGTTCTCGAAGTTCTGCGCCTCCAGCACGGCCTTCGCCACGTCGAAGAACGAGATCACGCCGATCAGCGTCGTGCCGTCGAGGACCGGCAGGTAGCGCGCGTGGCGCTCGAGCATCATGCGCCGCACTTCGTTGACGTCGGTGTTCGGCGTACAGGTCAGCGGCGCGTCGTCCATCACGCGGCCAATCAACGCGTCGCCGATGACGCCGTCCTGCTGGTGCAGCGTCAGGATCAGTTCGCGGAAGGTGAGCATGCCGACCAGCATGCCGCCCGACATCACGACGAGCGAGCCGATGTCGCGCTCGGCCATCACGGCGACCGCCTCGGCGAGTTTCGTCTCGGGGGTGGCCGTATAGAGCGTGGAGCCCTTGAGCTGGAGTATTTCGCTGACGATCATCCTGCGTCTCCTGGTGTCGTCCGGCGCGCGCGGCGCGACGGGCTGTCAAGTTACCCGCATCGCCCGATCGCTTCAACCGTGTTTGTACCGATCGTTCAGGTCCGGATCAGCTGCTTCATGCGTTCGCAGGCGCGCACGAGCGCGGCCGTGATGCCGGGCTCCCATGCCGAGTGACCGGCATCGGTGACGACGGTGTAGTCGGCCTCGGGCCAGGCGCGCGCGAGCGCATCGGCCGTGACGATCGGACACACCATGTCGTAGCGGCCTTGCACGATGCTGCACGGCAGATGCCGCAGCTTCGGGACGTTGCCCATCAACGCGCCCTGCTCGAGGAACAGGTCGTTGACGAAGTAGTGCGTTTCCATGCGCGCGATGCCGATCGCGACGACGTCCTCCTCGGAGTGCGCGAGCAGCGCCGCGTCGGGCCGCAACGTCGAGCATGCGGCCTCGAAGCTGCTCCAGGCGCGCGCGAGCGGCATGTGGATCGCGGGATCCGGGTCCGCGAGCATGCGATGGAACCAGCCGATCACGTCGTTGCGATGCAGGTCGGGCACGTGCGCGTGCAACGCGCGCCAGGCCTCCGGGAACACGTGACGGATGCCGTTGATGAACCAGTCGATCTCGCCGGGCGCGCCGATGAAGATGCCGCGCAACACGAAGCCGAGGCAGCGTTCCGGGTGGGCGATGCCGTAGGCGAGTGCGAGCGTCGATCCCCACGAGCCGCCGAAGACCATCCAGCGCTCGATGCCGAGTTTCCGGCGCAGCCGCTCGATGTCGTCGATCAACAATTGCGTCGTGTTCTGGCGGGTCTCGCCGAGCGGCGTCGAGCGCCCCGCGCCGCGCTGGTCGAAGACGACGATGCGGTAATGCCACGGGTCGAAGAACTGGCGCGCGCGCGGACTCGCGCCGCCGCCGGGCCCCCCGTGCAGGAACAACACCGGGACGCCGGCCGGCGAGCCGCATTCCTCCCAGTACATCGTGTGCAGATCGTCGAGCGGGAGGCGCCCCGACGCGCGAGGCTCGATCGGCGGGTAGAGCTCGTGACGGAGTTGGCTGAGATCGCGCATGCAGGACTCGGGTCGGAGGACGCGGGATGCTAGCACCGAGGGCGTGACCATGAGCGGCGTGGACCCCGTCCCCGCGCAGGTACCATTCCCGGCCCATGACCGAACCCGCCGACACCGCGAAGCCCGCCGGGCCGCACGACCCCGGCTTCGACACGCTCGCGTTGCACGCGGGCGCGAAGCCGGATCCGACGACCGGCGCGCGCGCGACGCCGATCTACGCGAGCACGTCCTTCGTGTTCCGCGACAGCGACCACGCGGCGTCGCTGTTCAACATGGAACGCTCGGGCCACGTGTACTCGCGGATCTCGAATCCGACGGTCGCGGTCCTCGAGGAACGCATCGCCGCGCTCGAAGGGGGCGTCGCGGGACTCGCCACCGCGAGCGGACAGGCCGCGATGCACCTCGCCGCCGCGACGATCGCCGGCGCGGGCAGCCACATCGTCGCGAGCCGCGCGCTCTACGGCGGCTCGCAGAACCTGCTCGCCTACACGTTGCCGCGTTTCGGCATCGAGACGAGTTTCGTCGATCCGCGCGACCTCGACGCCTGGCGCGACGCGATCCGGCCGAACACGAAGTTCCTGTTCGGCGAGACGCTCGGCAATCCTGGCCTCGACGTGCTCGACGTCCCGCGCGTCTCGGCGATCGCGCACGAGGCCGGGCTGCCGCTCGTCGTCGACTCGACGTTCACGACGCCGTGGCTGCTGAAGCCCTTCGAGCACGGCGCCGACCTGCTCTTCCACTCGGCGACGAAGTTCATCGGCGGGCACGGTGTCGCGATCGGCGGGCTGCTCGTCGACAGCGGCCGGTTCGACTGGGAGGCGGCCCACGCGAAGAACGGACACTTCGCCGAACTCGTGAAGCCCTACGCGGGCTTCCACGACATGGTCTTCTCCGAAGAGTCGACCGTCGGTGCGTTCGCGTTGCGCGCGCGACGCGAGGGCCTGCGGGACTTCGGCGCGTGCATGAGTCCGCAGGTGGCCTTCCAGCTGCTGCAGGGGATCGAGACGCTGCCGTTGCGGATGGCGCGCCACGTCGAGAACGCGCGCGCCGTCGTCGCCTTCCTCGACGCGCACCCGCTCGTTGCGTCCGTCTCGTATCCGGAGCTCCCCGGTCACCCGGACCACGCGCTCGCGAAGACGCTGCTGCCGCGCGGCTGCGGATCGGTGTTCACCTTCGACCTCCACGGACGCCGCGACCACGGCATCGCGTTCGTCGAAGCGTTGTCGATCTTCTCCCACCTCGCGAACGTCGGCGACGCGAAGTCGCTCGTGATCCATCCGGCGTCGACGACGCACTTCCGCGTCGCCGAGAAGGATCTCGCGGCCGCGGGCATCGGCGCGGGCACGATCCGCCTGTCGATCGGACTCGAGGACGTCGACGACCTGATCGCCGACCTGTCGCGCGGCCTCAAGGCCGCGGGCAAGGTACGCTGATGTTCGTCGACCTCGACGGCAGGCGCGTCTACGCCTACACCGGCGGCAAGACCTTCGATCCGTCGAAGCCGCTCGTCGTGTTCGTGCACGGCGCGCAGAACGACCACTCCGTGTGGGGCCTGCAGTCGCGCGCTCTCGCGCATCACGGGTACGCGGTGCTCGCCGTCGACCTGCCCGGCCACGGACGCAGCGCCGGGCCGCCGCTGTCGTCGGTCGAGTCGATCTCCGCCTGGACGTTGCGCCTCGTCGCGGCCGTCGGCGGTGACGAACCCGAAGCGACGATCGTCGGCCACAGCATGGGCTCGCTCGTCGCGGTCGAGGCCGCGTCGCAGGCCGGCTCCGACGGCGCGCCGGCGCGCGTCGCCCGCATCGTGGCGGTCGCGAACGCCTATCCGATGCAGGTCTCCGACGCGCTGCTCGACGCGACACGCGACGACGAGGCGCGCGCGATCACGATGGTCAGCCTCTGGTCGAGCGAGACGTCGCACGGCGGCTTCTCGCAGAAGCCGTCGTCCCCGGCGCCCGGCTTCGGCGTGGTGTGGGGCAATCGACGCCTGATGGAACGCCAGGCCCCGGGCGTGATGCACGTCGACTTCATCGCCTGCAACGCCTATCGCAACGGCGAGGTCGCGGCGGCGAACGTCGCGTGCCCGGCGCTGTTCATCCTCGGCGCGAAGGACGCGATGACGCCGGCCCGCTCGGGTCGCGCGTTCGCGAAGACGATCGACGGCGCGCGCGTCGTCGAACTCGCCGGCGTCGGCCACAACGTGATGGCCGAAGCCCCCGATGCCGTGCTCGACGCGTTGACGGCATTCCTGCGCGAACGCTGACCGCATGCTCGTCATCGCGCATCGCGGCGCCCGCGCGGTCGCGCCGGAGAACACGCTCGCCGCGATCGAGGCCGCCGCCCTGCTCGGCGCCGACGCCGTCGAGATCGACGTGCAGCTGTCGGCGGACGACCGGGTCGTCGTCACGCACGACGACACGCTCGTCCGCTGCACCGACGCGACGACACGCCATCCCGACCGCGCGCCGTGGTGGGTCTCGGACTTCACGTACGCCGAGTTGCGCTCGCTCGACGCAGGCTCGTGGTTCGTCGACGAGCTCGAACGACGGCCCGGCGATCGTCAGGCCTTCCTACGTCCTCTGCAGGAAAACGAAGCAGCGGCGCTGATCGACGACGACGCCCGCGCACGCTACGCATCCGGGACGATCAGCATCCCGACACTCGACGAATGCATCGCGCTGTGCGTGCGCCTGGGCCTCGGTCTGAACATCGAACTGAAGACGATCCCGCGCAAACGACCGGGACTCGAGGAACGCGTCGTCGACGCGATCGACCGACGCGGCTTGCGCCACCAGGCGCTCGTGTCGTCGTTCGATCATCACGCGCTCGCGCGCGTGCGGTCGCTCGATCGCGAGGTCCGCATCGGCGTGCTCGTCCGCGAGCGCCTGTTCGACCCGCGCACGTACATCGAGGCGCTCGACGCCGATGCGTGGCATCCGGGCTGCCGGGGCGACGACGACGTGATCGGCCTGCAGTCGATCGACGGCGTCGTCGACACGGACACGATCGCGCGGATGAGGGAGCGCGACCTCGGCGTGAACGTGTGGACCGTCAACGACCCGGACGAGATGCGCCGCTTGATCGACGCCGGCGTTACGGGCATCTTCACGGACTATCCCCATCGCCTGCGCGCGCTGCTGGACGCGCGGCGAACCCCAGGAGACACGACGTGACGACCTCGACCGACGCGAACCGGCGCTTCGCCAGCTTCTCCGACTTCTATCCGTTCTATCTCTCCGAGCACGCGAATCGCACGTGCCGACGACTCCATTTCATCGGATCGACCGCCTGCCTCGCGTTCGTCGCGACGGCGCTGGTGACCGGCAACGCGTGGTGGTGGCTCGCCGCGGTGGTCTGTCCGTATGCGTTCGCGTGGGTCGGCCACTTCGGCTTCGAGCACAACCGACCCGCGACCTTCAAGTACCCGTTCTACAGCCTCGCGGGAGACTGGGTCATGTACCGCGACATGTGGCTGGGACGCGTGACGTTCTGATTTCAGGGCGCTCCTGCCGGCACGAGATAGCCGTCGAGCGTCGCGAACACGAAGCCCGTTCGCGACGGGAAGTCGATCAACATCGTTACCACCGTCCCTGCGTCGTGGTAGGACCGCGCCGTCACGACGTCGCTCACGAGTCCACCCGCGGGCAGCGCGGCGCTCTTGAAGATCATGAAGCGATCGCCGGCGGGTCCGAAACCGATCGCGGGCGAGATCGTGATCGCGGTCGCCGACTGCGTGCGATACGAGACCGTATCGACGACGAGCACCATGTTCGCGGGAACGGTGTAGAGCACGCACGAAAACGTCCCGGTGCATTGCGCGTGGACCGGCATCACGCTCGGGCGGTCCGCGTCGCGGACGAGCGCAGCTTTCTGCGCCTGGGCGGGCGCGACCGCGCAGACGAAGAGGACGACGGACAACGCTAGACGCAGCGGGCGGTTCAGCATGAGGGGACTCCGTGGAGGATCGATCGGGGGCGGGAACGCGTGCCCAGGCGGAGGACGAGGAGGCCCGCGAAGCACAGCGCGACCGTCGCCGGCTCGGACACCGCGTTCGGTTCGACGAGCGCGGTCGAGACGATGTCGACCGCGTAGCGGTTCGAGCAGCGCGCCGCGCACGCACCGTCCGAGAAGTCCGCGTCGAGTCCGATGAACCCGTCGCCGAGCACGCCCGCGCCGAGGTTCTCGGCGAACGAATAGTTGAAAGGCAGCGTCAGCGCCAGGGTGTAGGCACCGGCCGCGAGGTCGACGAGGATCAGCGTCGAGTCGGCGCACGCGCCACGGACCGTCGCCGGCGGACACGCGCCGTCGTCGTTCGACGCGACGAACACCGCGCCCGGACCGATGCCGCTGAACAACGACAGATAGGGATCGAAGCCGCCGCCCGGGACGACCATGCCGGCCGCGTTCGTTCCGCCCGGCGCGTTCGCGGTCCCGCCGAATCCCCAGGTCCGGATCGCGAGGTCTGCCCGCGACGCCAACTCGAACGTGACGATGAAGACGTCGTTCGGATCCGTCTCGTCGAGCGCGCCGACTTCGGATCGGCTCGCCGACGCGCCGGCGGCGACGGACAACAGCAACAGTGCGAACCAGGCCTTGCGCATCGAAACATCCTCCGGGGAAGGACGTTAAGAGCCCGGCCGTCGCGCGTCGAACGAATCCTTGTGAAAACTTATTAATTCGCCGACGCGTCGAGCAACGGGCTGCGACGACCGGCCCACGGACACGCCGCTTCGTAGGCGTGTCCGAGTTCGAGCAGCGCGCGATCCGCCCGTGCGGGTCCGATCAGCTGCAGCCCGATCGGCAGTCCCGAGTCGCTGAAACCCGCCGGCACGCACAACGCGGGCAGGCCGCCCATCGTCGCAGGCACGACGACCTCCATCCAGCGGTGATACGTGTCCATCGCGCGACCGTCGATCGTCGCGGGCCAGGGCAACGACGAGTCGTAGGGCAGCATCTGCGCAGACGGCAGCGCGAGGACATCGAAACGCTCGAACAAGTCGACGAACGAGGCGTACCACGCCGTGCGCTCGGCCGACGCGCGCTGCACGTCGAGCGCCGACAAGCCCCGACCGCGCTCGATCTCCCAGAGGGCTTCGGGCTTGAGGAGAGCGCGCTCGTCCGGATCGTCGAAATGCATGCCGTGCGACGCGGCGACCGATGCGCTGCGCAACGTGAGCCACGCATCCCACAGCCGCTCGGCCGGGAAATCCATCGTCGTCGCCTCGACGTCGCAGCCGATCGTTCGCAACACCGCGAGCGCGCCCCGGCACAGGCTCAGCACCTCGGGCTCGATCGCGAGGCGGCCGTCGAGGTCGCCGAGCCAGCCGATCCGCAGCCCGGCGCGCGGCGCCCGCAGCGGTACCGCGAAACCCAACCCCGGGTCGCGCAGCGAGAACGGGACGCGCGCATCCGGTCCGGCCTGCACGGCGAGCAGGCGAGCGACGTCCGCGACGCTGCGCGCCATCGGTCCGATCGTCGAGAACTGCGCGAAGAAGACGTCGTCGACGGGCCAGTTCGGCACGCGCCCGAACGACGGCCGGAAGCCGTACACGTTGTTGTAGCCGGCGGGGTTGCGCAGCGAACCCATCATGTCGCTGCCGTCGGCGACCGGCAACATCCGCAAGGCCAGCGCGACGGCCGCGCCGCCGCTGCTGCCGCCCGCGATGCGCGAGCCGTCGAACGCGTTGCGCGTGAGTCCGTAGACCGGGTTGTACGTGTTCGAACCGAGACCGAATTCGGGGGTGTTGCTGCGGCCGATGAAGATCGCGCCGGCCGCGCGGACGCGCGCGTTCGGCAACGCGTCGACCGTCGTCACGCGATCGCGATGGATCGGCGAGCCGCTCGTCGTGACCAGGCCCGCGACCGGCGCGATGTCTTTCGGCGCCTGCGGGAAGCCGTGCATCCAGCCGCGATCGTCGCCGCGC
>Ga0247783_1000086_pt1 | contig 28790 bp, 28 predicted proteins | sample UWRJL064202C5_FD_179911 | JGI IMG/M metagenome (GOLD analysis project Ga0247783, IMG submission 179911) | Plant litter microbial communities from Arlington Agricultural Research Station in Wisconsin, United States - UWRJ-L064-202C-5 | ecosystem: Environmental > Terrestrial > Plant litter >...
GAAGGTTGGCCCCGGACCCCGTGGCGACGACGAGGGCGCCAGTGCCGGTCGTGTTGATCGTGCCGCCGCTGATGGCCGAACTGAACTGGTTGATGACGCTGCCGTTCGCGACGTTGATCACGCCGCCCGCGTTGTTGATGTCGTTCGAGACCTGCAGCGCGGCCGTCGAGGCGCTGCCGACGTTGATCGTCCCGCTGTTCGTCGTGCTGCCGCCGCCGAGCAGCGACAACGTGAACGCGTCGATGTTGATCGTCCCCGCATTCGACAGCGTGGTGATCTGCTCCGCCTGGTTGATCGTGACGAGGCCGCCGATGTTGATCGTCGCGCTGTCGCCGCTCCCCGGCCGCGCGCCGCAGGACCAGTCGGTCGTCGTCTGCCACAAGCCATTGGTGATCAACGTGCAGTCCACGGCCTGCGCGGGCGCCGACATTTGAAGGAGGGCGACGGCGACTGCGGCAGCACACGGCGTGAGGCGGAATGACTTCATGGTGTCCCTGATGGTCCGATGACTCGATTGAACGGTGATCTGTGCTGCGATGGCGGCGCGTGGATCGACATCCGTTCCATAGCAACGAGTGGTCCACCGCGCGTGCGTCGCGCGGGCGCCGGTCCTCGCGACCCGTTACCTTGGTTCGCGGGAAGGTCAAGCTCTCCGGCAAAGTCAAGCGGTGCGGATTCGAGGCGGTCGCGACGTATCCATCAGGTAACCGGTAGGTAACCCCAAGGGATTTTGGGCGGCGGGCCTATACCGAGTTGTAAAGGTCTCCGACAAGCTCGAGGATCCGCTTTGCTCATCCCTGCACACCCCTTCGCCGACCACCTCCATGCCCGACGCCCTTCCGAATCCCGCCTCGCCGACGACCCTGACCACCACCGTCGTCCGCCCCGACATCGCCGAGGGTCTTCCCTATCCGCTGGGCGCCACGTGGGACGGTCATGGCGTGAACTTCGCGTTGTTCTCGGCGAACGCGACGGGCGTCGAGCTGTGTCTGTTCGATGCGACCGGAAACGAGTCCGACCGCATCGCGTTGCCGGAGTGGACCGACGAGGTCTGGCACGTCTACGTGAAGGGGCTCGAGCCGGGCACGCTCTATGGGTACCGGGTGCATGGACCGTACGCGCCGGAGAAGGGGCATCGCTTCAACCCCAACAAGTTGTTGCTCGACCCTTATGCGCGAGCGCATCACGGCGACCTCACCTGGTCGCCGGCCGTCTACGGCTATCCGATGGGCGGGGGCGACGATGCCGACCTGGAGTTCGATGATCAGGACAGCGCCGCCTTCATGCCGAAGTGCGTCGTCGTCGACAGCGACTTCGACTGGTCCATCGCGGCCAAGCCGCGCGTCGCGTGGGAACAGACCGTGTTCTACGAAGCACACGTGAAGGGCTACACGAAGCTGCATCCCGACGTTCCCGAAGCCTTGCGCGGCACCTACGCAGGCCTCGCATCGGACGCCGTGCTCGCGCATCTGAAGTCGCTCGGGGTCACGTCGATCGAATTGCTGCCGATCCACACCTTCGTGAACGACAGCACCCTGCTCGACAAGGGACTCACCAACTACTGGGGCTACAACACGATCGGCTTCTTTGCGCCCGACCCGCGCTACTTCGCGAAGCAGGACATCGCCGAGTTCAAGACGATGGTCGACCGCCTCCATCACGCGGGATTCGAGGTGATCCTGGATGTCGTCTACAACCACACCGCCGAAGGCAACGAGCGCGGTGCGACGCTGTCTTTCCGCGGCATCGACAACGCGTCCTACTACCGCCTCGTTCCGGACGAGCCGCGTCGCTACATCAACGACACCGGGACGGGGAACACGCTGAACCTGTCGCATCCGCGCGTGCTGCAGATGGTGATGGACAGCTTGCGCTACTGGGTCACCGAGATGCGCGTCGACGGATTCCGCTTCGATCTCGCGACGATCCTCGGTCGCGAACCGCACGGCTTCGACGAAGGCGGCGGCTTCCTCGATGCCGTTCGCCAGGATCCCATCCTCTCGTCGGTGAAGATGATCGCCGAACCCTGGGACTGCGGTCCCGGTGGCTACCAGGTGGGCGGTTTCCCGCCGGGTTGGGCCGAATGGAACGATCGTTTCCGCGACACCGTCCGCAGCTATTGGCGCGGCGAAGAGGGGATGGTTCCCGATCTCGCGACGCGGCTGGCGGGCTCGGCCGACAAGTTCCGCCATCGGGGGCGCCGGCCCTGGGCCAGCGTCAATTTCATCGCGGCTCACGACGGCTTCACGGTCAACGATCTCGTGTCCTACGACGAGAAGCACAACGAAGCGAACGGGGAGGAAAACCGCGACGGGACGTCGGACAACCGATCCTGGAACTGCGGCGTCGAAGGACCCACGGACGACGCCGGCATCCGCGCCCTGCGCGAGCGCCAGAAGCGGAATCTGCTGGCGACGCTGCTCTTCGCGCAGGGGACGCCGATGATCGTCGCAGGCGACGAGTTCGGACGGACCCAGGGCGGCAACAACAACGCGTACTGCCAGGACAACCCCACGAGCTGGGTCGACTGGTCTGCGCGGACGGCGGAGGACCTGCAACTGACCGACTTCGTCGCGAACGTCATCGCGCTCCGTCGGACGCTTCCGGCGCTGCGGCGTCAGCGTTGGTTCGACGGATGCATGAACGCGGCGCTCCACGTCTGCGACCTCACGTGGCTGACCGCCGCGGGGACGCCGATGACCGATGCGCAGTGGGCCGACGAAAGCAATCGATGCCTGGGCATGCTGATCGACGGACGCGGGCAGAATTCGGGTATTCCGAAGCCGGCCTCCGACGCGACCTTGCTGCTCGTCTTCAACAGTCACTCCGACATCGTGGACTTCACGTTGCCTCCGGACGAGTCCGGAGGCACGTGGACCTGCCTCATCGACACGAACGTACCCGTGCGTCCCGCGCTCGACGACTTCAAGTCCGGCGACAAGTACATCGTCACCAGTCGGTCGCTGCTGCTCTTCGCGCTCGAGGCGCGTGGTGCGACGAAGCGCGTGTTGTCCCGCCTGGAGCGGGAGCTCACGGACTGACCGTGTCCGACGTCTTCCGATCGATGCGTCAGGGGGCGCGCGCGTTCGTGCGCGACCTGCGGGCCGGCGAGCTCCGCTTGCTCGGACTGTCGCTCGTGATCGCCGTCGCGGCGATGACGAGCGTCGGCTTCTTCATCGACCGCCTGCGCGGCGGACTCGAGCGCGACGCGGCGCAGTTGTTGGGTGGCGACCTGGTGCTCGTGTCCGACGTGCCGATCCGACCCGAGATCCTGTCTGACGCGCACGCCGCAGGTCTGCGCATGGCCGAGACGGTCGTCTTTCCGAGCATGGCGCTCGCGGTCCCCGATCAGGCCACCGGGTCGGACCCGAAGGCCCAGCTGAGTTCGATCAAGGCGGCGTCTGACGACTATCCGCTACGCGGCAATCTGCGCACCGCGCCGGCACCGGGGCAGGCGGACGAAGCCGCGCACGGCGTGCCCGAGCGCGGAACGGTCTGGGTGGACGCGGCGCTGCTGCCCGCGCTCGATGCGCAGGTCGGCTCGTCGATCACGCTCGGCGATCGAGCGTTCCGTGTCGCGCGCATCGTCACCCTCGAGCCCGACCGAGGCCTGTCGTTCGTCAATCTGGCGCCGCGGGTCCTGATGCGTCTCGATGATCTCGAGTCCACGCATCTGATCCAGAACGGCAGCCGCGAGACGCACCGCTTGCTGGTCGCGGGAGACGCGAAGGCCGTCGCGCAGTTCAAGACTGCGGCCGAAGCCAGGCTCGGTCGCGGCCAACGCTTCGAGTCGATCGAGTCGGGGCGACCGGACATCCGCAACACGCTCGATCGCGCGGAGCGCTTCCTCGCGCTCGTCGCGTTGTTGACCGCGATGCTCGCGGCACTCGCGGTCGCGATCGCCGCGCGGCGCTACACCGAACGACATCTCGACGCCACGGCGGTGATGCGATGCATCGGCGCGGATCAGCGCGCGATTCTCATCACGCATATCAGCGAATTCGCGCTGATCGGCCTCGCGAGCGCCGCGGTCGGCATCACGCTCGGCTTCGTCACGCACTTCGTGTTCGTCGCCCTGTTGGCGAGCCTCCTCGACGCGAGCCTGCCGGCGCCCAGCGTCTGGCCCGCGGTCCAGGGCTTCGCGATCGGGGCGGTGCTGTTGGCGGGCTTCGCGCTTCCGCCGGTGATCCAGTTGCGGCACGTGTCCCCGGTGCGCGTGATCCGGCGCGACGTGGGATTGCCGAAGACATCGACGGCCGCCGCCTATCTGCTCGGCTTGGCCGGATTCGCGGTGCTCGCGCTGTGGTCCGCGCGCGACCTCAAGATCGGCTTGATCACGCTCGGCGGCTTCGCCGCGGCCTGCATCGTCTTCGCCCTCGTCAGCTACGGCGTCCTGAAAGGCCTGGCGCGGCTCCAGCGCGCGGCGCGCGTCCAAGCCTCTTGGCGCTTCGCGCTCGCATCGATGCAACGACGCCCGCAGGCCACCGTCGTGCAGACCGTGGCGCTGGCCATCGGACTCATGGCGCTGATCCTGTTGTCGGTCACGCGGACCGACCTCGTGGCCGCGTGGCAGCGATCCGTTCCGCCCGATGCGCCGAACCGCTTCGTCATCAACGTGCAACCGGATCAGCGGGAAGCCTTCATCGCCACGCTGCGTGCGGGAAGGCTCGACGCATTCGACTTCGCTCCGATGATTCGCGGCCGCCTGATCTCCCATAACGGCAAGAGCGTGAAAGGCGCCTCGTTCGAGGACGAGCGCGCCCAGCGACTCGCCGATCGCGAGTTCAACCTGTCGTACACCGACGCGCTGCCGTCGCACAACCGCGTGGTCGCCGGCCGCTGGTTCGCGCCGGGTGCGGCGGACGAGATCTCGATGGAGGAGGGCATCGCGAAGACGCTGCACATCGAGCTCGGCGACACGCTGGTCTTCGATATCGCAGGACGGCAGGCGGAAGGGAAGGTCACGAGTCTGCGCAAGCTCGACTGGGATTCGATGCACGTGAACTTCTTCGTCATCTATCCCACGGCGGCTCTCAGCTCGATGGCCCAGACGTGGATCTCCGCCTTCCATCTGCGCGACGACCAGACCGCGCTCGCGGCGCAATTGGCCCAGCGCTTCCCGAACGTCACCATCATCGATACCGGCGCGTTGTTCCGCCAGGTGCAGTCGATCGTCGACCGCGTGGTCCGAGCGATCGAGTTCCTCTTCCTGTTCACGCTCGTCGCCGGAGTGCTCGTGTTGTATGCGGCGCTGCTGTCGTCCCGTGATGAACGCACGCGGGAGGCGGCGCTGCTCCGTGCGCTGGGCGCATCCCGACGGCAACTGCTGCGGGCCCAGCTCGCCGAGTTCTTCGGGATCGGAGCGATCGCGGGCTTGCTGGCGTCCGCCGGCGCGACGGCGACCGGCTGGGCCTTGGCGACGCAGGCGTTCGACCTGCCTTACGCCCCGAGCGCGATCGCGTGGGTGTTCGGCCTCGCGGGCGGCGTCGCCCTGTCGATGCTGGGCGGCTGGCTCGGTCTGCGACGCGTGCTCGACGAACCGCCGCTGCGTTCGTTGCGCGAGGCCTGACCTCAGCTCTTCGAACTGCTGATCGTCTCCATCAGCTTCTTGCGCGACGTGATGAGTCCGTTCGTCTTGAGCTGATCGAGACCCGGCACGCGGCCTTCGGCCAGCGCCGGAACATAGCGCTCGAGCACCTTCAGGAAGGGACGAATGAGATGCGGGTCGAACTGCACGCCCGACAGATTGAGCATCTCCTCGACCGCCACGCGATGCGGCCACGCCCCTTTGTACGGACGCGCATGCGTGAGCGCATCGTAGACGTCGGCGAGCGCGCAGATCCGCGCCGCGAGAGGGATTCGCCGATCCGCCAGTGAAGCGGGATAGCCCGCACCGTTCCACCATTCATGGTGATGCTTCGCGATCACCGCGGCCATCTGCAGCACCGGGTCTTTCGCGCCCTGCAACATGTAGGCACCGACTTCCGCGTGCGCGCGCATCGCCGTCAGCTCCGACGGATCGAGGGGTCCAGGCTTGAGCAGGATCATCTCGTTGACGCCGATCTTGCCGATGTCGTGCAGGCGCGCAGCCTGTTCGATGCGTGAACAGTAAGACGCCTCGAGCCCGATCTCGCGGGCGAGCATGCCGGCCAGATGGCCTACGCGGAAGCAGTGCTGCCCGGTCTGGTCGTCGAAGAACTCGGCGGCCAGCGCCCAGTTCTCCGCGGTGTCGTAGGCGACGCTTCGCATTTCCTTCAGGATCGCGTCGGTCCGAAGCTTGGCGAGGTCGTCGTGGATCGCCGCGAGTTCCTCGTGTTTCGCCACTTGCGCCTTGCGGACATGCGGTCCGGTGACGGCGTCGATCGGCTTGCCTTCGGGCATCTCCTCGTCGGCGGCAGGCGCAAGCCATTGGCGAACATTCGCGAACGGGTCGAACGGATAGTCCAGCTTCGCCGGCGGAGTCTCGAGCTCGACGCCGCGGTCCGACAGCTGGCGGTAGAACTTCGCCCGCTTGACGCTGGTCGTGTATTCCACCAGTTCCTTCGCGAAGCGCATTCCGAGCTTCGCCGTCTCCTGGTCCATGGCGTTGCCATAGACCTTCATCAACGCGCGTAACACGTCGTCGTGATAGAGCCGCGACTTCTTCGTAATCTCGTAGAGCTCACGGAGCTTCTTGCGGGACGAGGCGTATCCGGCCTCGGTGCGGTAAGACCATTCGCAGAGGGCCTCGGGGATACGGAGGAGGACGTCGACGCGCGGGTTGCTTGCGGGATTTAGCTTGCCACGCGCCGCTGCAATCAGTTCCTCGGCAGTTTCGTGATCGAACGTGTCGATCAGGTAGCAGGCACGGTAGTACTCGTACGTGGCCTTCGACACGTTGTCGATCTCGGCGTGGTCCAGAAGCTGGTTGCCGTGCTCAAGGAAGTAAATTGCTAAAGCCGGGTCTTGGAGCCGATGGGCGCAGAACAAGCCGTTTCCAAAGCACTGAAACTGCAGAAACGCCGGAACGGGGGACCGTTTAACCACATCAATGACAACTTTTGCAGCCGCAATTGCGTCGTGATAGTGCCCAAGCTCTTTCAAAGCAGACATCGCATTCGCAAGCGTTGCACACAAACCGATTGCATCCGAAAGTCGAGTGGCTATCAACAATGCACTATCAAGGTTTTCCAAGCATTGCTGATAGCTAGCCGCATCCAGATAAAAGGCACCCAGCGCATTATGCAATCGGCGTTTTAGATTTTGATCGGAATCTGCGCCAACCTTGCTTAGCAAGCTAGACGTTAGTCCAATCGCGACTGCATGCCTTCCGATGCCTTGAAAGTACCGAGCGCACTCAATCGACAGAGCAACACGAACCGGTAGTTCGACGGATGGAGTGTTTGCCAAAGCCGCCGCAAGCTCGCTGATCATCCTCTCAGCGTCAACGCTCTGACGCTGGATCTCGCGAAAGACAGCATTTTGAAAAAGCTTAATCGCGCTCGAAGAAACGCCATTTGCAACTAGTTCGCTAGCCGCCTGGACATATCCACGCTGATTCAGCTCGCGGCAAAGCGCTGCGAATGGACCTGACAATTCGTCGTTCATGTTGACAAAAATTTGTGCACTACGCCTAAAATTAGCACGTCCTGTTGAGCCGAACTAGGTCATTCGAGCTAATTGGATAGCGGTTTGATCTTGAATGCCCCGGTTTTAAATTTAATCCTTGCTAGGAGTTTTCCTATGTTTACCTACGACGACGTTGTTTCTACCGCAATTGAAGCCCCCGCAGTCGGGCTAGTGTTCGTCGAGGATACCGCGCTTGAGTTCGTGGGCGGCGGCACGATCACCAACGTGCTGTAAATAGTAAGAAGCAAGGTCAGTGCCCAGTGGGGCCGACTGGATGCAGCGCTCCCATCCAGTCCAGCACAAGATCGAGTCCCCCGTAGTCGATCGAACAAGTCGCCAGTGATTTGACGATCGGCTTCGCGTGGAATGCAATTGATGTTCCGGCGAGTTTCATCATCGGAACGTCGTTTGCGCCGTCTCCAATCACGAGAATATTCTCCTGATTCGTGGCGTGCTGAATGGCGATATTGTTGACGAATGCCGCTTTTGCGGCGCCGTCGACAATGGCGCCCGTCACCCGCCCGGTGAGATACCCGTCGACGATTTCAAGGTCGTTGGCGTGAATGTAGTCGAGCGAGAGGCGTTGTTTGAGTCTCTCGGCAAAGTAAGCGAATCCGCCCGAGACCAATACCGTCTTGATGCGGAGTCCACGTGCGGCCGCAAGCAATTCCTCTGCGCCGCTCGTCAGCCGCAAGTCGTCTTCATAGACGGCTTCGAGAATCGACGCGGACGCGCCTTTCAACAGGGCGACCCGCGCGACCAGGCTTGCGGCGAAATCCTTGATTTCCCCGCGCATCGTGGCTTCGGTTATTCGTGACACTTCGTCGGACTTTCCGACGCGCGCGGCGAGTCGATCGATGCACTCGATCGTGATCAGCGTCGAATCCATGTCCATCGCAAGGACGCCGACGTCGGAAAGCTTGCGATTCCGGTCGTCGAAGCAGTGATCGAGTTGCCGGGACGCACAGAGCGCGGCGACGGCGCGGCGCGCGGCCGACGATAGCCCGGGCTCGCACGCGAACTCGACCGTCCGCGGCGTCAACTGCTTGTCGATTCGCGCGCCGACCAGTGCGGCCAGGCGACCGCGAGCGTCCGCGTCGAGCGCTCCGGAGACCATGAGCCTCATGACAAGGCTTCCAGCGTGGTCCGGATCGCGCTGACCCGCGACGGCAAGCCTTCCGTCGTGAACGTCTGCTTGAGCCGATCCTGTCCGTGCAGCTTGATTGCGCGGTTCTTTTGGATCAACGCGATGATCTTCGCGGCGTCCACGGGAGGATTCGGGATGAACTGATACGTCGCCGACTCGGCGTGCGCGTCGATCTTCGCGATGCCCAGGCGCGCGGCGACGATGCGCAGGCGATGCGTCTCGATCAGCGCCTGCGCCGGTTCGGGCAGCTTTCCGAAGCGGTCGATCAGTTCCTCCTGGATGGTCGTCAACTCGTCGAGCGAGCTGCACAGCGCGAGTCGCTTGTATAGCGAGAGGCGCTCGTGGACATCGCCGCAGTAACTATCCGGTAGCAGCGCGGGTGAGTGCAGATTGATTTCGGTCACCGCGGCAAGCGGATGCGAGATATCCGGTTCGCGGCCGAGTTTCAGCGCCCGGACGGCTTCGTTGAGCATTTCGGTATAGAGCTGGAAGCCGATCTCGTACATGTTTCCCGACTGGTTCTCTCCGAGCACCTGGCCCGCGCCGCGGATCTCGAGGTCGTGCATCGCGAGATAGAAGCCGCTGCCGAGTTCCTCCATCTGCTGGATCGCGTTCAGGCGCAACTGGGCCTGCTTCGACAGGCTGTCGGGGTCGGGCACGAGCAGATAGGCGTAGGCCTGATGATGGGACCGGCCCACGCGGCCCCGCAGCTGGTGAAGCTGCGCGAGCCCGAACTTGTCCGCCCGATGGATCACGATGGTGTTGGCGGTGGGGATGTCGATGCCGGTCTCGATGATGGTGGTGCACAACAGGATGTTGGACTGTTGTTGCGTGAAGTCTCGCATCACGCGTTCCAGAGCGCGCTCCCCCATTTGTCCGTGTGCGACGGCGATGCGTGCTTCGGGCAGCAGCGCGGCCAGCGCCATCCGTCGGTTCTCGATCGTCTCGACTTCGTTGTGCAGGTAGTAGATCTGTCCGCCGCGTTTCAGCTCGCGCAGGACGGCCTCGCGGATGATGCCGTCGGTCTCGCGTCGCACGAACGTCTTGATCGCGAGCCGCTTCTGCGGCGCAGTGGCGATGACCGAGAACTCGCGCAGGCCCTCGAGGCTCATGCCGAGCGTGCGCGGAATCGGCGTCGCCGTGAGCGTCAGCACGTCGACCTCGGCGCGCAATTCCTTCATCCGTTCCTTGTGGCGGACGCCGAAGCGGTGTTCCTCGTCGATGATGACGAGCCCCAGTCGCGCGAAGCGCACGTCCTGCGACAACAGCTTGTGCGTCCCGATGACGATGTCGAGCGTCCCGTCGTTGATGCCCTTGACCGACGCCGCGATCTCCTTGCTCGAGCGAAAGCGCGACAGCTCGGCGATCTTGACGGGCCAGTCGGCGAAGCGATCGCTGAAGGTCTGCATGTGCTGCTCGGCGAGCAGCGTCGTCGGCGCGAGGATCGCGACCTGGCGCCCCCCCATCACCGCGATGAACGCGGCGCGCAGCGCGACTTCGGTCTTGCCGAAGCCGACGTCCCCGCAGACGAGGCGATCCATCGGCTTGCCCGAGGCCATGTCGGCGATCACCGCGTTGATCGCGGCTGCCTGGTCCGGCGTCTCTTCGAAGGGGAAAGACTCCGCGAACGCCTCGTAGTCGCGCGCCGAGTACACGAAGGCGTGACCTTCGCGCGCGGCGCGCCGCGCATAGAGATTGAGAAGTTCCGCCGCGGAGTCGCGGATCTGTTCCGCGGCCTTTCGTCTCGCCCGTTCCCACTGACCCGAGCCGAGCAGATGCAAAGGCGCGTCGTCGTCCGGCGCGCCCGAGTAGCGCGAGATCAGGTGGAGCTGGGACACCGGCACGTAGAGCTTCGTCGCGTTCGCGTATTCGAGATGCAGGAATTCCATCGCGCCTTCGCCAAGATCCATCATCTCGAGTCCGAGATAACGGCCGATCCCGTGCTGCGCGTGGACGACCGGATCGCCGATGCGCAGTTCGGACAGGTCGCGCACCATCAGTTCGACGTTGCTCGTGCGCTCCTGCGCCTTCGAACGTCCGTGGCGGCGTGCGCCGGTCGACGATCGATAGAGTTCCGTTTCCGTGAGGAAGGTCAGCGCACGCTCGCCGTCGACGAAGCCTTCCTGCAGGAAGCCGACGACGAGCGCGAACGACGAGCCGGAGTCGACGAAAGCGGCATACGTGTCGAACGCATCGGGCTCGAGTCGATGCTCGCGAAACAGCTGCAGCAGGGTCTCGCGGCGGCCGGCTGAATCGGCGACGACGAGCGTCGCGCCCCGCGTTCGGTCGAGATGGGCGCGGAGTCTGGCGAGCGGATCGTCCTGGCGTCGCTCGATCTCCACGTGCGGCGCTCGGACGATGGCCGGCAGCACGGTCGAACGGGCCGCGGCCTGTTCGTCCGCGGCGACGACGTCGCCTTGATGCGCACGGGCGCCGATCACGACGCGCCCATACGGTTTCATCGAGGCGAAGAACTGTTCCGCATCGAGGAAGAGGCGTGACGGGGGCAGGACGGGCCGCTCGACGTCGGCCGAGATGAAGCGGTGGCGTTGCTCGGCGTCGCGTCGGAAGTCGAGGAGCGAAGCCTCGACGTCGCCGACGAGGACGAACGTCGCGCCGTCGCCCACGTAGTCGAAGAGCGTCGCGGTCTCGTCGAAGAACAGCGGCAGGTAGTACTCGATGCCGGCGCTCGGGACGCCCGAACCGACGTCGCGATAGATCGCCGAGCGCGTCGGGTCGCCTTCGAAGGTTTCGCGCCATCGACTGCGAAACGCGGTCCGCGCGTCTTCGCTCATCGGGAATTCGCGACCCGGCAACAGCCTGACCTCGGGGACGGGGTAGAGGCTGCGCTGCGTGTCGATGTCGAAGGTGCGGATCGTTTCGATCTCGTCGCCGATCAGGTCGAGGCGGTACGGGACGACGGAGCCCATCGGAAAGAGATCGATGAGACCTCCGCGCACGCTGTATTCGCCGGGTGCCATGACCTGCGTCACGTTCTCGTAGCCGGCGAGTGTCAGTTGGCCACGCAGCCGGGCTTCGTCCAGACGCTCGCGATGGCGAAAGAAGAAGGTGTAGGCCGCGAGGTAGGCGGGCGGCGCGAGCCGGTACGACGCCGTGGTCGCGGCGACGAGCAACACGTCGACCTCGGCGCGCGCCACGCCGTGCAGCGTCGCGAGTCGCTCGGAGACGAGGTCGTGGTGCGGCGACAGCTGGTCGTAGGGCAGCGTCTCCCAATCGGGCAGCAGCCGCGTTCGCAGCGCGGGCGCGAACAGCGCGATCTCGTCGAAGAGTCGCTGCGCCGCGGCCGCGTCGGCGCACACGACGACGAGCATGTGCTTGCGATCGGATCGCGTCGCGAGCATCGCGATCGCGTAGGCGTCGCTCGACCCCGGCAAATTGCCGATCACGAGGCGCTGGCCGGGCGGGGGAAGACTGGGAATCATCGAAGGGTCACGCAGCGACGGCCGGTCCGTCGAGCGACCACGGGGAGGGGCGGCCCGCGAGGTGGGCCGAGGGGCGCATTCTATCGGCCGTCGCGGCTCGTCGGCCCCGAGCGCTCGGGTTGACAGAGAGGCGAGGGCCGCTATAATTCGCCGCCTGTCTCAAAGCGGGAATAGCTCAGTTGGTAGAGCGCAACCTTGCCAAGGTTGAGGTCGCGAGTTCGAGCCTCGTTTCCCGCTCCACTTGAACAGCGTTTCGAGGGAAGCCCACCGGCTTCCTTTTTTGTTTGTGCCCGTCGCTCGACGGGCCGTCGTCCATCGAGATGACCGCGGCGGGGTGGCAGAGAGGTTATGCAGCGGATTGCAAATCCGTCTAGGCCGGTTCGATTCCGACCCCCGCCTCCAACGAAGCATCGCGTATCGGCGTCGTGCGTTGCCGTTTGCCCGAGTGGTGGAATCGGTAGACACAAGGGACTTGAACAATTGAGCGCTCGCGGAGAAATCTTCGAGATGACACCCGTCAAAGTCGGCGAAGGCCCTGATCGATTCCGATCGAGTTGACACCGAACCAAGCCCGTCGATCGGCATGATCGTCGGGAAGGCGTAGAGAGCAGACGGCGGGCACCTACAGCGCGAGCCACGGTGAAGGCGTGCTCCAGACCACGAACGTCCTCGACAGCGGACGGCGGCGAAAGCCGAAGTGGTACGAAAATCCCTGGACCGCAAGGTCATGCCGGTTCGAGTCCGGCCTCGGGTACCACAAGACCTCGACATCGTCGGTCACTCGACGATCGCCGCTCTCACTCTTCCGCGGTCGAGGCCTTCAGCGCTGCCGGTCTCTCGAAGCGTTTCACGACGAGCGGTGCGAGTGCGAGGACCGCGAACGCGATCAATGCGCTGACGGTGGCGGTGGCCTCCCGACCGAAGCCGGCTGCCATCCCGATGGCGGCGGTCATCCAGATGCTCGCAGCCGTCGTGAGGCCTTGAACCGCGCCGCTGTCGTTCGTGCGCGGATCCGCACTCCGATCGGCTCGCTCGCGCTTGAGGATCGCGCCGGCGCCGAGGAAACCGATCCCCGCGATCACGCCCTGCATCACGCGCGTGAGATCGTTGCTTGCGACGCCCGCCTGTTGCGGGATCAGCACGAAGAGCGCGGCGCCGATCGCGACCAGCATGTGCGTTCGCACGCCCGCGGCCTTGCCCTTCGCTTCGCGTTCATAGCCCAGGATCGCGCCGAGCACCGCCGCGACGGTCAGACGCAGCGCGACGCGCGTGATCTCCTCGACGTCGCGCAGGTCGGAGAATTCGGTGGCGATCGTGTCGCCGATACGGCGCAGCCAGTCGGGCATGGTCGTCGATCCGTCGGCCGGCTCAGTCGAGGTAAGCCGGAAACTTCGGCAACGCCGCGAAGGACTCCGGTGCGTGCTGGACCACGAAGCGCGCGTGCATGTTCTTCACGATCCTTTCGATGCGATCGAAGGACGCGAGCGTCTCCGCGCGGCTCGTGTTGAACGTCGGGACACGTTTCTGCCGGCGATTCTCCACCGTGTGATAGAGGTCGCCCGACAGGAGGACGGCGCCCGTACGACGCAGCTTGATCAATAACACCTTGTGGCCCGGCGTGTGACCCGGGGCCGCGAGGATGCGGACGCTGCCGTCCCCGAACACGTCGAAGTCGCCGGTGAACGGCGTGAGTTTGGCCGTCTTGTATGCGTCGAAGCTCGCGAGGTCGGTGTCGAAGGCGGGCGGCGTCGACGTCGCGCCGGACAGCTCTTTCCCGTCGATCAACCAGGTCGTGCGATTGCGGAACAGGTTCGCATTGCCGACATGATCGAAGTGGAGATGCGAGAACGAGATGAAGTCGACGTCGTCGGGCGCGAGTCCGATCGCCTTCAACTGATCGACGAGACGCACCGGCATGCGCAGATGAAACGGGCCGTCGACGAGACCGTCGGGTCGATCGGCCAGCGCATCGCCGAGTCCCGCGTCCCACAGCAGCGTCCCCTTCGGATGCCGGATCACGAAGCAGGGGACGACGAGCCGGCCCGTCTTGCCGTCGTATTCGCCGCTGTCGGCGAAGCTCGCCATGTCGCTGACGTCGGCTTGTCCGCAGTCGAGCGCGTACAGCCTCACGGTCGCGACCGGCTCGGCGGACCACGCGCTCGTCAGTCCCGCGACGAACAACGCGGCGCCGAGGCGCCGCGCGATTCGCGCACGTCGAGTCGTCACGCGACGATGAGCTTGACGTCGATGTTGCCGCGCGTCGCGTTCGAATACGGACACACGTGATGGGCCTTCTCGACCAAGGCCTCGGCTTGCGCACGGTCCATGCCGGGGATCGTGACCTTGAGTTCGGCTTCGATGCCGAAGCCGCCGCCCGACGGGCCGATACCGACGGTGCTGTCGATCGACGTGTCCGCGGGCAGCGCGATCCTCTCGCGACCGGCGACGACCTTCATCGCACCGATGAAGCAAGCGGCGTAGCCGGCCGCGAACAACTGCTCGGGATTCGTGCCGTTGCCGCCCGCACCGCCGAGTTCCTTCGGTGTCGTGAGCTTCAGATCGAGGACGCCGTCGGACGTCTTCGCGGTGCCTTCGCGGCCGCCGACCACGTGGGCATGGGCGGCATAGAGGGTCTTGTCGATCGCCATTGATTCTCCGTTTTGTGGGTGTGGGATTCAGAACGCCTGGGCTTCAGCGGTCGCGGTGTCGCGATTCGATGCGACGCGCGGCTCGCCCATGATATAGACCTCGCGGACCGCTCGATCGTCGCCGAGCGTCATCAGCATGAACAGCACGTCGCCGATGTCGCGGCAGTGGCGCAGCCGAAGTCGCGTCAGCGCCGAGTGTCCGATATCGAGCACGACCAGGTCCGCCTCGAGCCCCGGTGCGATCGAGCCGATGCGGTCCTCGAGCGAGAGCGCGGTCGCCGCGCCGCGCGTCGCGAGATGGAAGGATTGCGCCGGCGACAGCCGGTGCTCGCCGAGTTGCGCGAGCTGATGAGCGGCGCCCATCGTCGCGAGCATCGAGAGCGTCGTGCCGCCGCCCACGTCGGTGGCGAGCGCGACCGACACCGGCCGCGACGGCCGCTTCGCCTGCGACCAGTCGAACAGCCCGCTGCCGAGGAAGGCGTTCGACGTCGGGCAATGGACGATGGTCGCCCCCGCGTCGTGGCAGCGCTGCCATTCGCGTTCGCTCAGGTAGATGCCATGACCGAGCAGTGTCCGCGGTCCGATGAGGCCGTGGTGATCGTAGACGTCGAGGTAGTCGATGCGCTCGGGAAACAGCGAGCGCGCCCATTCGACTTCGTCGCGTTGCTCCGCGATGTGCGTCTGGCAATAGACCTCGGGACGCCTCGCGAGCAGCGCGCCCGCCGCCTCGAGTTGGGCCGGCGTGCTGGTCGGGGCGAAGCGCGGCGTGACCGCGTACGACAGCCGCCCGCGCCCGTGCCAGCGCTCGATCAAGGCGAGCGACTCGTCGTACGCGCGCTGCGGCGTGTCGAGCAAGCCGTCCGGCGCGTTGCGGTCCATCAGCGTCTTGCCGGCGATCATGCGCAGGCCGCGCGCCTCGGCGACCGAGAAGAACGCGTCGACCGAGGCCGGATGCACGGTGCAGTAGACGGCCGCGGTCGTCGTGCCGTGTGCGAGGCATTCGTCGAGGAACACGTCGGCCACCGCGGTCGCGTGGACGAAGTCGCCGAACTGCGCTTCGGCGACGAACGTGTAGTCGTTCAACCAGTCGATCAGCCGCTTGCCGCCGGACCCCATGATGCCGGTCTGCGGATAGTGGACGTGCGAATCGATGAAGCCCGGCACGATCAGCGCGTCGCGATGATGCGTGACGGGCACGTCGTCGGGCAGACGATCCCTGAGGCTGTCGTAGGGACCGAAGGCTTCGATGCGTCCGTCGCGGATGACGATCAGTGCGTCGGCCTCATGGCGCAGAGCTGCCGTATCGCCGACGACGAACGGATCGTCGACCAGCGTCAACGCGGCGCCGCGCAAGGCGCGAACACGGGAAGGCGATCCGTTGGAAGACAGGGTCATCGGGCGAGGTCGGTTCGAAGCGCCGCTATCCTAACGTGCGACTCGCGCTTCACCGTCCTTCGATGATCGACCCGACATGACCCTCTCGCTGCCCGCTTCCCCGCTCGCGTGTCTCGCGCCGATCGGCGATCGCCACGCCCGCACGCTGATCCTCGGCAGCTTTCCGAGCGAGGCATCCCTCGCCGCGCAGCGCTACTACGACCATCCGCGCAACCAGTTCTGGCGGCTCCTCGGCGGGGTCGTCGGGGAGCCGCTTGCGTCGATGAGCTACGCGGAGCGCCTGGAACGACTCGCGGCCCACGGTATCGCCGTCTGGGACGTCATCGCCTGTTGCGAACGGGAAGGAAGTCTCGACAGCGCGATCAGGGCGGAGGTCGCGAACGATCTCGGCGGCCTGTTGACGCGTTGGCCCGACGTGCGGCTGATCGCCTTCAACGGCGGCAAGGCGGCGTCGTACCGGCGACGGGTGATGGCGTTGCCGGAGGCGGCGCGTTGTCAGGCCGTCGTGCTGCCGTCGTCGAGTCCGGCGAACGCGACCCACTCGTTCGCCGTCAAGCAGGCCGCCTGGATCGCCGCGCTGGGCACGCGATGAGTCGCGATCATCGTCGTGACGACGACGCTACCCCGCGTGCGCGACGCCGCATCGTCTACGCGCCGGTCACGTTCTCCGAGGAGCGCGGCGTGCGCTTCCTGCATTTCGGTACCGAGTGGGTCCAGGGCGCGATGCGGCTGCGCAAGCCGGACGCGATCGAACTCGAATACGCGCAGCAGATGATGGCGTGGACCCTCTTCCTCGACGCGCCGCGCGACGTCGTCCAGCTCGGCCTCGGCGCCGCGAGCCTGACGAAGTTCTGCCACGCGCACTTTCCCGCGGCGCAGGTCACCGCCGTCGAGCTGAACCCGGCCGTCATCGTCGCGGCGAGGACGATGTTCGGACTGCCGGACGACGATGCGACGCTCTCGGTCGTCGAGGGCGACGCGGAAGCCTTCGTCGCGAACGCCGAGCGCGACGGGTCGATCGACGTGCTCCAGGTCGACCTCTACGACGCGCTCGCGCGCGGACCGGTGCTCGAATCGCTCGAGTTCTATGCGCGCTGCCGCGCCTGCCTGCGGGAACCGGGCGTACTCACCGTCAACCTGTTCGGCGCGCATGCGAGCTTCACCCGCAACATCCGGAGCCTGGGCGCGGCGTTCAACGGTCGCGTGATCGCGTTACCCGAAGTCCACGAAGGCAATCGCGTGGCGATCGCCTTCGCCGGCCCGTCGATCCATGTCCCGTGGACGGACTTGCGCGAGCGCGCGGCCGTGGTGGCGCGCCGCTATGGGCTGCGGGCGCCGGCCTGGGTCGACGGCCTGCACGCGAGTGTCGCGGGCTCGCGCAGGTCCGGGCAACGAGAAGCAAGCGCTTTTCGCATCTGATCGGCGCCCGTGCGGCGACGTGCCCCACCTATACTTTCGGTTTCGCCGACGACCGGCTGAGGAATCTGCATGAGCGCTGTGCCGAGCACCGCGAAAGACCAACGCCTCTCGCTCGGACAGGTCGTGCAGTGGATGCGGACCGACGGGCTGGTGGATCCGGAGCAAGCCGATGCGATCTACGCGGCCGCATCGCGGATCCAGGTCGACGTGCATCCGCTGATCGCGATCGCCGACACGAAGCCGAAGGGGGCGATCGCGCCGCACCGGCTGCTGACCCTCGACATCCTCTCGGAATGGCTCGCGTCCAAGCTCGGACTCGGCTACGTCCGCATCGATCCGCTCAAGGTCGACTTCTCGCGCGTCGCCGACCTCATGTCGGTCACCTACGCGAGTCGCTTCCGCATCCTGCCGATCGAGATCAAGACGGGCGAGGTCGTGATCGCGACGTCGGAGCCCCTCCTCGTCGAGTGGATCCCCGAAATGCAGCGCATGTGGCGTCGCGACGTGAAGATCGTCTTCGCGAATCCGCACGACGTGACGCGCTACATCGCCGAATTCTTCAGCCTGGCGCGCTCCGTCAAGGGCGCCGTCGCGAAGGGCGGCGCGGCAGCCCAGAACAGCTTCGAACAGCTCGTCGAACTCGGCAGCGCGAAGGCGGGGACGCGCCAGTACGACTCGAACGACGCGCACATCGTGCAGATCGTCGACTGGCTGTGGCAGTACGCGTTCGACCAGCGCGCGTCGGACATCCATCTCGAGCCGCGGCGCGACGTCGGCGTCGTGCGCTTTCGCATCGACGGCGTGCTGCATCAGGTCTATCAGGTGCCGACGGCCGTGATGTCCGCGATGACGAGCCGCGTCAAGCTGCTCGGTCGCATGGACGTCATCGAGAAGCGACGCCCGCAGGACGGCCGCATCAAGACGCTGACCGCGAACGGCGTCGAGGTGGAGCTCCGCCTGTCGACGCTGCCGACCGCGTTCGGCGAGAAGCTCGTGATGCGGATCTTCGATCCGGATGTCGTCGTGAAGGACTTCGCCGAGCTGGGTTTCTCGGACGACGACGCGCGGCGCTGGAACGTGATGACCGAGCGCCCCTACGGCATCGTCCTCGTCACCGGCCCGACCGGCTCCGGGAAGACGACGACGCTCTACTCGACGTTGAAGACGCTCGCGACCGAGGAGGTCAACGTCTGCACGATCGAAGATCCGATCGAAATGGTCGAGGGCTCGTTCAACCAGATGCAGGTCCAGCACGGCATCGAACTGGGCTTCGCCGACGGCGTGCGGGCCTTGATGCGCCAGGACCCCGACATCATCATGGTCGGCGAGATCCGTGACCTCGAGACCGCCGAGATGGCCGTGCAGGCCGCGTTGACCGGCCACCTCGTGTTCTCGACGGTTCACACGAATGACGCGCCTTCCGCGATCACGCGCCTGCTGGAACTCGGCGTGCCCGCCTATCTGCTCAACGCGACGGTGATCGGCATCATGGCGCAGCGCCTGGTGCGGACGCTGTGTCCGCACTGCAAGGCCGTCGGCGAGATCGAAGACGAAACCTGGCGCGCGCTGATCGCGCCGTTCAAGACGGACAAGCCGACCGCCATCTACAAGCCCGTGGGCTGCATCGAATGCCGCATGACCGGTTATCGGGGACGAACCGGCATCTACGAGATCCTCGAGGTCACGACGGAGATCAAGCGCCTCGTCTCGGGCGAGCCGTCGATCGACCCGATCCGCAGCCGCGCGCTGCGTGAGGGCATGCGTCCCCTGCGCGTGTCGGGCGCGATGAAGATCGTCGCGGGGACGACCACGCCCGAAGAAGTGCTGAAGGCGACACCGACGATCGAGGGCTAGATGCGGCGATCGATCAGACGCTATGCCTGGTGCGGCCTCATCGCGCTATGCGTGTACGGTGCCGCCGATGCCGCATCGAGGCCCGAAGCGGGCGACATGGCGCCCGACTATGCCGGCACGACCCTCGACGACCGCGCGACCTCGGTCTCCGACTTCCGTGGTCGCGTGGTCGTCCTGTCGTTCTGGGCGTCGTGGTGCGGACCTTGCCTCAAGGAGATGCCGATCCTGGAGGGCATCCAGGAGAGGGCGGGGAAGAACCAGATCCAGGTCGTCGCGGTGATACCGAATCGGTCGAGACCTATCGCCGTCTGGCCACGAAGCTCGCCCGCCTCGAATTGTTGGTCACGCACGACCATGGGCGCCAGGGATCGGCGGCGTATGGCGTCAACGGGATCCCGCACATGGTGATCATCGACCGGACGGGGCGGATCGTCCGCGTCAATCGCGGCTACAGCGAGGACGCGCTCGACAGCATCGTCGCGGATATCAACGCGGCGCTGCTCGCCCGGTAGGCCGGGACGGCGGGATCGTTGCCTTCGCAACGACCCCTCGATGCCCTGCTCAGTCGACCACCCAGTGACCCGGCACGTATTGCCACAACGGACCGCGGTGGACCCAATGCGCGGCGATCCATTGTTCGGTCTCGCGTCGCGCCTCCCATCGGCCGGACTCCCAGACGTACTGGCCGCGCTCGAAGCGCCAGTGGCCGGCGACCCAGATGAACGCATCGCCGGGCGGCGGAGGGACCGCCTCGTTTCGCGGCGGCGGCGGCGGGGCGTTGGCGGTGACGACGTTGACCCCCGGCGATGACGGCGAGGCCTTCCAGTGAGCCGGATGAAACACCCAGCCATTCCCGTGACGCGTCCAATACGCCTGGACGTACACCTGGTCGGGACGGGGCTCGATCCAGCGCCCGTTCTCCCAGACATAGCCGCCATTCTCGAGATGCCAATGGCCGCCGACCCAGAACGAGTCCGGCGTCGGCGGCGCGGGAATCTGTTCGACGCGTGGCGCCGGTGGCGGAGGCATGCGTTCGACGATGACCTCGCGACGGGGGGGCGGCGTGGCGACGCACGCAGCGAGCGTGCTCGCCATGACGACCAGAGCGACAGGAACTATTTTTCTCAAGCGACGACTCCTCAATGAAACACGGCCCCGAAGGGCCGTGCGATGAATGGATGCGATCAGGCGCGCTCGACGTGTCCGTCGACGATGCGCACGCGCTCGCCCTCCCGGTACGGGAAGGGGCTTGCCTGCGTGAAGGTCCGGCTCGCGCCGTTGTCCAGTCGGACGATCATTTGGTGCTCGACGGTCGAGCGGACGTTCTTCTCGATCGCGTTGCCGCCGAAGCCGCCGCCGACCGCACCGGCGACCGTCGCAAGCGCCTTGCCGCGACCTGCGCCGACCATGTTGCCGACCAGGCCGCCGACCACCGCGCCGCCGACCGCGCCGACGCCGGTCCCCTGTCCCTTGACCTTGATCTCGCGGATCGAATCGACCACGCCGCAATCCCGGCACGCAGCTGCCACCGTCTGCGCGGCCGGAGCCGTCTCGTAGACGGGGGTCGACGGCGTCGAACGCGCCGGCTCCGGCGTGTACGCCGGTGCTGCGGCGACGCGAGCCGGACCCGAGGCCGCGGCGACCGGCGCCGGCTTCGCATCGTTGGCTGGGGTCTGCGCGACGGCGGCCGGTGCATCGTACGGCGACGACTGCGCATTCGAGCGGTCCATCACGACCGCGCCGATGCCGACGACCGACAGCAGGATGAGCGCGACGGCGGCCGTCGCGACCAGCGGATGCAACCGGGCGCGTTGGGGGGAAGGGTTGTCCATGAGAGTCCTCCTGATGATGCGAAACGAAGCCCGCAGGGTGGTGCGAGTCGCGCGAGCGTCCTGTCGGCGCGTCGCTGATCCGAGCTCAAGTCGCCGACTGCTTCGTGAGACCGAATTCACACGAGAAGTGCCGTCGCAAGAGGCTGCATTCGGTATCGGATGTAACGTGATGTATCGCCACCCACCCGCCCCCGATGACGACCATCCGCGAATCAGGACCCGACGACCTCGATGACGTGCGCACGTTGCTGCGCGAGTACGCAGCCAGCCTTCCGTTCGCGCTGGACTTCCAGGGCTTCGATGCGGAACTCGCGGCCTTGCCCGCGCCGTACGTGCGGCCCCGCGGCCTGCAGTTGATCGTCGACGACGCGCACGCCGCGGTCGGCCTCGCTGCGTACCGGCCGCTCGACGCGCGCACGGCCGAGATCAAGCGCATGTACCTGCGACCGGAGGTTCGTGGACGCGGCATCGGCAGCGCGTTGCTCGACACCGCGATCGAACGCGCGAAGGCCGACGGCTACGAACGCGTCAGGCTGGATTCCCATCGCGCGTCGATGGAACGCGCGATCGCGCTCTATCGATCGCGCGGCTTCGTCGAGATCGGCGCGTACGGCCCGGACCTCGGCGGCGAGTTGGCCTTCTTCGAATTGATCGTCCGTTGAGGCCGCTTCGGGTCTCTCGACGGATCGCCCGGCGGAGTCGATGCCCAACGTGCCGCGCATCGCGCGGCCATCACTTCGACAACATCCGCATCCCGCGCTCGAGGCCTTCGATCGTGATCGGCACCATGCGCTGACGCATGATCTGATTGATCACGGTGATCGACTGTCGGTACTGCCAGAGCTGCTCGGGCTCGGGGTTCAGCCACAGGAATTTCGGGAACGTGTCGGTCAGCCGCTGCAGCCACACCGCGCCGGCCTCCTCGTTGTTGTATTCGACGCTGCCGTTCGGCTGCAGGATCTCGTAGGGACTCATCGTGGCATCGCCGACGAAGATCAGTTTGGTGTCGGGCGCGTACTTGCGCAGCACGTCCCAGGTCGGCGTGCGTTCCGCGTGGCGCCGACGATTGTTCTTCCACAGGTATTCGTAGACGCAGTTGTGGAAGTAGAAGAAGTCCATGTGCTTGAACTCCGTCTTCGCGGCGGAGAACAGCTCCTCGGTGCGCGCGATGTGATCGTCCATCGTGCCGCCGACGTCGAGCAGCATCAGCACCTTCACCTTGTTCTTCCGCTCCGGCACCATCTTGATGTCGAGCCAACCCGCGTTCCTCGCGGTCGAACCGATCGTGTCGGGCAGGTCGAGCTCGAGGTCGGCGCCGTCGCGCGCGAACTTCCGCAGGCGCCGCAGCGCGACCTTGATGTTGCGCGTGCCGAGTTCGACCTGGTCGTCGTAGTCGCGGTAGGCGCGTGACTCCCAGACCTTCACGGCGGTGCGATTGCCGCCCGAAGGCCCGCCGATGCGGATGCCTTCCGGGTTGTAGCCGCCGTTTCCGAACGGCGACGTGCCGCCCGTGCCGATCCACTTGCTGCCGCCTTCGTGACGGTCCTTCTGCTCGTCGAGGATTTCCTTCAGGCGCTTCATCAACGCATCCCAGCCGCCGAGCGACTCGACCTGCGCCTTCTCTTCGGGCGTGAGCTCGCGATCGAGCTTCTTCATCAACCAGTCGAGCGGCAGGTCGCGCTGCAGGTCGACCTTCATCGCCTGGCCGTTGAAGTAGGCGCCGAAGGCCTTGTCGAACTTGTCGTAGTTCTGTTCGTCCTTGACGAGCGCGGTGCGGCTGAAGAAGTAGAAGTCGTCGACGGGTGACGACGATGCGGGCTCGATGACGTTCTTCTTCAGACCCTCGAGCAGGATCAGGAACTCCTTGATCGAGACGGGGATCTTGGCGGTCTTCAATGCGAAGAAGAAGTCGATCAGCATGGTCGTGTCCTCAGTGACTTTCGAGGCGGTGCTGCAGGTGGCGCTTCACCGCGGGCCACTCGGACTCGATGATCGAGAAGCAGACCGTGTCGCGGTACGAACCGTCCGGAGCGATCTGATGGTTGCGCAGCACGCCGTCCTGCTTCGCGCCGAGTCGCGCGATCGCGTCGCGGCTCTGGTGATTCATCCAATGGGTCCGGAACTCGACCGCGATGCATTTCCACGCGTCGAACGCATGACCGAGCAGCATCAGCTTGCACTCGGTGTTGAGCGCGGTGCGCTGCACGCGCTTCGCGTACCAGGTCGAACCGATCTCGACATGGCGGTGCTTCGCGTCGATGTTCATGAAGGTCGTCATGCCGACGACGTCGTCCGTCGACGGATCGATCACCGCGAACGGGACCATGCTACCCGCCCGTTGAAGCGCCAGGCGACGCTCGATCTCGTCGGCCATGCGCTCCGGCTCGACGACCGACGTGTACCAGAGCCGCCAGAGTTCACCATCGGCGGCCGCGGACTTGAGGCCTTCGACGTGCGACGAGGCGAGCGGCTCGAGAATCGCATGACGGCCGGTCAGCGTGATCGGATCCGCGAACGCCATCGTCAGGCGGGCAAGTCGGCGAAGAGATACGGCGTGATGTTGTCCATCGCGCGGGCCACGTAGGCGTCCTTCTCGCCGACCGGCGCGACGTAACGGATCGCGCTTTCGGCTTCTTCGATGCCTTCGGACCGCGCGATGACCCACGCGGCCAGGTATTGAGACGCGAGACAGCCACCGGCCGTCGCGACGTTACCTTCCGCATAGAAGGGCTGCTCCAGGACGCGCACGCCGGCCGCCTGCACCCAGGGCTTCGTCGTGAGATCCGTGCAGGCCGGGATCGCGCCGAGGAGGCCGAGCTTCGCGAGCACGAGCGTCCCGGAACACTGCGCCCCGATCAGTTGCCTCGCGGGGTCGAGGACGAGCGCGTCCATGATCGTCCGATCCTCGACGACCTCCCGCGTCCGCGCGCCGCTCCCGACGAGGACGGCGTCGGCGTCGCGCGCGTCGGCCAGCCGCGACTGCGCGCTCAACGTGACGCCGTTCATCGACGTGACGGTCGACGTGGGACAGCAGAGGGTGACGCGCCAACCGGGCTTCTTGACGCGATTGAGGATGCCGAAGGCGATCAGCGAATCGAGTTCGTTGAAGCCGTCGAAGGTGAGGATGGCGATGTGCATGGGACGGACGTTCGTCGCAGGCTCGGCGATCAGCGGTTGTTGCGCGCCATGAAGACGAGGCGCTCGAACAGATGCACGTCCTGTTCGTTCTTGAGCAGCGCGCCGTGCAGCGGCGGGACGATCGCCTTGCTGTCCTTGCTGTGCAGCGCCTCGGGCGGAATGTCCTCGGCCAGGAGCAGCTTGAGCCAGTCGAGCAACTCGGAGGTCGACGGCTTCTTCTTCAAGCCGGGGACGTCGCGCATCTGGAAGAACGCGGCGAGGGCCGCGGCGAGCAGCTCCTTCTTGAGGCCCGGGTAGTGGACGTCGACGATCTGCTGCATCGTCTCCTTGTCGGGAAAGCGGATGTAGTGGAAGAAGCAGCGCCGCAGGAACGCGTCGGGCAATTCCTTCTCGTTGTTCGAGGTGATGACGACGAGCGGCCGGTGCTTGGCCTTCACGAGTTCGCGCGTCTCGTAGACGTAGAACTCCATGCGATCGAGCTCGCGCAGCAGGTCGTTCGGGAATTCGATGTCGGCCTTGTCGATCTCGTCGATCAGCAGCACGACGGGCGCATCGGCGGTGAAGGCCTGCCACAGCACGCCCTTGACGATGTAGTTCCTGATGTCCTTGACGCGCTCCGAATCGTCGAAGCTCGCGAGCTGCGAATCGCGCAGCCGGCTCACCGCGTCGTATTCGTAGAGGCCTTGCTGCGCCTTCGTCGTGGACTTGATGTGCCACTGCAGGAGCGGCATGCCGAGCGCCGCGGCGACTTCTTCCGCGAGCATGGTCTTGCCGGTGCCGGGTTCGCCCTTGATGAGGAGCGGCCGTTGCAGCGTGAGCGCGGCATTGACGGCGAGCTTGAGATCCTGCGTGGCGACGTACGAGTCGGAGCCTTCGAAGCGCATGAATGTTCTTGGAGTACGAGGAGGGGGTAGCCGAGTATAAGGGGACGCTTCGCGCCGTGCAGGGCCTGCGTTCTCGCGTACGGGCGTCGGCTACGCGTCGGCTACAATACGCGCCGCTTCGCGAGCCCCGCACCAAGGCCGCGCGCGGCGACACCACCCAACCCACGCATTCCAAGATGACACGTCCGATCGCGTCTCGAACGTCCACCCGGCTCGCGCTCGCGCTCGCCACCGCGGGTCTCACGGTGATGGCGACGGTCGCCACCGGACAAACGCCCGCGGCGCCGCAGGCCGCGCCTGCCACTGCCCCTGCCCCTGCCGCGGCTGCGCCCGCCGCGCCCGCCGCGACCGCCGGCGACCCGGCACGCGGCAAGCTCAAGTCGGCGACCTGCGTCGGCTGCCATGCCGTCCCCGGCTTCAAGTCCGCGTTCCCGTCCGTCTATTCGGTCCCGCTGCTCGGTGGACAGAACGCGAAGTACATCGAGAGCGCACTCCAGGCCTACAAGAAGGGCGAGCGCCGTTTCCCGAGCATGATCGCCACCGCGCGTTCGCTGTCCGACCAGGACATGGCGGACCTCGCCGCCTACTTCGCCGCGCAGCACTGAGATGACGATGAAACGAAACCCAGCCCTGATCGTCCTCGCGCTCGGACTCGTCGCGACCACGGCCCAGGCGGCCGGCAACGTCGAGCGCGGACAGGAACTCGCGACGAAGAAATACGTGTGCGCCTCGTGCCACGGTGCCGACTTCGCATCGCCGATCGACCCGTCGTATCCGAAGCTCGCAGGCCAGCACCGCGACTATCTGCGCTTCGCGCTGATCGCGTACCAGAAGGGCGACCACCCCGTCTTCGGTCGCGGCAACGCGATCATGGGCGCGCAGGCGAAGCCCTTGTCCCAGCAGGAGATCGACGACATCGCGGCGTATCTGTCGTCCTTGCCGCCGTCGCTCGTGCTCAAGCGCTGAGCTCGCAGGCGCCTCGGGACGGCCGCGCGAGCGGCCGTTTCTATTGGCGCGCGGCGCGCGCCTCGATGCAACGCAGGTAGGCGGCGCCGTCGGGTGCGGCACGATTGCGTTGGGCGGTCCAGAGCATCTCGCCGAGACACTCCATCACTTCGTGATGCGCGTCGTGCGCGGATCCCAGGCGAGTCGTCAGGCGTTCGACGGCCGCACGGATGCCGGGCGGCTGGTCGATCGACACCTGTTCCTCGATCGACAGGTGCATCGACAGATGCAGGAACGGATTCGCTTGCCCCTCGCGCGTCTCGAAGGGATCGCCTTCGCCGACGGGCAGGGGCGCGAGGATCTCGAAGTATTCGGGGTGGCGCTCGATCCAGTCGGACGCGAGCGCCTCGATCGGCGTGAGCGGCATGCCGCGACGCCGCTTGTCGAGCGTGTCGCGGAAGAATCGGCGGACTTCGTCGCGGGTCGGATCGAACATCAGGCGTAGGAACGCTTGCGAGCGGCTTCGGTCGGCGGCGGTGTCTTGGGCCGGTACGGACACAGGTCGGCGACCGGACACCGCCAGCACTCCGGCACGCGCGCCTTGCAGACGTAGCGGCCGTGCAGGATCAGCCAGTGATGCGCGCCGTAGAGATAGTCCTTCGGCACGCGCTTCATCAACAACGCCTCGACCTCGCCGACGGTCTTGCCCCTCGCGAGTCCGGTGCGGTTCGCGACACGGAAGACATGCGTGTCGACGGCCAGCGTGTGTTCGCCGAAGACGACGTTGAGCACGACGTTGGCGGTCTTGCGCCCCACGCCGGGGAGCGCCTCGAGCGCCGCGCGATCGTTCGGGACTTCGCCGTCGTGTCGTTCGAGGAGGGCCGCGCTCATCGCGACGACGTTCTTCGCCTTCGTCCGGTACAGGCCGATCGTCTTGATGTAGCCCTCGAGCTTCTCGACCCCGAGCTCGACGATCGCCTGCGGCGTGTTCGCGACGGGGAACAGCACACGCATCGCCTTGTTGACGGACGCATCGGTCGCCTGGGCCGACAGGATCACGGCGACCAGCAACTCGTAGGGACTCGCGTACTCGAGTTCGGAGACGGGCTCCGGATTCGCGGCGGCGAGACGCGCGAAGAACGTGACGCGGTCCGCGACCTTCATCGCGGGACTCTCGTCGCGGCGCGTTCGCGTGCGCGGCCGATCGCCGCGTCGATCAGGCGCTGCTTGCGATCGATCGCGGGTGCGGCCGGGGCGGTCGCTTCGCGGCGACGTTCGGCGGCGACGCGCACGAGGCGCGCGGCGCGGGCGTCATGGCGCTCGCGCGCGACGACGGCGCGGGCGTCGTCCCACGCAAAAGGGGCGGGGACCATCGAGATGCAATCGACGGGGCAGGGCGCGATGCACAGCTCGCAGCCCGTGCAGAGGTCCGCAACGACGTCGTGCATGCGCTTCGCCGCGCCGACGATCGCGTCGACGGGACAGGCTGTGATGCAGAGCGTGCAACCGATGCAGGCGGCTTCGTCGATGATCGCGAGCGCGAGCGGCTTCGGCACGCCATGCACGGGGTTCAGCGCGATCGGCGCACGCCCGGTCACCGCGGCGAGGCGTTCGACGCCGCGCTCGCCGCCCGGCGGGCACTGGTTGATCTCGGCCGCGCCGGCCGCGATCGCGGACGCGTAGGGCCGACAACCGTCGTAACCGCATTGCGTGCACTGCGTCTGCGGAAGCACCGCGTCGATCCGCGCGACGAGCGACGGATCGGGCGCCACGAGCGCGGTCGGATCAGGCGTGGGCGCGGATGAAGTCGTGAACACGCGGATAGATCACCTGCCGCCACCGCTTGCCACTGAAGATGCCGTAATGGCCGCACTTCGGCGCGGTGAAGTGCTGCTTGTTCTTCTTCGGGATGCCCGAACACAGCTGCTGGGCCGCCTCCGTCTGGCCGCTGCCCGAGATGTCGTCGAGCTCGCCCTCGATCGTGAACAAGGCCACCGACTTGATGTCCGCGGGCTTGACCTGCTGGCCCTTGACGACCCAGGTGCCGGTCGCGAGCGCGCGTTCCTGGAACACCGTCCTGATCGTGTCGAGGTAGTACTCGGCCGGCATGTCGAGGACCGCGTTGTATTCGTCGTAGAACGCCCGATGCGCCTCCGCGTCCTCGTCGTCGCCACGCATCAACTGCAGATAGAAATCGTAGTGCGACGTCATGTGGCGATCGGGGTTCATCGCGACGAAGCCGGCGTGCTGCAGGAAGCCGGGGTACACGCTGCGCAGGTAGCCCGGATAGTTCGACGGGACCTTGTAGATCACGTTGTTCTCGAACCAGGACAACGGCTTCGTCGTCGCGAGGTTGTTGACCGCTGTCGGATTCTTCGATGTGTCGATCGGGCCGCCCATCATCGTCATCGTCTTCGGCAGGATCGGCTCCTTCGCACTCGCCATCAGCGAGATCGCAGCGAGCACGGGCCCGGTCG
>Ga0247783_1000087_pt1 | contig 28732 bp, 23 predicted proteins | sample UWRJL064202C5_FD_179911 | JGI IMG/M metagenome (GOLD analysis project Ga0247783, IMG submission 179911) | Plant litter microbial communities from Arlington Agricultural Research Station in Wisconsin, United States - UWRJ-L064-202C-5 | ecosystem: Environmental > Terrestrial > Plant litter >...
TGACGGTGGTGGCGGGAGGGTGCGGGCGGCTGTGGTGGGTGGGAATCGTTGGGATTCTTCGCTTCGCTCAGAATGACAGGGGGGCTTGCTCAGCGTGACAGAGGCTGCGCTCAGAAGGACAGGGGCTACTTCTCTCCTTCGCGGTGGCGGAAGGCGATGGCGAGGCGGTTCCAGGTGTTCATGTTGGTGATGGCGTGGGTGACCTGTACGGCTTCGGCTTCGGTGAAGTGGACGAGCATCTCGTGCCAGGCGGCGAGGGGCGCGTGGCCGGTCTGGATGTTGGTGATGGCGTCGGTCCACTGCAGGGCGGCGCGTTCGCGCGGGGTGAAGAAGGGCGAGTCGCGCCAGGCGGCGATGGCGAAGAGTCGTTCGGTGGTCTCGCCTGCTTTGATGGCCTGCTTGCTGTGCTTGTCGAGGCACATGGCGCAGCCGTTGAGCGTGGAGGAGCGCATGCTGATGAGTTCGAGCAGGGACTGTTCCAGGCCGCTGGTGTTGATGACGTGTCCCCAGGCGGAGAGCTTGGCGTAGCCCTCGGGGAAGGCGGCGAGGTAGTCGAAGCGGATGGCGTCGGTGATCTTTGGTTGCGGGGCTTCGGGGTTGGTTTCGGTGTTCGAAGGGGCGGTCATGGCTTACTCCCGGTAGAGGTGGTGCTGGTCGATGTAGGCGGCGACCTCGGGTGTGAGGTCGTCGATCTGCGTAGCGGTTTGGATGGCGTGGCTCTGCGCGCGGATGCGTGTGGCGGAGACTTCGAGCGAGAGGGTGTCGAGGAGGTGGATGCGCGAGGTGGGTTGCGGCGAGGGTGTGCCGGGGCGCGAGACGACGATCCATTCGGCGATTTCGAGGAGGGCTTCGGGATCTTTCCAGCGGTGGAGTTCGCTGAAGCTGTCTGCGCCGACGATGACGAAGAGATGATCGTCGGGGCTGTGCAGGGAGCGGAGGAGGTCGATGGTGTAGTTCGGTGTGCCGTCGGGGTGGGGGGCGTCGAGGTCCGTGGCCTCGAGGCGTGGGTCTTCGATGCAGAGGAGCGCAGTCATGGCGAGGCGGTCGGCGAAGGAGGCCTGCGGGGATTGGCTTTTGAGGGGCTGTCTGCCGGTGGGTGCGAGGAGGACGCGGTCGAGCGCGAAGGCGTCCGCTGCGGCCTGCGCTACGGCGCGGTGGGCTCGGTGAGGTGGGTCGAAGCTGCCGCCGTAGAGGGCTGTTCGCATACTTCTCTAGGGTACTCGGAATGGTGAGGGTCGAGCTTCGCTCGATGGATGCGCTTTGCGCATGCCCATGTCCCAGAAGCGGGACATGGGGCACCCGGATTCGTTTGTGATGGCGTAGTGAAGCAGAGGATCTGCTGTGATCGCGCGGAGCGCGATTGGATGCGCCTTCGGCGCATGACAAAAGCGGATTTCTCCGCTCCCTTCGGTCGGTCGAAATGACGGTTGGTGGTGTTGAGTCGAGTGAGGTCTCCGTCATCTCGACCGGAGCGACGGCTTTATCGTCGCGTAGCGGAGAGATCTGCTTTTCAAGCGGTTCGCGCGTTGCGCGAATACCCACACATCGCAAAGAGCGCGATGTATGGGGCACCCGGTCTTGCGGAGCTTTTTTAGAAGGGGAGGCGGAAGACGAGGCCGGTGCTGATGTGGAAGATGCCGTTGCCTGCGTTGGCGCCGGGGCCGTTGTGGGTGAGTGCGCCGCCGCCGACTTCGATCAGACGCCAGTCGAGGCGCGGCAGGAAGGTGAGGTCCACGCCGCCGTTGACTTCGTAGGTAAAGGAGTTGGTGAGAGCCTGTCTGCGTCCGTAGTTAAAACCGGCCACACCGGCTGAGGCCTGGATGTAGGGCTTGATGGGAAGCACGGGGGCTTTGATCGCTGCGCGAAGGCCGAAGAGGCCGTTGTTGAGCTTCGCGTCTCCGTTGGAGAGGATGGAGCCGTGGATGTCTGCGCCTACGTGGAGTGGACCGGCGTGAAGGAAGTCGTTGTAGATGCCGAAGGTCGGGCCGTAGAGGAACATGCCGTTGGAGAGATTGTTTGCGCTGCCGAAGAGCTGGCCGGTGGCGGCTCCGACGTGCTGTGCCGTCAAGTTCACATACAGACCTACTTGCGCCTGCGCCTTCGCGGCGGTGAGGACGAGGAGGATAGAGAAGAAGAGTGTGCGAAGTTTCATGGGTGCTCCCACATTAAGCGTAGCGGTCTTAAGGCGACAGATGCGTTTGCTGCGGCAGGTCGTTGTTAGCTCTCTGGGTACTCCATGCGGGCGGCGTGAGAGAGTGGAGGTCTGACGTTTTGCGGGGTGGGAGATGCGTGTGGTGTGGAAGAGCTTTGTTTTCGCTGCTTTTTGTGTGTTGATGCCGGCGTCGTCGACGATGCTGGCGCAGAGCAAGGTGCTCGCGCCCACGCCGCCGATGGGCTGGAATAGTTGGGATGCCTACGGTACGACGGTAACGGAGAGCGAGGTGCGCGCGACGGCGGATGTGATGGCGCGCGATCTGAAGCGCTTCGGTTGGGAGTACATCGTCGTCGATATTCAGTGGTCGGAGCCGCAGCCGAAGGCGCATGGATATCGCGTGGGTGCGGAGCTTGCGATGGATGCGTATGGACGCCTGATTCCAGCACCGAACCGCTTCCCGACCGCGAAGGATGGTGCGGGCTTTCGCGAGCTTGCGGAGTATGTGCATAGCAAGGGTCTGAAGTTCGGCATTCACATCATGCGCGGAATTCCACGGCAGGCGGTGGCGCGGAATCTTCCTGTGCTTGGAACGACGGATACGCATGCGATGGAGATCGCCGACACCAGCAGCACGTGTACTTGGAATTCGGATATGTACGGCGTCGATGTGACGAAGCCGGGCGGGCAGGCTTATTACGATTCGCTGGTGAAGATGTATGCGTCGTGGGGTGTGGACTTTATCAAGGCAGACGATATGGCGAGGCCGTATCACGCGGCGGAGATTGCGGCGCTGCATCGCGCGATTGCGAAGTCGGGGCAGCCGATTGTGCTGAGCCTTTCGCCGGGGCCCGCGCCGACGGATCGCGTGGACGACCTGCGAGGCAATGCGCAGATGTGGCGGATTGCGGACGACCTTTGGGATGAGTGGAAGTCCGTGAAGGCGATGTACTTTCTGATGGAGAAGTGGTCGATCTTTGTGGAGCCGGATACGCGCGGCGGCCACTGGCCGGATGCGGATATGCTCCCGCTGGGGCACATCGGTCTGCGCGCGGAGCGGGGCGAAGCTCGCATGTCGAAGCTGACGCATGATGAGCAGCGGACGATGATGACGCTGTGGTCGATCTTTCGTTCGCCGCTGATGTTTGGTGGAGATCTGCTGACGCTGGATGAGTGGACGAAGAGTCTGCTGACGAACGCGGAGGTGCTGGCGGTGAATCAGCATAGCTCGCTCAATCGGCTGATCTTCAGCGATGGCGATATGCGCGTGTGGGTGGCGAAGGGCGCGCATGGCGAGCAGTATGTCGCGGTCTTCAATCTCGGAGAGACGAAGCTGCCCGTCGATCTGCCGTGGAACATGGTGGGTTGGAGGGCAGCGAGTGGGACGATGACCGATCTTTGGACCGGAGAGAAGAGCACGTCGGAGCACGGTGTGCGTGGGGAGCTGGCTCCACACGCGTCCGTGCTCTATGCGGTGCGGTAGCGATTAGAGGTTGACGCCGCCGGAGACTTCGATGCGCTGTGCGTTGACCCAGCGGTTGTCTTCGGAGACGAGCGAGGCGATCATCGGGCCGATATCGTCGGGCAGGCCGACGCGACCGAGTGCAGTTGCGGAGGCGATGGCCTTGTTCATGGCTTCGTTGTCCCGCACCACGCCGCCGCCAAAGTCGGTTTCGATGGCTCCGGGAGCTACGGTGTTGACGGCGATGCCGCGCGCGCCGAGTTCCTTGGCCATGTAGCGCGTGAGGACTTCAACGGCACCCTTCATCGCCGCGTAGGCGGAGAAGCCGGGTGTGGCGAAGCGGGCGAGGCCGGAGGAGAGATTCACGATGCGGCCACCGTCGGCGAGGACGGGGAGAAGCTTCTGCGTGAGGAAGTAGACGCCCTTGAAGTGGATGTTGACGAGGTTGTCGAAGTCGGCCTCGGTGGTGTCGGCGAAGGCGGCGTGGTGGCCGTTGCCCGCGTTGTTAATGAGGTAATTGAAGGTGGTGCGGTTCCAGGTCTGCTGCAGGGCAGACTTTACTGCGCCGACGAAGGCGTCGAAGGTGGCGATCTCGCCAGCGCTGAGTTGGAGGGCGACGGCCTTGCCGCCGAGGGCCTGGATGGCGGCGACAGCGGAGTCGGCTTCGGTCTTGTTGGAGTTGTAGGTGAGGAGGACGTCCACACCTTTTTTCGCAAGGCTGAGCGCGGTGTTACGGCCCAGGCCGCGAGAGCCTCCGGTGACGAGAGCGATCTTCTTTTCTGTAGTTGTTCTGCTCATGTGTTTCACCTCTTGCTGTACTCTAAGGCGGACACTCTCTTTTGGGAAGTAGGCACTATATCGTGCTGTACTTACTGCTGGGTGCGTGTAGGAGGAAGTATGGCGGTGAAGACGTATCCCAAGACGACACCGGAGGTGGACGCGCTGGTGGCGGAGGTGATCGCACGCGTGGCGGATCGCTGGACGATGGAGGTTCTGGAGGCTCTGACGCAGGGAGGAACGATGCGTTTTACGCGGATCGGTGAGGCGATTCCGGGCGTGAGCCAGAAGATGCTGACCCAGACGCTGCGGCAGATGGAGCGCGATGGGCTGGTGATCCGGACGGTGCATCCGGTGATTCCGCCGCATGTGGACTATGAGTTGACGCCGCTGGGGTTTGAGTTGAGTGAGGCGTTCTGCGGGGTTTGGATGTGGGCGGAGAAGAACTGCAAGGTGGTGGCGAAGGCTCGGGCGAGGTTCGATGGGCGGGCTAAGTGAGGTGTATCTGGCAGCGCGGCGAAGCAGAAGCAATCTAAGCTCTGAATCATGGTCGATGTGTGATTGGGTGATGATGCGCTCATTGAGAACCGACGCCTGGTAAGTATGATGACGGAAAATGGGCGAGTATCGCCGCTGGACTGGATCTTCCCGGTTAGAACTCTGACGCACTCGTACCTGGCACCGACGCCTGGGCGAAACAACTAGCTAGGTAGCGGCTAAACTCATCTGAGGTGAAGGAGCCTGTTCCCACGCGGGAGAGATCGCGGGTTCCTCCTGGATTGTGGGGTCCTTTCTAAACCATGCCGATCCTGATCGAATACGACGATCTCGAAGACTTGCTGAAAACAAGCTGGGCGGCTCAGCGAAGGGTCGTGACTGTAGGCGGACACGCGAATACGGAAGGGTGGGAACTGGGCTTTCACTCTCATACGAAGGCACAGCTCTTGCTGGTGCTCTCCGGCGTCGTGACGTGCGAGGTTGAAGCTGGCATCTGGCTTGTGCCGCCAGGTTCCGCGCTCTTTATCGCGGGTGGAATGTCGCATCGCCTGGAGATCGCCGGAGAGGTAAGTTCCTATGTCACTCTCGTCAGTGCAGAGGCCGCGCGTTCTCTGCCATCCAAATGCTGCACGATCACGGTCACTCCACTACTGCGCGCCTTGATCGTGCGGTCCGCCGAATTTCCAATGGAGGCTGATCAGGCACCAACGGAATCCTACGTTAGCGAATTGTTGCTGAGCGAAGTTGCCGCTGCCGATACCGGCGACCTTCAACTCCCCATGCCATCCGATCCACGCTTACGCGCGATCTTTGTTGAAATCATGGCAAATCCTGCTGAACGCGGAACGATTGAAACGTGGGCGCGGCAGTCAGGCCTCGGTCAACGGACGTTGGAACGCTTGATACTGTCTCAGACGGGCTTGAGTTTTGGTAGGTGGAGACAACAGCTGAACATCCTTCTCGCGCTGCGTTGGATGGCAGAGGGTAAGACCGTCCAACAAGTAGCTTTCGATCTCGGCTATGAGAGTCCAGGCAGTTTCATCGCAATGTTCCGCAAAACGCTCGGCAGCTCCCCAGGACGGTATATGTCGGCGCGCTCGGAATAAACATGGGAGTTCGTACCTTCCCCGGTAGAACCCCGTTCCGCGTGTGCCGATTAGTTTGGCGGGAAATGCGAATCGTTTGACGGAATATCGCGTTGTTGCTTAGTTCAGCGACTTCTATCGTTGATCCATGACAGAGACAGCGATTCACCAGGCAGGCGTGGAATCAGGCATTGAACAGACGGCGGTCGTAATTGTGGGGGCAGGCGTCGCTGGGTTGACGCTCGCTACTTTCCTGCGAAAATCCGGGGTCGCCTGCATCGTTCTTGAACGTCGCAATCGCAGCTACATAGAGGCGCGCCAGCGTGCCGGGTTCCTTGAACCGCGCGCCGTGAAGATGTTCGAACTTTGGGAGTTGGAGATGTTATTGCCCGAAGGCCCGATCGCTCAACATGGCGAAATACGAATCAACGGTGCAGCCCGCCCATTCGGAAGCGTGGGCGATGATGCGGAACAGGGCCGTTTCTGTACCCAGCAGCAACTCGTAAGCAACCTGCTGCGGAAGCTGATTGAAGAGATGGGCGGTGATGTCCGCTTCAACGTCGACGACATCGGCATCCTCAACGAGGTGCTTCACCAGCCGCGCGTCAGCTACTCTGACACCGGCGGACATCACGAGATCGTCTCTAACTACGTTGTCGGTTGTGATGGAGGACACAGCGTAAGTCGCAACACCATTCCACAAGGCGTTCTTACGAAGTACAGCTATGAGTTTGGATATGCGTGGCTTGCGGCACTTGTGAGCGCCGCTCCGATCGCCGGACAAGCGATCATGGCTGTGAGCGATCATGGTTTCGCCGCGCAAATCACGCGTGGCCCGAACAGGAGCCGCGTCTACCTTCAATGCGATGTCAGCGACAGTCCGCAGGACTGGCCAGCGGAGCGCATCTGGGAAGAAATCAGGCTTCGCCTCGGCGATGAGTCGATTCCCGATGCTGACGTTTTGAGTAGAGATGTCATCCCGCTACGTTCCGTCGTCTACGAACCCATGCAGTATCGCAACCTGTTCCTCGTTGGGGATGCGGCACACCTTGTGCCTCCTACGGGCGCAAAGGGTATGAACCTCGCACTCCACGACGTGGACGTTATTTCTAAGGCACTTCTAGCTGCCGTGCGAGATGGAGATGAAACCCTCTTACGGAGCTACTCAAAAGAGGCACTTCCAGACGTCTGGAAGGAGCAGGAGTTCAGTGTCTCGATGACGGACCTCATGCACGACTCCGGTGATCCGAAACAGCACGGCACGTTCAGGCAAAGGATCGCAAGAACCCGCATCGAACAGTTCTTCGCCGAAGCGAAACACTAAGATCCTGAACATCGATGCCGCAGGCAGAACCATCCCCACTAACATCGGTAACGACAGTCATCTTGTACTGCTAACTGCGGGCACAGCCGGTCTCAATTGAGGAATACAGGCCAATGCACCTTTCCACAGTTGACGGCTCCATGAGCGCATTGGCGATTTATCGCCAATGACGGAAAGTGCCTGCGCGTTCTGTCATCAACAATTTCTGTTCGTGACGGTCTTGTTTTTCCCCGTTCTCTTTGCGGTGTACATCAACTCATCCGCCCGTCGAAGGGCCTGATCCAGGGATTCTCCCGACTGAAGCTCGACAACACCCATACTCGCGGTGACCGTCAGGCGTCTAAGAGGACGATCTTCAAACCGGATGTTGGCAATCTCTTCCCGCAGCCTTTCGGCGATTTCATAGACCTCAGAGGGCGAGAGGTCAAAGAGTAGCACTGCGAACTCTTCTCCGCCGAGCCGCACGGCTGCATCCGATGCTCGAACGTGGTCCCGCAGAAGCGATCCGACTTGCTCCAGGACTGCATCTCCTGCGTGGTGCCCATACATGTCGTTGATCGCTTTGAAGTCGTCGAGATCGAAGAGAATCAGGCTCTGTCGTTGTCCCTTTGAACTGGCAACAACCTTCTCCGCAAAATCCTCAAAACCGCGACGGTTGAACACCATCGTCAACGAGTCCGTGACCGCTTCCTGCGTTACCGCTGCGATGATGTCCGAGGCGATCGCTACCGCGAGGAGCAGGCCGATCAGGACAGTAAAGACCAGGAAGGAAAGATTCAGCCAGACCCAGAACGGGGATTGCGCATACTCACTTATCTTGACGAGGTCTTGTGTATCGGGAAGACCCTGAAGGGTAAGGAGTGTGCGCGGGAAAAACTGAAGAGAGAAGACCAGAAGGGTCCAGAACAGGGCGCGGTCGACAGGTTGATGCGCCTTCTTCCGCATCTTCAGAGAAGCTGCAAGGAGTAGAAGAGCGAGGCCGAAATTCAGAATGCAGACGCGTATATCGAGCTGAGAAACCTCATAGTAAAAATAAGCGATTCCCAAAAAGATGGAGAACGCCACCGTGAAGCTGAACATATAGTTTGGGCGAAGCCCCAAGCGCCGCAGCACTCCCTCGGCAAACAGCAGCGTTGCGCCAATGTAGAGCACACAGGTCGTGAGGGCGTTGATTCCCACATCGGAAGGGATGATGAGAATTTGGAGCAGGATCGCCGAGCCGAAGAGGAAGAAAGAGGAAGCCAGCCACGGGAGGTATCGGAGTGCTTTTCGGTAGGTCCAAATCGCGAAAAAGAGTATGGCAAAGAAGAATGCAATGGCCGGACCTGCAAAGGTCAGCACGTGGATTCCAGTTGCCGGTGGAGAGATAACGATTGTTTTTTCTCCCAAAAAATCAATACCTATCGATTCTAGGAGGAAAGACCGCCGGACGTTGCCGGAGAGGGATCGGTTGTGATCGCGCGGAGCGCGATTGGATGCGCCTTGGGCGCATAACAAAAGCAGATTTCTCCGCTCGCGCTACGCGCTCGGTCGAAATGACGTTTCCGCTGTCGCTACGTGTTCGGTCGAAAGGACGGTGTGCGGTGTGGTTGAGGTCTCCGTCATCTTGACTGGAGCGACAGCTTTATCGTCGCGGAGCGGAGAGATCTGTTGTCTTAACGGTTCGCGCGTTGCGCGAATACCCACACATCGCAAAGTGCGCGATGTATGGGGCACCCGGGTTTGTGGTTCCCGTTACAGCAGATCCCTTCGCTTCGCTACGGGATGACAAAGGAAGCTCTGGTGTTTGTCATCCCGCATTTAGCGGACGGTTTTTTTGCTGGCCTGTGGGGGTGGGTAGTTGGCTTTCATCTTGCGCATGGGCGGCGGTGGTGGAGGGGCCGGGTTGTCGCGGCGGAAGTCGATGACGGCCTGCGAGATAGCGTACTTGAGCTCTTCGATCCCGGTGCCGGCGACGGCGGAGATGGCGTAGAAGGGGAGCTTCTTGCGCTTTGCCATGGCTTGCAGTTTCTTCAGCTTGTCCGGGTTCGCCACGTCGATCTTGGTGGCGACGACGAGGACGGGCTTCGAGGGAAGGCCGTGGCCGAAGCTGGTGAGTTCGGCTTCGATAACCTTGAAGTCTTCCACTGGATTGTCGCGACCGGAGCCGTCGGAGACGTCGATTAGGTGGGCGAGGACGCTGGTGCGTTCGATGTGGCGGAGGAACTGGATGCCGAGGCCCGCGCCCTGGCTGGCGCCTTCGATGAGGCCGGGCATATCGGCGATCACGAAGCTGTGTTCGTGCGGCCATTCGCCGACCTGCACGACGCCCAGGTTGGGTTCGAGGGTGGTGAAGGCGTAGTTCGCGATCTTGGGGCGGGCGGCGGAGAGGCGCGAGATGAGCGTCGATTTGCCGACGTTGGGGTAGCCGAGGAGACCGACGTCCGCCAGGAGTTTGAGTTCGAGGCGGTAGTTGCGGGCTTCGCCGGGGCGGCCGAGTTCGTGCTCGCGGGGGGCCTGGTGGGTGGGCGTGGCGAAGTGCTGGTTGCCGCGACCTCCGCGACCGCCCTTGGCGATGATGATGGTCTCGTCGGGGTGGGCGAAGTCGTGGATGAGGTCGCCGGTCTCGTCGTCGTAGAGCTGGGTGCCGACGGGGACCTTGAGGACGAGGTCTTCGCCGGAGGTGCCGGAGCAGTTGGAACCTTCGCCGTGCCCGCCGCGCTCGGATTTGTGTTCGGGGTTGAACCGGAACTGGAGGAGGGTGTTGTGCTGGGTGGACGACTTCATCAGGATGTTGCCGCCGTGCCCGCCGTCACCGCCTGAGGGACCGCCCCGGGGAACAAATTTTTCCCGGCGGAAGGCCATGCAGCCGTTTCCACCGTCTCCGGCCTTAATACGGATTCTTGCCTCATCGATAAACATTGCGAAACCCCTTGCTGTACCTATAGTTTAGCGGATTGCGTCGGAGAGAGCCCGAGCGTGCTCCGAAGCGAAGGATGGGTGTGGAAATGTAGGGCGAAACCGGGTGTTTTTGGTGTTTTCCTTGGGTTTTCGACGGTTGTGGCGGGCCGAGGGGAACTGGCACAATGAGCCGTAACCCCAAGAACAAGCGCGCAGCCGCGGTGAAGGGCAAAGCGCGCACCGATATCATCACAAGTTTCGCACTGAGCAGCAACCTGAATCGTTAGAAACCCCGGGAAGTCCTATGTGGCTTCGCTGCGTGTGTTTCGTGCGTTCCGGTTGGCATAAAGGTGTGCGTTGTAACGAACTATGCGGTTTTTAGGAGATCTACCAGATGAAGCATCTACTTTCAGCACGAGCGATTCTTGCGGGCTGTCTTTTTACCTTGGCAACTTCTGTTTTGGCTCAGTCCACGACGCAGGGCGCAATCTCCGGTACGGTGTTTGACGCGACCGACGCAGTCGTCCCCAAGGCAAGCGTCACGATTCACAATAACGGTACCAACGCCGATCTGAAGTTGATGGCGGATGATGGTGGCTTCTTCAAGGCTCCGCAGCTGCCTCCGGGCACTTATACGGTGACGATCTCTTCCCCGGGCTTCTCGGAGTTGAAGTCGAACCAGGTGACGGTGCAGGTGAACCAGGTGACGGAGATGAACTCGCATTTGACGGCGGGTTCGAGCACGAGTGTGGTGGAGGTGACGGCGGAGATCCCGGTGTTGAAGTTTGACTCGCCGGTCTACGGAGGTCAGCTTTCGAATACGGAGATCGAGAGTATTCCGATCAACAACCGCCGCTGGTCTTCGCTTTCGCTGTTGACGCCGGGTGTGACGAACGACGCTTCGGGTTTTGGCCTGATCTCGTTCCGTGCCATCAGCGCCACGCTGAACAATGTGCTGATCGACGGAGCGGACGATAACCAGGCTTACTTTGGTGAAGAGCGCGGACGTACGCGCGCGGGCTACTCTACGGCGCAGACGGCGATCCGGGAGTTCCAGGTGAATACGGGTGTGTATTCGGCAGAGTTTGGCCGCGCTGTGGGTGGCGTGGTGAACTCGGTGACGAAGAGCGGAACGAATGCTCTGCATGGTGAGGCTTACTTCTACCATCGCGGCGATGAGCTGGCGGCACCGAATCCGTATACGACCACGGTGGTCTACAACCCGACGACGGGAGTTGCGAGCCAGATCAACTTCAAGCCGAAGGATAAGCGCAACCAGTATGGCTTCGGTCTTGGCGGTCCGATTATCAAGGACAAGCTCTTCTTCTTCTACGCGTTCGACGAGTTTCGCAGGAACTTTCCCGGAACCGCTCGTGCCGGAAACACGGCTTTTTATTCCGATCCCAGCACGGCGGATCTTGCAACGCTGTCGCAGAACCTGACCCGCTCGACGGGTGCAGCGGTCAGCACGGCGCAGGCGCTGACGACGTATCGCAACTTCATCCAGCTCATGAACGGTGCCCTTGGACCGGTGGCCCGCTATGGGAACCAGGACATCAATACACCGAAGCTCGACTGGCAGGTGAACGGCAAGAACCACGTCAGCGTGCTGTATCACCGTCTCCGTTGGGATTCTCCGGGCGGCGTGCAGACGCAGCAATCGAACACGTATGCAACGGATTCGTTCGGTACGGACTTTGTGAAGCTGGACTACGGCCTGGCCAAGCTGGACAGTATCATCAGCACGCACGTCACCAACGAGCTTCGCTACCAGTACGCGCGTGAGCTAAATAACGAAGGCCGGCAGACGCCCAATTCGTTTACGAATACTTATCTGACGTCGGCTTCGACCATACCTGTGCAGGTGAATCTGCCTTCGAATGCGTTCACGATGGGCGCCCCGTATTACAGCTTCCGCGCGGCGCTGCCGGATGAGCGCAAATGGCAGGTGGGCGACACGCTCAGCTTTCTGCAGGGGAAGCATAACCTGAAGGTCGGTCTGGACCTGCTGCATAACTACGACATCCAGAACACGCTGGGTGGATCGAATGCGCCGCCGAATGGTCTGTACACCTATGGAACGCTGGTCGGTTACATCTCCGATCTGGCGAGCCCGAGCCGCGGAGGTTGCGGAACGGTAAACAACGGAGCGTATCGTCCGGTGGGCTGCTATACGAATTACAGGCAGACGATCGGTCGGCCGAACTTCGATGTGCGCACGATCGATTACGGCTTCTTTGCGCAGGATGACTGGAAGGCGACGCCTACCCTTACTGTGAACCTGGGTATCCGCTATGACTACGAGAAGCTGCCCGATGTGATTCTGCCGAACCCGGCGTTCCCGGATACGTTGAACACGCCGAGCGACAAGAACAATGTCTCGCCTCGTCTGGGTTTTGCATGGGATCCGTATGGTCTGGGCAAGACGGTGGTTCGTGGAGGCTTCGGCTTCTACTACGGCCATATTCCGAATGCTCTGTTCCTGACGGCACGTACGACCACGGGTGCGGCGGGCGGACAGAATGCGTACACGCTTACGCCGACGGCTGCGGGAGCTCCGGTGCTGGCGAACCAGCCTGCGCCTTCGGTGTTCTCGTCTTCGGCGTTGCCGGACGTCCAGTTCCTTGCCAAGAACTTCTCCAATCCCTATGCGCAGCAGTTCGACCTGGCGGTGCAGCAGGATCTCGGGTTCGGCAATGTGCTTTCGGTGAGCTATCTGGGTGCGCTGGGACGGCAGTTGCCGAACAGTCTGAACCTCAACCTGAATCCTGCGGCGACGTACACGCAGAACTACACGGTGACGGGATCGGGTAACTGCGGTCCACTGGCCTGCGGCACGAGCTTTCCTGTGACGGTCTATGGTGGATCGACTGCGGCGGGTGTTTCGACGCTGAAGAACACCGCTGTGAACGCGGCGTACGGTGCTGTGAGCAACGTGAATACGAGCTTCCATGCTTTGACGGTGGAAGTGACGAAGCGCGCGAACAAGTACCTGAGCTACGACGCGAACTACACGTGGTCGCACGCTCTGGACTTCAACCAGAGCCAGCTGACCGGTCTGGGAAGCAATAACTGGATCGATCCGTATGCCAATGCGCGCTCGAACTACGGCAACTCGTTTCTGAATGTGAAGCACCGCGTCGTCGGTTGGGCGATCCTGAACATTCCGGGAACGGAAGGCAACCGGATTTTGAAGGAAGTCACGAGTGGATGGTCGGTCAAGCCTGCGTTCCAGATGCAGTCGGGTCTGCCGTATACGGCGAACACGAACAGCTTTACGACCTCGAACGGGACGAACGGCGGCGTGACCTACAGGCCCTTCACCACCGGCCTGGCAGGTACGGGAACGACGTACATCCCGGTTCTTGGACGCAACACGTTCCAGTACCCCCGCGATATTCTGCTGGATCTGCGCGTGCAGCGCGACTTCCCTATCACGGAGCGCGTGCGCTTCGAGCTGATCGTGGAGTCGTTCAACGTGGCGAACCATCAGAACGTCACCACGATCAACACCACGGCGTATAACGTCACCGGAAACACGCTGGCCTACCAGTCGACCTTCGGTGCGGTGCAAAACTCGAACAACAACTTTGCCTATGGTCCGCGTACGGTGCAGCTTGGCGGAAGGTTGTTCTTCTAAAACAAACTGTTGAGGGTGGCGGCGGCTTCGGCTGCCGCCACTGTCCGTAACCCGCAGTAAACCGCAATGATTTTCTGGCGTGGGTTCCCTTCGGGGAGTCCGCGCTATTTTCCCTTCTCAGAGATTTTGCGTTGCCTGCGGCTCGCAGGTTTGGCGCAACGAGGGATGAAGTGCCGAGCCGGATTTTTTGCTGGATGATGGCCTTTCTGCTCTGTGCGGGAGGGATGCGCGCGCAGGACGCGGTGACTGGAGCTTTGCGCGGTGTGGTGCGCGATGGCGCGGGCGCTGCGGTGGTGGGTGCGCGTGTGTCTGTGGCAAGGATCGCGGATGGCAGAGCGGGACGGGGGCGCGTGGTCTCTACCGATGCGCAGGGAGCGTTCTTTGTGCCGAGGCTTGCGCCGGGGGCGTGGGCGGTGGTGGTCTCTCCTGCAAAGTCTACGGTGGTGTTGTCGCCTTGGTCTGGCTCTGTGACGGTGGAGCTGGGCGAGACGATGGAGGTTGAGGTCGAGCTTCGCGTGGCCGGGGTAGCGACGAGTGTGACGGTGCAGGCTAACGTTTCTGGTGTAGAGATGCAGGCGTCTCCGGCGAACGCGACGATCTCTCCGGCGGAGGTGCAGGAGTTGCCGCTGGATGGGCGGCGGTGGTCGAGCTTCGCCCTGCTGACGCCGCTGATGAACGCGACGGACTCCACGTTTTTGCAGATTACGGCGCGCGGTGTGGCGACGACGCAGAACCATTATGTGCTGGATGGAGTCGACGACACGCAGAGTTTTCTGGGCGTGCCGCGCGGAGGCGTGCGTGCGGATCTGCTGGTGCCGGAGGCGGCGGTGCGCGAGTTTCGGGTGGAGACGATGAACTCCACCGCTGATCTGGGCAAGGCAGCGGGCGGTAGCGTGACGACGGTGACGCGGCGGGGAACGACACGGACGCATGGGTCTGTCTTCTTCCAGGTGCAGGACAATGCGCTGGCCGCGACGAATCCGTTTGCGGTTCTGACGCGATACAACGATGGTCAACCGGTGAGTACGTTCGAGCGGCCGCAGGATCTGCGTCTGCAGTGGGGGTTGTCTGCGGAGGGCCGTGTGCCGTGGCAACCGCTTCGCGAGAGGCTGTTTTACTTTGTGGCGTATGAGCAGCAGAGGCGTAACTTCCCTGCCCTGTCGTCTCCCGCGACGATGGATTTTTACAGCCTGAGCGCGACGCAGACGGCGCTGCTGCAGAACCGTGGCGTTACGCTTCCGAAGATCGATGCGGCTTTGCGTTATATCGATTCCCTCTCCGGCATCGTTCCGCGACGCCGGGATGAGGTGTCCTTCTTTCCGCGTCTCGATTGGCAGGCGAGTGCGCGGAACCAGTTCAGCCTGGAGTGGAACCGCGCGCGGCGTACTTCGCCTGCGGGTGTGCGCGGTGAACCGGTGTTGCATCGCGCGGTGACGAGCTTTGGTAACGACAGGATGCGCACGGATGAAGGCATTGCGCGGTGGACTTACTCTGCGACGAGCTTTCTGAGCAACGAGTTGAGCGCGAGCTACTCGACCGATGTGGAGACGCAGACGGCGCAGACGCCTCTGCCGCAGGAGCCGCACAGTGGGCCCAATGGAGACTCTCCCCAGATCAACATTGGAGGGGAGTTTTATCTGGGCAAGCCTGCATCGCTGGGGCGGCGCAGTTATCCCGACGAGCGTCGCTGGCAGTTTGCGGACACGGTGAGCTGGGCGGGGAGTGTCTCGCTGCTGCAGGCGGGATTCGATGTGAGTTTGATCCGCGAGCATATCGATTCGCTGCCGAATGAAGAAGGAACGTACAACTACTCCAGCGGAACGACGGACGGGCACGCAGGGGGTCTGGTGGACTTCATTACGGACTACACCTTCTCGGCGACGGCGTATCCCAATGGGGCTTGCCCGTCGATCTTTGCGAGTGAGCACTTCTTCTGTTTCCACACGTATACGCAGGGCTTCGGCCACAGCGTTTCGGATTTTCATATGGGCGAGTGGGCGGGATTTGTGCAGCAGCACTGGCGACCGGCGAAGGGTGTGACGGTGGATACGGGTCTGCGGTATGAGTATGTGGCGCTGCCTGCGGCGCAGCATCCGAATGCGGAGCTGGATGCGTTGTTTGGAACGAATGAGGGGCTGGCAGCACGCACGAGTACGCTGCCTTCGGATACGAACAATCTGCAGCCACGTGTGGGGCTGGCGTGGAGCGTCTCGCGACGGACGGTGGTTCACGCGGGGTATGGTGTGTCGTTTGGGCGCGTGGCGGGGGCGACGATTCGCTCCGCGCTGATGAATACGGCGCAGCCGTCGAGTTCGTACTCGCTGCGTCTGGGGCCGAAGACGATCGTCGATGCACAGTGCGCGAGTGCGGGGACGAACTTCGGCTATCCGGCGACGTATGCCTGCGCGCCGACGGGAGTCGCGTTGAAGACGACCTCTGCGGTGATGTTCAGCCGAAGGTTTCAGCTGCCGATGGTGGAGGAAGCGAGCTTCGCAGTGGAGCATGACTTCGGCGGAACGGAGGTCACTCTGAGCTATGAGGGAGCGGCGAGCCGGCAGTTGCCGAACTCGACGGACATCAACATTGCTCCGTCGACTGCGGTGGCGAGGTTTCGCGTGGTGCGTCCGCAGGGTGGGGGGCAGGTGGGTGCGCGCGATGGCGACGTGTTTTCCATACCGTTTTATACGGAGCGGGTGTCGCAGGACTTTGGACCGGTGACGGCGATTCTTTCGAATGCGAGTGCGAGCTATCATGCGCTGGTCGCGCAGGCGCAGCATCGGCTGCGTGGGGGCGTGCAGTTTCGTGCGTCGTGGACGTACGCGAAGATGCTGGACTACGGGCAGAACCACTCTGCAGCCCCGCAGCAGGATGCGCAGTTCGATCCGTTTGAGGTGCGGTACGACCGTGCCGCCTCGACGCTGGACCGGAGGCACAAGGTCTCCGCGAGCGGCCTGTGGGAGCCGGCCTTTCATCTGGATCGAAGTACGGCGCGTCTGGCGAATGGGTGGGTTCTGGCTTCAAGTTTTTCCGCCGTGAGTGGAAGGCCGTACAGCTACGAGATTCTGGGTGGAAGCGAGCTGGATGCGGGGCGCGAGACGATCAATGGATCGGGGGGCGCGCGGTACCTGCCGACGGTGGGGCGCAATACGCAGAGGCTGCCGTGGGTCGAGGTGGTGGACCTGCGTCTGAGCAGGCGATTCCACCTTGCAGAGGCGATGCATGCGCGCGTGTACGCCGACGGGTTCAACCTTCTAAACCATGTGAACTACACGGGTGTGCAGCAGAGGGCGTTTCTCACGGGCACTGCTGTGAATGGTGTGACGCCGCTGGTCTTTCAGGATGCGGCAGCGATCGCCACGGAGGGTTTGCAGACGCGTCCGTTCGGAGACTTCGATTCGGCCAACGCGGCGAATGCTCGTGAGCGGCGTGTGCAGTTTGGTGCGCGCTTGGAGTGGTAGCGTTGGTTGCAGAGGGAATGGCGATGGGCTGGCTGGGTTGGGCGCTTTTGAGTGCGGTCTTTGCCGCGGCGACGGCGGTGCTGGCGAAGGTTGGCGTGCAGGGTGTGGATTCCAACCTGGCGACGGCGGTGCGGACGACGGTGGTGCTCGTCTTTGCGTGGGTGTGGGCGTATGCGTTGGGAGCGCATGGCGGCCTGGGGCGGATCGAGCGTAGGAGCTGGGTGTTCCTTGTGCTGAGCGGGTTGGCGACGGGGGCGAGTTGGATCTGCTACTTCCGCGCGTTGCAGATGGGGGATGCAGGACGGGTGGCGCCGATCGATAAGCTGAGCGTGGTGCTGGTGATTTTGTTTGCGTGGGCGTTTCTGGGGGAGGGGATGTCTGTGAGCAAGGTGGTGGGTGGCGGGCTGATCGCGGCGGGGGCTGTGGTGCTGGCGCGCGGGTAGGATTTTTGCGTGACGCATCTCGCCAGAGGGAATACTGTGCTTAGGTTGGAGTTTGATTCCTGATCCGGATTTTCAAAGGTGGAACATGACGACTTTCATGAAACGATTGCTTCGCGCAGCGGTTTTTGTGGGATGTTCTGCGTCTGTACATGCCCAGCAGGTCGAGCCGGAGTTAGATGCGTGCCTTCTGAACAACTACAAATCCAGCCATCAGGTTGTTCTTGATGGGACTGTCTCGAATGGGGCTCACGAGATTTTCCTACATCTGCCCGGTTGCAAATACCCTGTGGTCATTGAGTATCCGTCGGAGTTACTGGAGAGCGAAAGGGGCGAGGTGCCCCCATTGCGGCAGGACGACAACCTGAATCGGCTCAATTCAGAGTTGAGGGATCATCCGATGAGGCCTGTAGGCGTTTCGCTCTTCGGTCGGCTGGATGTCGCGAAGCCGATCCCTGAGGGGGCGACGGTGAGATTGGGCATGCTTTTCGGTCCATCTGGAAAATATCTTGGCCCTTATGGTTTCGGACACCCTACGGGTGTCTACAAATATCGTCTTGTTCTGATTCAGGTGAACGCTGTGGTTGATGCCGCGCACGATAAGTGAATGTGTTGGTAGCTGTGCCTCTTTTTTTCAGGCTGGAGTGGAGGCGTTTCGGAGGACTGGAGGACGAAACAGCAGATCCCTCCGCTGCGCTATGGGATGACAAATTTCGCTGGGGTGGGTAATTCCCTGGCGAGTAGGCTCTAGCGTTCGGGGCGGAACTGGCGGGCTAGCCAGTCTACGGTAATGGATTGCAGGGCGATGCGGAGCGTGGCGTAGTTGTGGTCGGTGCGCATGTGCATGTGCAGGGAGCGCGGGCTGGTGGGTTTGATCGCGAGCAGGAGGGCTTCGGCCTGGGGTGCGCTGCCGTCTTCAGCGGAGAAGAGAAGGACGGGGCGGGTGGCGACTTTGGGCGCATCGGGTGCGCCCGGCGTGGGGAGAGAGACCAGGACGACGGCGGGGATCTGGGGATTCTGGGCGAATAAGGTGAGGGCGGCGGTGGCGCCTTCGCTGTAGCCGAGGGGGACGATCTTTTTGGGATCGGTGAAGTAGGTGGTGGCGTTGGTCTGGACGAAGGCGTATGCGGCCTCGGCGTCTTCCATCGCGGTGGCGGGGGTGTAGGTGCCGGGAACGCTTGCGGTGCCGCGCGGGTGGACGGAGAGGACGTTCCAGCCAGCGCGGCGAAGGGTCTGGGCGAGGTCGCCGTTCTGCTCGGAGCCGGTGCCGTTGAGAAGGAGCACGGTGGGATGCGGCTTATTCCCTTCCGCGAGATAAAAGATGCCTGGAAGCGGTGTGCCATGGGATGGAATACTGACGTCGAGGTTCTTCGCAGGGAACTTCAGATCGGGATTAGGGTCTACTAGAAGAGCGGAGTTGATCTGTGCCTGGGCCGCGGGGATGAGCAGAGTGAGTGCGAGGAGAAACGAGCGCATGGGAGAGTATTTCATCCCGAATTGTCGTACGGTCACCGGAGTTCAACCTGCATCCAAATGGGCATAGCAAATTTTTCTGCGGGTGGCGGCATGGGCTGGGCAGCGGCGTGGGTGGCGGGGCACGGTTATATTGCCGTGGGAGTGATTCTGTTTCTTTCGTCGCTGGGTCTGCCGATGCCGGTGGTGGTGACGATGTTGCTGGCCGGGGCGGCGGCGCACGCAGGCAAGCTCTCGATCGTCCACCTGTTCCTGCTCGGCGTTCTGGTGGAGAACATCGGCGCAACGCTCATGTATCTCGCAGGCCGTGCGACGGGTTGGTGGCTGCTGGGACGTCTGTGCCGCCTTACGATGGATCCGGAGGTCTGCATCTTCCGCTCGGCGGACTTCTTTTATGAAAAGGGCGCGCGCACTTTGCTGATCGCGCGGTTCGTCCCGGGGCTGAACTCTATGGCTCCGCCGCTGGCGGGCAGTTTGCATATGCGTCCGTTTCGCTTCTGGCGGATGGATGTTGTGGGAGCGATGCTGCACTGCGCGGCCTGGATGGGGCTTGGATTTCTGTTGAGTCCTTTTCTGCTGAAGATCACGAACGCCCTGGCGGTGGTGGGGCACGTGGTCCTGGGAGTCGTGGCTCTGGCGGCGCTGGGGTATGCGGCGGCGTGGGTGGTGGTGGCGATCAAGGGACGGAAGTATTCGCAGGTGGCGCGGGTGACGGCGGAGGAGGTTCTGGAGCGGCTGGAGAACCCGACGCTCGATCGCCCAGTGGTGATTGCGGATGTGCGCAGTCATGGATATTACGATCCCGGGATGCAGCGCATCAAGAACTCGATTCGCGTGGAGCCGAGCCGCCTGTTGCCTGAGTTGGAAGCGTTGCGCGAGACGCTGGCTCCGGAGTGCGAGATCTATGTGTACTGTTCGTGCCTGCGCGATGCGACGAGTGCGCGGATTGCGCACATGCTGAATGAGCGCGGGAATAATGTGCGCGTGATTCAGGGTGGGCTGAAGGCGTGGACGAAGGCCGGGTTTCCGATGGAGCTTGTGCCTCCGGATGATATGCGGCATCTGCCTCGGTTTGATTGATCGTTCCTTGTGGTCTTGTAGCGTGAGGATCTTTCGTGATCGCTCTTCGAGCGAACGATGCGCTTTGCGCATGACAAAAGCGGATTTCTCCGCTCGCGCTACGCGCTCGGTCGAAATGACGGTGGTGGTGATGGTGGTGTAGTGCGGGTAAGTGGGTGAGGTTCATCATCTCGACCGGAGCGACGGTTTATCGTCGCGTAGTGGAGAGATCTGTTGTTCAAGCTTTCGACGGGGTCGCTCTTTGAAGAGGATGCGCCCTCGGCGCATAACAGAAGCAGATCCCAAAAGAGGGACTGGGGCATCCGTCTGCTTATCCCTTCTCGCTGTCGATGCCGCTGGCTTTGAGCAGGATGCTTTGGAAGAGACGTGTCGGCAGGAGGCTGCGCAGGAGTTTTGCGGAGCGGGCGTCGCGGCCGATGAGGTAGCGGAGTTTCGGTTTGGGCGATTGCGCGATGCGGAGGATGAGGTCGGCGATCCGCTGTGGATCGGCCTTGCGCATCTTTCCGTTGAGGGTCCTGGTAAGGAAGGCCTGCGAGCGTGCGTGGTTGGGTGAGTCTGTGGCTTGTGTCGCGGAAGTGGTGGTGGCGTTGCGGTTCCAGATGTCGGTGTCGAAGGCGCCGGGTTCGACCAGGCTGACGTGAATGTTGAGGCTGCGTAACTCCATGCTGAGCGCTTCGCTCCAGCCTTCGAGGGCGAACTTGGAGGCGTTGTAGCTGCCCAGCAGAGGGAAGGCGGTGAGACCGGAGATGGAGGAGATCATGAGGATCTTCGCTCCTCCAGTCTGTGCTCCTGCGGTCTGCGCGCGCATGATCGGAAGCATGGCCGTGGTGGTTTGGACCGCGCCGAAGAAGTTGGTTTCGAACTGGTGGCGGAGCTCGGCGAGGGTGGTCTCTTCGGAGAAGCCTGCGAGGGCGTAGCCGGCGTTGTTGACGAGAACGTCGAGGCGGCCGTGTGTTGTCTTCACGTAGGCTGCGGTTGCGGCGACCTGTGTGGAGTCTGTGACGTCAAGAGGGTGGAGGTCGATCCCGTCGGAGAGGCCTTCGGCCTCTGCCTTTTCGCGCAGATTCGTCGCCCGCGCGAGGTCGCGCATGGTGGCGATGACGGTGTATCCGTTGCGCGCGAGGGTGAGTGTGGCCAGAAGACCGATGCCGCTGGAGGCTCCGGTGATGAGGGCGACTTTCGGTGTTTTCTGTGGGACCGCCATGTGGCGAGGGTATCGCAAGAGGGGTTATCCTTAGAATGCGATCTTTACCTGTTGAGAACGCATGTTGTGTATCGCTTGCGATCCTGAGGTACGCGAAGAATAAGGCCATCCGTCTACATGAGTTTTACCGAACAATACGATGTTGCCGTTGTGGGCGCGGGCCATGCTGGATGCGAGGCTGCGGTTGCGGCTGCGCGGATGGGGCTGCGGACGGCGATCTTTACGCTAAACCTTGACCTGATTGCGCAGATGAGTTGCAACCCTGCGATTGGTGGGATTGCCAAGGGACATCTTGTGCGTGAAGTGGATGCGATGGGTGGCGTGATGGGCGAGGTCGCGGATGCGTGCGGCATCCAGTTTCGTCTGCTGAATACGAGCCGCGGACCGGCGGTATGGTCGCCGCGTGCGCAGTGCGACAAGGCGCTTTATCGCGTAAAGATGCGCGAGGTGCTGGAGCGCGAGAAGAATCTTTTTATCAAGCAGGCTGAAGTTGTTGATGTGGTTTTGCAGCAAGCCAGCGGGTCAGCGAGTCAGCAGGTCAGAGAGGAAAGCGTCACCACGGAGCAGCGACGGATTACGGGGTTGCGGTTGCGCGATGGGCGTGTGATCGAGGCCAAGGCCGTTGTGATTACGACTGGTACGTTTTTGAATGGGTTGATTCACTGCGGGGAGCAGCAGTACACGGCTGGACGCAGTGGTGAGCCTGCGAGTGTTTTGCTCGGTGAGTCGTTGAAGAAGCTTGGGCTGCGCGAGTGCCGTTTGAAGACGGGAACGCCTCCGCGTCTCGATGGCCGGACGATTGACTGGTCGCGCTTTGAAGAGCAGCCCGGCGATGAGGAGCCGACTCCCTTCAGCTTCCGCACCAGCGAGGAGCAGTTCCCCGCGCTCAAGCAGATCAGTTGCTACATCGCCGTGACGACGCCGGAGACGCTGCAGTTGATCCGCGATAACGTACATCGTTCGCCCATGTACACGGGGCAGATCGAAGGCATCGGGCCTCGCTACTGCCCGAGCATCGAAGACAAGATCGTCCGCTTTCCGGATAAGACGCAGCACCAGTTCTTCCTCGAACCCGAGGGCCTGAATACGCACGAGGTCTACATCAATGGCATGAGCACGAGCCTGCCGATGGAGGTGCAGAGTGCGATGGTGCGTTCGATTCCGGGGCTGGAAAATGCGGAGATGCTGCGGCCCGGGTATGCGATCGAGTATGACGCGATCGATGCGACGGAGCTGGATCGTTCGCTGAAGGTGAAGTCAATCGATGGGCTGTATCTTGCAGGGCAGATCAATGGGACTTCGGGTTACGAAGAGGCTGCTTGCCAGGGGCTGATGGCGGGCATCAATGCGTCGCTGAGCGTGAAGGGCGAGCCGATGTTTACGCTGGACCGCAGCGAAGGTTACACGGGCATTCTGATCGACGACCTCATCAGCAAGGGGACGAACGAGCCGTACCGCATGTTTACCTCGCGCGCGGAGTTCCGTCTGCATCTGCGGATCGATAACGCCGATGTGCGTCTGACGCCGAAGGCGCGTGCGCTGGGGTTGATTACGGACGAGGCGTGGGCGGAGTTCGAGGCGCGGCAGGCGCGTATGGCGCGTTTGAAGGTAGCGCTGGAGACGACGCGCGTCGACGGAGAGCTTCTGGCCAAGCGCTTGAAGCGGCCAGAGGTGACGGTCTTCGATTTGATCCCTGCGCTGACGGATTCTGAGTTCTCCGGGCCGCTGGGATGGCGGCTGAAGAGCGAAGCCAAGGCCGTCGAAACGCAGATCAAGTACGCGGGATATCTCGCACAGCAGGACCGATCCGTAGAGAAGCTGAAGGCGAGCGAGGCGCGCGTGATTCCAACGACGTTCAGCTATAAGGGAATCTCCGGCCTCTCCCGCGAGATGCAGGAGAAGCTGGAGCGCGTGCGACCGATGACGGTGGGTCAGGCTGGCGGGATTCCCGGCGTGACGCCGGCGGCGATGACGCTGATCAATATCCTGCTCGAGGTGCACACGCGGGAGATGGCCTCGTAGGCTAGTTCGGCTCTCCCGCGTCGTCTCCGCCGTCGAGATCGTGGTCGAAGCCTTCGCGCAGGCGGTCGAGGAACTCGTCAGTGTTGACGTGGCGGTCCTGTTCGGCGTGCGCGTTGGCGATGTGGCGGGCGAGATCGGCAAGGAGGGTGCCCCAGTCGGCGGGGTCTTCCCACATGCCGAAGGCGAGGGCGACGTGCTGGTCCTGCTCCGCAATCCAGACGCGGAGGACTTCGAGTGAGCGCGGGTCGCGCTGGGCGGCGGCGGGGATCTGGAGTTGTTCTTTTGCGGACATCGGTGGTTCCTCCTGATGATTGTCTCCCGAAGTCCACAGGGGCGGCTAGTTATCCGAAAAGATCTCTGAAGACTTGGCGGATGGTCAGGTCTTATTCTGTAAAAGATCGGAAGTGACAACATGGCGACATTCCTCCACATTCTCGAAAAAGATGGCCTTCCCGCGTCGCTGCACACGGAGCGCGTGATTCTGGGCGCGATGCTGACGGATCCCGTCGCCGTGGTCGACGCGACGGCCAAGCTGCACCCGGAAGATTTCTCCGTGGACTCGCATCGGCGGATTTATGTCGTGATCCTTGAACTGGTGGAGTTGGGGTATGCCATCGATACGGTTACGGTGGCCGATGCGCTGAAGACCAAGAAGGAGCTGGAGGCGGTCGGGAATCAGTCTTATCTGGCTTCGTTGCAGGAGGGCCTGCCGCGTCATCTCGCGATTGAGAACTACGTCCAGATCGTGAAGGACAAGAGCATCCTGCGCAACGTGATGAAGGTCTGCGAAGAGGGTCTGAACCGCGCGGCTGACCAAAGTGAGCAGTCCCTCGGTCTGCTGAATGACCTGGAGTCGCGGCTGCTGGAGATCTCTGAAGGCGCGGTGCGTCGTGGACTTTCCGATGTCGGTTCGATCGTCTCGGAGAGCTTCGGTTCCATCGACGAGCTGATGGAGCAGGGCCAGGAGGTCACCGGCCTGCAGACGTTTTATACGGAGTTCGACCGCATGACGAGCGGTCTGCAGCCGGGCGAACTGACGATTATTGCCGCCCGTCCTTCCATGGGAAAGACGGCTTGGGCGATCAACATTGCGCAGAACGCGGCTCTGCGCGGCAACAAGATCGTCGCGGTCTTCTCGCTGGAAATGTCGAAGGAGTCGCTGCTGCGACGTATGTTGGCGTCCGAGGCGATGGTGGGCGCGCGCAAGATCCAGCAGGGATTTATTGCGAAGGATGACCGCGGCAAGCTGGTGAATGCGCTGGAGCGGCTGGTGGGATCGAAGATCTACATCGATGACACGCCGGGCATTGCGCTGGCCGAGATGCGCGCGAAGGCGCGGCGTCTGAAGCAGCAGGAGGGCGGCATCGATCTGATCGTGGTCGACTATCTGCAGCTGATGACGGCGGGCGCAGCGGGCGGCGGCGGTAAGGGGCGGTTTGAGAATCGTACGCAGGAGGTTTCCGCGATCTCGCGTGGCCTGAAGGCGCTGGCTAAGGAGCTGGGCGTGCCGGTGGTGGCGCTGTCGCAGCTTTCCCGTGGCAGTGAACAGCGCGCGGGCGACAAGAAGCCGCTGCTCTCCGATCTGCGCGAGTCGGGATCGATCGAGCAGGACGCCGACGTGGTCTGCTTCATTCATCGCGAGGAGTACTACGACCGCGAGAATGAAGACCTCAAAGGCAAGGCGGAGATCATCATCGCCAAGCAGCGTAACGGACCGACGGGATCGGTGCAGCTGGCCTATATCGCGGACTTTACGCGCTTTGAGAATCCCCTGGGAGCAGGCGGGGACGACTATGCGGGCTACTAGCCTGCACCCTGCATGACGCGCGAGTTCAGGGCATGGATGGTGGGCGTTGCCTACCTTCCGTTTGGGTTGTTCAATGGCTTTGTAGCCGCCGCGCTGCCGCTGCTGCTCACGCAGCGCGGCATGGCACTGGATCGCGTTGCGGGGATTACGTTTGTTGTTCTGCTGCCGAGTTTTCTCAGCTTTCTTCTGACACCGCTGGTGGACTGCGGTCTTCCACGCAGGGTGTGGGCCGGGCTGCTGGCCAGTGTCGCGGCGTTGTGCCTTGCCAGCGCAGTGTTTGGGCTGGATGCCGCTGTGGCGAGTCCCCATGGGCGCGCATTGCTTACCGCCGCGCTGACGCTGGGCTATCTGTCTGTGCAGATGTATGGATCGACCATCGGCGGCATGGTGCCGAATCTTGTGGACGAGACGCGCCTGGCGGCTGCGGGCATGTGGTTGAACATTGCTTATCTCGGGGGCATGGCGGGCGGAACGCTGATGGTCGTTGCCGTAACGCGATTACCGCGTGCGGGTGCGGCTGGTGTGGGTGTTTTGGAGATGCTTCTGCCGCCTTGCGTTCTGCTGCTCGCGCGACATGAGGAGCGAGTGCCCCGGCGCGTTGCGGAGGCGATGCGTACGGTGCTCAGCGATCTGTGGGCGGTGATCCGGCAACCGCGCTATGCGTTGGGGTTCCTGGTTTTTCTGGCGCCTGCAGCCACCTTTGTTGCGACGAATTACTTCGGTGGCATGGGTGCGGACTTCGGTGCGCCTGCGGGGCGGACGGCGTGGATTACGGGTGTGGGCGTGGCGATTCTCTCCAGCGTGGGGGCGGTGCTGGGAGGGTGGTTGTCGTCGCGTTACGACCGCAGATGGCTGTTTGTGGGGGCGGGTGTGCTCTCGTCCATTGCTACGTTAGGAATGGCCTTTGGACCGCGTGTTTGGTGGGTCTTCTTTGCTGGCGTCAGTCTGTACGCACTGCTTGGCGGCGTGAACTACGTTGCGGCGAGCGCGCTGGCCTTTCAGCTGATCGGGCGCGACAATCCCCTGAGCGCCACGCTGTATTCCATGCTGATGGCTGCGTGCAATGTGGCCATTGAGACGATGGTGCTCAGCGACGGGCATGCGTATCGCGTGGCCGGAGCGCGTGGTCTCCTGCTGACGGAGGGAGTGGTGAGTATTTGTGTGGGTGTCTCCGTTCTTGCGCTGGTCTCTTTTGTCGAAAAAAGAGCGAAAGCCTGCTGACAGGATGGTGTCAGTAGGGTGTCAGTAGTCTCTTTCCTGTAGCCGTGAGAGATGCGGCTTCCAAGGAGAAGACCGATGAGCGATGCACTGACGTTTTTTGAGATACCGACGGTCGATATCGATCGGGCAGAAAAGTTTTACGAGGATGTTCTGCAGGTGAAGCTGGCGAAGATTGAGACCGGCGGGGATCCGATGCGGCTCTTCCCCGCGCCGGAACCCTTTGTGCGAGGCGCGCTCGTCTGCCGTGAAGAGCAGAAGCCTTCCATGGGTGGGACGCTGGTGTACCTGCGTCTGCTGGGCAATGTTGACGCCGCCATCGCACGCGTGAAGCCTGCGGGTGGATCGGTCATCATGCCGAAGATGACGCTGTCCGGCGTTCCGGGCGAGTTTTTCTGCCTTCGCGATACGGAAGGGAATCTCGTCGGAGTCCATGGTGCGTAAAGTGGCACCGGGATGGCAGTAGGATGTCAGTATGCGGCGAGCCGACAGATTATTTCGTGTGGTGCAGATGCTGCGTTCCGGAAGGATGTTGACCGGGGCGCAGTTGGCAGCGAAGCTTGAAGTTTCTACGCGCACGCTCTACCGCGACATTGCAGATCTGCAGGCGAATGGTGTGATGATCGAAGGCGAAGCGGGCGTGGGATATACGCTGCGGCGCGATATGGATCTGCCGCCGATGCAGTTCACGGCGGAGGAGATGACGGCGCTGGTTCTGGGCGCGCGGATGGCCTTCGCCTGGGGTGGGGAGCAGACGGGCGCGGCGGCGAAGGATGCGCTCCGTAAGATCGAGGCTGTGCTTCCAGCGCCCATGCGCGCCGAGATGGACATGGTGCAGATGTATGCGCCTACCTCGTGGATGCCGAAGGAGCAGCGGCAGCGCATCGATGCGCTGCATGGGGCGTCCGTGCGGATGCACATTGCGACGTTTATCTACGAGAAGCTGGACGGCGCAGTGACGAGCAGGCGTGTGTGGCCGTTGGCGCTCGTCTTCTGGGGCGGCGTCTGGACGTTGGCGGCGTGGTGCGAGAAGCGCGAGGACTTTCGCAACTTTCGATTGGATCGCATGAGCGAGGTGGTCGTGCTCGACGAGGTGTTTACGCCCAAACGCGGGCAGAGATTGAAGGATTACATACGGTCGGTTGTGCCGGAGAAGGAAGTGAAGAAGATGGGCCTTCTGCGATGAGGGAAGTGGTGACGAATGCAATGCGCCCGGTGTGGGCAGAGGTCTCCGCTTCGAAGCTGACGCGGAACCTGCGGGCGGTACAGGCAACGGCGGGTGTGGATGTGCTGGCGGTTGTGAAGGCGGATGGCTACGGGCATGGCGCGGCGGAGTGCGCTCCGGTGCTGGCGGCGGCGGGTGCGAAGTGGCTTGGCGTGACCAGTGTGGAAGAGGGCGTGCGTGTGCGACAGGCGCTGGGCATACTTCCGCAGGGCGTGGTGCCGCGCGTGCTGGTGATGTGCGGTGTGTGGGCGGGTGAAGCAGAGACGGCGGTGCGATACGCTCTGACGCCTGTGGTGTGGGAGCCGTATCACCTCGATCTGATGGAGGCCGAGGCGAAGAGGCTCGGCCTGCGCGATGTGGCAGTGCATGTTGAAGTGGACACGGGTATGGCGCGGCAGGGTGTAACGCCCGGCACGCAGATGGCGGCATTGCTGCGGCGGTTTGGGCCGGAGTCGCGCTTGAGGCTGGAGGGTGTGATGTCGCACCTGGCCTCTTCCGAAGTAGTTCATGGAGTGCAGACGGAGTCGCAGATGATGCGCTTCGCCGCTGCGTTGGAACAGGTGGGCGAGGCTGGGATACGGCCAGCCGTGGTGCATGTGGGCAACACCTCTGCGGTGGACTGCGGTGTGGTGATGCCGCGGTTGCGCGCGCTTGCGGAGGTGCTTGGAGCTACGCCGATGACGCGCGCTGGACTGGCGCTCTATGGCTATGCGCTGGAGCTTGAAGGTGGCGCGCAGGAACTGCATCCGGAGCCCGTGATGACATGGAAGACGCGTGTCGTCTCGCTGCGCGAGGTGCAGGCGGGCGACCATGTCGGCTATGGTGGAACATTTACTGCGGCGAAGACGATGCGTCTTGCGTTGCTGCCCGTGGGATATGCGGATGGGCTACGGCGTGAGCTCTCTTCGCCTGCGGGTGCGGTGCTGTTGCATGGCAGTCGTGCGGCGGTGGTGGGGCGCGTTTCGATGGACATGACGACTGTGGATG
>Ga0247783_1000088_pt1 | contig 28464 bp, 15 predicted proteins | sample UWRJL064202C5_FD_179911 | JGI IMG/M metagenome (GOLD analysis project Ga0247783, IMG submission 179911) | Plant litter microbial communities from Arlington Agricultural Research Station in Wisconsin, United States - UWRJ-L064-202C-5 | ecosystem: Environmental > Terrestrial > Plant litter >...
AACGACCCCAAGAGGAATATGATCTCGATCCTGATCCTGACCTTGAATGAAGTCGACAATCTGCCAGGCTGCATGAAGAGCGTTGCGTGGTCGGATGATATCCATGTGATGGATTCCTATAGCACCGATGGCACGGTGGAGCTTGCGAGGGAACTTGGCGCGCAGGTGCACTTCCGCAAGTTCGACAGTTTCTCGCAGCAGCAGAATTGGGCGCTCGAAAATATTCCGTTCAAATATCCGTGGGTGTTTTACTTCGATGCGGATGAGCGTGTTACGCCTGCGTTACAGAAGGCCATGTTGGCTGCGGTCGCGAACCCCGGGGAGAATGTTGCGTTCAGCGTTCTGCGGCGGGATTTTTTGCGGGATACGTGGCTGAAGCATGTGCAAATGACGGCGTTTTACCAGCGGCTATTCAGGCCGGAGAAGATGCGGTATGAGCGCCTGGGACATTGCGTGTCGAAGGCGGATGGGCCTGTGGCTACGATCGAGGGGTATCTCGATCACTTTCCGTTCAGCAAGGGGTGGGCGGATTGGGTGAAGAGACATAACTTTTACAGCGATCAGGAAGCGCAACAGATTGTGTTGAATCGTAAAGCCGCGAAGCCGGTGCGTTGGGGTGCACTGATCTCTCCACGGACGAGAACTGAGCGGAAAGAGACGGTGAAGGAGGTTTACTACCGTCTGCCTGGGCGGCCTGTGGTGAAGTTTTTGACGATGTATGTGGTGAAGCGTGGGTTTCTGGATGGGATGGCCGGGTTTTATTATTCGGCGATGATTGGATTTTATGAGTTGATGATTGTGTTGAAGACAGACGAGTTGAATCGGCCCGCAGAGCGGGGCCCCGGGGCGTAATCTGTTGATGATTCCAGAACGGCCTCTCCTTCAGAGAGGCCGCTTGTTTGTGTAAGTCAAAGAAGTCCTGGAGAGGCACGAGCGCCGTTGCTCAATGGGTCGCGCCCGGTTCATTTGCGATCTCCGAGACGTTCTGTTCCACCTCCGGTCGGGCAGACTTCGCGCAGGGCGCAGCGTCCGCAGCGTGGTTCACGGAAGGTGCAGCGTTCCTGTCCGTGAAGTTTCACGAGCGAGTGGTGTTCGTCCATCTGCTCGGCGGTCCATTCTTCCGGTGCGATGGCTATGAGCTCTGCTTCGACCGCGCGTGCGTCTGCGCTTTTCGGTGCAAGGCCGAGGCGGATGGCGATGCGCTGGTGGTGGCTGTCGATACAGATCGCCTTGCGGCGCAGCCAGGAGAAGTTCACCACGGCACCGGAGGTCTTCACGCCGATGCCAGGGAACTGCTCCAGCCAGGTGCGAATTTTTTCTGTCTTGTAGGTGGCAAGAGAGTCGAGCGAGAGCTTGCCTACGCGGCGCGTGATCTCCTCCAGCGTCTCTTTGAGTTGCGGGGCCTTCTTGTCGGGAAAGGTAGCGAGTGCAATGGCCTCTTCGATTTCGGTGACGGGTGCGTCGCGCAGCTTGTCCCAGCAGACTGTGCCGTCTTCGCGTGGCCAGCCATCGTAGCGGTCGCGCAGAGTGCGGAGGACCGCATGGCTTTCGGGCGTTTTAGTGCGCGCCGAAAGAAGTGAGTAGATGAGTTGCGTGAGTGGATCCCAGACGACGCGCGGCGCGGGCGGGCCGTACATGGCGCGCAGGCGCGCATCGAGGTCCACGAGCCGATGATCCGGTTTGCGCGCTTCGGGCTTTTCCTCTGCAAAGGAGAAGAGCCCCGGCATGATGCCGGAGCTCTTCTCTTGATTCTTCCTGCTGGGTGCCATTAGATCTCGCGGACACCGTCGACGAAGGCCTTCAGCTTGCGCGAGCGGCTGGGGTGACGCAGTTTGCGGAGGGCTTTTGCCTCTATCTGGCGGATGCGCTCACGCGTGACTTGGAAGCTCTGACCGACCTCTTCCAGCGTGTGTTCGCTGCCATCTTCCAGGCCGAAGCGCATCTTGATGACGCGCTCTTCACGCGGTGTAAGCGTGCGCAGCACCTGCGAGGTGTACTCCTTCAGGTTCACGGAGATTACGGCGTCGGACGGGCTGACGGCCATGCGATCTTCGATGAAGTCGCCGAGATGCGAATCTTCCTCTTCACCGATCGGTGTTTCGAGCGAGATGGGCTCCTGCGCGATTTTGAGGACCTTGCGGACCTTCGCGACGGGGATATCCATACGCTTTGCGATCTCTTCCGAGGAGGCTTCGCGTCCAAGTTCCTGCACCAGCTGACGCGAGGTACGGATGAGCTTGTTGATCGTTTCGATCATATGCACCGGGATACGGATGGTGCGTGCCTGATCGGCGATGGCGCGCGTGATCGCCTGGCGGATCCACCAGGTGGCGTAGGTCGAGAACTTGTAACCACGGCGATACTCGAACTTATCGACGGCCTTCATCAGACCGATGTTGCCTTCCTGAATCAGGTCAAGGAACTGCAGACCGCGATTGGTGTACTTCTTCGCGATGGAGACGACGAGACGAAGGTTGGCCTCGATCAGCTCGCGCTTAGCCTTCTCTGCATCCATGTCGCCCTGGATCATCTCGCGCTGCGTGCGCTTGAGATCTTCCACCGTCAGACCGGCATCGACTTCCAGGCGATCGAGGTCGACCCGGCAGTTCTTCTGCTGGCGCTTGTATTCTTTCTTCAGCTCTTCGGACTTCGAAGCTTCGAACTTGGCATCGAGCTGCTTGATCTGGCGTTCGAGCGTACGCATTGCATCGACGGTCTTATTGACCTTGTCCAGAAGGCGCTTCTTCTCGCCGTTCGTGTACTTGAGCTCACGGACGATGCGCGTGACCTTGACCAGTTCGCGGCCAGCCATCCAGCGGTGCTTGCGGAGATCCTTCGACTTCGCCTTGGCATCCTTACCGACGGGGTTGGTGATGCGATCCTGCAGGCTCTCGGCTTTCTTGTAGTGCGAGACGAGCAGATCGATCCGCTTGACGGTCTGCTTGACGCGGGCGGCAAGCACCTCTTCGGTCAGCTCTTCTTCGTCGAAGGTAACGACTTCCTTCACGTTCCGGACGCCGCGCCTGAGATCTTCGCCGAGGCCCATGATCTCGCGAATGACGATCGAGGAGCGCGAGATCGCCTTCATGACGCGGAGCTGGCCGCGTTCGATGCGCTTGGCGATTTCGACTTCACCCTCGCGTGTGAGCAGGGGAACGGTTCCCATCTCGCGCAGGTACATGCGGACGGGATCGTTGGTCTTTTCCAGCTGACCTGGCGTCAGATCGAGTTCTACGTCGTCGGACTCTTCCTGCTCTTCGTACTTGTCGCGAACATCGAACTTATCTTCGCCGCCGAGGACGTCGATTCCCTGTGTGTTGATCGTGGTCAACAGGTCATCGAGGTCATCCGGCGTCGTGATATCCCCGGGCAGAAGGTCGTTGACTTCGCCGTAGGTAAGATAGCCCTTTTCCTTGCCGGTTTCGACGATGCGGTCTACGTCTTCTTCGTACTTCTCAATCTCTTCAGCCACGTGCTGGCCTCACATTTCTTAAAAAATATTTCGGGAATCCCTGAGTGCATGCGCAAAAGCGACTGGCGCGGGTACACTTCTCCCTGGGTTGGTACTTTGTCATTGAATTGGGGAATCAATGTGCGATTCTTGGATCGCGGCGGCAGATTTCAACACTAGATAGTCAAAATCATCGAGGCGCAATTCCCCAAGTTGACACAGGATACCACATCTAGATAGACGATCCTAGGTTATAAAAGGATTCATTGTAGAGTGTTCAGCACGAGTGGCAGGACCGATTTGCCTGGAAATTAATCTCCTTCGCGGCCAAAACACGATACGATTTTCGAGATCAGGAGAGCACCTTTCATGTTCCGTTCGTCAGCAATCTGCTGCCTCGCTTTGCTCTGCGCGTCTTCCCTCATTGCCGAAAGCAAGAATCCCGCTGATTATCCGCTCCGCTTTCATATTTATGGTCTGAATCAGACCACCTTCTACCAGAATCGCTCCGCTGAAGAGGCAAAGGGAGAGGGTCGTGGAGACCTCTTTGAAGGCGGCGAGGCGAAGGGCGTCGATTTTTCCTACGAATGCTCAGAGAAGTTGAAGACTTCGTTCGGTTTTGAGAGCTACCCCGCCAAATGGCATAAGCCCGGGAAAGAGATCACTGTTCTGTTGCCCGTCTTCGGTAAAACCGGCTCTTTCTTTACCTGCAACCTGAAGACCGATGTTAAGGACTTTGCCTACGCCATGCGGAATGGCGGGCTGATCTCCGTGCCGGTGGCCAGTTATAAAGAGTGGATGGTCAAACACGATTTCGACCCCGAGCACGGCAAAAACACGCCCACGCAAACGGAGCCTAACCGTCTTAGACCCACCTCGAAGGAGCCTGGCTCCAAGCCCGAGATGGCCGCTCCTGAACTGCCACACTAGCCTTCGAAGAGCGAAGATAACCGGGTGATCAGACGGAAGAGTCGGCGGTCGTAGGCGACTCTTCCCGCGCTTTTAAATGTTGGAATGTATCGGGCAGAGATCGGCAGGGTTTTCAGTTGGCGACGTTGCAGATTCTACCCAAATAGACCCACTGTTTGGGGTGGAACCGGCAAGCCGGCCTTGCCATCGTCGCAGCGCGGGCACTTGCGCTGGTGGATGGAGATGCCGTCCGAGCCGTACTCGAAGAGGCAGCCGGGACGCTGGCATTGCAGGTGGTAGACGTACTGTCCGTCGCGTCCGGCATCCATCCAGGCGACGCGGCGAAGGACCTTCTGGCGTTTGGAGTTGATGTACCCGGCTTCGGTGGTGAGGCTGCGTGTGGCCATCCCCATAGAATAAGGGTCTATGGCAGACGAATATTCACAGAGCACCAAACAGTACAACGTAGCGGTACTGGGCGCGGGCGCCGCAGGCCTGATGGCCGCGATCGAGGCGGGAAAGCGCGGAAAGAGCGTCGTTCTGGTGGATCACGCCGAACGCGCAGGCAAGAAGATCCTGATCTCGGGCGGTGGACGTTGCAACTTTACTAATCTGCACACCACACCGGCGAACTTCCTCTCCGAGAATCCGCACTTTGCGAAGTCTGCGCTCTCGCGCTACACGCCGCAGGAGTTCATCGCGCTGGTGGAGAAGCACGGTATTCCGTACCACGAGAAGACGCTGGGGCAGCTCTTCTGCGACCGCGCGGCGCAGGACATTGTGACGATGCTGCTTGCGGAGGCAACGGCGGCCGGGGTCGAGATGAAGCTGAAGACGGGCGTCCGTGTCGTCGAACGTGGCAACGAGGGCTTCACCGTAGTGACGCACGATGGAGCGATCTCAGCGGAGAGCGTGATTGTGGCCACGGGTGGCTTGTCGATTCCCAAAATGGGTGCGACCGGCATCGGGTATGACATCGCGCGTGCGTTTGGGCTGGAGATCGTGGAGACGCGACCGGCTCTTGTTCCACTGGTCTTCTCGCCTGCGGATGAAGAGAAGTGGTGCGACCTGACGGGGCTATCGGCGGAGGTGGTGGCGTCGACGCCGGGGTCGCCGTACCACCCGGCGCGGAAACCGGAGGTGACCTTTCGCGAGAAGCTGCTGCTGACGCACAAGGGTGTTTCAGGGCCAGCCGTTTTGCAGGTTTCGAGCTATTGGAAGCCGGGCAAACCGGTGGTCTTCGACCTTGCGCCGGGGCAGGTGGTCTTTGACCTGATGCTTGCGCCGGATGCGATCCGGACGTCTGAGGCCGTGGCGTATTACCTGAAGGAGACCACGCTGCCGCAGCGCTTTGCGACGCGCTGGATGCGTCTGAACACGCCGGAGCAGTGGAAGAATCCGCAGGTGAAGGGGCTGGAAGAGGCGCTGCACCGCTGGACGGTGGTGCCTGCCGGAACGGAAGGTTATGCCAAGGCCGAAGTGACGGCGGGTGGTGTGTCGACGGCAGAACTGGATTCCGCCACGATGGGGGTGAAGAAGGTGCCGGGTCTGTACTTCATCGGTGAGGCGGTCGATGTGACGGGGCATCTGGGCGGATTTAATTTTCAGTGGGCGTGGGCTTCGGGGGCTGCGGCGGGGCGTGCGGTATAGGAAATCTAACCCCATGTCCCAGAAGCGGGACATGGGGCACCCGCATTTGTTACTGGACGGAGATCGTAAGGGTGACGGACTTGGTGAGACCGGCGCTGGTTGCGCTTACGATGACGGGGTAGGTCCCGCCCGGGGTGGGTGTGCCTCCGGTGCCTGAACCGGGATTGCTGCCATCTCCGGGGATTTTGCGACCCAGGCCGCAGCCAGCGACGAGGATGAGGGCGAAGAGCGCTGCGGCGACGCGCCTACGACGTCGCAGGAAGGCGACGGGAAGCAGAAGGAACGCGAGCCAGAACGGAGTTCGCCTGTGGTTCGCGGGAACCGATCCAGTGGTCGTGCCTGTGAGGATGGTCGCGGTGACGGTAGCGATTGCGCTAAGGTCGGCGTTTGCGGGTGTGACGGTGCATTTGGCATTCGCGGGAGCGCCCGTGCAGGAGAAGGCCACCGGCTGCGCCATCAACGTGGAGGGTGTGAGGAGGAACGGGAAGGCTGCGCTCTGACCGTTGGAGAGCGTGGCGGTGGTGGACGCGCTGGCCGCCCATGTGAAGTCGACGCCCGTACCTGCCAGATGAGAGGTGAGGGGCGAGTTTGGTGCGTTGCTCACGACGGTGAGCGTTCCCAGACGAGCGCCGGAGAGCTTTGGCGTGAAGGCTACCTGCAGGGTGCAGGCCTGCCCTACGGGGATCGGCGTGTTGGTTGAACAGCTGTTCGTTCCGACGACGATACCGAAGTCATCGGACAGCACAATGCTGGAGACGACCAGCGGCGAAGAACCGTTATTGGTCAGCGTGATCGTCTGCGGTGTGCTCGCATTGCCTACGCCCGTGGCTCCAAAGCTGAGTGAGAGCGGCAGGAGAGATACGCCTGGCGGTGCTTTTCCAGTTCCTGCAAGGCCGACCGTCTGCGTACCGAAGGCGTCGGTGACTGTGAGCAGGCCGGTCTGCGAACCGACCGAGCGGGGAACGAAGAAGATCTGCATCGCACAACTGGAGTGTGCGGAGAGTGAGTTGCCGCAGGCGTTGGTGACGGTAAAGTCTCCGCTGGTGATGCTGGCGGCGATCAGGGTGAGGGCTACGTCTCCGCTGTTGGTGAGGGTCACGGTCTGCGCGGAGGAGGTCGTCGTGACAGCAGTATCGGGAAAGTTGAGCGCGGAGGGCGAGAGTGTGTCCGTGGCCGGGCCCGTGGCGACGCCCGTGAGCGATGCGGTTTGCACGCCGGAGTCGGAGGAGAGTGTGAGCGTGCCGGTACGTGTTCCGCTGGCTGTTGGCTTGAAGACGATAGAGAGTGTGCAGCCTGCCTGTGGGGGAAGCGTGCTGCCGCAGGTATCTGCGGAGAGGACGAAGTCCCCTGTGATGCCGGCGGTGCCTAGCGTCGCGTTCGCTGTGCCTGTGTCGGAGACGGTGATGTTCTTCGGCGCGGTGGAGGTGCCGATGGGAGTGCTGGCGAAGGCGAGTGTGGCAGGCGTGAGGACCAAAGCGGTTGGGCCGGGAGCGTTGCCGGAGAGAGCGACGGTCTTTGTACCAGCGTTGCTTGTGACGGTGAGCGTACCGCTGCGAGTGCCTGTTCCCTTCGGTGCGAAGGAGACCGCAAGGGTGCATGAGGCTGACGGGGCAAGAGGCGATGACGCGGTGCAGCCTCCGGATTCTGTGAAGTCTCCCGTGACACTGAACGCAATAAGATTAAGAGAAGCCGAACCGGCGTTGCTGATGGTAACGGTCTGCGCGGAGCTTGTTGTGCCGACGGGTTGCGAGGTGAAGGTGAGTGTCTCCGGCCTGACCTGGAGAGCGGGAGCGGGAAGAGCGCCCGCAGTGACGAGAGGAATCTGCCAGACGCCGCGACCGTAGGTTCCAGCGCGGAGTGCTCCGGCTGGCGCGCCTCCGGGAACGCTGACTGCGGCCTGCACCTTGAGTGCCGTGACAGGCGCGTTGGGAAGACCGGTTCCGTAGGCGCTCCAGCAGTTGGCGGTGGAACAGGTATCGACTGCGGTTGCGACGTAGACGCCTGTGTCCATCGCAACGTACACAATGCCGGCATCGTTGGGGTCCACGACGACGGCGTTCGCGGGAGCGTCGGGAAGATTGCGTGAGATGTTGAGCCATGTAGCGCCCGCGTCCGTGGAGCGATAGACGTGGGGAAAGCCGAAGCCCATCACGGTAACGTAGACCGTGTTGCCGGACCCGTCGTGCGGATCGACGAAGATGCTGGAGAGATCGAATCCTCCGGGGTTGAACAAGCCCACATTGGAGAAGTCATTCGAGACGGTGTTCGCCGTGCGGTCCATCCAGACGGTGCCGCTGGAGTTCGTCTGCCCGGTGAGCGTGGCGTAGAGATGGCCGCCAGCAAAGCCGCCGCCATCGAGCGTTCCGGCCATGCCCGCGTAGAGGACGGTGGAACCCGCATTCTGAGCACTGGCGCTGGCGACAACCGGGCCGCCCACGGCAAGGGAGCGGATGAGCGCGTCCGCTGCGGTGCACGCGCTGGTGGCGGCGCCGCTGAGAGGAACGCTCAGGAGATTGGAAGCGCTCCACAGGGAGCCGTCGGCTGCGGGGCCACGCCAGACTCTGCAGGTTCCGGTGATGAGATTGGTATGGAGTGCGGGGTCGAGAAGAAAGGGTGCGTCAACGAGGGAGATATCCTCGTTGGTTTGAGCCGCGCCGATCTGCGGAGGTCCGTTGAAGTCCGCGGCGGTGCATGCCGTGCCGTTGCTGCAATGGAAGATCGAGACGCCACCACCCGATTGCACAAACCAGTTGCGTGGATCGACCTGATCGATGGCCACGGAACCGCTCTCTCCTAAACCGAGTTGCTGCCATGCAGCGAGTGACGATGCAGCAGAGGTGGAGGCGCTGCCAAGCACGCCGAGACCCACAAGCATCGTCTCTGCGTCTGTGGGATGCGTAGCCAGGCTGGAGATCTCCGCGAGAGAACCAAGGCCGCTGTTGAGATTTTGAAAGTGCGTCGCGTCGTCGGCTGAGCAGGGGGTGCCACTCTGCGCGACGAGATCGGTAGAGCGCCATAGACCTCCGTCGTTGCCGAAGAAGATCAGGCCGCCGTTGCCCGCGGCGATGGCATGCTGCGCGGGTGCGACCTTTGCCGGTGCCACGCAGCCAGTCGTGGCGTTCGTCGTATTGCGCAGGCTGCAACCGCTGGCGAGAGAGCAGCGAAAGATCTCTTCTGTCCCAGTGAAGAGCATCGTATCGGGAGTTCCCAAAGTTGTTGTGGGAACGGCGGCGAGAGCGAGGTTGTAGTCCGCCTGCGGAATCGCGCCGTTGCTCTCCAGGGGCGCGGCGTTGAGTCGATTGGCCCACAGGACCGTGTTCGAGAGACAGGTCGAGCCATTGAAGGTGCAGGCATCCTGCCAGAGGCCCTGATCGATGTTGCCGCTGTCTGCGGTAAGCGCGAAGAGGTCGCCAGTAGCAGGTTGCACGGTAAGGGCTCCACGGAAGATCGGGCAGCTTTGTGCGCCGGTTGCGCCTGCATCGGTGGGGCAGTTGGCCAGCGTCAGGCCCGTGCCGGGCTGCGCTGTAAGGCGTGTCCACGTCTCTCCGTCCGTGCTCTCGTAGTAGCCATGAAAGCGGACGGCGGCATAAAACTTGCGGCGGATGGGGTTGTAGACGACTGCGGTGGCGGCGTTGCCTTCGTAGCTGGAGAAATCGGTTGCGGGGGATTGCACGACGGATGCGCCATCCATGAGGGTGCCCATCTGCCAGGTCACACCGGCGTCCGTGGAGTAGAAGAGGCCGCGTGTACTCGCACCCGACTTGCTTGCGCCGACGAGTGTACCCTCTGCCGCCTGGCTCACGGCGGCAACGACGAGTTGCGGCGAGAGCGTGCTCCAGGCAAAGCCTGCAATCCCTTCGCCAAGGAGGAGGTGCCTGCCCGCTGTGCCGCCTTCCGTCTGCTGCGCGATCGTCCAGGTGAGACCGTTGTCCGGCGAGCGGAGGATGCCTTCGCCATAGAAGGAGTCCGAGGCGTCGTTGGGATCGCCCGTGCCCGCGAGCAGAACGCCTGTGCCACCGGGCTGCACGCTTACGGATCCGATGCTGAGAGAGGGGATAACGGAGGTGGCACTGTTGGCGCTGAAGACGGGAAGCGTGTCGGTCAGCGGAACGAAGGACGGATTCGATGATGTGGCGTTGGTGCTCTTCCACACACCTCCGCCCGTGGTGCCGAGGTACACGGTATTGCCGGAGGGATCCGCCGGATCGAGTGCGATGGAGGTGATACGCCCTGTGACGTCGCCGTAGAGGGTCGTGTTGACCTGGTTCGGTCCAGCGGGTTGCCACGGCGTGGAGAGCGGTGTGGTGGCAACCATGGCGGCGTGCGTGGTGCGGGCGGCGGCCAAGCGTTCGGCGAGGTTTTGTTGTCCGATAGTTCGGGGTGCTAGGAATCTTTTGCGAGCGGATTGAGCGGGTAGGAGAGTTGCGAGAAGCAGCAGAGCGGCGACGAGGACTGGGGTGCCCCATTCATCGCGACTCCATCGCGATGAGTGGGTTATGCGCGAAGCGCATTCGCCTTGTTTCCGCTGGGATCTGTTTGTGCGCTCTACGCGACCGCATTCTTTCGCGAGAAGACCGCGAAAGAATGAGGCACAAGAGCACTGGGCAAATCTGGATAAATGAAGCTGCTGGGTTTTCAAAAACTCTGTCCCGGAGTTGTAAAAATATCACGGCAGAGAGGAGTGTCTCTCCTCCAGGCGCTCCCCAAAGTAACCCATGGGGAGTTCGTTCTTCCCGAAGCGGTACTCATGCTCAAAATGACTGGCTTAAACGTCGAGTCGGCCTTTGCGCGCAACTGGTTCGAGCCCGAAGAGATCGCTGCTGTCTTTCAGCGAAACGCCGGTACTACCCTGGAGGCGAGCTCCCTTGAGCAGATGCAGAATCTTGAAGACTGCGTTCTGATACGAAAGACCCTCGGGCCGGATATTGGAGACGCAGTTCCGCTCGGCATCGGTGCATCCGATGCGCGGATGGTAGGTCAGATAGGCACCGAGGCAGTCGGGAGATTTCAGGCCGGGGCGCTCTCCGATCAGAAGGAGCACAGCTTCTGAGCCGCGTATCTGGCCGATCTCATCGCCCAGGGCAACACGCGCCTGCGTCGCCACCACAACGCAGTCCAGCGCCCATCCAACGAGGCCGTCGCGTAAATGCCGCAGCAACGGAAGCGCATGCGATGCTGGTGCGAGCGACGAGAGTCCATCGGCAACGACGACGGTGAGCAGATGCGTGCTCGGTGTGCTGCCGGGTTTCAACGCTTCGATACATGCGGGATGGAGCGTGCGGCCGCGATCAGGGCGGCGGAGATACTCCGACCGGTTGCAGGCTTGACTCCAGGCACGCAGCGAGGAGAAGTCCGCGGCGTGTAATTTGCGTTCCAGCCTCCCCACGTCCAGCGCTGTATGGATCGTGTCGCGTGCGGTGGCGTGGTCCATGGCGAAGTCGAGCAGGGCCTTTGTCGGCTGGCTCGAACCGACGCGTCCCATCGCGATACGTGCAGAGGTCCACTGCGAAAGGTGACGCCATGGGTCTGTGTTTGCTAACTCGTCCTTCATAGTTGCCCCTGCAGAAGCCCCGGCGGCATCAGTCGTGCAATCGTATCTCCGGTCGAAGCCAGCCTTCCTTCTCCATCGACGATGCGCATCTTTCGCAGCCAGTCCTCGAACTCCGGCGCGCGTTTGAGACCGAGAATAGTGCGGACATAAAGCGCGTCGTGGAACGAGGTGCTTTGGTAGTTCAGCATGATGTCATCCGCGCCCGGAACGCCCATGATGAAGTTGACGCCAGCGACGGCAAGCAGCGTGAGCAGCGAATCCATATCGTCCTGGTCGGCTTCGGCGTGGTTGGTGTAGCAGACGTCACAGCCCATGGGAAGCCCCATCAGCTTGCCGCAGAAGTGATCCTCCAGCCCCGCGCGAATGATCTGCTTGCTGTCGTAGAGATACTCGGGGCCGATAAAACCAACGACTGTGTTGACCAGCAGCGGGCGACACATGCGCGCGACGGCATAGGCGCGGACTTCGCACGTCTGTTGATCGACGCCAAAGCTGGCATTTGCGGAGAGCGCGCTGCCCTGGCCGGTTTCAAAGTACATGCAATCCGTTCCGATGGTTCCGCGGCGCAAGGTGAGCGCTGCCTCTTCTGCTTCGCGAAGCATGGCGAGCGAGATGCCGAAGCCTTCATTCGCCTTCTGCGTTCCAGAGATGGATTGGAAGACGAGATCGACGGGTGCGCCGTGTTGTATGGCCTGGAGAGTGTTGGTTACATGGGTGAGCACGCAGCTTTGCACGGGTGCGTCAAAGCGAAGACGAAAATCATCGAGCAGGCGCAGAAGTTTCATTGTGGAGGCGACGCTGTCGCTGGCGGGGTTGATGCCGATGACGGCATCGCCGCAGCCGTAGAGAAGACCGTCGATGACAGAAGCCAGGATGCCCTGGGGGTCGTCTGTGGGATGGTTTGGTTGCAGGCGTACAGACATCGTTCCCGGAAGGCCGATCGTCGTCCGAAACTTTGTGACGACCCGGCAACGGCTGGCCGCGAGAATAAGGTCCTGGTTGCGCATGAGCTTCGACACAGCGGCGACCATCTCGGGCGTTAGACCGCGACTGACTTGGAGGAGCGAGTCGGCATCGCGCGATTCGTGCAGGAGCCACTCGCGGAGTTCGCCCACAGTGAGATGCGCGACCGGAGCAAAGGCCACGGGATCATGTGTGTCATAGATCAGCCGCGTGACATCGTCGTCTTCATATGGGATTACGGCTTCGTCCAGGAAGTGTTTCAAAGGAACGTCGGCAAGCGCGTATTTAGCCGCAGCGCGGACGATCTCCGATTCGGCGGCGACGCCTGCCAGTTCATCGCCCGATCGCGCTGGCGTTGCCTTGGCCAGCAACATCTTCAGGTCGTCGAAGCGGTAGGTGCATCCGTTGATCGTGTGAGAAAAAGCCATCGTCGCAATCCTGCAGGAATTTGTGAACTAAGCCGCTTGTCGTTTTGCCAGTCGCAGAAGAAGATAACCCGTTCCCAGCAGACAGAGGAAGAGTGCTGAGATGACCAGGTTGTAGTAGAGGACGCTGGCAAGGCAGACGCCCACGCCAGCCAGCGTCCACAAGGGTGAAAACGGATAGAGTCTTGCGCGAAAGGGCCGTGGCATTGCTGGCTCTGTCTTGCGCAAGCGGAAGAGAGCCAGCATGCTGGTGGCGTACATCACCAGTGCACCGAGGACGGACATGGTGACGATGTTTGCTGTAAGCGATTGTCCGCCGAGGGTGATCCACGAGTCGCTGTAGATGGCCGCGATGCCGACGACTCCTCCCGCAAGGATGGCGACGTAGGGCGTGTTGAAGCGAGGGTGTACTTTGCCGAAGAATGCCGGAAGGTAGCCGCTGCGGGCGAGCGCAAAGATCTGACGCGAGTAGCCGAAGATGATGCCGTGGAGAGAAGCGATCAGACCAAAGAGACCGAGCCACACCAGCATATGCAGCCAGCCACTGGAGGGGCCGACGATGATCTTCATCGCCTGCGGGAGCGGATCGTTGATGTTGGCGAGCACGCGCCAGTCGCCTACGCCGCCTGCGAAGAACATAACGCCGATGGCAAGCGCCAGCAGAGTGCAGATGCCTGCGATGTAGGCGATGGGAATAGAGCGCGATGGCCGCTCGGCCTCTTCCGCTGCCATGGCTACGCCTTCAATCGCGAGGAAGAACCAGATCGCAAAGGGAACTGCGGCAAACATGCCGTGCCAGGTGGAAGCGGTGAAATGGTTTTGGCCCGCCCAGCCGTTTGCCATGAAGTTCGACAGGTGAAACCCAGGAGCCACGACGCACATGAAGACAAGAAGCTCGATGATGGCGAGGACCGTAATCAAAAGTTCGAAGCTGGCAGCGATGCGGACACCGGCGATATTGATCGCCATGAAAAGGAGGTAGGCCATCACGGCAGCATGCTTTGCAGAGAGGGAGGGAAACTGCACGTTGAGATAGGCGCCGATGGCGAGCGCGATGGCAGGTGGTGCGAAGACGAACTCAATCAGCGTGGATGCGCCCGCGAGGTATCCACCGAACTGGCCAAAGGCCCGTTCCGCATAGGCGAATGGACCGCCCGCGTTGGGAATGGCTGTTGTGAGTTCGGTGAAGCTGAAGATGAAGGTGGTGTACATCGTGGCGACGAGAAGGGTGGTTACAAGAAAACCGAGAGTGCCCGCACTGGCCCAGCCATAGCTCCAGCCGAAGTATTCGCCGGAGATAACGAGTCCCACGGCGATTCCCCAGAGCTGCCAGGTGTTCAGAGTCGCCTTCAGGTGCGGCTGTTCTTCCATAGGTGCTCTCTCTGGCCATGATCCGCCGCGATATCTCTGCCTGCTGAAGTCGATCCTCGATCTAACGCATAATACGCGCACACGATGAACTGCCTGTTGCTGATCCAGGTGTCGCGTGCATCCCGGAGGCAGGTGGAGCGCTGTGCCATCAACGTCCGGTGCCTGGATGCGTGTGCGCAAACAGGAAATCTCTCGTAAATGTTCTCAGCAGCAGCGCATGAGCGCAGCCCGCACGGTCGGGTTAATTTTCCGTGAAATTCAAGGATTTCCTCGATTTTCAGGCCAAAAGCGCTAGGGCTAACGCCGCCTCTCTCTCTATGCTGCAGTTAACTTTTCCATTTCTTTTCGTCGAGCACTTCGATGGAAGGCGATTCGTCGTCGACTACCTGGCTGCACACACTTCAGGAGATTTATGCGTTTCAAGAGTCTTTCTCGCTTCCTTTTTCTTGTTCTGTATGCGCTGTTCCTGCTTCCGCAGAGCTTCGCACAATCGACGCAGGGCACCATTCTTGGAGTTGTGAAAGATAGCAGCGGGGCGTCGGTACCGAATGCGTCGGTCAAACTGACGGGGGTGGATACAGGCGTAACCAAGTCCGACACCTCTGACGCTTCGGGCGCCTACCAGTTCTCCAACCTCAGCGCGGGCCTCTATCGTGTGGAGATCTCCGCGCAGGGATTCAACCTGCAGCGTCTGGAAAATCTGCGACTCACCGCGCGTCAGCAGCTTCGAGCCGACACGACGCTTGCCGCGGGCAACGTGAATCAGGAGGTCTCCGTCAACGCCAGTGACGTAGGAACCATCCAGACAGATTCACCTTCGATCGATGCATCGCTTTCCAGCGTCGCCGTGCGCGATCTGCCTGCAAATTATCGCGCCAGCCAGAGCGGGACAAGCCCCCTGTCGATGATCCAGACTCTGCCGGGAGTGCAGGCCGATACTGCCGCACCTGGAAAGGCCGCGACCTATTCCGTGCAAGGAGGCCTTCCCTTCCAGACGGAGGTTTCGGTGGATGGCATCACGACGCAGAGCGCGACAGGCGGAAACTCTCCGCTTTCGAATGCGTTTCCCTCGGGCGAATCTATCTCCGAGATGCGCGTCGACGGGGTTTTGAATGCGGCTGAGTTTGGACAGCCGGGCGAAGTCACGACGATTACGAAGAGCGGAACGAACAAGCTGCACGGCTCGGTCTTCTGGTATCACCAGGATTCGTCGTTGAATGCGAAGGATTACCGCGCGCTGACGAAAGCGCATCTTGTGACCAACGATTTTGGTGGAACGCTAGGTGGACCTGTGGTTCTTCCGCATCTCTACAACGGCCACGACCGCACATTTTTCTTCGGTACCTATGAGGGATACCGCAGCCCACGCACGTCTTCGCAGCAGTACTTTGTGCCGACAGCGGCGATGAAGAATGGCGATTTCTCGCGCGTAGCCGGTCTGACCTCGCTGCGCAATCCCTTTACGGGCGGCAACTATGCGCTCTCCGCTGTGCCGATCAATCCCGTTGCGCAGAAGTTTCTGCAGTTCTTTCCGGATCCGAACATAGGTGACACGTCCACTTATGTTCCGGGCGTCTTCAACTATTCGACCAACAAAGACACTTCTCTCATCTCCAACCAGTTTGACGTTCGCGGCGATCAATACTTCGGTCAGAAGGCGCTTGTCTTTGCGCGCTTTACATGGAAGAACTACGAGCCCCATACACCGAATAGTCTGCTGGTGCCATCTACAACGAATTCAGTGCAGGATCGCATTTTTCTGGTTGCGGGAAACTATAACTTCACCTCGAACTTGATCAATGAGTTTCGCTACGGTTTTACCTTCGATACTTCGGCAAATACCAATTCGCTCGACGGCAAGGCGTTCACGCAGAGCTCTGGTCTTACCGGTCTGCAGAATCTCTTTTACAACGGCATTCCAGAATTAGATTTCAACTTTCTGACTTCCTTGAATGCGGCACGCCTCAGCTCCACAACGAAGTCACGCATGCACGTCTTCACCGATAACGTGAGCTGGGTGAAGGGTCGCCACACGATGAAGTTTGGCGTGGACATCCGACGCATCGAGGCGCTTACACCGCTCGGTTTCAATGGAGCGGACAACTACGGTACGTTCAACTACGCTCCCGCTACCTTCACGGGAAGTGAGTTTGCCGACTTCCTGATCGGTGCACCCAGCACGACGTTCTACGACGTGGTGCAGTCGGACAACGATGGCAAGACGCTCCACTATCATGCGTACGCGCAGGACCAGTGGCGCGCCAGCGATAATCTCACTCTCAGCTTCGGTCTGCGTTACGAATTTCATCCGGCGTATCACGATCCCAGCGGCAATATCGGTAACTTCGATCCCTCGGTGCCAAAGTCGGGACGCGTGGTTTACCCCGTGGGCAAAGGCGATCTCGTCTCCAAGGATTACCTGGCCAGCTTCAACTCCTGCGGTCTTGGACAGACCTCTGGCGTTGCGGCACAGAACGGAGCGCCCTGCACGCCTACAGTGGACAACGTGCAGGCGGGTCTTCCCGATGGCCTGCGGACTGCGATCAAGACGCGCTTTGCGCCACGCTTCGGATTTGCGTATCGGCCCTTTGGGGGCAATCGCACGGTTATTCGCGGTGGATACGGGCTCTACAACATCACCCTCCTGGGTTCAAACTTCTACTCACTCACCGGAACGCTGCAGGCCAACACAGTACAGTATGCCAATCTGCAAACGGCCACGGGGCCGTCTTACGTGTGGCCGAGCATCTTCGCCGGTTCGGGTACGAGCTCCAGTTCTGTGGGCTTCGGCCAGGCCTACTTCGGCACAGCGAACGATATCCATTGGAAGGATCCTTACTCCAACCAATTCTCGCTTTCGATCGACCGCGACCTTGGGAATAGCTATGGCCTCCGGGTCTCTTATATCGGTATGACAACGCGCCACCTTGTGTGGGCACCGAATCTGAACGACCTGCCTTATTCCTCGACTACCTCGGCGGCGAACCAGCCGCTCTCCGCTCGTCCGTTCCCCAACTGGGGCACGATCAACACACGTTCCACAGGGGCTGACTCCAACTATCAATCGGCACAGGTGAACTTCTTCCACCACCTGAGGGATGGCTTCACCTTCGACACGACGTACACGCTGGCGAAGAACATCTCGGATAACCAGGGGCCGAACAGCAGCAGCTTTGCCAGTGAGAACGGAGGCTCGCGCGCCTCGTTTGCAGGGGATCCCAGTGTGGACTTTGGACAGGTGTACGGCTCACGCAGACATCGCTGGAGCACGACTCTGGTGTATGCGCTTCCCTTTGGGCGTGGACGCCAGTTCGGTGGCAAGATGAATCGCTTGGTGGATGCCGCAGTCGGTGGCTGGCAGATCAGCGGTATCGGTCTGGTGCAGACAGGACCGTTCCTCTCGCCGTACTTCTCCAGTGGAGAGGGCGATCCGTCGGGTACGGGTTCTGGTCTGAACAGTGCGAACAACGGAGCTGCGCTTGGAAGCCGTTCTCAAAGGGTCGACCGCGTTACGGGTGTAAGCGCCAAACCGGCGAATCGGTCTGCTCTCACCTGGTTCAACAAGGCTGCCTTCACCTGCCCGGGCGATCCAAACTGGGTAGCCGGTACACCGTGCCATACGGGACGCGGGCAGGCAGGCGATCCCGCTCCGATCGGCCGCTTCGGCAATGCGCAGAACGGCTCTCTGGTTGGCCCAGGAACGGTGAATCTGTCCCTTGGGTTGAATAAGGTCTTCACCCTCACCGATCGCGTCTCGCTGCGCGCGGAAGGAACCTTCACCAATGTGCTGAATCACACGAACCTTGGAAATCCGAACATGGATATCTCCAGCGCTGCCTTCGGCCAGATTACGGCTTCCAGCGTTGCCGATTTCGGCGGTCCGCGTACCGGGCAGGTCTCCATGCGGCTGCAGTTCTAAACCCCTGTATAGCAAAAGAAGCGACAAGGGAGCCGGAACTTTCTTCGGCTCCCTTTATCTTTAGAGAAGAGACGATGAAGACCAGAAGAGACTTTCTTCGCATGACGGCGACCTCCGCCGGTGCAGCCATGATGCCTCCGGCGATTCAGCGCGCGTTGGCCATTGCGCCGCGTCGCGGCACGGGCACGATTCAGGATGTAGAGCACGTTGTGATTCTCATGCAGGAGAATCGCTCCTTCGATCATTACTTCGGAACCCTGCGCGGTGTGCGTGGCTTTGGCGATCCGCGGCCCGCACCTCTGCCCAACGGACAGAGCGTATGGCATCAGCCCGTAGCCGCGGTGAAGACGAAGCGCTATCACGACCGAGGTCTATCTCCGGATGCGAAGCACGTACTTCCGTTCTATCTCAATCCGAAGCAGACCACGGAGTTTCAGGCAGGAACGGACCACGGCTGGAGCAGCGGACATCTTGCATGGAACGGCGGCCGCTACGACCAGTGGGTGAACCAGAAGCAGGATGTTCTGACGATGGGATATCTCAAGCGGCAGGATGTCAGCTTTCACTACGCGCTGGCGGATGCTTTCACGCTGTGCGATGCGTACTTCTGTTCGACCCACTCCAACACCTGTCCCAACCGTATCTACCTTTGGTCCGGCACGATCGATGCGCGGAATGTGATGGGGAAAAAGCCGAACGGGCCGGGCCTGGAAGAGCGAGGGAAGACGAACGGCTATACGTGGACGACGTACCCGGAACGTCTGCAGAAGGCCGGAGTCTCGTGGAAGGTCTACCAGGGCGGCACAGGTGTACCCGGAACACCGACGGACAATTACACGGATAACTCGCTGGAGTTCTTCGCGCAGTACCAGGTGCAGGAGGGCGCCTCACCCACGAGCGCGCTCGTCCGCCAAGGCGTCTCGAATCACACGCTGCGCGATCTGCGTAACGATGTGGAGAAGGGAACGCTCCCGCAGGTCTCGTGGGTCGTCGCACCGTATAAGTACTGCGAACATCCCGAGGCATCTCCCACGGATGGTGCTTATTTCATCTCGCAGGTGATGGAGGCGCTGACGGCCGACCCGGATGTATGGAGCAGGACGGCGTTCCTCATCAACTATGACGAGAACGATGGTCTCTTCGATCACATCATTCCGCCTATGCCTCCGAAGACCAACGCTGCCGGGCAGAGCGGTATGGTCTCGGCGGATCTTCGCGAGAGTCTGCAGGATGAATTTCTCGATCTGGATAAATACCCGCACGAGATGCATCCGCTGGTTCCGGGAGCGGATCCCGGAGGTCTGCAGCCGATTGGTCTGGGGCCACGTGTTCCCATGCTGGTTCTCTCCCCGTGGAGCACGGGTGGATGGGTCTGTTCGCAGGTCTTCGATCACACGTCGGTGTTGCAGTTTCTGGAGAGGCGTTTTCAAGTCGAAGAGCCGAACATCAGCAAATGGCGTCGCGCGGTGTGCGGCGATCTTACGGCGGCCTTCGACTTTTCCAATGCAAGTCCGAGGCGCAGCAGTTCTTTTCCTGTGCCTGCGCCGGTGAACTCTCTGCATCTTCCCTACCAGGTCCCGCCGCAGCAACAGATGCCGCAGCAGGAGCCGGGAACTCGTCCGGCGAGGGCCTTGCCATATCGCATCGAGACGCAGTGCCGTGTTGCCTCGGGTCGTGTCACGCTCGAGATGAAGAACCGCGGCAGTGTGGGCGCGGCGTTTTATGTCTTCGACGCGAAGCACGCAGAGGCAGAGCCGCGTCGCTACACCGTCTCTGCGGGGGACACGCTAAGCGATTTCTGGGAGCCGTCCGGTGACTTTGACCTCTTGGTACACGGCCCCAACGGGTATCTCGTTCATCAAAAAGGTCTGCCGGATGGCGCGCAGCCTGAAGTTACCGTGGAACACGATCCCGCAGCTTTGACACTCAGGGTTGTGATTCACAATCCCGGGGCGCGGGATATAACGGTGAGTCTCTTCGAGGCGTATGCGAACTCGCATCAGGCGCACGTCTTACACGCGCAGGCAAACAAGACGTTGGAGATTCCTCTGAAGACGATGGCGGGATGGTTTGATCTCTCCGTCAAGTTGAAAGAGGATGCGGGATTCTTGCGGCGCTTTGCCGGACATATCGAAGACGGCAGGCCGAGTATGAGCGATCCCGGTTTGATCCGAAGTTCGTAGACTGTTTGGCTTCCATCAGGGAAGCGATGGGGATAGAAGGTTCAAGCAAAAAAGGGAAGACCGAAATGGTCTTCCCTTTTTGCAGTAAGTACGTTCAGGTTATGGAATGTAATACCGGAAGCTGGTGTAGACGAAGTTGTTTGTGGCCTTTGGCGAGCCACCAACGCCTGCCCAAGCGTTTCGTTCCAGGTAGCTGTACGCCAGACCATACTGCAGCTTTCCTTTCGGACCGCTGTAGATGCGGTACTGGTATCCCAGCGATCCCTGCATAAGGTTTCGTGTTGCGCCGAGGCAGGTTCCTGTGCCGGGATTGAATCCGGTGCCGCCCGTGGGGGGTGCCTCCACACCGCAGCCTGTGTTGGAGCCCGTCACAGGCGCGTAGCCTACAAGGACTCCAGCCGAGTTGAGATACGTTGTCCGTTGCACGTACTCTGTGCCCGCATAGGCGAAGAGATCGAGCCTGGGTGTCGGATGCACTTCAAGCGAGAAGAGGCCCTGTGCGTTGCGCAGAGGCTCCAGCGTTCCATTGGGATGCACGGTGACGTCGGGCAGGATCGACGCGCCGTAGCGGCCCGTGCCGTCACCGGCTACGACATGCAGACCGACAGTCGTCTTCGAACCGACGGGGAAGCGTGCGCTTGCAACCACGCCTCCGCCCAGCTTGGTGTCATTCTGCGCATTGACGGAGCTTCCAGTCGTTGGGTAGAAGCGATCGCGGAAGAAGCGAGCGACGCCGCCGATTTCATAGTGGCCATACTTCGGATCGAAGGAGGCTTTGACGATGACATCGGGTGCGACCTGGTTGGTGTAGTTCGCGGCAGAGTTATTCAGACCACCTGCAGCACCCACCGAACCGAAGAAGAAGTTACTTCCGGCGTTGCTTGCAGCGAACTGATACTGCGAGTTCTCCACCGAGGCGGCCAGCGTGAAGGAGGGCGTGAATGCTTCCTGCACACGGAAGCCGGCCTGCCGCACATAGGTGTAACCGACGTGCAGATTACCGTCGAAGAAGAGGGGCAGAGCTTCCTGTCCTGGACTTGCAGCCTTCTTATCCTCACTCAGCAACGTCCACATCTCGCCACCGGTAAACGTTGTGCGACCGGCCTGGGCCTGTCCCCACGCCTGCCGGATACGGAGGGTATAGCTGTTGGTCTGCAGGTTGTTGGAGGTCGTACCTGCAGAGAGGAAATCACCTTCAAAGTATCCGCTGATGGTGCCGAAAGGAACTTTTCCGCTGGCCAGCAAGGAGAGTCGGGACTGGCGCGCCGAGGGCACCCACTCGCTGGTGTGCGCTTCACCTGCTGCACCGAATGGCGTGGCGTTGTAGTTGGTGTAGATGTCGGCATTCATCGCGCGCTGACGCCAGATGCTCTCGGCTGCAAGGAAGCCACCAGGAACAAGGGTGATGCCCTTGTAATGGATCGACGAAGGCTCATCCACTGCCTTGCGGAGAGTCTCCTGAGACTGTTGCACCTCTTCCACCTTGGCGGTTACAACTGCATCCGTGGTGTGGATCTGTTCCACTCTGGTTTGCAGATGATTGACCGCCGCGGTGTTTTGTTCCGTGGCCGCCGAGACAGACTGAGTCTGAGCGGCGGTGACGGCTGTCTGCTTCTGGTTAGCCTGTTGCATGGAAGCGAGCTGCGCATCGCGATCTGCAAGCTGCTGCTTCAGCAGGTTGATCTGATTTTGAAAGTCATCGTGCATCTGTTGCATCTGCTCTGCCAGAGAACTCAGGGTCGTTGTCTTGCGCCGTGCTACGGCATGCTTCGGATGCGCTGTTGCTGTTTTCTGCGCGGCCAGAAATGGGACGGTGCCCATCGCGACCGCAATTAACGCGGAACGAAATACGGTTTTCATACTGCCTCTCGGAAGGGTGGTTCAGACCGCGTTCACTAGAAGCGAAGCGCGGTCGTTGGAACTTCGCTATCGCGTCGTTGGATTAACGCTCGCAGCGGGTTTAGGTGGGCGGACAATAAAAGGCACAACGGCGGAGACGAGCATGACGACGGCAAGAACGTGCAGACCGCCGACAAAGGAGCCGCTGGTTTGTCGCAAATGGGCAATGAGCAAAGGCCCGAAGGCGCTGGCAAAGCCCCACGCCGTAAGCATCAGGCCATAGATAGGCCCGACATAGCGTGAGCCGAAGTAGTCAGCCGCGAAAGCGGGCATGGTGCCAAAGCCGCCGCCGTAGCAGGTCAGAATGATGAAGGCGACGATAGTGAGCGGGGCTGCAGTCGCGAGGCTGGGAAGGAACCAGAAGAGCACGGCCTGCATAAGGAACATGACGAGGAAGGTGTATCGCCGTGTCAGAAAGTCCGAGATCCAGGCCCAGAAGACGCGGCCCAAAGCGTTACCGATGCTTACGATTCCAACCATTCCAGCCGCAACGATCGCGCTAACCTTGGTGAGCTCCTGGAACATTGGAGCTTCCTGCGAGATGATCGAGATCCCTGCCGAGGTGTTCAGGAAGAGGAGAGCCCAGAGTGCCCACCACTGCCAGCTCTTTAACGCTTCACCTAGAGTGAAGTCACGGGCCGCCTGCGACTTTGCCGAGACCTTGGGTGTCCAGCCTTCCGGCTTCCAGTCTGCGGGTGGGTTCTGCATAAAGAAGCCAGCGCCAACACAGATCACGAGGAACGCTGTGCCCAGATAAGCGAAGGTCGTCATTACGCCCACGCTTTGGATGAGGCGCGTGGCCACCGGCGCGGTAATGAGAGCGCCTGCACCGAAGCCGCCAACGGCGATGCCAGTCATCAGGCCGCGCTTGTCCGGAAACCACTTCACCAGCACAGAGACGGGAATGATGTAGGAGAAGCCGAGACCTATGCCACCGATGAAGCCATAGGTAAGGTAGAGCCACCAGAGCCGACCTGCGGAGAGGCTGGCAAGAATCGTACCCATGCCGTAGAGCAGGCCACCCGTCATCGCAACGACGCGAGGGCCGCTGCGATCGTTCCAGAGACCACCGAAGAATGCGGCCAGACCGAGGACAAAGATGGCAATCGTAAAGGTGAGTGTGACCTCTGCAATGCTCCAGTGAAATTGGGTTGCCAGTGGTTTACGAAATACACTCCACGCATAGACTGCGCCGAGCGCGACCTGCAAAAGCACGCCTGCGGCCGCAATGCCCCAACGCTTTAAGTTCATTCTTCTTCCTTCCGAACGGACATTTTTTGGATGCGAAACTCCCGCAGCCTGGTGCATAAAAAAGGGGCCGATCCAGGAGATGGATTGGCCCCCGTGAAAACGAAATAAAGGGTCTGCTATGGTGCGAAAGAGCCAGGGACTAAACGGTCGTACCAGGGAGTATGAAGAGGCATGCCCGATTCGTTCGACTTCTCTACCGTGATCGTGATGTGTTTTGCGGCGGGCTGATTGCTCTTCTCCGCAACGCTCCCAATAGGCAGCAGAACGTTCAGCTCGGGGAAGTATCCCGCGCAGTCGCCTTTACTCAGCCGATAAGGAACCACGACGAAGCGCTTGGCGTATCGGGTTTGCTCCTTGAAATAGCTGGTGATGTTGATGATGTCCCCGGCCTTCAGACCGCGCTCCCGCATGTCTTCGGTGTTCATCATCAGGACGCGGCGTTCGTTGTGAATGCCGCGATAGACATCGTTCCAGGCGTAGACGGTGGTGTTGAACTGATCGTGACTGCGGACCGTTGTAACGACCAGTTGACCTGGCTTGAGATCGTGCCTGGGCAGTTCCACGACGGCAAAGTTCGCCTTGCCTGTTTTGGTGTCGGCAAAGTTGCCTTCGCGCGGCTTGTTGGGAAGGTAGAAGCCAAATTTCTGGCGCACCTTCTCGTTATAACCTTCGGTGCCGGGAATTACCTGCCCGATGAGGTCGCGGATCCGATCGTAGTTGTCGATCAACGAGAGCCAGTCGACCTTCGACTTCGCGCCGAGCGTGCGTGCGGCGATATTGCAGATCATCGCGGGCTCCGACATCAGAAGCTTCGACGCGGGTTCTAGGCGTCCGTGCGACATTTCGATGACGCCCATCGAGTTCTCCGTGCTCTGGAACTGAGGACCAGACTTTTGCTCATCGAGTTCGGTACGGCCAAGCGCCGGAAGGATGAGTGCTCTCTTGCCGGTGACGAGATGGCCGCGATTCAGCTTGGTGCTGATCTGGACGGTGAGGCGCGTATTGCGCATGGACTCCGCCGTGTACTCCGTATCCGGCGCTGCGGAGAGGAAGTTGCCGCAGAGGCCGATGAAGACCTTCGCCTTTCCCGCGTGCATGGCTTTAATCGATTCGACGACATCGAAGCCGTGGTGACGCGGTGGATCGAAGCCGAAGACCTTCTGCAGTTGATTGAGGAAGGGTTCGCGTGGCCGCTCCCAGACGCCCATGGTGCGATCGCCCTGCACGTTCGAGTGGCCGCGTACGGGGCAGACGCCCGCGCCGGGTTTGCCGATGGCGCCACGTAACAGGTTGATGTTGACCAGCTCCTGGATGGCCGCTACAGCGGTCTTCTGCTGCGTCAGACCAAGGCACCAGGCGGTGATGATGCGATCGGACTTCACCAGCAACTCGGCTACCTCCCGCATCTTCTCGCGGGGAACGCCGGACTCATGGACGAGCACATCGAAATCCGCCAGTCGTAGATCGGCGATCAGTTCGTCGATGCCTGAAGTCTTTTCGCGGATGAACGTCCAGTCGAAGGCTTTGCCCGGATTCGCATCTTCGATGGCGAGCATCTCTTTGAGAATCCCTTTGAAGAGAGGGATGTCGCCGTTGATACGGATCTGCAGGTAAAGATCGGTAAGCTTTTGCCCGTTGCCGATGACGCCCTTTGGTTCCTGGGGATCCTTGAAGCGCAGCAGGCCCGCTTCGACGAGAGGATTGATGGAGATGATCGTCGCTCCCGCTTCTTTCGCTTCGGAGAGCGTCGTGAGCATGCGGGGATGGTTCGTCGCCGGGTTGTGACCGATGAGGAAGATGACCTGCGCCTTCGCGAAATCATCGATCTTGACTGTGCCTTTGCCGATGCCGATGGATTCCGTTAGAGCCGATCCAGAGCTCTCGTGGCACATATTCGAACAGTCCGGCATGTTGTTGGTGCCGAAGTGCCGTGCAAAGACTCCATAGAGGAAGGCGGACTCGTTGCTGGCGCGACCGGAGGTATAGAAGACCGCTTCATCGGGGCTTTCGAGCGCGTTGAGTTCGTCCGCGATCATCTGGTACGACTCATCCCAGGAGATCGGCGTGTAGTGGTGCGCGCCTTCGCGGAGGACCATGGGTTCGGTCAGGCGGCCCTGCTGGCCCAGCCAGTACTCGTCATGATTGGAGAGCTCGACGATGGAGTGCTGGGCAAAGAACTCTCGTCCGCATTTGCGCGAGTCGGTCTCCCATGCCACGGCTTTTGCACCGTTTTCACAGAACTCGAAGAACTTGCGGTGTCCGTCGGTCTCCGGCCATGCGCAACTCATGCAATCGACGCCATGGGAGTGATTCAGGATGGAAAGGGAGCTCGCGCCACGCAGGATGGATTTGTTCATGAACAGATGTTCGGTCGAGCGGACGACAGCAGCCACGCCGGCAGCGTAGTGCTCGGGCTCCGTCAGCCACATGGGTCGCAGATCCGCGGGGAACTGGGCCTGAACGGGGTGGAACTTCCAGCTTGGCTGTTCCAGGGCTTCGCCCGCTGCTCCGTCTGAGGAGATCGCGTTGTTGCGGATGCGGGCTTCACTGTTAATATCGGTTTTTTCAGCTTCCCAATGAGAGGGCGTGTGCGAGTCCATCCGGCCTTCGGCCTGATCCTGATGGTCGGCGGGTTCCGTTTGGGGGGCGGTATCATTCCGGGGCGTAGTTGCCATGTTGACCTCCAGAGTCCGTAGAACAATTGTAGGCCTGCAAACGCAGCCTGTAGTGGATCTGAAGCCGGACCGATATCGTTCGATTCCTTTTTCTTAATCTCCATCTGTTGCATCGTTGAAGTCGATCGGATTTTCCGTTTGAGTAGAATGAGCGAAACCTGCATCCCCAATCTCCATCAAGAAGAGGCCCTCCTTTGGATCGTCGCCATTTTCTGCAAACCAGTCTGCTTGCAACGCCTTCCGCATTGGCTTTTGGACAACGGCCTGAGCACCGGTCCGAAGGTTCCTCTCGCCCACTTCCGGCTGCGATCGCGGCGCTCAAGAACCGCAAGGCCGAAGCTGTGCCCATTACGCTGGCCGAGCGGGAAGCACGCTTCGAAACCGCACGCCGGTTGATGAAGGAAGAGAAGATGGAGGCCATCCTCCTGGCGGGCAGCACTTCCTTGGTGTACTTCACCGGCATGCGCTTAGGAAATAGTGAGCGCATGTTCTGTTTTGTCATTCCTCAGAAGGGCGACGCTTTCGTCGTCTGTCCGGCCTTTGAGAAAGACCGCATGATGGAGCGGATGAATCTTCTTCCGGGAGGCGCGACGATCCGCATCTACACCTGGCAGGAGCACGAAAGTCCTTACGCTCTGGTACGCAAAGGGCTTGCCGATGGAGGCGTGAACTCGGGCACACTGGGCATCGAGGAGAAGACCCCTTTCGTCTATGCCAACGAGATCGCCAAGGCCTGTGGCAATCTGCACGTGGTGGACGCTACGCCGGTGATCGCGGGCTGTCGCATGATTAAAAGTCCGGCAGAATTAGCGCTGATGAAGCTCGCGTGCTCTGTAACGCTGCAGGTCTACGAAGCCGTATGGAAGTCCGCGCATCCGGGCCTGACCACGGCGGAGTTCAGCGAGATGTGCGATGCAGCGTACCGGCACGTCGGCTTTCCCGGAGACACGAGCTGCCAGACGGGGATCTACAGCGCGCTGCCACATGGTTCGATTACGCCACAGGTCATCAAGGAAAACGACATCGTTCTGATCGACGATGGCTGCATGGTGGAAGGGTACGTCTCTGACCTCTCGCGTACCTTCGTCTACGGAAAACCGACGGACAAGATGCTGCGCGTCTTCGATGTGGTGCATCAGGCGCAGGCGGCAGCGCTGGCCGCTGCGAAGCCGGGCGTCGAGTGCCAGGCCGTGGATGCTGCTGCACGCAAGGTCATCACGGACGCCGGGTTTGGGCCGGACTATAAAACGTTCACGCATCGCGTCGGCCATGGCATTGGAATGGATGGGCATGAGTGGACCTACCTGGTGCGCGGAAATACAACCAAGCTGCGACCGGGGATGACCTTCTCGGATGAACCCGGTATCTATCTCAAGGGCGAGTTCGGCGTTCGATTGGAGGATGACATGGCCATCACGGAGCACGGTGCGGAGATGATGACGCCGACGAGTTCTTCGCTGACACAGCCTTTCGGCAGCTAACGGAAGCACACTCTGATTTCGGGAAAGTTACAAAAACGGCGACTTTGTAAATAAAAATACGAAAGTCGCCGTTTTCTCTTGCGTTAGCGCGTACGTAGTTCTATCTTTGGACAAATCACCTCATTCAAATCGAGCGCGGTCTTGTAGCCAAGACTGTGTAGGAGAGCTTTGGCTCGCCGCCGAACACGTGCATCTTTTCTCACCCGTTGGGATGTAACTGAAGCGAAAGATTCGCTCAGCAGAAAAGTATAGGAGAACTCCAAGTATGAAGTTATTTCCGAGGCAAGTGAAGTTGGTCCTGATGTTGTTTGCTCTTGCACTGACGCAAGTTATGACGGCGCAGACGTTTCGCGGTGGTATCGCGGGCACGGTGCAGGACAGCAGTGGCGCAGTGGTTCCGAATGCCAAGATCTCTTTGACTGGCACGGACACCGGCTATAAGCGCGAACTGGAGTCCACTAGCTCTGGCGATTACACGTTCCCCGATCTTCCCCTCGGAAATTACTCCATCGAGGTCTCCTCGGCAGGCTTCCAGACTACGAAGATCGATAAGATCGCAGTTCGCCCAGGTCAGGTCTACTCTCTTGAGATCAAGCTCGGCGTCTCGACTTCGATGGAGCGGGTTGAGGTTAACGCGGCGGCAGTCTCTCTGGATACCGTCTCTTCGACGAACAACGCCGTCGTCAATGAGAAGGCTGTAGAGAACATGCCTCTGAACGGTCGCGATTTCACGCAG
>Ga0247783_1000090_pt1 | contig 27805 bp, 27 predicted proteins | sample UWRJL064202C5_FD_179911 | JGI IMG/M metagenome (GOLD analysis project Ga0247783, IMG submission 179911) | Plant litter microbial communities from Arlington Agricultural Research Station in Wisconsin, United States - UWRJ-L064-202C-5 | ecosystem: Environmental > Terrestrial > Plant litter >...
CCTTCCTTCCCCTCGTCCGCGCATCGAAGTCCGGTCGCATCGTCAACGTCTCCAGCGGCCTCGGCTCTCTCACCCTGAACGCCGATCCAAAATGGGACTACGCCCAGGTGAAGCCCCTCGGCTACAACGGCTCGAAAGCGCTCCTGAACATGATGACCATCCATCTCGCCTACGAACTGCGCGAGACACCTATCAAGGTAAACACCGTAGATCCGGGCTATACCGCAACCGACCTGAACGGAAACAGCGGCCACCAGACGGTCGCAGAAGGCGCCGCCGAGACCGTTCGCATGTCCCTCATTCCTGACGACGGCCCCACTGGCGGATACACCAACAACGAAGGCCTCGTTCCCTGGTAAATCCCCTGCTCAAAAGAGCACGTACACGGAGTGGCGGCTGAATCGTCCAATGGAATGGTATGCTGGCGGCTCAGCCACCCTCCGAGGTCTTATGCGACTCCGCTCCACGCTTCTGGCACTTGTTCTGACCACCGCTTCCCTCCACGCGCAGGAGCCCGTCGAAGGCCCGCTCCCACCGCCGCCCGCGCAGACAGGCCTGAATAACCAGACCGTCGTCAAGATGACGAAAGCGGGTCTCGAAGACGCGATCATCCTGGAGACCGTGCGCTCCCACGTAGGCCACTACTCCACCGGCCCCGACGATCTCATCGCTCTGAAGGAGGCGGGAGTCGCTCCAGCCGTCATCGCCGCCATGCAGGCGAAGAACTCCGGCTTCGCGACCCACACCGCTGAAGCTCCGGTAAACCTTACCCCCGTTTCGCCGAACGTGGACGACATCGGCGTCTACTACAAAGATCACAGCGCACAGTGGCAGAGCATGCCCCTGGAGCTGGTGAACTATCGCCAGGGTGGCGCTCTCAAAAGCGTGCTGACCAACAACATCGTGAAGAAGGACATGAACGGCCACGTCAACGGACCTTCGGCCAAACTGGAGCTCAAGGCAGGCGATCAGGTGCTGCTCTTCGCACCCGCCGGGGTTGAAGCCGAAGAGTACATTCTTATCCACTTCCGCCAGCACCAGGACAACCGCGAGTTCCGTACCGAAACGGGAAACGTCTTCCATACGCAGACCGGCGCGGACCGCGACTCCCTGCTCTTCGTTGCAAAGAAAGTCGCGCCACACATGTTTCAGTTCAGCCTGCCCGACGACATCAAGCCCGGCGAATACGGCGTTCTGCCGCCGGGCAACGCCAACGTCCGCGGCATGGCGAATGCAGGAAAGATCTACACCTTCGCCGTCAGCAAGTAGCTGCAATCACCCAAATAAGACCGTCTGCAGAAACTCGTTGCGGAACTTACCCTGCGGATCGAATTTCGCGACCAACGTCTTAAAATCCTTTGCCTTCGGATAAAGGTCGTCTATCTGCGCCGCCTTAAGCGTAAACATCTTCGCCCAGTGCGGACGCGCCTGAAACGGTGCCAGCTTCGCTTCGATCTGCGGAAGGATCTTCTGCACGGCCTCCCACTCCGGCTTCCAGGTGAAGTGGATCGCCAGCGATTTCCGCTGGTACGCCATGCTCATCCAGAGATCGTCCGCAGCAATGGCGCGGAGTTCCGTTACGAAGATGTGCGGAGTGATCTGCGCGCGCAGGCTTTGGATGGCCAGAACGGCTTCATACGCGTGCTCGAAGGGAACGAAGTACTCCGTCTGGATCTCTTTCCCCGTGGAGGGCGTGAACTCCATCTTGAAGTGAGGCAGGCACTCGTACCACTTGCCCACCGTGTTCATCTGCTCCGTCGTCTTTTCAGCAGACTGGCCAACGACGGGATGCAGCTTCTTCGTTGCCAGCGTGGCACCGTAGAACATCGGCGGCGGCGTGGCGTCCCCACCCTGATCGACGCGGCGTTTGATCCACACCTCCCACGCCTGGTGCTTCTGCCAGTTGGTAAACAGCGACAGGCTGTAACCGGTTCCCATGATCGCGGCGAAGTTGTGCTCCAGCTGGCCGAAGTCGAGATCCTCGTAGACCACCTGCGTCATCTGGTAGCTCGGCTGCACATCCAGCGTCACATGGGTCACCACGCCCAGGGCGCCCAGGCCAACGACCGCGCCGAGGAACTCATCGCCATCCTTTGCACGCGAAAGCGTATGCACTGTCCCATCCGCAGCAACAAACTCAAGCGCGGAGACCGCCGTCGCCAGATTGCCGTTGCGCACGCCGGAGCCATGCGTGGCCGTAGCGATCGATCCGGCCACGGAGATATGCGGCAACGATGCAAGGTTATGCAGAGCGAATCCCTTCGCGTCCAGCTGCTGCGCCAGATCGCCGTACTTGATCCCGCCGCCGACCTTTACCGTCTTTGCCGCCGCGTCCAGCACGACATCCTTTAGCCCCAGCGTAGAGATCTGCGCCACCGTGGAGTCGGCGATTCCGTTGAAGGAGTGCCGCGTGCCCAATGCGCGCACATGGTCTACGCTGCGTACGGCGTCCTGTACCTCGGCGACATTCGCTGGCTGCAACACCTTGCTGGTGTGATAGTGGAAGGTACCGCTCCAGTTTTCGCGCGGCACAGGCGTAGGTGAATCCGCCGCATCTGCAATCCCAGCAACGGCCATCGTGGCTGCCAGCGCGGCAGACCCCTTCAAAAACTCTCGCTTATCCATCGGGTCTTCAGGCTCCATTCTGTTGCAGATTCTATCCCCGTCGCCAAACCTCTGGCTCTGGCGCGATAATGACGCGATGGATACCTTGTCACCCGGCCTGATCATTCGGCACGCAGAGCTTCAGGACGCACAGGAGATCTCCAGGCTGACCCTGCAGCTAGGCTACGAACGCAGTCCAGAAGCCGTACGTGCCTGGATTGAATGTCTCGGTACACGCACCGACCATCAGGCCGCCTACGTCGCCTGCATCGGGGAGGAAGTCGTCGGCTGGATCGAGGTGTCGATCGAAAATCGTATTCAGACCGCCCCTTTCGCGCTGATCGGGGGTCTGGTCGTAAAAGAGGGCACGCGCGGCGCAGGCGTCGGACGAGTTCTCTGCGCAGAAGCGGAGGTCTGGGCAAGACAGCGCAAGTTGGAATCCATCCGTGTTACCTCGCGCAGCACACGCGAAGCTGCACACCGGTTTTATCTGCGCGATGGATACCGTGCGGTGAAGACGTCTTTGGTCTTTGAAAAGAATCTTTTGGACAATGCTTGATCCAGCAACAGGCAGACTTTCTCTATCATTTCCACGCTGAACCCGCAGAAGCGGTATAAAGGGGCAGATGCGCCGCCGCACACGCTACTCCGTTCTAATCGCGCTCTCCATCTTCGCCCTCATTGGCGTGGCCGCTTTTCTTCGCTTCCATGCGCCGCCAGAGGTCGCGCGTCTTCTGCCCGAATCGGACGCCATCGTCTACTTCAACCTGAAGCCGATCCGCGCCGCCTCGCGCTTTGACCAGAAGCCCATCACGCCCTCGCCCGAGTACAAGAAGTTTCTCGACGCGACCGGCATCCGCTTCGACCGCGACCTCGACCGCGCCGCGTTCTCTCTCCACCGCATGCCCGATCCCAACGGCCCCAACGGACCCGTAGCCTACTCAGAAGTGATGGAGGGCCGCTTCGATGCGAACCGCCTCACGGCATGGTTTAACTCGAACGCCACCTCGCGCGAAACTTACGCAGGACACACCATCTACACGATCCCGGTCGAAGGGCGCAGCTTCCGCGTCACCACGCTGGGATACGACATGGTGGCCGGGTCCAACATGCCCACGGAAGAGCAGATCCACTCCATCATCGACCGCTACGCCTCCGCAGCCTCGCCGTTCTCCGGGTCTTCTCTGCTCTCGGCGCGCTACCGCGAGGTTCCAATCTTTGCCTTGGCCTGGGGCATCGGACACGTCGGTCTCCCCTTCTCCGACAATGGAAAGATCAAGGTCTACGGCCTCACGCTTCCCCTCGCTGAAGATACCGAACTGATCGCTTCCGTTACCTTCCGTGGATCGCTCCACCTGCGCGTGGAAGAGATCGCTCCTTCCGAAGACATCGCGAAGAACACGGAGCTGAATCTCAGCACGCTCCTGAACCTTGTGCGCGGCTTCGCTCCACAGACCGCAACGACGCCGGAGGATATGGCGACACGCGACCTGCTGAACTCCCTCAAGGTGGACCGCCACGCGGACCGCGTCCTGATCACAGGCACCGTGCCAACCTCCGTGCTCGAAAGCGCCGCAGCCAGCCACTAAACGGCAGATCCCTCCACTCCGCTACGGGATGACAAAGTAGAAAATAGGGTGCCCCATACATGAACAGCTTTATCGTTCATGTGTGGGTATTCGCGCGAAAGCGCGAACCGCTTCTAATAGCGTTTCTCACTGAAATTCAAAGAGACACAAACATCCCACCCGCACATCGCAAAAAACGCGATGTACGGGGCACCCAGCTTTACCAAAGCTAAGCCGTCTCGGCTTCCCCCGGCGTGAGCGTGAACGCAACACTCTGCACCCCAAGCGTTGGATGCTTCGCCTTCAACGTCACCGTTCCCGCCGACTCTCCCGCACGAACCCAGATCGCTCCGGTACCGCCCACGAGCGCAAACGGATTGTCGCCAATCAACTCCGCATTGCCATCCAGCGTGAACTCGATGGCGTCCGCCGCGAAGGGACGAATCTTGCCGAACTCATCGTTCACCCGCAGAACTACACGCACCGAGTCAGCACCATCCGCCACCAGCGTCGTCTCATCGGGAACAAGCACAAACTCCTGATCCACGCCTTTGCCGCTGTACTTCTTCGACATCGCCAGCTTGCCGCCGATGTATCCGTCGATGCGCAGATCACCCCAGACAGCCTCCTTGAACTCCACAGAGATGGAGAACGGCGGATGCTTCAGGTTGGGAAACTGCTTACGATCCGGATCGCCTTCGCCGACGATGAACTCGCCCCTTGCATTGCTCACCGTCAACTTCAGGTGATCGCAGTTGGAGCTGATCAGGGCATACGTAAAGCCGATGGACTCATCGCCCTTGGCCCAATGGAATGCTGGTTCAATCACGATCTCCTCCGCAGGTTCGCAGAGAGACTTATAGAAGCCCGCAGCAGGCTTCGGCGTACGGAAGATGTCCATCACGCCGTGGTAGCAGATGCGATCGCCGGATCCGAAGTTGTCATGCGTGTTGTAGTCGAAGGCGCACCAACCGATGCCGCCCGAGTACTGCGGATCGCTTGCGAGCTGATCATGGATGCGCGCGTGACGGATCGTGTGTTCGCGTAGACGCTCCTCCGAATCAATTGTCTTCGTCGGGTAGGTGTGGCCCACAAACTCTGTGTTCAGGTAGCGCGGATGGTTGGGTTTTCTGAGCGGCCAGCCGAAGTCATTCACTGTAAAGACGTCTTCCAGCAACTCCGACCCGGGGAAGTTTCGGATACCGCCCGTCTGCCGCGACGTGTCCAGAGCATGCGCCAGAGCGTTCGTGCGTGTGAAGAAGTCGTGATTATCGCGCGACTCGTTGATGCGGACGCCCCAGAGGATCACCGAGGGATGGTTCCAGTCGCGGCGCACCATGCGGCGGACGTTGTCCACGGCGACATCCTGCCAAGCCTTGTCGCCGATGTGCTGCCATCCCGGAATCTCCTCCAGCACCAGCAGACCCATCTCATCGCAGGCGTCGAGGAAGTGGCGGCTCTGCGGATAGTGCGAGGTACGCACGATATTGCAGCGCAGGTCCTGGCGAAGGATCTTCGCGTCCTGACGCTGTGCTCGCGCGGGCATCGCCTGCCCGACCCACGGAAACGTCTGGTGCCGATCCAGCCCATGCAGCTTCACGATCTTGCCGTTCAACGAGAAACCCTGCTCGGTAAACATCGCCTCGCGGAAGCCGATGCGGCGCATGTCGGTGTCGATGACCTTGCCGTTCTCCAGCAGCTCCACATGCACTGTGTACAGCTTGGGATGATTCAGGTCCCAGAGATCGAACTTCCCTGCAAGCTTGTCGAAGGTCACCGTCGCCGAAGGTGCATCCTTCGCCGGATTGAACTCCATCGCACCCATCGCCTGATCGTCGTCCGTGGCATTGTGCTGCTTGACCGCAGGCTGCGCGATCTTCCCCGCGGCCTTGGCCAGAACACGTTCGCCATCCCGCAGCTCCGCGCGCACAGAGAGCGCGCCATGCGTGGAGTTAGTGGCACGTTCGAGATACAGATGAACATCCACCGTCGGAGCCGAACCGAGAACATTCTTTGGCTGCGCGTGAATGTTTTCGAGGAACGTCTGCGGCACAATGCGCAGCGCGACCTCGCGATAGATGCCGCCGAAGGTCAGATAATCCACCTCATAGCCAAAGGGCGGAATGTCCTTGCGCTCGGTCGAATCCACCGCAACCGTAAGCAGGTTCGTTCCGCTGGGATCGAGGAACTCCGTCAGCTCGAAGCTGAAGGGCGTATAGCCTCCGCGATACTCTCCCAGCCGCTTTCCATTCAGGTAGACCGTCGAAGCCGTCATCACGCCTTCAAAGTCCACGAAGACGCGGCGTCCCTTCGCCTCCGCAGGCACCTTCAGCATGCGGCGGTAGACCGAGACGAACTCGTAGCTGCGGTCGTCGAAGCCATGCCAGGGCAGGCGCACGTTCGTATGCGGCACCGTCACCTTGGCGAAGGCAGAGTCGTCAAACCCGGGCTGATGGGCGTCCGCCGTGTTTGTGTTGCGATAGCGCCAACCGCGATTGATCGGAAGGATCGTGCGTCCGCCCTCCATGGTGGCAGGTGCGGCCACAGCCTTTGCTGCTACGGTCGCGCCTGCGACGAGGGTTCCACTGGTCTTCAAAAAACTGCGACGGTCCATCGTTCTCCCCTGAGTTATACGAGCGAATTGTGCGCGATGATGTTTTTGTAAAAGTCGGACGAGAGCTTCGGCGTCCGCTTCTGCGTTGTGAAATCGACATAGGTGATCCCGAAGCGCTTTTCATAGCCGTCGGCCCACTCGTAGTTGTCCAGCAGACTCCAAAGGAAGTAGCCCTTGACCGGCGCGCCCTCCGTGATGCCGCGATGGAGTTGCGTCAGGTACTGGCGCAGGAACATGACGCGATCGGAGTCCAGAACGCGTCCCTTGCTGTCCACCACGTCGTCCGCCGAGCAGCCGTTCTCCGTGATGTAGATCTCTTTCACACCCCATAGCTTGGCGGCAAACTTCGGCGCCCAGCGCAGCGACTCAGGACCGATGTAGAGCCACGGCGAAGCCATATGCGGATAGCTCGTCGGGTTCTTCACATGCATGTAGCCGAGCGGCGTATCGTCCGCCATCACAGGCGTCGCCGTGTAGCAGTTGAGACCCGCAAAATCCAGCGGCGAAGCGATGATCTTCAACTCCTCCGGCGTAAACTTCGGTGCGTCCGCGCCGAGGTTCGCGAGATAGTGGTCGGTGTAACGGCCCTCCTGGACAACGGTCATGTACATCGCGTTCTCTTCGCGAAAAGCGATCTCGGCCGCCTTGATATTCGCGGGCGTCTCAATCGCAGGGACGGCGTTGGTGCAGTTCTCGGCGAGGCCTACTTTCGTCCCCTTCTTCGCCGCAGCACGGATCGCCTGCACCGCCATACCGTGGCCCAGCACAGCGTGGTGCTTTACCTGGGCCAGCTTTCCGCGCGAAAGGTTCAGGCCGGGAGCATGACGTCCGCCGCCGTAGCCAATGTCCACGAACGAACGCATCTCGTTCATGGTCATGAAGTGGCTGATGCGGTCGGAGAGCTTTCCGGCGACGTACCCGCAGTAATCCGCGAACCACTTGGTGATGTCGTGGTTCTGCCAGCCACCCTTGTCCTCCAGCGCCTGCGGCAGATCCCAGTGGTAGAGCGTGCAGTAGGGAGCGATGCCGTTGGCATGCAGTTCATCCAGAACGCGGTTGTAGTAGTCGAGTCCCTGCGGATTGGGCGTGCCCGTACCGGTAGGAAAGACACGCGACCAGGCGATGGAGAAGCGAACCGCCGTCAGGCCGAGGTTCTTCATCAGGGCAATATCTTCTTTGTAGCGATGAAAGCTATCGTCGGCGACGTCGCCCGTGTCGCCGTTGTGCGTCTTTCCGGGCGTGTGCGAGAAGGTATCCCAGATGGACGGGCCACGGCCTTCTTCGTGAATCGCGCCCTCTACCTGGTACGAGGCGGTCGCCGATCCCCAGAGAAATCCCTGCGGAAAGACGAGACCCGCGCCCTCAGAGCCCCGTTCAGAGTTCCGTGTCGTGGGCTGTGCGGCAGCTTCAACAAAAGCCGTGGAACCGAGTGCTGCGACGGCCGCCGCACCCGTGGTGAGAAAACTTCTGCGCTTCATACCTTCTCCTGCGAACGCAATCTACAAACGCAGACAAGAGTATCTGAAACGCAAGAGAGATGACTCCTTCTAACGGGCGACCGTCGCTACATCCGCCATCGTGCTGCGAAGATACTTATGCGGATTGACCGGCGTGTTGTGGATGCGCACTTCATAGTGGCAGTGATAGCCGGTGGTGCGTCCGCTGGATCCGACAAACCCGATGACCTGGCCCCGCGTCACCTGCTGGCCCGCCACTACCGCAAAGCCGGACATGTGACCATAGAGCGTCTTGATGCCGTTCCCGTGGTCGATCGTCACTTCGCGGCCATAGCCATTGCCGAAAGCGGCTGTGTCTACGACGCCATCCGCCGCAGCGTGAATCGGAGTTCCCTGCGGAGCGGAGATATCCACTCCCTTATGAAACTCACCTTCACCCGCACCGAGGATAGGATCTTCCCTCTGCCCGAAGGGAGAGGTAATCGGTCCCATTACGGGCCAGAGCGAAGGCCCGTTCGACACCAGCGAGAGATCGCTCAGCGGATCCAGACCATGCAGAGGGCTGGTGGAAAAAGTCCCTGAGATCACGCGGCTAGCCGAGCCGTTCAGAGCCGTAGAACGCAGAGCGTAAAAATCCTCCACGGACTTGTAGTAATTCTCCTCGGTGAACGTCGCCGTCGAACCGGAGGCTAGCTGCGCGGTAGCCTGCACTCCCGCTGACTTGGGAGCATGCTTCTGAAATCCCTTGGTCGTCGTCGTGAGCTTGTTGACCGTCAGGCCATAGAGGGCAGAGACCTCGCTCGCCAGCGAACCCAGCGAAGCTACCTGAACGTCCTTCTCGTGCGTCACCTTTTCCAGGTTCGCGTAATCCTTGCGGAGCGAGTTCTGCTCCTGCCGCATCTGGTTGAAGCGAGCGGTTTTGAGGAGCATCCGCGAATACGATCCCGCCATGCCCGTGATGGTGAAGAGACCAATCACAGCCGCCGCGACAAATATATAGGCGTAGTGCAGCGGCACAGGAACTTTATTGAGCGTGCCGTCTTCGTCGCGAGAGACGAAGACGATGTAAAAGCGCTTCTTCAAATCAAATCAACCTTGCCTTCGGGCTCTTCGGGCAGTCTCTGCGGTTGGCAGAGAATCGGTCGGGGCGTATGAACAACGCCGATCTCGATTTGCGTGCATCGATTCCCTGTTGGGCTTGGTCGAGTTTAGCCCTTTCAGGAGGGTGGGGCAACCGTTTGCCCAAACGTGGCATAACGTTTCGTATGTGAACTAAGGTTTTACCCCGAGCGCCGATCTGGCGGTATTCTTACCGTGTGAACAAACAACATCATCAGGGCGAACGTAAATTTATCCAGTCGGTGCGGACCCGCGCCGGTCGAGCCGGTGGGCCTCTGCGGGTCGGAATCGGTGACGATGCCGCCGTTCTACGGCCCAAAGGCAAGTCTGAGATCGTTGTAACAACAGACTTTTCGCTCGAAAACACCCACTTTCGCCGCGACTGGCACCCGGCCAAATCCGCAGGACACCGCTGCCTCGCGCGCGGCCTCAGCGATCTGGCTGCCATGGGCGCACGTCCCATGGGCGTCTTCCTCTCGCTTGCCCTCCCCGTGGGAACCATGGACAAGGCGCCCGGCCGCAAGTGGGTCGACAACTTCCTCGAAGGCGTCCTTGAGCTCGCAAAGACCAGCGGCGTGAAGCTGGGTGGAGGCGATACCGCCACGGCCCCTGGTAAGGAGATCCTTGCCGACATCGTCCTTCTCGGCTCCGTTCCTCGTGGAAAAGCCCTTCTCCGCTCCGGAGCGAAGGTCGGCGATGGCATCTACGTCACCGGAACTCTGGGCGCTGCGGCCGTGGAACTCGAAGTCCTCTCCGACGACCCCAAGAAGTTCACACGCGCCAAGGTCACCGACAAAGACGGCCATCCCCATCTCTTCCCCAAGCCGCGCCTGAACGTCGGTCGTGCCCTCATTCGTCGCTCGGGAACCAGCAAGATTAACTCCGCCATCGATCTCAGCGACGGCCTCTCCACCGATCTAGCCCACCTCTGTGCGGAGTCCGGCGTCGCCGCGGTCCTCGATGCCAAGCTGATCCCCCTCGGCGGTACACTTCTGCACGCCCTCCACGGTGGCGAAGACTATGAACTCCTCTTCACCGGCAAGAAGGTCCCCAAACAGATCGCAGGCGTAAGGGTCACACGCATCGGCAAGATCCAGAAGGCCAAAAAGAACCAGCCTCCCGTGGTCATCCGCATGCCGGATGGCAGCGAGACTCCGCTGCTGGCACGCGGCTGGGAGCACCAGATCTGAGCGGCTTCTTACCCAGCTGGGAAGCGACCACGCTCTCCGGTCCGCCCATGATCGCTCCCGCGCGCCAGTTCACCTGGCCCGTCCCCGTTCCCGGGGAAGAAGACGCCCTGGCACGCGGCGCCCTGTTCCTTAATGTCCAGCCACGCGTTGGCGGCAGCTTCCTGGCCCTCTGCGCCCTCGGGTTTTCTACAGGCTCTGTGGCAACCGGCGTCTTCGCCATGCCGGAGCCGGACGAACTCTGCGCCGTTGCGGGCGGCTACGCCTACCTCGTCGATACCCTGCAACCCGATCACGTAGAGCAGGTGCCGCTGCGCCCGGTGGTCCAGGTACTTCCCGTACCCGAGAGCGATGCCGTCGCCTTCGTCGGCTTCCATTCCATCTACGTGCGCGGCGCAGGCGACGTCCGCTGGCAGACGCCCCGCCTGAGCTGGGAGGGCATCACCCTCGGCCACGTGGAGAACGACATCCTCCACGGAATGGGTTGGGATATGAAGACGGACAAGGAGTTCCCTTTCACCGTGAACCTCCGCACGCAGGCCTGTGAGGGCGGCGGGTTCCGAGGTTAGACCAGATTTCACGCAAATCGCTGCTTTTCGTCAACAGCAAATCTTGCTTGTTCAGAGTCTTAAAATCAGAGATTGCAGGTCGATGATGAACAAGCTTGAGGATAAAGTGAAACGTTCTGTATGGACCAGAGTAGCTTTTGTTGCACACATCGCATTCGGACTTGAACTCTGCACCGCAGCGCAGGTCAACAGGTCACCTTCATCGAACTCTGTTGCTATCGGAAAAGCCTTCGGTCCTTCAACGCCCGCAATAGACCTTGTCAGCTCCGAAAAAGAGCGTACCAACCCCTCGGTAAAAGGCGTGCTGGCCGAGAGGGCAGTTAGCTACAACGCGAAAGATTTCCCGCCTATCTACGATTCTCATACCGGCAAAGTCCTTCTTCATACTGAATACATAAACGAGTTCTCACAAAATGCTTTACCCGTCTCCAGCGCCGACCTCATCGTCGTTGCTCGTATCTCGTTGGCAGCCGCTCATCTTTCAGCGGATGGCAGCCGGATATTCTCCTCTTTCTCTCTCGATCCTTCTCTGTACCTAAAAGGAAAGGGAAGTAAGGGAAATGCAACGACCTCTTTGCAAGCAGATCGGCTGGGGGGCGTAGCGCTGTTACCGGATGGAAGTCGACATTTCATGGGCGTTTCCGACAGAGGCATTCCGGAAAGCAATCGGACTTACCTTCTTTTCCTGCAAAGGACAGCCACATTTGGCACATACCAGATTCTCACCGGCTATCTGTTAGATGAAGGCCGCGTGAGCTCACTGGACAGGGCAGGCGATTCGTATGATCGGATCGACGCGAATGCTCTATTGCAAAAAGTGAAACGCCAGATAAGGTCCAAGGGTCTTAGGCAATTAGTCGACCAGCGCCGGAAGCTCCACGACCGGTTCCGCAATTGAGTAGAACGAAAGCGCCGCATCCCCCTGCAACAACGTCCGCGTCCGCGCCAGCCGTCCATAGCGGTCAGACAGCGGCTGCTTCCGCGTGTGTTCGGCGAGCACCAGCACATCCTCCGCCAGCGAGGCCGCAAAGCCTTCACTGCCAAGCGTGGACAAGGTACGGGTATATTCTTCGGCCTCGTCATACGGCGGATCCAGAAAGACCACATCCAGCACATTACCCTGCTTCACGATCCGCTTCAAAAGCGTCGCCGTACCTGCTGGCTCCAGCGTGTATCCAGCGCGGATTTCGAGCGACTTCAGATTCGCCCGGATCGCTGTAAGCGCCTTCGCGTTCGTCTCCGCAAAGAAGACGTGCTCCGCTCCCCGGCTGATCGCCTCGATTCCAACGGCACCGGTGCCCGCGTAGAGATCGGCAAACCGCGTGCCCGCGATTCGGAGGGCAAGGACGTTGAAGAGCGTCTCGCGCAGGCGGTCGCTGGTGGGGCGTGTCGCCGTTCCCGGAGGTGCAACCAAAGGCCGCGATCGATATGTCCCTGCTATGACCCGCACTCTCTTCGCATAATACAAGCCTGCTGCTTCTGCCTGAGGGCGCATACAATCTAGGGATGCGCACGCCTTCCATGCGGATTGGAGTTCTGTTCGGCGTTGAAATCCGCCTGCATGTGCTTTGGATCCTGTTCCTGTTCTTCAGCATGACCTACGCCTCCTTTACTGGAGCGACGGCCATGCGCGGCTTCGCCCTCTGGCTCCTGATGCTGGCAGCCGTTATGGTTCGTGAAGTTGCACGCTCCATCGCCTTCGCCGCGTCGGGAGCGAGGCTCTCTTCGCTGCTCATCCTTCCTGCGGGCGCTGTGCCGACCTTCTCCAACAGTTCCAAGAAAGAAGCGCAGGAGAGCCACCTCGTGGCTCTCGCCGGTCCTCTGGCAAACTTCTTCGTCGGCATCACGCTTGCGCTCCTGCTCTACATGGCGACGAACCAGGTCAACCTCTTCGAACGCCCGTGGGTCACGCCTGCCTATCTTCTGCGCTCGCTCATCTGGACGCAGGTCCTCCTTGGCGGCCTTCACCTTATCCCCGCCGCTCCGCTCGACGCCGGTGTCGCCCTTCGGCAGCGCTTCGCAAAGATCCGGGGCACCGTACGCGGCGCGCGCGCCATGGCTGGCATCAGCCAGACCGTCTCCATGGCCCTCGTCATCGCCGGCATCTCCATGCAGAATGTCTGGCTCATGGTGATGGGCGCGTTCCTTATGGTGGGAGCGCAGATGGAAGCCGCCACCGCCGTGGGCGCTGAATCCTCGACGGGCGAGAGCGTCCTGATGCGCGACGTCATGCTCACCGACTTCACCACCATCTCCTCCGCCGATACGCTGGAGATGGCGATGGACCGCAGCGTTCACTCCCTCCAGGACATCTTCCCCGTCGTACGCGGTTCATTACTCGTCGGCACCGTCTCGCGGCAGACCCTCTCCGACGCCCTCAACCAAGGCAACGGCTACGTACAGGGCGTCATGGCGCGGACCTTTCCCGTAGCCGCTGCGGAAGACTCCCTCTCCGCCACGCTGGCACGCATCGGAGGCGGCGGAACACAGATGATCCCCATCATCGAGCGCAACAGCGACAACGGCGAAGGCGACCGCGTCCTCGGCATCGTCACACCGCAGAGCCTTTCGCTGGCCATGCACCTTCTTGGCCGCTCTCGCCGCATCCTGGAGCGGGCCGCGCGGACGGACCAGCGTGACCAGTAGCGCAGACGAGGCGAAGCCGCTTGCGCCTGGCCTGTATCTCGTGGCCACGCCCATCGGCAACCTCGAAGACATCACCCTCCGCGCCCTGCGTGTGCTCAAGAGCGTGGACAAGATCGCCTGCGAAGACACGCGGCAGACGATCAAGCTCCTGAACCACTTCGGCATCAAGGCGCAGATGGTGAGCTACCACCTGCACAACGAACGTTCGCGCGCCGAAGAGCTCGTGGCCGAACTCAAAGCAGGTGCCCGCATCGCCATTGTGAGCGACGCAGGCATGCCCGGCATCGCCGATCCGGGAGGCGAGATCGCCTCTGCCGCCATCGCCGCCGGGCTTCCCGTCTTCCCCGTACCCGGCGCGAACGCCGCTCTGAGCGCCCTGATCGCCAGCGGCCTGGGAACCGAAAGCTTCGCCTTCCGTGGCTTTCTTCCCTCCAAATCGGGCGAACGAAAATCGCTGCTGGAGACGCTGCGCGGCGAGATGCTCTCCGCCTCCACCCCCGCGACGCAGATCTTCTACGAGACCCCCCACCGCATCGCCGATGCCCTCTCCGATGTGGAAGCCGTCTTCGGCGCAGAGCACCGCATCGCCCTCGCCCGCGAACTGACCAAGCTGCACGAGGAGTTCCTGCGTGGCTCCGTCGGCGAAGTGCGATCTATCCTCGCGAAACGAGAAAGCCTGCGCGGCGAGATGGTGCTTCTCCTCTCCGGAGAGATAGCCGCTACCGCCGTTACCTCCGGAAGCGTCTATCAGGCAGTGCGCGCCCTGATGCAGGCCGAGGGCATCGAAGAAAAGGACGCCCTGAAGCGCGTCGCCAAAGATCGCGGCATGGGTAAAAGCGAAGCCTACCGCGAGTGGCAGCGCAAACGATAAGCAGGTGACATGTATGGCAGACACAAACCCCGCAAATCTGGTTCCTCCCTTCACGCGCGAAACAGCCATCGCCAAGGTCCGCAAGGCGGAAGACGGCTGGAACTCCCGCGATCCCGAACGCGTCTCCCTCGCCTACACACCGGAGAGCGAGTGGCGCAACCGCAGCGAGTTCGTCCACGGACGCGCGGAGATCGTCGCTTTCCTCACGCGCAAGTGGCAGCGCGAACTGGAGTACCGCCTCATCAAGGAACTCTGGGCCTTCGACGGCAACCGCATCGCCGTCCGCTTCGCCTACGAGTGGCACGACGACTCCGGCAACTGGTTCCGCTCCTACGGCAATGAAAACTGGCAGTTCGACGCCGAAGGCATCATGGAGCGGCGCTATGCCTGCATCAACGATCTCCCCATCCGCCCCGAAGACCGCCTCTTCTTCTGGCCGCAGGGACGGAGGCCAGAAGACCACCCCGGCCTGAGCGAACTCGGTCTCTAGCCGGAACTTTTCAACGCGGGCCTGCGTAAGAATATCTAAGCCGCTCGGAGGCGACCCGGATGATCACACTCACGTTACTGCTCGCGCTGTACTTCCTTCCCACCATCGTGGCATCGCACCGCGGCCATAACCTCGGCGCCATCCTGGTGCTGAACTTCTTCTTTGGATGGACGGGGATTGGCTGGATGGCGCTGCTGCTGTGGGCCCTGCTCGCGGACGCACCACGGTGGTACGTGGTGCCGTACGGCGGCACCTATATCCCCTACGGAGCCTATACGCCCTACTCGCCTTATGGGGTTTGGCGGCGGTACTAGCTTCGGCGTAGCTTGTTTCTATTTTGTCGTCCCTAGCATTTACTTTTTTGTCATTCCGTAGCGAAGCGGAGGAAGCTGCTTTTGGAGCTTTATCCGCACGTTTGTCGTCCTATTCCTCCTAAAATGTTAGCCAGAGGGCTACAGATTGAAAGAGATAAACGTCGCCACTTGGGAGGAGTTCCTCACGGGGTTGGAGGAGATCAAGAAAGAGTGTCTTTCTTCCACTTGCTACGTGGAGAATGACCCTCTTCTGTTTCGCGGTCAAGGAAACTCGTGCTGGCGGCTCAATACCACCCTCGAACGGGTCCGCGAGCGAATGCTATATCGGGACTACTATCGAAGTATCAACAAATCAGACCGCAGATTGAGAGTCTGATGGGCAGTGATTGGCCCATCCCTTCTTATCCCGACGTGAAGCTGCTGTCTAGCGGTTATGACAAGTTCAACATCACTCTTTGGGCAGGAAAGATGCCAGCGTACGCTTACATGGCTTACTTGCGCCATCACGGCTTCCCGTCGCCACTCCTCGACTGGAGCCGATCACCATACGTGGCTGCGTATTTTGCGTTCAAGAATGCTTGCACGGATGCCAGCAAAAAGGTGGCCATATTCGTTAGTTGCAGACGTGATTTTGCGGGGTCAGGAAATGGGATGACTGTGATGTACCGCTTCGGCCCTTTTGTCAAAACACATCGACGTCACGTTTTACAGCAAAGCGAATATACGGTTTGCTTAAGCTTTCACGATGATGAGTGGCGATTTGAAAACCATAATGCGGCTTTCTGCGACGGGCCGTATCAACAGGCATTCTGCTGGAAGTTCACGATCCCGGTTACTGAGCGATCCAAGGTTCTCGCTTTGCTGGATGAGTACAACCTGAATGCCTTTTCTCTGTTCGGGTCAGAAGAAAGCCTCATGGAAACCTTGGCGAGCCGAGAGTTTATTTAGGAAAGTGCATATCCGTACTCGCTTTGAAGCCTATGGGGAATTTCCGCTGCCTTAGTGCCGATACAAAAATCTTATCAAGTCCCTTAGCCTTCGCTGCCTACCGCAAACCCATCAAAGCAGAAGAAATAAATCTCCCCAAAACCTGGCAGAGTTACCATCCAGATCGCCAGGATCTAAACAGCCAGGAGAAGATCGCGAAGCGAACTACTCCCGCCCCTGCACCCGGTCGTACATGTACTTGTCGCTGGTGGTCCCAAGCGACTCGTTATAGAGCGAAAGCGCACCCGTAGCCTCTTTGAACTCCTCCGAAAAGTGGTGGATGGAGCGGAGGTGGTCGGCGGTGGCGGCGATCTCCAGCTTGGGCGTCTTCAGAAACTTCTGGTAGCCCCGGTCCAGGATCGTGGCGATCTGGCCGTTCAGCAGAAATCCGGCGCGATGGGTGATTTCCACGGTCCCGTCGGCGTCTTTGGCGATCTCGGCGGCGCAGCCGTACTTGGTGACGCGATAGGCCGTGCCCTTCGTTGCACCTTCGGAGGCCCTCACAACATCAAATCTTTCCTTGCCCAGCAGGGAGATCACGTCGTCAAAGGTGCGTTGTTCGGTCTTCTTCTTTGCCATGTGGATCCTCTATCTGGAGCTCGATTGGGACTGATGTGAGCCTGTCAGGTACGATTAACTTTCGCACACCCTGTGCTCTCAGCAAAGTGGGCGCACCGGTAACGGAAACAGAATGACGACGATGATCTCCAACACGACCGATCCCAAACTCGATCTCAAGACACATCCGCTCGGCAGGTCCATTCTGGACCGCATCGGCAACACCCCCATGGTCCGTCTGGAGCGGCTAACTGCCCATCTGCCCGGCATCACGCTGCTCGCCAAGGGCGAGTTCGCCAATCCCGGCGGAAGCGTAAAGGACCGGCCCGCCTCCTACATTGTGAAAGACGCCTTCGCCCGCGGCGAACTCGGCCCGTCGCGCCCCGGACGCGGTCTTCTGGACGCGACCAGCGGCAACACGGGCATCGCCTACGCCATGCTGGGTGCTGCGCTCCAATTTCCCGTTACGCTCTGCATGCCCTCCAACGTCTCTCCGGAGCGAAAGAAGATCCTTACGGCCTACGGCGCGTCGATCCAGTGGTCCGCACCGGATGAGGGTTCCGACGGAGCGATCCGCCTGGCGCGGAAGCTCTCCGCCGAGAGCGGAGACGAGTTCTACTACGCCGACCAGTACGGCAATGACAATAACTGGCGCGCGCACTACGAAACGACCGCCGAAGAGATCTGGTTCCAGACCGAAGGTCGCATCACCCACTTCGTCGCCGGTCTGGGAACGAGCGGCACCTTTACCGGAACGACGCGGCGTCTGCGTGAGCTGAATCGCGAGATCAAATGCATCAGTATGCAGCCCGATTCGCCCTTCAACGGCCTCGAAGGCCTGAAGCACATGCCGACCGCCATCGTTCCGCCGATCTACGATGAGACATTGGCCGACCGCAATCTCTGGGCGGACACCGAGGTGGCCTACGGCATGGCCAAGCGCCTCGGACGTGAAGAGGGCGTCCTTGTAGGGATCAGCGCGGCGTCTAACGTAGCAACAGCCCTGAAGATCGCCGAGGAAGAGCATGCGGCGGGGCGCGAAGCAGTCATCGTCACCATCCTCTGCGATGGCGCGGACAAGTATTTGAGCGAAAGGTTCTGGACCGAGTAAATGCTGAAGATCAAACAGGCCGAGTACGACGCGATGCGCCAGCACGGCGAGGAGACCTATCCCCACGAGTGCTGCGGCATCATGCTGGGCAAGCCCGTCATCCCGGGCGAAAACGAAGTCGTGGAACTGATGCGCGCGGGCAACACACGCACCGATTCGGCGCACAACCGTTACCACATTGCGCCGCAGGAGCTCATCAAGGCACAGCGCGAAGGGCGGAAGAAGGACCTCGAGATCGTCGGGTTTTACCACTCGCATCCCGATCATCCGGCGCACTGGTCCAAGACCGACTTCGACGAAGCGCACTGGTACGGTTGTAGTTACGTCATCACGGCCGTAGCGCAGGGCAAGGCCGAGGTGACGAATTCGTTCCTGCTCCGGGGCTCCAACGAAGACGACAAGGTCTTTGACCACGAAAAGATCGAAGTAGAAGCTTAAAGCGATTCAGCAGAACGCAACGACCAGCAAGAAAAGGAAATTATGAAGATCCTGATTCCGACCCCGTTACGCCAGTTCGCGAACGGCCAGAACGACGCCACTATCGACGAAAAAACCGTAGAAGCAGGGCTGGCCAAGCTCGTGGAGCTGCACCCTGCGCTGAAGACAAACCTCTTCAACGCCGAGGGCAAGCTGCGCTCCTTCGTGAACGTCTACGTGAACGACGACGACATCCGCGACCTGCCCAACGGCCTGCAGACAGAGGTCGCCGCAGACGACGATATCTCGATCATCCCTTCGATCGCCGGTGGAGCGCCCGTGGCGGAAACTGCCGCAGCAACCGAAGAGGTCACGCTCTCAAACGATGAGATCGCGCGTTACTCGCGCCACCTCATCCTGCCCGAGGTCGGTATGGATGGGCAGAAGAAGCTGAAGGCGGCCAAGGTGCTCTGCGTGGGCACAGGCGGCCTGGGCGCGCCCATGGCGCTTTACCTCGCGGCTGCGGGCGTCGGCACAATCGGTCTGGTGGACTTCGACGTTGTGGACGAGTCCAACCTCCAGCGCCAGATCATTCACTCCCAGGCGACGGTCGGCAAGTTGAAGGTCGACTCCGCCGAGCTGATGCTGAACGGTCTGAACAAGACCACAAAGATCGTCAAATACAACACCATGCTGACGAGCGCGAACGCCCTGGAGATCTTCAAGGACTTCGACATCATCGCCGATGGTACGGACAATTTTCAGACACGCTACCTCGTCAACGACGCCTGCGTTCTGACCGGCAAGCCGAACGTCTACGGTTCGATCTTCCGCTTCGAAGGTCAGGCCAGCGTCTTCGCCACGGAGAACGGTCCCTGCTACCGCTGCCTCTATCCCGAACCGCCACCGCCGGGGCTTGTTCCCTCCTGCGCAGAAGGCGGCGTGATGGGCGTTCTTCCCGGCCTCGTGGGCACCATTCAGGCGACCGAGGTCATCAAGCTGATCCTCGGCATCGGCGAGCCGCTCATCGGACGTCTCCTGTTGATTGACACGCTGTCCATGGGCTTCCGCACCCTGAAGCTGCGTAAGAACCCCGAGTGCCCGGCCTGCGGAACGCATGAGATCAAGGAGCTGATCGACTACGACCAGTTCTGCGGCATCGCTCCGCCGTCTTCGGTCGGTCCTCTGGAAGTCTCCTCACACGGCGCTGTGACGGCTGCCGCCGAGGTCGACGGTATTCCTCAGGTCTCGGTCGAAGAGCTGCAGGCGCGGATGAAGAAGGGCGATGTCTTCGTGCTCGACGTCCGCGAACCGCACGAGGCGCAGATCGCAACGATCGGCGCACCGCTGATCCCTGTGGGATCGCTTGAGTCTCGCCTGGCGGAGCTTGCTCCTCATAAGAACGAGGAGATCTTTGTCCACTGCAAGACCGGTGGCCGCAGCCAGAAGGCTGCACAGATCCTCAAGGCTGCCGGGTTCACGCATGTATCGAACGTGCAGGGCGGAATCACTGCCTGGGCAGAGCGCATAGACCCCACGGTCGCCAAGTACTAAGTACGTATGTTGGGAAAGCCCCGGAGATATCTCCGGGGCTTTTGTTTTTGGGTGATCCACGACTCGGGGTGCCCCGTACATCGCGCTTTTGCGATGTGCGGGAGGGATGTTTGCTCCACCTTGGACTTGGATTGAACCGCAAAATAAAGAGGTTCGCGCTTAGCGCGATACCCACACATGCACGATAAAACTGCGCATGTATGGGGCACCGGTCTGTCGCATCCCTTTACTTTGTCATCCCTCGGCGAAGCGACGGGACCTCGGGGTGCCTCTTTGGTGTCCCGACGTTTTCTCTGCTTAAGGGCGCTTGAGGGCAGGAAGAAGTGGCGCAAGAGAGCCGTCGTTTGACGCTGGTGTAAGGTCCAGAAGCTTCGCAATAAAGTCGTAGACCGCCGTGTTCTGGAACGTTGGAAGCTGGACGCCTCTGCGAATATCCGGACCTTCGGCGAAGAAGATAGCCTTCATCTCGGGCATGGTCAAAGCGTCATAGCCATGTTCGCCGTGCGGGCGTTTTTTCGGTTCCGTGGTGGCATCGAAGCGCACGTCCGTCGGGATGTGAAAGACGAGATAAGGATCGCCGAGCCGCGGGTTACCACATACCTCCAGCGACGCGGGTGTATCCGCAAGGCGGTATGCCGTGAAGCGCGGATCGGGATGCGCGCGGAAGCCTTCGTAGATGGCCTGTTTTTGCGCCTCGGTCTCGGGATACAGAAGGATGCCTTCGTGACGCACGCCCGCCAACAGCGGAGCCATGCCGGGAAGCTCACTCAGCGTCAGCACCGGGCCAACCATGTCGATCATGCCGTGGTCTGCGGTGACGATCAGATCGACGGGCAGATGCAGCGCACGAAGACGCTGCGAGAGTTCTCCCATGAGCGCATCGACGTGATGGACGGCCGTATCCAGCTCCGTCGATGCAACTCCAAAGTCATGCCCGGCATGATCGGTGTCAGCGAAGTAGAGCGTGATGAAGTGCGGACGTTCGGCGGGCGGAAGCTGCAGCCATGCGATGACCTGGTCGATGCGCTTCTCGCCGTCGTACTTGTCGAGGTAATCAGCCCAGAAGGTGGGTCGACGTCCGGCGATCGCAGCGTTGGAGCCCGGCCAGAACATGGCGGCGGAGCGCATGCCGCTTGCTTCCGCGAGCGACCAGAGTGGGGTTCCGCTGTAGAAGCTGCCGTCGCCGCTGTTCTTTTTGTACTCGTAGGTCTTGTGGATGCCGGGATCGTAGAAGCTGTTCCAGACGATGCCGCTATGCTCCGGCAGCAGACCTGTGACCAGCGTGATGTGATTGGGAAACGTGATCGAAGGATAGGACGGGCGCATCCCCAGCGGAGTCGATGCGCCACGTTTGCCTATCGCCAGAAGATTGTGCGCGCCGTGAATCTTCGCATAGTCGTAGCGGAAGCCGTCGAGCGAGACAAGAACGACATAGTGCTTCTTCTGTTGCGCCGGTGTATTCGGTGGAGTCTGTTCAGTGTGTAAAACAACCTGCGCGGAAGCGGCGAAGGCACAAGCAAGTACAAGTGCAAGAAGGCGACGCATGCAGTTATGGTAGCGCCGGGGTATTACTGGAATGTCACTGGACAGGTGCAGCGCTCGGCTACCAAACCCACCCCGTCATTTCGACCGACCGGAGCGAAACGGAGGGAGCGGAGAAATCTGCTTCTGTCATGTGCCGGAGGCACATCGGATCGCGCTTTGCGCGATAGAAAGCAGATCTCTCCACTTCGGTCGAGATGACAGTGTTGCTAGGTCGAGAAGACGGTGTTGCTGTGTCGAGGGACGGAGTTTTTACAAAAAACTAGTCTTCGGCCTTGTCATCTACCGTGAGGATCTGCAGGCAGAGCGGAGCTTCGAGGATAAAGCTGAACTTCTCGATGGCTCGGAGTGCCTTTTCTATCGTCGAGGTCAGACAGGCCTCCGTAGTGATCACGAAGGGCAGGCAGTCCTTCGGATAGCCGGGACGCTGCAGGATGCTGTCGATGTTGACGCCTACTTTGCCGAGCGCCCCGGTAATGGCGCCGACGATCCCTGGCTCATCCGCAACGACGAAGCGCAGATAGCGCGGCGCGAGGAACTCTCCCGCGACCTGGCGCTTCTTTGTTGGCAGAGAGACAGGCATGCCGCCATGCGCGACCGCGAGCAGATCACTGACAATCGCGACCGCCGTTGGATGTCCACCGGCACCGTGACCGGAGAAGACCACATCGCCACCAAACTTGCCCGAGGTCACCACCATGTTTTGTGTGCCGTGCGACCAGGCGATAGGAGAGGTGGATGGAACGAGCATGGGGCCGACGCACGCACGGATCTGGCGGCCGTCCACTTCAGCGCGCGAGATCTGGCGGATCGTGCAGTTCAGTTCTTGTGCGTAGTGGAAGTCCACGGCGGAGACCTGCGCGATGGTCTGTGTCGGAATAGCATCCGGATCGAGCTCCGCGTGCAAAGCGATGCGCGCGAGGATGCAGAGCTTGGCGCGGGCGTCGTAGCCGTCCACGTCCGCAGAGGGATTGGCCTCCGCATAGCCTGCGGCCTGGGCCTTTTCAAGCACTTCGCCGTAGTCGGCTCCCGCTTCCATGTGCGAAAGGATGAAGTTGCAGGTTCCGTTCAGAATGCCGGAGAGCCGCGTGATGCGGTCGCCCTGCAGACCCTGAAGCGTCGCAGGAATGACGGGAACTCCACCCGCGACAGCCGCGTTGTAGGCGAGCGACGCCTTGTTCTTCTGAGCGAGGCGTGCGAGTGCCGCTCCGCGATAGGCGATGAGCTGCTTGTTTGCAGTAACCACGGATTTGCCGCTGCTGAGAGCGCGGCGGATCCACTTCTCCATCGGGTCCAGTCCACCGATGGTCTCGATGACGATATCGACCCTGGAGTTCAGAACGTCGTCGATATTCTCCGTCCACTTGGCCGTATCGGGAACGAACTTTGCCGCAGCGTGGGCGCGCTTGCGGTCGATGTCGCGGTTGTAGATCCATGTGAGCTCGATGCCGGGGAACTTCTGCGCGGCGAGTACCTGCGCGACCGAGCTGCCGACGGTACCGAAGCCGAGGATGGCGACGCGGAAGATCTTCTCTTTGGCGACGGTCTTTTTCGCAACTGACTTTGCGGCGGTCTTGGCGGCGGTCTTGGCGGCGGTTTTGGCGGCGGTCTTCTTCACTGCGGTCTTGCTCATAATTTAGTAGTCGATTCTCTGCGTGGTTTCACGCCAGGTGTTGAAGCTTTTGATGGCCTCGTCGGACAGAAGGGTTTGGGTGGGAATGGAGCGCTCGGAGATGGGGCGCTGGATCTCCGTGTAAAGAAAGCTGTCGTCGAAGCCGGCTTCGGCGGCATCCTGCGCGGTGTTGCCAAAATAGATGCTGCGGCAGCGCGCCCAGTAGATCGCGGCGAGGCACATGGGGCAGGGCTCGCAGGAGGTATACACGTCGCAGTTCGTGAGCTGAAAGGTGCTGAGCAAGGTGCAGGCGGCGCGGATGGCGTTGACCTCGGCATGGGCCGTGGGATCGTTCGTCGCGGTGACAGTGTTGGCGCAGGCGGCGATCACCTCGCCGTCGCGCACGATCACGCAGCCGAAGGGCCCTCCCTTGCCGGAGGTGACGTTTTCCGTCGCAAGGCGGATGGCCTGACGCATGAACTGCGCATGGTCGGTGTTGGATAAAGGCATTTTTACCTACGGCTCCAAGGGAAAGTATCGCATGTGGCGTGGGAATTCTGGATAATCAGAGCATGCTTCCAGGGGAACAGCAGTGCTGGGTTTCGAAGCGCGTGGTGACACCGGAAGGTGTTCGCCCTGCAGCCGTAGTGGTGGAAGACGGCGTGATCGTGGCTGTGCTGGATACCGCTCCCGCCGACGCGCACGTCCATGACTGGGGCGACGATGCACTTCTCCCCGGCCTGGTCGATACGCACGTCCACATCAACGAACCTGGACGAACCGAGTGGGAAGGATTCGAGACCGCCACCCGCGCCGCAGCGGCAGGGGGCTTCACGACCGTAGTCGATATGCCCCTGAACTGCCTTCCGGAGACAACGACCGTTGCCGCGTTGGAGATCAAACAGGCTGCCGCCATGGGAAAGTGCTGGGTGGACTGGGCAGCGTGGGGCGGCGCGGTAGATGGCAACCAGGAACACATTCTTCCCCTCGCGCGAGCAGGTGTTCCGGGATATAAGTGCTTCCTTGTCTATCCGGGATGCGATGGATTTACGTCCATCGATGCGGAGAATCTCGAACAAGCGCTCCCCGCGATAGCAGAAAGCGGTCTACCTCTGCTGGTACACGCCGAGTTGCAGGGGCCGATCGACGCCGCCTGCGCCGGTCTTCATGATGCGGACTGGCGGAAGTACTCGACCTATCTGGCATCGCGCCCGGATGAGGCCGAACTCGACGCGATTGCCTTTCTCATCGGTCTCTGCCGAAAGTACCGGTTCCGGCTGCACATCGTGCACCTGGCGACAGCGCTGGCTCTGCCCATGCTCCGGGAAGCCAAAGCCGAAGGCCTGCCGCTTACGGTGGAGACCTGCCCGCACTATCTCCACCTCTCGGCGGGGGAGATTGCCGATGGTGCAACGGAGTTCAAGTGCGCTCCTCCGATCCGCAGCGCGGAGAACCGCGATGCTTTATGGGAGGGCCTGCGGGAGGGCGTCATCGACCTGGTAGCAACCGACCACTCGCCCTGTCCGCCGGAGATGAAAAAGTTTGGCGGACGCTTCGACGAGGCGTGGGGCGGAATTGCCAGCCTGTCTACCGCCCTGAGCGTAATGTGGACGGAAGCCGAGGCGCGTGGATTTTCGCTGGCTGACATCGCTCGCTGGATGAGTGCCGCGCCCGCTTCTCTAGCAGGACTGGAGAGCAAAGTGGGGGCTCTTGCCGTGGGGCGGGATGCGAATTTTGTGCGCTTTGCTCCGGAAACAGCGCGCCGAATCGAAAAAGACGGTCTGCATTACCGGCACAAGGTCTCTCCCTATTTGGGAAGAATTCTCCACGGCGCGGTGAAAACCACCGTCCTGCGAGGTGTGCCCGCCTATATGGACGGCGAGTTTTCTGAGGAACCGGCGGGACGCGAGTATGCTGAAAATACATGAATGATGTGTTGACACGTTGGAATCGGATGTCCGTAGAGGACGCGATCGGGGAGATTTTGCCCTGCTGCGGATCAAGGGCCTGGGCACGTGGACTCGTTGGTCTGCGTCCCGTAATGCTGGAAGATTCACTCTTGCAGCGAAGCGATCGCGTCTGGTGGACGCTGACGGAGGCGGATTGGAACGATGCGTTCCGCAGCCATCCCCGCATCGGCGAAAAGAGCGCGGCAGGCGAGACAACGCCGCTGGCGGTGCACTGGAGCGCCAAAGAGCAGAGCAATGCCGCGGACCTCTACTCCGTGAAAGAGCTGATGGCCGAGGGCCAGCGTGCTTACGAGGAGAAGTTTGGCCGCATCTTTATCATCTGCGCCAGCGGCAAGAGCGCTTCGGAGATGCTGGCCATGCTGGACGCGCGCATGCACAACGACCCTGCGACGGAACTGCGAAACGCGGCGGAGCAGCAGCGGCAGATTACGCAGCTTCGGCTGCGCAGGTGGATGCGAGGCGAGCGATGAGTATCTCGACGCATGTTCTGGATACGGCGACGGGCAGGCCCGCGGTGGGCATGGGCGTCGAGCTGGAGCTGGACCAGGACGGCGAGTGGCTGACGCTGAACGCGGCACATACGGACGCGGACGGGCGTGTAAGGTTCCTTCTGCCTGAGGGCGAGATCATGGTGCCCGGCGTCTACTGCGCACGCTTCGCGACCGCTTCGTGGTTTTCAGCGCACGGCATCAAGGGACTCTACCCGATTGTGGAGATCACCTTCACGGTGGAGGCGGGACAGGCGCATTACCACGTGCCTCTTCTGCTTACGGCCAACGGATATACCACCTACAGGGGAAGCTGAAAGGGAGTCACTTTGGCAAGGCTGACAAAAAACCGCTACGGCAAGGCGCGCGTGCGTGTGATGAAGCTGGATCGCTCGCAGCCGCAGCATCAACTTCTGGAGTGGACAGTGCGCGTGCTGCTTGAGGGTGACTTCGAAACCGCGCATACGTTGGGCGACAACGCCAAAATTCTGCCGACGGACACGATGAAGAACACGGTCTACTCGCGCGCGAAAGCGTCGAAGGCCGAGACTTCGGAGGAGTTCGCAACGGAGCTTGCGGAGTTTCTTCTGGGACGCAATCCGCAGGTGCAGTCGGTCGAAGTCAAAATCGAGACCGTGCTGTGGAAGCGCCTGATCGTAGACGGCAAACCCCACGGCTCGTCGTTCATGCGCGGCTCCGACGAGCTAGGAACGGTCCTGCACACGGCCACCCGCGAAGCGAAGACGACGGTCTGCGGCGTGGAGAACATGGTCATCCTCAAGTCGCAGAACTCCGGATTTGAGGGTTACATCCAGGATGACCTGACGACGTTGAAACCCACGGCAGACCGGCTCTTCGCCACGGCGATGACGGCGGATTGGGAGTACACCGACGGCGGCGCTGCCTTTGCCGCGCGGCGCCATGCTGTTCGCGAGGCGATGCTGAAGGCCTTTGCGGAGCACGATTCAAAGTCGGTGCAACAGACGCTCTACGCCATGGCCGAGGCTGCGCTTGCCGCAGTGCCCGAGGTGAATCGCGTACACATGGTGATGCCGAACAAGCATTGCCTCCTGGTAGATCTTAAGCACTTCGGTCAGGACAACGACAACGAGATCTTTGTGCCGACGGAAGATCCGCATGGATACATTGAGGCGACGGTGGTCCGCGAGCAGTGAGCGCCGACGCACAGCGTGTGATGGAGCGATGCGCTGCTCTGGCGGGGGTGACGGACGTTCCCGGGGAGACGACGCGGACGTTTCTGTCTCCTGCGATGACGCGTGCCAACGCTCTTGTAGCCGAATGGATGCAGGCGGCCGGAATGACCGTCCGTATGGATGCTGCGGGAAATCTGCGCGGACGCCATGGTGAAGCCTCCAGGAGTTTCGTGATGGCTTCGCATCTCGACACGGTGCCCAATGCAGGAGCGTACGACGGCATCCTTGGCGTCGTGATGGCGATTGAAGTCGCCGAAGCGATGCGGGATGTAGTGCTTCCCTTCTCGATCGAGGTCATTGGATTTTCAGAAGAAGAAGGCGTGCGCTTTGGCGTACCTTTTATCGGCTCGCGCGCCGTGGTGGGAACGTGCGATGAAACTCTGCTCTCTACGCAAGATGCAAACGGCGTAACCGTGCGTGAGGCGATTGCAGCCTACGGGTTCTCGTGTGACGCTTTGTCAGAGGCCGTCTTGCACGATGCCTTCGCCTATCTTGAGTTTCATATCGAGCAGGGACCTCTTCTCGAAGCCGAAGGACGCGCGCTCGGCGTGGTCGAAGCCATCGCAGGGCAGAGCCGCTATACCGTGACCTTCACCGGAAAGGCGAACCATGCGGGTACGACGCCGATGCACCTACGGCAGGATGCAATGGCTGCGGCAGCGGAGTGGATCGTCGCAGTGGAAGCCCTTGCGCAGGAAACCAATGGATTGGTGGCGACCGTAGGCTCAGTCTCCACGATTCCCGGCGCAGGGAATGTGATCGCAGGCGAGGTCAGGGCAACTCTGGACGTGCGCAGCGCGGAGGTTTCGATACGCCGCGAGTCCGTAGCCGTCTTGCTTGCGAAGGCGGAAGCGTGCGGGCATGGCCGTGGCGTGCGTGTCCAAAAGAATCTGCGCATGGAACAGGCGGCGGT